>Ga0210395_10000681_pt1 | contig 26023 bp, 19 predicted proteins | sample IncBWH4OmetaG_FD_150861 | JGI IMG/M metagenome (GOLD analysis project Ga0210395, IMG submission 150861) | Forest soil microbial communities from Barre Woods Harvard Forest LTER site, Petersham, Massachusetts, United States - Inc-BW-H-4-O ... | reverse complement strand
ATGCTTGATCGAGTTTGGCGACGACGGCGCGGTCTTCTCGTTCTCGTTCGGATCGTACAGCACGGCAAGATCGTATTTGGCGACCGAACGCGCTTTTGGGTCGCGCCATTCCCGCTTGGTGTGGTTGTTCAGCGAGTCGCGGAAGAACTCGCCTTCGCCGTTGGCGAGCCTCGTGATGGCGCGCGGGCGGATGCGGTCGATCGACAGCCGGGTGCCCGGCTCGACGATCACCTCCAGCGCCGGGCAGCGGAACCAATCGAACAAGAGGCGGCCGAACGGCTCGAAGCGCGGGTCGCGGGCAATGCCGAAACAGACCAGGAGCTTGAACTCGCCTTCGGGCTGGAACTCGGCGCGCCGGGCGCAGCGGTTGAGCTCGTCCTCGAGTTCGGGCAGCGCATGCTCGTAGAGCTTTTGCTCGCGCAGCTCCAGCATGGTCTCGACTGTCGGCACCACGCGGTGGCCGCGCGCCTCGGCGAGCAGCGAGGCGTAATAGCCCTTGGACTGGTAGGCATAGGAGCGGGCGAGATTGACGATCTTCGGCCGCCCCATGTCGAACAGGCGCGGCCGCGCCAGATACTCGCCCGTGGAGATGACCTTGTGCGGGGTCTCGGCGTTGGGCAGGTCGCGGCCTTGGTCGACAAGGATGACCCAGCCGGTCATGGGCGGGTCCCCTTCCAGTCGCCAGCGTTGTGCAAAGTTAGGCCGATCATGCGTTCGAAATCAGGCACGGCACGATTCGTCATAACTGGATTCAAATCCATTTGCGACTGCACCGGCGACGATGTCCACCGTCTAAACCGATTCGGCTGTCACAGTCAGGCGGGGCTTTTGGCTCTCCCGAGCGGCTTCTCGAAGCGGAGCGCGTCGGCGCCATCGTCATAATAGCGATGGAGCCGGCCGAACAGCCGGTAACCGGACTTTTCGTAGCGTCCGATGGCGCGCGTGTTGTGCTCGTGGACTTCAAGCCGCATGGCGCGGCGCTTCCGGCGCGCCGCCGCCGCTTCCGCCGCCGCGAGCAGCAGCGGGCCGATGCCGCGGCTGGCGATATGCGGGGCGACGGCGATGGAATAGAGCCGGGCCAGCTTCGAGCGCGCCGGGTAAAGCACCAGCGCATAGCCGGCAAGCTTGCCGCTTTCCTCGGCAACGATCAGTGAGCTCTCCGGCGACGTAAGAAAGTGGCGAAAGCTTCGCCGCGACAGGATGTCGGTGGTGAAGACGGCGTTTTCGAGCGCGACCAGCGCATCGAGATCGCGCAAGTGCCCGGGGCGGAGTTTGGCCGGCGGAGCAGGGTGCCGCGATGCGCTCACGCGACGCGCCCTTCCTCGATCCGCGCGATCATGGTCTCAAGCCGCTCCAGGCGGTCGGCCTCGCCGGGCGGCTTGTCCCAGCGCAGCCGGTTGATGCGCGGGAAGCGCATCGCGAGTCCAGATTTATGTCGCGTGGAGCGCTGCAGGCCCTCGAAGGCGACTTCGAGCACCAGTCCTTGGTCAGGCTCATGCACGACCTCGCGCACCGGTCCGAAGCGGTCGGTGGTATTGCGGCGGACGAAACGGTCGATCTGCAACAGTTCCTCATCGGTGAAGCCGAAATAGGCTTTGCCCACGGGCACCAGTTCGTCCCCGCCATCGCCGCGGGTCCAGACGCCGAACGTGTAGTCCGAATAATACGACGAACGCTTGCCATGGCCGCGCTGGGCATACATCAGCACCGCATCGATGATGAAGGGGTCGCGCTTCCATTTCCACCATGGGCCTTTGGGCCGGCCGGGCAGGTAGAGCGCATCGCGCCGCTTGAGCATGACGCCTTCGACCGCCGCGGCGTCGTTGCTGGCACCGGCTCCCGCCGGATTTTTTCGAGCGGCAATGAGTTCGTCCCAGGTCGTGAACGGGACGAGCGGAGAAAGGTCGACGCGCTCATCGTTGAGCTGTGCGACAAAGCTTTCCAGCCGCGTACGGCGCTCGGCGAAGGGCCGCTCGCGCAAATCCTCGCCGGCGTCGGCGAGCAGATCGTAGGCGCGCAGATGGGCGGGGAATTCCGTCAGTAGCTTCGGCGTGACGGTTTTGCGATTGAGCCGCTGTTGCAGCACGTTGAACGACTGCACCCGGCGATCGCGCATGATGAGAAGCTCGCCGTCGATGGCGCCGGGCAGATGCAGCGCGTCGAGCAGGTCGGGGAAGCTTTTGGAAATGTCCTCGCCGGTGCGCGAATAAAGCCGGGCGATGGTGTCGCCATCGTGCCGGGCTGCGACCGCCTGGACGCGGATGCCATCCCATTTCCACTCGGCCATGAAATCGCCTGCCGCGAGCCCGGCGAGATCGGCGTCATCGAGCGGGTGCGCCAGCATCGGCGGCCGGAACGGCGCCGGGTCGCTGCTCGCCGGTTTTTCCGCGCGGCCTTCGAGCCAGGCGAACAAGTCGAGATAGGGCGGTGCAAGCCCCGGCCACAGCAGTTCGATGTCCTGCGCGTCGGTGCCCGAGAGCGCCGCGACCGCGGTCTTGGCGAGCCGCGCCGAGACGCCGATGCGCAAGCCGCCGGTGACGAGCTTGATCAGCGCCCAGCGCCCGGTCTCGTCGAGCGCATCGAGCCAGCGCGCCAGCTGCTTCGGCAGCTGCGCCTTGCCGAGCGTGGAAAGCGTTTCGATGACGGTGGTGAGCGTTAGTTCCTCTCCCCCTTGTGGGGAGGGGTTAGGGGTGGGGGTCGGGAGGTGATGAGAAGGCGGAGACGATTGCTCATTTACAACCGTCGACGCTTGCGACTCCCCCTCCCGACCCCCCACCCCACCCTCCCCCACAAGGGGGGAGGGAGAAGACGGCCACATCAGCGCGACGGTCTCGGAAAGATCGCCGACATAATCGTAAGACAGCTCGAACAACACCGGATCGGTGCGCTCGGCGATCAGGCTGCGGATCAGGCCGGCCTTGGCGTGCGGGAAGCTGAGCGCGCCGGTCAGCGCGGCGAGCGCCCAGCCGCGCTCGGGATCGGGCGTCGAACGGAAATAGTCGGTGATCAGCCGCAGCTTGTTGTTGCGCGCCGGCTCGTAGGCGAGGCGGTCCAAAAGTTCGGCGAAGCGGTTCATGCCTCCGCCTCGCCACTCACCGGCTCATCGTCCTCGTCGCCATAGCCGACGATGTCGAGCGGACGCGCTTTCAGGCCGCGCGTGCCGCACCAGTGCACCAGCGCATCCTCCTGGCCGTGAGTGACCCAGATCTCGCCTGCGCCTGTGGCGGCGATGGTCGCGGTGAGGCCGTCCCAGTCGGCGTGATCGGAGATCACCAGCGGCAGCGACACGCCCTGCTGCCGCGCCCGCGCGCGCACCCGCATCCAGCCCGAGGCGAAGGCGGCGAGCGGATCGGGAAAGCGGCGCGTCCACAGATCGTTCAACGCCGAGGGCGGGCAGATGGTGATGGTGCCGGCGAGGTTTTGCTTGGTGGCGCCGCTGACCAGCCGCAATTCGCCGAGCGCGATGCCGCGGCTTTCGTAATAGCGCGTGATCTTCTCCATGGCGCCGTGCAGATAGACCGGGGCGTCGTAGCCGGCTCGGCGCAACAGCGCGATCACGCGCTGCGCCTTGCCGAGCGAATAGGCGCCGACCAGGTGCGCGCGCTCGGGAAACAGCGCGACCGAGCGCAGGAGCTTTGCGATCTCGCCGCCCGGCTCGCCGTGGCGGAACACCGGCAGCGCGAACGTGGCCTCGGTGATGAACACGTCGCAGGGCACCAGCTCGAACGGCGCGCAGGTCGGATCGGCGACGTTCTTGTAGTCGCCGGAGGCGACCACGCGCAGGCCGTCGGCCTCGACCGCGATCAGCGCCGAGCCGAGCACATGGCCGGCGGGATGGAACGTCACTTTGGCGCCGCCGAGCGCGAGACTTTCGCCATAGGCCGCCGCTTGCGTCGAGCCGGCGAAATTCTCGCCGTAACGCAGCCGCATCAGGTCGAGGGTCTCCTGCGTTGCCAGCACGGCGCCATGGCCGGCGCGGGCATGATCGGAATGGGCATGCGTGATCAGCGCCCGCTCGACCGGCCGCGTCGGGTCGATATGGAAGGCGCCCAATTTGCAGCAGACGCCGGCCGGCGTCGGCACCAATATGTCTTCAGGTCGCATCGCGAGTCATAAATAGTCATTTCGCCGCGCCACACGAGCATCGCCTATGACCGATACCGGCCCGCTCTTTGTCTCCTCCGGCGACCTGATCGCCGACCGGCGCTACAAATGGGCGCTCGATCACGTCGCCCAGGGCGATTTGCCCGGCGCCGCCGACATTTTGGCGCAGACCGTGGAGCTGGCGCCGCGGTTCGCCACGGCATGGTTCGCGCTCGGCGCCATCCGCGACCAGCTCGGCGATCGCGACGGCGCCACTGCCGCTTTCGAACAAGCGCGCGACGCCGATCCCGAGGACTATCACGGTGCACGGCTGCAATTGGCGCGGCTTGGAGCCGGCGAAACCACCCCGGCAATGACCGAAACCTATGTGCGGCGGCTGTTCGACCAATATGCCGGACGCTACGATACGGCGCTCACCGAGCGCCTGAATTATCGCGGGCCGGCGCTGTTGCACGACGCGGTCGAGGCCGTGATGCGCGCGGCCGCTCGCCCGCTGCGCTTCGGCTCCGTGCTCGACCTCGGCTGCGGCACCGGCCTCGGCGGTGCCGCGTTCCGTCCAAATGTCGATTGGCTGGTCGGCGTCGACCTGTCGCCCGCCATGATCGCGCAAGCGTCGACCAAGGGCCTTTATGATCGGCTCGCCACCGCGGGGCTTGCGGATTTTCTTGCTGACGAGATTTCGGACAAAGGCGCCTATCACCTCGTCCTCGCCGCCGATGTCTTCGTCTATGTGAACGATCTCGCGCCCATCATTGCCGGCATTACCCGCGTCCTCGCGCCCGAAGGCTTGCTCGCCTTCACAGTCGAGACCCATGCTGGCGGTGGCGTAAAACTGTTGCCGACGCTGCGCTACGCCCACGGCGAAGGATATGTGCGCGGCGTGCTTGGCAATGCTGGTCTAACGCCGGCGCATCTCGCCAAAGCCGCGGTGCGCAGCGAGAAGGGCATCCCCGTCGATAGCCTCGTCGTGGTGGCGCAGCCCTCGACCACGATGCCTCGGCTCGCTACTTCTGGCAGGTGACCGTTCTCGAACGCTCAAAAATCCTGCCGGAGCCGTTTACGAGCTGGTTCGCCAGCCGCGGCTGGACGCCGCGCGCGCATCAGCTGGAACTGTTGGCCAAGGCGGAGGCCGGGCGCTCGGTGCTGCTGATCGCGCCGACCGGTGGCGGCAAGACCTTGGCCGGATTTCTGCCGAGCTTGGTGGAACTGAGCGGAGTTCAGTCTCGTTCCTCGCCACTTGCGCGATCGGCTCCCTCCCCCCTTGTGGGGGAGGGTGGGGGTAGGGGGTCGAGAGGTGATGTGAGGGCGTCGACGCTTGCGCCCGGCCTCCCGACCCCCACCCCCGACCCCTCCCCACAGGGGGGAGGGGAGGAGCAGGCGACGCGACGTCGCTTAATCTCCACCGGCCGCGGCATCCGCCGCGAGGGCGGGCTGCACACGCTCTACATTTCGCCGCTCAAGGCGCTCGCCGTGGATATCGCGCGGAATCTGGAAGCGCCGATTGCCGAGATGGGGCTGCCGATCCGCATCGAGACGCGCACCGGCGATACGCCGAGCTCAAAACGCCAGCGCCAGCGCCGCGATCCGCCGGAGATTTTGCTCACCACGCCGGAGCAGCTGGCGCTGCTGCTGGCGTCGGCTGACGCGCCGTATTTGTTCGGTTCGCTCAAGCGCGTAATCCTCGATGAGCTGCACGCGCTGGTGACCTCCAAACGCGGCGATCTGCTCTCGCTCGGCCTGGCGCGGCTGTTTCGGCTGGCGCCGGATCTCACCAGCATCGGGCTCTCGGCGACGGTGGCCGAGCCCGACGATCTTTGCCGTTTCATGGTGCCACAGCGTGGCGGACCTGCGCTGGCCGATCTCATCGTCGCCGAAGCCGGCGCCGCGCCCGATGTCGCCATGCTGGACTCAAGCGAACGCGTGCCGTGGGCCGGCCATTCGGCGCGTTACGCGTTGGGGGAGGTCTATCAGCTCATCAAAGCGCACCGCACCACGCTGGTCTTTGTCAACACGCGCAGCCAGGCCGAAGGCATTTTTCAGGACCTTTGGCACATCAACGACGACAATCTCGCCATCGCCTTGCATCACGGCTCGCTCGACGTGGCGCAGCGGCGCAAGGTCGAAGCCGCCATGGCGTCTGGCCGCCTGCGCGCCGTGGTCTGCACGTCTTCGTTGGATCTCGGCGTCGATTGGGGCGACGTCGATCTGGTCATCAATATCGGCGCGCCGAAGGGCGCCTCGCGCATGCTGCAACGCATCGGCCGCGCCAATCACCGCATGGACGAGCCGTCCAAGGGCGTGCTGGTGCCGGCCAACCGCTTCGAAGTGTTGGAATGCCGCGCCGCGCTGGACGCCATCGCCGAGAATGCGCAAGACACGCCGGCTTCTCGCATCGGCGCGCTCGACGTGCTGGCCCAGCACGTGCTCGGCTGCGCCTGCGGCGCGCCGTTCCTGAGCGACGAGCTTTACGCCGAGGTGACGTCGGCGGCGCCTTACGCCGCGCTGACCCGCGCCGATTTCGATGCCGCGGTCGATTTCGTCGCCACCGGCGGCTATGCGCTCAAAGCCTACGAGCGCTTCGCTCGCATCCGCCAGGGCAAGGACGGCCGCTGGCGCATCGCCAACCCTTGGGTGGCGCAGCGCTACCGGCTCAATGTCGGCACCATCGTCGAAGCCGATATGCTGAAAGTGCGTCTCGTGCGCTCGCGCGTTTCTAAAATGATCCCCCGCGGCGGCCGGCTTCTCGGCGAAGTCGAGGAATATTTTGTCGAGACCATGGTACCGGGCGATACGTTCGTGTTCGCCGGTGAGATCCTGCAATACGAGGCTTTGGTCGAAGACGAAGTCTATGTCTCGCGGGCGGCGTCCGAAGACCCGAAGGTGCCGGCTTACGAAGGCGGCAAATTTCCGCTCTCGACCTATCTCGCCGAACGCGTGCGCGGCATCATCTCGCATCCGCAAGAATGGCGGACGCTGCCCGCCCAGGTGCGCGAGTGGCTGGAAATCCAGCAATGGCGCTCGCAAATGCCGGGCCAGCGCGAATTGTTGGTCGAAACTTTTCCGCGCGCCAACAAATACTACCTCGTCTGCTATCCGTTTGAAGGTCGCCTCGCCCATCAAACGCTCGGCATGCTGCTGACGCGGCGGCTCGAGCGCGCGCGATTGAAACCGATGGGTTTTGTCGCCAACGAATATGCGCTCGCGGTCTGGGGTCTTGGCGACGTCGCGGCATGGCTCAATCGCGGTGAGCTTTCGCTGGCCGCTCTGTTCGACGAAGACATGCTCGGCGACGATCTCGAAGCCTGGCTCGCCGAATCGGCGCTGATGAAGCGCACGTTTCGCAACTGTGCGATCATCGCCGGCCTGATCGAGCGCCGCTTCCCGGGCGAGGAGAAATCCCGCCGCCAAGTCACGATCTCGACCGATCTGGTCTACGATGTGCTGCGCAGCCATCAGCCCGACCACATGCTGCTGCGCGCGGCGCGGGCCGATGCCGCAACCGGCCTCCTCGACGTACGGCGCCTCGGCGATATGCTCTCGCGCATCAGGGGCCGAATCGTCCATAAAGCGCTCGACCACGTCTCGCCGCTGGCGGTTCCGGTGATGCTGGAGATCGGGCGTGAGGCAGTCTACGGCGAAGCGGCCGATACGCTTTTGGCCGAGGCTGAGGACGAGTTGGTGAAGGAGGCGATGCAGTGAGGGCGAGCTCTTCTTCCGCTCATTCCCGCGCAAGCGGGAATCCAGCAGCTGGGTCCCCGCTTTCGCGGGGACGAGCGGATGGAACCATTGCTGTCGCCGGCGCCACCCTCGTCGCGGATTGCGCCGGGGCGCTCTATTGGCCGGATGAGAGCCTGCTCGTCATCGCCGATCTGCATCTGGAAAAAGGCTCGGCCTTCGCCGCGCGCGGCGTATTGCTGCCGCCTTATGACACCGCGGCGACCTTGGCGCGGCTCGCCATGCTCATCGAGCGTTACGCGCCGCGCTTGGTCATCGCGCTGGGCGACAGCTTTCATGACGGCGGCGGGCCGGCGCGCATGACCGACATCAGCCGTGCCGGGCTCAAAGCGTTGCAACGCGGCCGCGATTGGCTATGGATCGCCGGCAATCACGATCCCGATCCGGCCGACAATATCGGCGGCCGGTTTGCCGAGATTTTGGCGCTCGGCCCGCTGACGTTTCGCCACGAACCTTCGCCGCATCCATGCGCCGGCGAGATCGCCGGCCACCTGCATCCGCAGGCGCGGATCGCGCGCCGCGGCCGCGCCGTGAGCCGGCGCTGCTTTGCCTCTGACGGCAAGCGGCTGGTCATGCCGGCCTTCGGCGCCTATGCGGGCGGTCTCAACGTGCGCGACCGCGCCATCGTGGCGTTGTTCGGCGCCCTGTCGTTCACCGCCCACATGCTGAGCGAACGGCGCATCTACGCCGTCGCCGCGGCACGCTGTCTGGCCGATTGATTGATTAGTTGATCTTGGCGCTCGGCGCCGGCGTATTGGCCGCTTGCGGTTTCGGCTTGGGCTTCGCTGCCGGCGCGGCACTTGCGGTCGCGTCCCATCCGCCGGCCGGCGCTTTGACGTTGATCGCGTCGTCGGGCTGCGGCTGCGCGGTCCAGGTCTTCACCGCAAGCCGCGCCGCGGCGAGCGATTGCTGGTCGAGATGGGCCGCCACGTCTTCGCTTTTCTTCGCCGCGTCCTGATCGCCCTGGATCGCGGCCAGCGCGAACCATTTGTAGGACTCCGCGTAATTCTGCGTCACGCCGGTGCCGCGGGCGTACAGGATGCCGAGATTGTATTGGCTGTCGGTGACGCCGTGATCGGCGGCCTCGCGGAACCAATGGGCGGCGTTGGCGTAATCCGCCGGGCCGTCGATGCCCTCGGCATAGAGCACGGCGAGATTGTGCATCGCCTTGCCGTTCCCCTTGCCGGCCGCGGCGAGATAAAGGTCGCGCGCGGCGACGAGATCCTTCTTCACCCCGATGCCTTTTTCGTAGAAGCCGCCGAGGCGGAATTGTGCCGGCGCCAAGCCCTTCTTGGCGGCGCGTTCGAACCACAGCGCCGCTGCCTCGTCGCTGCGCGGCACGCCATGGCCGTCGGCAAAGCGCGTGCCGACCTCGTAAGCGGCAGCCGCATCGCCTGAGAGCGCGGCGGCGCGCAGTGCCGGTCCGCCGATGGTGGCCGGCAACTTGTCGCCGGGCGGCGTCGCCGGGCGCGGCAGCGAACCGGTGACGTCGGTGGCGGCGGCAACAGCCGCGACCGCGTCTCGCGTGCTGTCACGGGCGGCGGTCTGCTGTGTCGGCTTGGTGCTGATATTGGCGCCGGATTTCGGGTTCGGCTGCGGCACCGGCACCGGCAGCGTAGCCGGCGGCGCGCTCGGAACCGGAAGTGGTGCCGGCGAGATGTCCGCCGGTGGCTGCGGCACCGGTGGCGGCGGCTCCGGTTCGGGCAATGCGGTGACGGGCGGCGGCGCTTTGTCGGGCTGCGCCTCCTGAGCAGGGGCACTGGGAGGAGAAACTTGGGGTCCGGCTTCGAACAGCCGCGAGGCGATTTGCAGGCAGCCGATCACGATCAGGGCGGCAGCGCCGGCAATGATCAGCGGGCGCGTGCGCTGTTGCGGATTCTTCGACAGTGCCGATCCTTTGTTGGCGGCGTCGGCGCCCGGGGCGGCTGACGCGGCGGCCTGGGCGGCGCGGCGCGCGGCGGCGATGAAATTGGGTTTTTGTCCGGGATCGGCAATCACCGGCGGCTTGGTGGAGCTGACCGCGGCTTCGGAGGCGGCGATCCGGTCGGCGGCCGAAGCCGTCGGCCGGGAGCGGCCCGAGCCGGGCTCCAGCGGATGATCGGGCGGCAGGCTGGGATCGATCGGTTTTCGCGCGGCAGTGCGCTGCGCGGCCGGCTCCATCGGCGCGATGGGCGGAGCGTCGGGGGCGGGGGCAGGCGCCGGTGCCGGTTCAACGGCGAAGGCCGGCAGCTTCAGCCTGGGCTCTGTCTCCGCCGCGGCCGGTTCCGGTGCCGGTTGAGGCGCAGTCTCGCGGATGCCGCTTTCGATCATGGCGAGACGATCGACCACATGCTCCACCGTGCCCTGGACCGCTTCGAGCGAATCCAGCGTGCGTTGCTCGCTTTGCTTGATCTCGGCGACTTCGCGCTCGATGGCGTGGACCGCCAGCGGCTCTTCGATGACGGGCATGCGCGTGGACAGGGCTTCGCCGTTCGAGCCGCGAATCTGCTCGATATGCACCAGAAGATCGGCAATGCCGCGCTCGATCGCTTCGAGATGGCCGAGCCGCGCGTCGGAGGTGTCGAAGCGCTGCACCAATGTCGCGATCCGGTCTTCCAGATGCGCCAGCGCGGCGTGATCGGTGTGCGTCAGCTGCACCCATTCGAGCTTCTCGATCAGCCCCGTGAGCAGCTTTTCAAGCTCGCGCGGGACCGCGGATCCCGCCTCGGTCGAAGCGGTCAGCGCGTTGGTCAGCGTTTCGATGCGGTTCTCCAGCGCGGAGAGATTTTGTCCGGTCGCCGCGGTGCTGGCGAGCGTATCCACTTTGGCGGCGAGCGAGCGCACGTCTTCGGCGACTTTGGTCAGCGTCTCGTTGGACGCGACGTGGGAAACGATACCGCGCAACGCGCCGATGGCGGTCTCGAGCTGCTGCAACGCCGCCGGATCGTCCTTGGCGACGATCATGTCGACCTTTTGCGACAATGCCCGCACCGCCTCGTCGAAGCCGACCAGGCTTTCCGCGGGTTTTAGGTTTTGCAGCGCTTCGCGCACGTCGCTGAGGCCCCGTTCGAGGCCGGCGATGGCGCCCGAATCGACACCGCATTGGCGGCTGTGCTCGATGCGTTGCGCCAGCGCCTTGACTTCGATCTCCAGCGATTCCACGGCGCGGCGCGGCAGCGCCTCGGTGATCAAACGCGCGATGTCGGTGAGGTCGCCACGGATCGCCGCGACCGAGCTTTCGAGATCGGACGACGGCCCCAGCGATTCGATCCGCGCCGTGATTTGCCGCAATTGCCGCTCCAGGCCATCGATGTCGATGACCGGTTCGGCGGGCAGTTCCCGGACCGCCGGCGGCGGCGTGGGCTCGGCTTCGAGCGCGCGCTGCCTGGCTGCGATCTCCGCAGTTGCGTCTTGGGTCGTCGGCTGGGTCGTCGGCTGGGTCGCCGGCCGCGGCGCCGGATCGCCGTCGAGCGCGTGTTGCCGCGCCGCGATCTCGGCAACCGCATCGTCGATCGACACACTATCCGCATCCGCCGCGGGGCGATTGCGGGCCGGGGCCGGGGCAGTCGGACGACGCGGTGGTGCCGGGGCTCCGGTCAGCCGCCCATTGGCATCGTTATGTCCTTCGCCGAGCGAAGCGGCGCGGCGCTGCGGCGCCAGCTGCCGCGCGGCCGCCTCGCTGCGCGCCAGCCGTTCCAGCTGTTGGGAAAGCTTGTCGAGACGGGAATGGACCTGGTTCAGCGCGCCGCGCGTGCGTGCGCTCTCGCGCTCGAATTCGGTGTCGCGTTCCTTGTTGCGTTCTTTGTCGCTTTCTTGGCGGGGCTGGTCGTCGCGATCGCGGGGCCGCTCCCGCAGCTCCCGATCGTCGTCGCGTTGCCGTGGTTGCCGATCGCCGCGGCGTTGCCGCGGTTCGCGCTCATCGCGCCGGGATCGCGAGCGACGCGGCCGGTCGTCGTCGGCCTCGTCGTCATAATCGGAGAACAGCGTCGGCTCGTCGTCATCCTCTTCGTCGTCCGGCTCGATGACGTCGTTGAGCCATTCGCCGACCGACACGCCGGATCGCCGCGCCGCCGTGCGCACGGCTTCGCGCGCCTCGGGGCGCAGTCCTCTGAGATTCCACGGACCGCCAGATTTCATTCTCACGACCAAAGCCACATGGCAGGCGCAGGATGTCCCCTCCGAGCCGACCTTGCTGAGGGACGATGCAGCCGGCGCGGTCCTGTTTCCCCGGCTGTGGACTTTTCCGGAATAGGGTAAACAGGCCGTTAAAAAACCGCGCCACGGGCCAATAAGGGCGGTCCACCGGCCGGCTGTGCGGCCGGCCGAGGGCGGCGGGAGGGAGCGACGTCATGCCGACCTACCGGGCTCCCGTCGACGAGGTGATGTTCCTGTTGCGCGACGTGTTCCACGTCGAGCGCTACAACAATCTTGCGGGCTTTGCCGAGGCCACGCCGGACATTGTCGAAGCCGTGCTCGCGGAGGCGGCAAAATTCTGCGAGGCCGTGCTCACCCCGCTCAATCGCGTCGGCGACAGGGAAGGCTGCCGGCGCCACGCCGACGGCTCGGTGACAACACCGCCGGGATTCAAGGACGCCTATAGAAAACTGGTCGCCGGCGGCTGGGTCGGCGCTTCGGCGCCCGCCGAGTTCGGCGGCCAGGGCCTGCCGACGGTGCTGACCCAGGCCGTCCGCGAGTTCCTGTATTCATCGAACATGGCCTTTGCCATGTATTCGAGCCTGGCGCTGGGCGCGGTCGCGGCGATCTACAGCCACGGTACGGCCGAGCAGAAGGCGCGCTACCTGCCAAAACTCATCAGCGGCGAATGGGGCGGCACCATGAACCTGACCGAGCCGCAATGCGGCACCGATCTCGGCCAGCTGCGCTGCCGCGCGATGGCGCCTTACGTGACGCCGCTCGAGAAGGCGCTCGGCGAGTTGCGCGAGGCGACGCTGTGGTTCGCCCAAAACGCGCCCGGCAATCCCGACAATGCCGGCGCCGGCGCCACCGATTACATGCAGCTCTTCGGCCTGGTCGCGCTCGGCTATATGTGGTGCCGCATTGTCGATGCGGCGAAGGTGAAAACGGCAGGCAACGGCGCGGCCGCGGGTATGGATGACAAGCTCGTCACCGCCCGCTTCTTCATGGAGCGCATGTTGCCGGCAACCGCCACGCACCTCGCGCGCATCAAGGCGGGTGCCGAGAGCACCATGGCGTTACCGGCCGACGCCTTTTAGAAATTTTCGTGCGGACAATCGCCAGTCAGGCTGCGGTCAAGCCGCCGTCCACCACCAATTCGGCGCCGGTGGTGAACGCGGATTCGTCGCTGGCGAGAAAAAGTATGGTGTGCGCGATTTCGATCGGCTGCGCCAGCCGCCCGAGCGGCGCCGCGGCCGCAAAACCGGCGGCGAGCTTCTCCGGATTGCGCGCCGACGCGATCATTGACTGCAGCATGGGCGTTTCGGCGAACGACGGATGCACCGAGTTGCAGCGGATGTTGTAGCCCTTGCGCGCGCAATGCAGCGCCACCGATTTGGTCAACAGCCGCACGCCGCCCTTGCTGGCGCAGTAAGCGGCGAGGCTGCCGTGTCCAATCATGCCCGCGACCGACGACATGTTGACGATCGAGCCGCCGCCGCGATCTTTCATGACGCGGACGGCATGTTTGCAGCCGAGAAACACGCCGTCGAGATTGACCGCCATCAGGTCGCGCCACTCATCCAGCGTCGTCGCCTCGATATCCTTGAACAGCACCACGCCGGCATTGTTGACGAGAACATCGATGCAGCCGAAATCGCGCACCACCGCATCGGTGACCGCGACCCATTCGTCCTCGCGGGTGACGTCGAGCCGATGAAAGCATGCGCGTTGCCCCAGCTCAGCGACCGCCGACGTCGACGCGGCTTCGTCGCGATCGGCCACGACGACGGTTGCGCCTTCCTCCACGAACAGCTTTGCCGTGGCGAAGCCAATACCCGATGCGCCGCCCGTGACCAGCGCAACCTTGTCCTGCACGCGACCCATTACTGCCGCCAATCTTTGAAAAACCCTTTGCCGATCAGGCTAATACACGCCCCGGCGCCTCGCCAGTGCGGCTATCGCGACGGTCGCAGACGTATGGCATTGCCGGCCGGGGCGTTCTAGCCTTTGCCGATTCAGACTCTATATGACTGAACGGATCGCCGACGCGATTGGGAGGAATTTTGATGCCCGACGCCTTCATCTACGATCACGTGCGCACGCCGCGCGGCCGCGGCAAGGTTGACGGCGCGTTGCACGAAGTGACCGCGCTCAATCTGGCGGCCCAGGCGCTCGGCGCCATCAAGAGCCGCAACGATCTCGACACCGCGCTGGTCGATGACGTGGTGCTCGGCGTGGTCGATCCGGTCGGCGAGGCGGCTGCCGATATCGCGCGCACCGCGGCGCTGGTGGCGGGCTATGGCGATAGCGTGCCGGGCGTGCAAATCAACCGCTTCTGCGCTTCCGGCCTCGACGCGGTGAATTTCGCCGCGGCCCAAATCATGGCCGGACAGCAGGACATGGCGGTCGGCGGCGGCGTCGAATCCATGAGCCGCGTCGGCATCGGCGCCGCGGGCGGCGCCTGGTCGATCGATCCTTCGATCGCGGTCGCGCACTATTTCATGCCGCAGGGCATTTCCGCCGACCTGATCGCGACCAAATACGGATTTTCCCGCGACGACGTCGATGCCTATGCGGTGGAGAGCCAGAAGCGCGCGGCCGCAGCGTGGGACGAGGGCCGCTTCAATCGTTCGGTGATGGCGGTGAAAGACGTCAACGGGCTGACCATTCTGGCCAAGGACGAGCACATGCGGCCGGGCACGACCATGCAGTCGCTCGCCGCGTTGCAGCCGTCGTTCGTGCAGATGGGCGAGCTCGGCGGTTTCGATGCGGTGGCCATCCAGGCGCATCCCGACGTCGAATACGTCAATCACGTGCATCACGCCGGCAATTCCTCCGGCATCGTCGACGGCGCCGCGGCGGTGCTCGTCGGCAATGCGCGCGCCGGCCGGCGCGCCGGGCTAAAGCCGCGGGCCAAGATCAAAGCCTTCGCCAATATCGGCTCGGAGCCGGCGCTGATGCTGACCGGCCCGGTCGATGTCACCAAGAAAGTCTTGAAGAATTCCGGCATGGCACTCGGCGACATCGATCTGATCGAGATCAACGAGGCGTTCGCCTCGGTGGTGTTGCGCTATCTGCAGGCCTTCGACATCGATCCGGCGAAAGTCAACGTCAACGGCGGCGCCATCGCGCTCGGTCATCCGCTCGGCGCCACCGGCGCCATGATCCTCGGAACCGTGCTCGACGAGCTCGAGCGGCGCGATCTCGCGACCGCTCTGGTCACGCTCTGCATCGGCGCCGGCATGGGCACCGCGACCATCATCGAGCGCGTGTAGCAAACGAGCGCAGCCATGCCCAAGATCGATATCGCCAAACTCCCCGTGGACACCCGGACCGGCTACCCGCCGCCGCTCGACCGCGTCGTCGTCGGCCGCGAGAGGAAGCGGCTTGGCAATGCCGTCGGCCTCGACCAGTTCGGCGTCAACCTGACCACGCTGAAACCCGGTGCGGCTTCCGCACTGCGGCACTGGCACGAGAAAGAGGATGAGCTCGTCTACATCCTCGAAGGCGAGGTCGTGTTGATCGAGGATGAAGGCGAGACCGTCCTCAAGCCCGGCGATGCCGCCGGTTTCAAGGCCAACACGCCGAACGGTCATCATCTGGTCAACCGCACGCAACGCGACGCGGTCTATCTGGAAATCGGCACGCGCTCCAAGCACGAGAAGGCGTCATATCCGGACGTCGATCTGGTCGCCGTGCGCGACGATGCCGGCATGCGTTACACCCGCAAGAATGGTGAGCCTTGCAAATGAGCTTCACGCATTTCACTCTCGACGTCGACAGCGACGGCCTTGCGCTGGTCACGTGGAATTCGCCGGGCCGCTCGATGAATGTTCTCGACGCGGCGGTGCTGGACGAGCTTTCGGCCATCGTCGAGCAGATCGCGGCCGATGCCGCCATCAAGGGCGTGGTCATAGCGTCGGGCAAGGACTCGTTCTGCGCCGGAGCCGATCTGACAATGCTGGAAAGCATGAGCCGCGCTCACGCGGAGCTTGTGGCGTCGCAGGGCGAGACGGCGGCGAATGCGCACGTCTTCGAGGAAAGCCGCAAGACGTCGCTGTTGTACCGGCGCATCGAGACCTGCGGCAAGCCGTGGGTTGCGGCGATCAACGGCGTAGCGGTCGGCGGCGGTTTTGAGCTGACGCTGGCCTGCCATCATCGCGTTGCCGCCGACAGCGACAAGACGCGCCTCGGCCTGCCGGAAATCAAAGTCGGCCTGTTTCCCGGCGCCGGTGGCACGCAGCGGGTGGCGCGCATCCTGCCGCCCGCCGATGCGCTGCAATTTCTGCTCAAGGGCGACCAGATTTCGGCCAGTCGCGCCAAGACCATGAAGCTCGTCGACGAGGTGGTGCCGGCCGGCGATCTGGTGAAAGCCGCCAAGGCGTGGATCACCACGAGCGGCACAGCCAAGGCGCCGTGGGATATCGAGACCTTCAAGCTGCCCGGCGGCCCCGTACAATCGAAAGCCGGCATGATGGCGTTCACGCCGGCCAACGCCATCTATCGCCGCGAGACTTATGACAATTATCCGGCGGCCCGCGCCATCATGCAGGTGGTGTACGAAGGGCTGCAGCTGCCTTTTGACCAGGCGCTGCGCGTCGAATCGCGCTGGTTCGCCAAAATTTTGCGCTCGCCGGAAGCGGCGGCGATGATCCGCTCGCTGTTCGTCTCGATGCAGGAGATCAACAAAGGCGCGCGCCGTCCCGCCGCGGTGCCGGCTAAAAAATTCAAGACCGTCGGCGTGCTCGGCTCAGGTTTTATGGGGGCTGGCATCGCTTATGTCAGCGCGCTCGCGGGCCTCGACGTGGTGCTGGTCGACCGCGATCCCGAGACCGCGCAGAAGGGCAAGGACCATTCGCAGAAGCTGATGACCGAGCAGGTCAGCCGCGGCCGCGCCACGGCAGCCGACCGCGACGCGGTGCTGGCGCGCATAAAACCCACCGCCGATTTCGTCGAATTGAAGGATTGCGATCTCGTCATCGAAGCGGTGTTCGAGGACCGCAAGATCAAGGAAGAAGTGATTGCGCGCGCGCAGAACGTCATTGGCGACAACGCGATCTTCGGCTCCAACACCTCGACGCTGCCGATCTCCTCGCTTGCCGAATCTTTCAAGGATCGCTCGCGTTTTATCGGCATCCATTTCTTCTCGCCGGTCGAGCGCATGAATCTGGTCGAGATCATTTTGGGCAAGGAGACCGGCGAGGTGGCGCTTGCCGGCGCGCTCGATTTCGTCCGCGCCATCCGCAAGACGCCGATCGTGGTCAACGATTCGCGCGGCTTCTACACATCGCGCGTGGTTGGTACTTATTTGCGCGAGGGCCATCTGATGCTGGCCGACGGCGTGCCGGCGGCGATGATCGAGAATGTCGGCCGCATGGCCGGCATGCCGGTCGGCCCGCTCGCCCTCAACGACGAAGTCGCCGTCGATCTCGCCTGGAAGATCTTGAAAGCGACCGAGGCCGATCTCGGGCCGCAGGCGATCGATCCGCGGCAAAAGACGCTCTTGGAAGAGATGGTGGAAAAGCGCGGCCGCTATGGCCGCAAGAACGGCAAGGGCTTTTACGACTATCCGCAGAACGGGCCGAAGCGGCTGTGGCGCGGGCTTGCCGATTTGCAGCAGACAAAGCTCGATCCGGACACGATCGATATTACCGAACTCAAGCAGCGGTTGCTGGCGATGCAGGCGCTGGAAACCGCCCGCTGCATCGAAGAGGGCGTCGTCACCGATATGCGCGAAGCCGATGTTGGCTCGATCCTTGGCTTCGGCTTTGCGCCGTTCACCGGCGGTACCATCTCCTATATCGACGGCATGGGCACCAAAACCTTCGTCGCCTTGTGCACCAAGCTGGCCAAGCTTCATGGCGACCGCTTCAAGCCCGGCAAGCTCTTGCTCGACATGGCGAAAAAGGGCGAGACGTTCTACCGCCGCTTCCCGCCGCAGGCGCGCCGAGCCGCCGCATGAGCCGCGTCAAAGTCGCATTGCGCTTTGCCGCGCCCCGTGTGTAAGGTCGCGACCTTTTTTCGCCGGGACCCTGCATGGCGCGTGACCAAGTCGACCTGACGCCGATCGAAGGGCGCGACGATCTCGTCGATTGGATTGCCCAGGGCGTCAAACCGAAAGCGCAATTCCGCATCGGCACCGAGCACGAGAAATTCGCCTTCACGCTCGAAGGCCATCGCCCCGTGCCGTACGAAGGCCGCCACGGCATCCGCGCGCTGCTCGAAGGCATGCAGCACCTGCTCGGCTGGCAGCCGATCACGGAAGGGCCGAACATCATCGGCCTGTTCGACGTCACCGGCGGTGGCGCTATTTCGCTCGAACCCGGCGGTCAGTTCGAGCTCAGCGGCGCGCAAGTCGAAACCGTGCATCAGACCACGAGCGAACTGATGGCGCATCTGGCGCAAGTGCGCGAGGTGGCGGCGCCGCTGCACATCGGCTTTCTCGGCATCGGCATGACTCCGAGTTGGAGCCGCGCGGACATGCCGAAAATGCCGAAGGGGCGCTATAAGATCATGACCGCCTACATGCCGAAGGTCGGCCAATACGGCCTCGACATGATGTACCGGACCTGCACGGTGCAGACCAATCTGGACTTCTCCTCCGAAGCCGACATGGTCAAGAAGCTGCGGGTGTCGCTGGCGCTGCAGCCGGTGGCGACGGCTTTGTTCGCCAACTCGCCGTTCACCGAAGGCAAGCCGAACGGCTTTCTGTCGTTCCGCTCGGAAATCTGGCGCGACACCGACAATGCGCGCGCCGGCATGCTGGCATGGGCGTTCGAGCCGGGCATGGGTTTCGAGCGCTGGGTCGATTACGCGCTCGACGTGCCGATGTATTTCGTCAAGCGCGGCGACGATTATGTCGACGCGGCCGGGCAATCGTTTCGCGACCTGCTGGCCGGCAAGCTGCCGGCTTTGCCGGGCGAGCGCGCTATGATTTCGGACTGGGCCAACCATATCAGCTCGATCTTCCCGGAGGTGCGGCTCAAGCGTTATCTGGAAATGCGCGGCGCCGATTCCGGGCCGCTGGCGAATCTATTGGCGCTGCCGGCGTTCTGGGCCGGCATTCTTTATGACGACACGAGCCTCGACGCGGCGTGGGACCTGGTCAAAAACTGGACCGCCGAAGAACGCCAGAGACTCCGCGACGACGTGCCGAAGCAGGGTCTCGCGGCAAAAATTGGCAGCCGCACCGTGTTCGCGCTCGCCACCGACACGCTCAAGCTGGCGCGCGCCGGGCTGACGCGCCGAAAACATCTCGATATCGGCGGCCGCGACGAGACGCGCTACCTCGAAGTGCTGGAGGATCGTTTGGCGCGCGGCACTACGGCGGCGCAGGAGTTGTTGGAAAAATACCACGGGCCGTGGGGCGGCTCGGTCGATCCGATTTATACCGAAGACGCCTACTGAAATTATCAGCGGCGGAACGTTCGGCGGCGCAGCTGCGCCGCGCATTTCACATCCGCGCGTTGGGAATCGTTGCTCAGGCCGCGACCTCGGCCAAGATCGGCGCCGAACTCATGGCTGATATTCGGTTGATTTAATCTTTACGACTTTCGGCGACAGTACCGGATCAGGAAGCTGCAACGCCAAGGCCTATGACCAAGACCCTCACCATGGAAGTCCAGCGCAAGAATGCCGAACGGCAGCTCTTCGGCGCCCGCCGCGCCTTGAGCCATCTGGTGGAGCTCTACGACAGCGGCCAGTGGAAGACCCTCTATCGCGAGGACACTTTTGCTGAGGCTGTCCGGCAGGCGCGACAGGCCGTCGATCATTGGACCAACGTCATGGCCAAGGCCGAGGATGCCTAGCGCCTCAGCCGGCGGTTAACGAAGCGTTAACCGTTTGCGCCGCGTCCGCCCTGGCATAACGCCGCCGCCAATTCCCACCCGCGATATTCGCCGCCGCCGCTGACATTGACCGCGTCGGCGGGCTGAATGCACATTGCGGGGGAATGAAGCCCCGGACGCGCCATGGCATCGCCCGTCAATGCTGCTCTCTGCGCGTTGCTGGCGACCGCGTTTTGGAGTTTTTTGGGCTATGCGCTGACCCGTCATCTGCTGCCGCGAGCGCTGGCCATCGGTGCCGCGCCGGTCATGGGCTGGGCGGTCCATAGCGCCGCGACGCTGCCGATTTTCTTGCTGATCGGATTTTCGCCGCTCGCCGTCGTCGCTATTGCCGCGCTCTGCGTCGTCGTCAGCCTCGCGACGCTCAAGCTTGCGGCGCAGAGCGATGCCGAAGCCGCGCCGGCGATCCCATGGTGGGCATTCTTAGCCGCGGCAGCGCTGGCGCTGGTGCCGGCCGTGGCGATCCTGCCGAAGATCGCTCCGGGCGCGGTTGACCTCGCCGACCCGATCTTCGATCATGCCAAGATCGCGATGATCGACGCCATGACGCGGCAGGGCCTGCCGCCGGTCGATCCGGTTTTTGGCGCCGCCGGCCCCAATGGTGGGTTCTTTTATTATTACCTCTGGCACTACAGCGCCGCCGCGCTTGCGCTGCCGCTTCATGTCAGCGGCTGGGAAGCCGATATCGGGCTGACGTGGTTCACCGCACTCGCGTCATTGAGCCTGCTGATGGGCGTCGCGGTATGGCTCAGCAAGCGATCGGCCGCCGCGATCTGGGTCGTTGCGGTTGCGGGGGCGGCGTCGTTGCGTGCGGTATTGGGCTGGATATTTGGCCCCTACAGCCTCGAGCCCTTTCTGGCGCCGCCGACCGGGTTCGCCGGTTGGCTGTTTCAGGCCGCATGGGCGCCGCAGCATCTGATGTCGGCGTCGTGCGTGGTGGCGGCGATGCTGCTCATCGTCCGATACGCGCAGCGGCAAAGCGTGCTGCTGCTTTTGACCCTGGTCCTGGTCGTTGTCGCGGGCTTCGAGAGCTCGACCTATGTGGGCGGCATCACGTTTGCGATCGCGGCACTGGCGGCGGCGCCGCTGCTGGTTGTCGCAATCGAGCCGGCGCGGCGGCTGCGGTTTTTTGCCGGAATGGCGATTGCCGCGGTGCTGGTGGTCTGCCTCGCCGCGCCGTTCCTCAACAATCAGCTCGTGGCGGTCGCCGCGCGCGGTGACAGCAATCCGATCGTCCTTCGTCATTTTGCCGTGCTCGGCGCGATGTTTCCGGCGGCGCTTCGCCGCGTGTTGGATTGGCCAGCCTATTGGCTCGTTCTGTTGCCGATCGAGTTGCCGGCCACTTGTGTGGCGAGCGTAATTGCGCTGATCGCGATGCTGCGCAGCGGCGCGCCGCCGCCGGAAAAACTCGCAACTGCGGCACTGGCCTGTCTCGCCGCTGCCGGCCTATTGGCGTCTTGGCTCCTGGCCAGCACGCTCGGCGACAACAACGACCTCGGGCTGCGCGCGGTGTTGCCGGCAGCTTCGGTTTTGATCGCGGCCGCGGCGGCGGGAGTGATGCTGCTGCCGCGCCGCGCCGTGATCGCCGCAACGGTGATCGGCGGGCTCGTCCTCAGCCTGCCGGACACGGCTGCGATGATCCGCTCCAACGTCGATGGTACGCCGACGCCGGACGGTGCGGTTTTCGCGCAGGCGCCGGAGCTGTGGCAAGCGGTGCGCCGTTACGCTTCGCCCACCGCGCGCGTCGCCAACAATCCGCTGTTCCTGCAAGACTTGACGCCGTGGCCGGCAAATATCTCCTGGGCGCTCCTTGCCAACCGCAGCTCCTGCTTCGCCGGCCGCGAGTTGGCGCTGGCGCTGGCGCCGTTGTCCGATCGCCTGCGCGAGGCGATCAATGCGCAGTTCGTCCGCGTCTTCGCCGGCGAAGGCACGGCGCAGGATTTGAGCGACATGGCGAAAAAATATGCCTGCGACGTCGTCGTCGTCGTGCCGCAGGACAAGGCCTGGAACAACGACCCGTTCGCCGCGAGCCCCGATTATCGCCTGGCGGAAAATCGCGATGGCCGATGGCGGATATATGTGGCGGTCAAGGCCGATCCCGCCGCGCGGTAGGCAAGCTTCAAATCCCCGCGAACCAATTAAATCCCTGCTTGCTCCAGAACGTCTCGCGGAAATCGTTGGTCACTTCGATCGCCTTGATCCACTTGGCGTTCTTGTAGCCGAGCTTGGTCGAGGTGCGCAGCCGCAACGGATAGCCGAACGGATCGGCCAGCACGTCGCCGGCATATTTGGTGGCGAGGATGGTCTGCGGATGCAGCGCCGTCGCCATGTCGATGCTCTCGGTGTAATCGTCGTTGCAGATGAAATAAACGTATTTCGCCGTCAGGTCGGCGCCGACGCGCTGCAGGAAATCGCGCAGGTTCGGGCCGGACCATTGGCCGATGTAATCCCAGCCTTCGACGCAGATATGCTTGATGATGATCTCTTGCTCAGGCAGCTGATAGATCTGCCGCGCGGTCCAAGGCTGTTTGTTGTCGATGCGGCCGGCGAGCTCGAGTTTCCAGGTGGCGCCGTCGATCGGCTTGACGTTTTCGATGTCGTAATAGGCATTGAAACGCGGCGGCTTGACCACTTGCGACGCGCTGTAGGTTCGCGCCAGATGGTGCGGCCGGAAGATCGTCGCCTGGACGCGATCGTTCCATGCCGACACCGTGCGCAGCACTTTTTGCACCGAAGCATCTTCGCTGACGTCGCAACCGGTCAACAGCGACAGCGCGCCGAGGCTGATGGCGCCCCGCAACACGTTGCGGCGATTGATATCGTCGAGCAGCGCCCGGTTCTGCGTCAGCACGCCCTGGTCGACGGTTTCGCGCGGGCGGAAAATGGATGGCGTGCGCGTTCGTACGGACATTTTGGCTCCGCGTCAGTGGGTTGCTTCGGCTTCGACTGCCGCTTCGGGAGGATGCGTCTCGGCGGGATGTGCCGATCCGTCATCCACCACGGGCCCGCCGGTGACCATGGCGACGAGGCTCTGCGGCACCAAGAGCGCAAGCGAAATGTGCACCAGCAAGAAGCCGACGATCGCGGTCATGCACAGGAAGTGCACCACCCGGGTCGCCTGAAAACTGCCGAACAAGGCGGCCAGCTCGGAGAATTGCACCGGCTTCCACAATGCGAGGCCGGAAATGACGATCAGGACGCCGACCGCCATGACGCCGAGATAGAGAATTTTCTGCACCGCGTTGTAGTGGGTCAGATCGTCATGGACGAGGCGGAAGTGCAACGCGTCGCTCACGGTCGCCAGGATTTCGCGCAGCGAGACCGGAAACAGCTTTTGCCGAAATCGTCCCGTGGCGATGCCGTAGGTCAGGTAGGCGAGCCCGTTGAGGACGAAAATCCACATGCCGAAGAAATGCCACTGCAAGCCGTATTGCGCCCACTTGCCGATCACCAAGCTGTCAGGAAAATGCAGCCAGCCTAAAATCACGTCGTCGTTGTAGATCTTCCAGCCGCTGCCGATCATGATGAAAATGGCGACGGCGTTGATCCAATGCATGACGCGCACCGGCAGTGGATGCAGGCGGCGTTCATGGTGAGTTGATTTGACGGCCGATAGTGTCATCGATGACGATCGCCCCCGTCGGTCACGTACGATCGGACCCTACGGGCGCATGCCATGCTTCGCAAGTAACGCCGCTTCACAAATGTGCGTGGCGGTTTTGACCGGGAGGATTGCGGCATGAAGTTTCTGCTCACGGCAACGGCCTTGCTAGCTGTCTTGATGATCTCGGCCGGCGTGACAGCAGGTGTTTCCACTCATCCCATTGCGCTGGCCCAGGCCATGGTGCCGCCCACCGGCATGGATGATGCCAACAAGCCGATGCCGATGGTCGAGCGCATGAATCGGCGGTTTCCGCAACCCGTGCGCGTCGGCGATCTGATCGGCCTGCCGGTGCTCGACGACCGTTCTTCGACGCTCGGCTTCGTCCGCCAAGTCGTGCGCACGGCTACCGGCAATATCCGGCTCATTGTCTCCTACAGCCGATGGTTCGGCTGGTTCGGGCGGCCGGTCGCGGTGCCGATCGAAGTGGTCGGCATCGAGGGGCGGCAATTGGCGTCGCTCGATATGCCGCGCAGCGAATACGCCGCCGCGCCGACCTGGCAGCGCCGGGACGCGACCGCACTGCCCGATGACGCGACGATCCGAATCGCGCTGGCCCGCAATTGAACGATCACGACTTGGTGAAGCGGATAACTTTTTGGTGTTTGCCGACTTGTATCGGGTGAGGGGGAAGTGATTGGCGCTTTGCCAAGCGCTGGGCAATCCTCCGCTTATTGCGTTGTTTGTTATTGGGGGCACATCGCATGGATCATGCGAATCGATTGAACGACAAGTCCGTGGCTTCCTGCGATCCGGCTGATGCAACGGTCGCGGCAAGCTGCGGCATCGCCTTCATGGCCAAAGCTTCGGCGCCCGGCCGCGCCAAGACGCGGCTTGTGCCGCCGTTGACCTTCGAGGAGGCCGCGGTGCTGAATACCGCGTTCCTGCAGGACGTGGCCGACAACGTCCTGCTCGCCGGCCGCGATGCCGCGCGCCATGGCGGCATCGCCGGTTACGCCGCCTTTGGTCCGCCCGGTTCGGAGGATTTTTTCCGCCGCACTCTGCCGGGCGCCATCGGCTTGATCGAGGCCTGGCGGCAGAACTTCGGCGATTGCCTGTTGCACACGATCGAAGAGATTTTCGCGCGCGGACACGCCGCTGCCGTGGTGCTCAATTCCGACAGCCCGACACTGCCGACGGCGTTTTTGGTCGAGACCGCGGCGGCATTGGCGCGGCCGGGCGATCGCGCCGTGCTCGGTCCGTCGAGTGACGGCGGCTATTATCTGCTCGGCCTGAAAGCCGCGCATCGCCATATGTTCGAGGATATCGCCTGGAGCACCGAGCAGGTCGCCAAACAAACTCTCGAACGGGCGCGCGAGATCGGTCTCGACGTGCATCGGCTGCCGGTCTGGTACGACGTCGACGATATCCACAGTCTGCGCCGGCTGTACACCGAATTGCCGGACCGGCCCGATGCGCAACGGTGCCGGCCCGACAAGAACCGGCCGCACCACGCCGTGCACACGGCGGCCTTGATGAACAGCCTATGGCGTAATCACGACTTCAATCGCCGCGCCGCGGCGGTCGTCGAAGCGGAACCGTTGCGCGCTTAAGGCGCGCCACGCCTTATTCGTCATTTGGAAAAACAGGAACGTCGATAATGGCAGTGGTGGCGGCAAAACGTCCGGTCGATCCCAAGCGCTACTTCGAAAGCGTCGATGCGGCGAGCGAGAAGCCGGAGCACGAGCCGGTCTGCCTTTATCTGGAAACGACCAACCGCTGCAATCTGCTCTGCACCACCTGTCCGCGCACCTACGAGGAGCTCGAGCCGCCGGCCGATATGAGCTGGGACCTGTTCACCTCGATCGTCGACCAGATCCCGCGCTTGCATCGCGCCGTGCTGCACGGCGTCGGCGAGCCGATGCTGGTGAAGAATTTGCCGCGCATGGTGCGCTACCTCAAGGACCGCGGCACCTATGTGTTGTTCAACACCAACGGCACGGTGCTCAACGAGCGCAACGGCCGCGCGCTGATTGCCGCCGAGCTCGACGAGCTGCGGGTATCGTTCGACGCCGCCACTGCGGAGTCGTATCTCGCCGTACGCGGCAAGAACTATTTCAACCGCATCCTGAAAAACGTGCGCGCGTTCCGCGAGCTGCAGGAGCGCGAAGGCCATACAAAGCCGCGCGTCTCGGCCTGGCTGACGGGGCTGCGCGAAACCATCGAAGAATTGCCGGATTTCGTGCGCGTCGCCGCCGAGACCGGCGTCAAGGAAGTGCATTTGCAGCGGCTGGTGTTTTTCACCGACAACGCGATCGGCAAGGCGCGGCCGGATCAGGCGCTCTACGAGCAGCTCTCCGGCGCGGAGGCGGTGCATATCGAGCGCGCCGCGACGCTCGCCAAATCGCTCGGCGTCACTTTCAGCGCGTCGGGCGCCGCCGCCGAGCCGGGCATGAGTCTCAAGCGCAACGACAACGGCTCGCCGTGGTCGCTGTGCCGGCGGCCGTGGACGGTGATGTATTTCACCGCCAATGGCCGCGCGCTGCCGTGCTGCATCGCGCCGTTCTCGCAGCGCGGCTACGAGAATTACACGCTCGGCGATGCGACCCAGCAAACGCTGCGC
>Ga0210395_10000680_pt1 | contig 26049 bp, 21 predicted proteins | sample IncBWH4OmetaG_FD_150861 | JGI IMG/M metagenome (GOLD analysis project Ga0210395, IMG submission 150861) | Forest soil microbial communities from Barre Woods Harvard Forest LTER site, Petersham, Massachusetts, United States - Inc-BW-H-4-O ... | reverse complement strand
ATCGGCGTAGGCTTTGGGCGAGAAAAAACGCAGCAGGTTGGGAACCGCCGCAAAAGCGCCGGCGGCAATCAGCATGGTCCGCAACCATGACCGGCGTGAGGTCTCGGCTAGGCTGGCCGAAGCGGCGGCGGCGAACGGCGCGGAATGAGCTGTTTCGCTCCGGCCCGGAGCCCGCGTGGAACGCGCGGAATGGGCTGCGATGGCGACCCGGCGCCTTGCGCTCCCGGAGTTGGTCACGTTGCAGCGGCAGGCATCGGCACCTACGCGGCGCAATGTGCCGATGAATCTCCGCTGATCGCGGTTCGACAACCGCAGGGAGCCGTCTTCGGTCGGCCGCAACGCACCGTTGCGGGCGAGCGCGCCGCCGTGAATCAAAAAAATAAATCGGCCGTTGGCATCCGCGAGGGCAGCTTCACCGTGCTTGGGCTGGAGAAAAACAATGCCCGCCGAGCCGAATTCATTGCGATCGAAAGGAGTGCCCGGCCCGCTCGGGACGACCCGAACAATTTCATACTCGCCCAAGGGCATGTCGCCGAAAGGCAGGACCGGGAGACGATCCGGATTTCCATTGGCTCGCGCGAGTTCGTCATGCGCGCGTGCGCAGACATGGAACGGACCGGCGATCAGTTTGCCCTTCGCATTTTCCAGCTTGAGCGTCCCGGTATAATCGCGATTGGACGGAAGACGGATAGTAATCTGATGCATGGCAAAGCTGGACGGACTCCCAGCAAGCCAGTTGGCGCAATCAGAACAAGCCAACGTTGCTCACCTTTTATTCACAATGGACGATTTAGAGAGCCGTTTCTTCGCAAGCGAGCGCATCCGGGGCGAAGCCGGTGCCGCAAGGATTTTGCGAGTGGGGCTGCTTGCAAGCAGTTGACGGTAGCGCCGGGTCATCAAATCCATGGGAAAATCTTTTTCAGCCGTAGCTCGCGCGGCCATGCTAAAGCGACGGCGGACCGCTTTTTTGACCAGGAGGTGGCGCACATGCCGGGCCATTTCCTTGGGATCGTCCCCGGTAACCAGAAAACCATTCACGCCATGGCGGACTTGTTCGGCGGTGCCTCCGGCGGAATTGGCGATGACAGGCAGGCCAACCGCCATCGCCTCGAGCGAGGCGTTCGGGCAACCGGGTTGATCGGCGAGCATCACGAAAATTTTAAACAAGCGCAGAAAGGGCGTCACCTCGGAGTGAGGGCCGGCAAAATGTATATTCGTGACCTGCTTGGCGTGGAGACGATCGAGCAGCAGCGGCCAATAATCCGCGTGGCGCGGATCGACGCCGCCCACGATGATCAACGTTACTCCAGGCAGGCTCGCGTTCAGTTCCGCCATCATGTCGATGAGGAAATCGATCCGTTTTCCCGGCATGATGCGGCAGGCGGTGCCGATGACCAGGCGGGGATCTGCGCCGGGCGGGAGCGACGGAGCCCGGCGTTCAACCGGAGGCGGCGCGGGCACTCCGTTCGGAATGACGACCACTTTCCGGCCAGCGGCCCGCAGGCCGGGCGGAGCGCCGTCTTTGTATTTAGCGACAAAATGATCGAGTCGGGTCCAGTAATCGGCGGCGCGAAACGATATCCGGCGTTGGAAGGCGTGCGTCCGTTCCATTTCCACAAACAAAGCCGGCCCTGGGCTGACATCGATGAGGCGGACCGATCCCGGCGGGAGAATCTTGGCGAGGAGTAGCTTGATGCGCGGTTCCACGTTCCAAAAACACACGTTTCGCACGCTCAGCCGCTCAATCAGGCACAGGACGCGTTCGAGCCGATCAAGGTAATCGGTGCTGTTATGGGTGGAAAAAACCGGCACGCCGTTTTTTTCCAGCACGTCCAAATATCCCTGGCCGTAGATGGTTTCCAAGACGCAAAGCCAGCTTTGGTCCGCCTGCGGAAGCGAGCAAAGCAGGTTCATCAACGATCGCTGGGCTCCGCCGATATTCAGGTTCTCGGTCAAAAACAGCGTCCCGGTGCGATTCGCTGGCGGATGGGAAATAGCATTGGCCCGGCCGTATCGCCCCAGCAGGCACCAAAGCCGCGGCACCAGGTCGAAGTCATTTGGCTTGGGCGCCAGGACCCGCGAATTATTTTTGAGCACCTGCGCGATTCCCCCCACGTAGGCGGAAATATCGGACGAATCCTGGACCAAAACCGCCCGCTCCGGGAGAATCTCGGCGTTGCCCCCGGCATCGGCGGTGACAATCGGGCAGCCCGTCTGGATGGCCTCCTGCAACGCTACGCTCAATCCTTCAAAAGCGCTGGTGTTAAGGAAAACATCAAACGCCGCATAGTAGCGTTCCGCATCCGGCACCGGGCCGAGCGTGAGCAAGTCGGTGATCACGTCCAATTCCAGCGCCAGGCGGCAGGTGGCCGCGTAGGCGTGGCGGCCGTGGCCCCACTCGTGATCCCAGCCACCTAGGATCATCAGCTTCACCGGGCGAATTCTTCGGATTTGCGCGAGCACGCGAACGGCGCGGGTGTAGGCCTTTTGGGCCTTAAATTCTCCCACCATGCCGAGGACAAGCGTGTCTTCCGCGATGCCGTGGCGTTCGCGGATGAGCCGCCGGTTTTCCTGTTGTTCTTCGGGAGTGAACCAGCGTTGCAATTCGTGTCGCATCACCACCACCGGGCGAGGGCATTGGTCTTCGCGGAGTTGTTCCGCGACGGCTTCGGACACGGCCACGACAAAGGGAACATTGGGGTGATTGAATGCCGCCGGCGAATCTTGCCACGACGGCCGGGCGTTTTGAATGACCGGGACGGTTTTCCCCCCGCGTTCCCACAGGTGCCGGAGCAGCTCGGCCTTGATCATGTGCGTGTAAACCAAAGGCTCTGGCGACGCCAGGACCTCGGCCGCGACCGTATGCATCTTGGCCGGCAGGTCGGCCTGGTTCAGGCGGAAGACCTGGACGTTCGCCGTGTTATTAAAAGCGTAACTTGGTCGGACTCCGTGGAGGACAAATAATTTTGCCGAGGCGTTGCGCCGCTGCAATCCGGCCAATGTCTCCAGTACGCTCCGCTCCGCGCCGCCGCGCGCGAGGCTCGGTAGCAGGATATTGATGTGGCTAGTCATCAAAAACTGTGGCGTGGCCGGCTGCCGCGGCGCCGGCTGGTTGAGCGGCATCTCCGGATTTTGCCTGGTTGGCGCACCGTTGGCGCTGTTTCCATGGGCGGAGGTGGCCAGTCCGTATTCCGCATAAAGGTGGGCGAGTGCGCTGCCCGCTTTTGGGTTTTCCTTTTCGGGCACCACGTCGAACAGCCGTTTCCCGCGATAGAAACCGCCCTGCTGTTTGAGTGCGCGCCAAAATTCATTGATCCAATGGATCGCAAACCAGTCGGGCGGAATCCGCGTGTCGCCCAAGGCCAGGGGCCGGATCACATCCCACCACGATTCCTCGTTCCAAATGCCGGTGCGAATGTAGCGGGTCAAACGCACCTGCTTGATTGTTTCTGAAAGCAGCCGGTTGGTCATCAACCATTCGCTGTGATCGTCCAGTCGGCGGGCGACTTTTTGGTAAAGGATTTTCATCAGGCGGCTGCGGGGAGGACATTTCATGATGTTCCCCACCACGCCGACGCGATGCGGACGGAAGACATACGGCTCCTTGAAATTAAAAGGCCGCAGGCAGGTCACGTCCATGTCCACCCAGTAACCGCCTTTTTCGTATAGCAGCTTGTAACGAAACAAATCGGAAAACGGCGAACAGCTGCCTTTGCCGACGCCGGTCTCGGAGTCGGTGTCCGCCTTTCTGAAAATTCGGTTTCGCGGAATGATTTTATTGGCATCCTGCAAAATCACGCCTTTCGGCAACGGCGTCTGGATCTTGTCATAGACCCAGAGATGAAACTCGTGCCCGTGCCGGACAAAAGAATGGATCGTGAGCAGCTCCATCTTCGAGAGAGTGGGGCCGATCCACAAACCGTGCACGATGCGGTTATCGGCGGACAGCGCGCGGTCGGTTAGCGGGAGTTTTGTTTTGGCGCGCTGAGCTTTTAGCTTTGCGCCTTGTGAGGCCGGGGCCGGGCGGGAGACTTTCACCGCCAGCAACTGCTCCACGTCGTCCCAGTTTTTCCAGCCGCGCTTTCCGACGCCGCCATTGATGAAATGCAAGAACGCCGGATGCGCTTTTGCTGTGCTATTGCTGGTGCCGTTGCGCAGGGCATAGCTCTCGTTTGGAAATAATTCTCGGGCCTGCACCGTGTCGCGCTTGGCTCGGGGCACGCGGTCCAGCGGATCCACGATGAAATTAAAGTCGCGGGGCAGCAGCGGGTGGTTTTGCAGCCCCAGCTGCCACACGGTGGCCGCCAAGCTGCCTTGGTCGCGGATCTGCCAGTACGGATCCTTGAAGACGCGGAGGGTGTTTTGGTGCCAGAGCTCCATGAACTCGGACGAAGTTTCGTCAAAAACAAAAACTCCGCCGTTCCAGTGCTGCCACGTCTTCGAGGTGATTTTAACCCCGAACATCTTGCGGATGGCCTCGTGGAGATGTTCGCATTCACGTCCGGTGCAATGGCAGTTCACGGCATGGCGGCTGAACTCGCGGAGATGGCAATGGTCGGCGGCAAATGAAACCGGCGCGCGCGCGTGGTCGAAAATCGTGTCAACCCGGCGGTCAACCGCGATCACGTCGTTATCGAGGTAGCAAAACCGGCGCCGCTCGCGGATGAGGACTTTATGCAGCGAGGTCTTGAGAAAGATGCTGGCCTGGTGATGATCCAGGCCGGCCGGGACCTTGGGCGTGATCGCCTGGTCGCAATCCACTTTCAGGCTGGCGCGGTTTTTGACCACGATGATGTCGCGCCGGGAAAATTCCTTGAGAAACTTTAGCGAGAGGTTGAGCCGGGCCGCGTGCCGCTCGCCGCAGACGACAAAAACGAAAGCATCCTTCTTCATGGGATCGTGGGGAAGGGGAGCATCACCCTCGCGAACCCGCAAATCGACCAAATTTATTGCTTGGCCGGATCTTTCAGGAAATGCACCGGGCTTTCGTAGATGGCCAGGACGATGCAGCCGTCGTCGCTCACCACGCTGTGCTGGGTGCCCGGCGGGTTGATGATGAGCGTGCCGGCCTCGATCAAGCTGTGCTGGTCGCGTTCCGAGCCGGTCAGCACAATGATGTGCTCGCGGCCGGTGTGTTCATGCAAGGGCACCCGGCTTCCCTTGTGAATGCGCATGAGGGCTGTGCTCGGACCGGTGCCGTCGCCGTGGAGCCGGTGGATGTCGATGCCATCCTGGAATCGCTGCCATGGAATCTTGTCCTGCCATTGGGCGATGTTGAAAAGGTCGTTGAGCTCAAGCCGCTGGCTGGCCGGAGCCGGTTGGGGTTTGGGTGGAGATGGCACCGTGGCAGTGGATAGTATCGTGGCCTGAAGTTGCAAGAAGTTGCTGGCGGAGTTTGTTCGAGAACCTTTTCCGCCGGCCGCCTGGGCCGGCCGGCAGAAAATGTTGTAATGTGTCCATGGATACGCATGGGATGCGGCGTGGCATGGTCCGGGATTAGGCGGGAGCGGGCTCTTCCTCGGGCACAGCCATCTCCGCCGGACAGGTTGCGGTAACCGTGAACTTGGCGCAACTGAGCAGAACGACCGAGGCAATCAAGTAGCTGGCCGCGACCACGGGTGTCTCCCCGAAACCGATCCTTTCCCCGTGCATAAATCCGAAAAAGGTCAGGATGGAGCCGGCCAGGGCGAAGCCGGCCGCTTTCTTGAAGTTGCGGTCGATAATCAAGGCGGCGATGGCCCCGAGGATCAATCCACCCAGGATCGAGCCGCCGCCCAGCACCTGCAGGCCGTGATAAAGCACGCCCTGGTTTTTCATGTTGGCCATGAGTTCGGACGAGACGGTATAGATGCCCGCCGCGGCCAGCGAGCCGTTGATGATGGTAAGGCCCCAATTCGCGATGTGAGGCGTGAGGGCCAGGATGATGGCCGGGGCGTGTTTCCTCGGAGTTTCCTGAAAAGCCTGCGAACCGATCAGCATGCCAATATAGAGCAGGATCGGCAGGATGGCCACGGTGGGAATCAGCGCCAGCATCACGGAAATGGTGCCAAACCAGCAGAGCAGGATCACTGCGATGCCGGTGGCCGCGGAATAGCCGATGCGCCCGCCCATCGCCTTCCATCCGGGATGCCCGATGTAAACGGCGTTGATGAAAGGATTGCCCATCAGGCAGCCGATCAGGCTGATAACGCCGTCGGCGGTCAAAACCCGCGTCGTGGGAAAACTGTCGCCCGCGGCGGCGGCGCTTTCGACATTGTCGATCGCCTCGACCAGGTCGTAGATGCCGAAGGGAATGGCGGTGATGAGGATGGTGCCCAGGAAGTCGAAGCCTGAAAAGACGTAATGAAAGGCGGGCAGCGGCACGTGGAAACCAAAGTTGGTCACCGAGGCCGTAAGCCCGGCGAGGCTCAAGCCGCCGTAGTTGAGGCCGAACAAATTGGAGCCCCAGGCGATGACGGTGCCCACGGCGATGGCAATCAGGCCGGCCGGCACGCCGCGGAAGTAACGCACGCCGCCAAACCAGCTCAGGAGAATGATGGCAAAACAGGTGAGGCCGATCACCGGGGTCATGAACATTTGCAGCGCCGGGCTCATCGAGATAAACGTGACCGAGACGCCGGCGAGGGTGCCGAGCAGCGCGGCCCGGGGCGTGATTTTACGGATCACCGGGCCGATGAATCCACCGATCATCAGCACGAAACTTTGGATGAACACCCAGGTGAGACCAGCCTCCCAGCCTTTGATCGGGTCGCCCGTCTTGAGCGCGATGGGCAGCATGATCACGAAGGTAACGATGAACATGTGCGGCACGCTGATGCCCGAAGGCAGGGCGCAGACGTCGGTGCGACCGGTTTTTTTAGCCAAATTGTAGGCCAACCGCGCGTAATACAATGTCGAAAGGCAGAGCATCAGCCCGGTCGCCGGAAGGATGCGGCCAAAGACAATGGCATCCGGCATCTTCAGCACGAAGCGCAGAAGCCCGGTGAGCGTGAGCAGATTGACAAGGATGTTGGTTCCGAATCCGAAAAGAGCGTTCCAGTCTCCTGGCACCCAGATTTTTGGTTTTGTGGTTGTGTTCATGATTTAAGGGCGGTTTTTGGCGTGATAGGTGGAAGCATCAGCCGAAAGCCGCCAAAATTTTTTCCGAGTTCGACACCCAGCCGAAAATACCGCCTTGGGCCTTGATCATTTTCAGGCCCATTTCCTGAAACTCGGGAAAATAGGAACCCACGCAGTCCGATGGCACGAGGCAGTCGTAGCCGCGGTCGTTGGCTTCACGGACCGTGGTGTTGACGCAGACTTCCGTGGTCACGCCGGTGACGATGAGTTGTTTGATACCGCGGTTCTGGAGGATGGCGTGCAGGTCCGTGGCCCAGAAAGCGCCCTTGCCGGGCTTGTCGATGACCGGCTCGCCCGGCAGCGGATAAAGTTCGGCGATGATGTCATGCCCGGCTTCGCCTCGGACGAGAATGCGGCCCATCGGCCCGGCATCGCCAATGCAGGTCTTGCTTCGTCCGCGCACGCGTTTTACCGCGGGCAGATCGGCCAGGTCGGGCCGGTGGCCTTCGCGCGTGTGGATGACTTGCAGTCCCTTGGCGCGCCACGTGGCCAGCAGCAACTTGTTCGGCCCGATGGTGCGGCGGAGCTGGGAAACGTCGTTGCCAAGCATCTCGCCGAAGCCGCCGGGCTCGAGGAAGTCGCGCTGCATGTCGATGATCAGCAGCGCGCAGGTCGTGGGCGTAAATTCAAAGGGGTAGGGTTCCGCGCCCACCGTCAGGGTCTGGTTTGTCGCCATGGTATTTTTTAGTTCAGTGCCCGGCCATTTTTTCGCCGATGAGTTTGATGTCGGCCTGGTCGGCCGGCGCTTCGTAAACGAGTTTCCCGCCGGACATGACGACGACGCGGTCGGCCAGCGCGAGTAGCTCGTCGAGGTCTTCACAGACGAGCAGGATGGCGACGCCCTTGTTGCGGGCCTCGATGAGTTGCGAATGGATGAAGTCGACCGCCGCAAAATCGAGGCCGAAGCAGGGATTGGCGGCGATGAGCACCTTCGCGGTGCCGGGGCCCAGCTCGCGCGCGAGCACGGCGCGCTGGACGTTGCCGCCGGAAAGGTTGCCGATGGGCGAATCGGCGCTGGGCGTTTTGATCTTGAAGCGCTCGATCCAATGGCGGCCGTGCTCGCGGATGGCGCGGCTGCTCAGGAACCAGCGTCCGCGCGACTGCGGCGCGCGATCAAAGGTGCGCAGGGCGAGGTTCTCCGACACGCTCATCTGCGGCGCGCAGGCATTGCGCAACGGCTCCTCCGGCAGGATGAAAACCTGGTGCTCGAACATTTCCAGGCGCGTCATGCTGAAGACCGCGCCGTTCACGTGGATTTCGCCGCCCGTCGCGGGACGCTGGCCGCCTAGCACCTCGACCAGCTCGCGCTGGCCGTTCCCAGAGATGCCGGCAATGCCGACGACTTCGCCCGCGCGCACGCCCAGATCCACGCCGCAGACGCCCTCGATGCCGTTGTCGCGATTGGCGCGAAGACCTTTGATTTCGAGCAGCACGGGGCCGGGTGTCTGCGTGGCTTTCTCGATGGTTTTTCCGCGCCGCTGCTCGCCCATCATCATCGCGGCCATTTCGGCGGTCGTGAGATCTTTCACTTTGCCGCTGCCGGCGAGCTTCCCCTTGCGGAGCACGGTGATCTCGTCACAATAACTGGTCACCTCGCGAAACTTGTGGGTGATGAGCAGCACGCTGAGCCGGCGCGCATCCACCATGTGCCGCAGCATGCCGAGCACCTCGTCCGCCTCCTGCGGCGTGAGCACCGAGGTGGGCTCGTCGAGAATCAGAAACTTGCTGTTGAGATAGAGCTGCTTAAGGATTTCGACCTTCTGCTTCTGGCCGGCGGCGAGATCCGAGACCCGGGCGTGCAAATCCACCTTAAATGGCGCGGTCGCGAGAAAAGTTTCCAGCCTTTCCTGCTCGGCTTTCCATTTGATGACGCGCGGGATGTCGGGCCGCGCGAGGATGAGGTTTTCCGCGACCGTCATCGCCGGCACGACGGTGAAGTGTTGATAGACCATGCCGATGCCGAGCTTGTAGGCGTCGTGCGGGCTGCGGATATCGCGCGAGGCGGCGTCCACGATGATGTCGCCCTCGTCGGCCTGATGGTAACCCATGATGCATTTCACGAGCGTGCTTTTGCCCGCTCCGTTTTCGCCGAGGAGCGCGTGAAAGGTGCCGGGCGCGATTTTAAAGGACACGTTCTCGTTGGCCACAAACGAGCCGAAGCGCTTCGTGATGCCCACGAGCTCGACCGGCGGCGGAGTGTGGTGGACGTGGCTTAGCATGACAGGGCCGTGAGCACGGCGTTGGAGTCGGCCACGGCGCCGAAGACGCCGTTCTGCATTTTCACCATGTTCACTGCGGCCTCGTGATTGCTGCGCATGGTCGCGGCGCAGCAGTCCTCGAGGAGGAGGCACTCGAAGCCGCGATCGTTGGCTTCGCGCATGGTGGTGTGGACGCACACGTCGGTGGTGATACCCGTCAGCACGATGTTCTGGATGCCGCGGGTGTGCAGGACCAGTTCGAGATCGGTGGCGCAGAACGATCCCTTGCCCGGTTTGTCGATGATCGGTTCGCCCGGCAGCGGATAAAGTTCGGGAATGATATCCCAGCCCGGCTCGCCGCGCACCAGCACGCGTCCACAAGGGCCGGGATCGCCGATGCCGACGGTGGTTTCGGGTCCGCGGGCCGAGAGGCGCGAACGCCAGCGCTTGTTGGCCGGCAGGTCGCTAAGATCCGGGCGGTGGCCTTCGCGCGTGTGCAGGACGTGAAAACCGAGCCGGCGCATGGCCGCGAGCACGCGCTGGATCGGCTCGATGCAAATTCGCGTGAGGGAAATATCGTAGCCGAGCAGGTCGATGTAGCCGCCCTTGCCGCAAAAGTCGGCCTGCATGTCGATCACGATGAGGGCGGTGTTTTGCGGCCGCAGGTCGCCGTTATAGGGCCACGGGTAGGGTGCGGACTTGATATAGGTTGGGTTCATGTGCCGGAGCCAAGTGCGCCGGGTGCGCCGGCGAGCGTGCGTTTGGTCGAACAGGTCGCGATCATGACGACGAGGGTCAGGATGTAGGGAGACGCGTTGAAAAGATAATAGTACGAGCTGACACCGACGCCCTGCAGGGCCGGTCCCAGGGCCTGCGCGCCGCCGAAAAGCAGGGAAGCCCAGAGGCATTGCACGGGATTCCAGCGCGCAAAAATAACGAGGGCTACGGCCATGATGCCCTGGCCGCCGGAAATGCGTTCGGTCCAGCTGCCCGGATAAAAAAGCGAGAGGTAGGCGCCGCCGATGCCGGCGAGAAAACTGCCGGCCATGATCGACAGTGTGCGCACTTTCACCACGGAAATGCCCATGGCGCGCGCCGCATCGGGCTTGTCGCCGACCGCGCGGATGTAGAGGCCCCAGCGGGTCGATTTAAAAAACCACTGCATGGTGAATGCCACCGCGGCCCCTAGAAAAAACAGCGGGCAGATTTCGAAAGCCGAGCGCACGGCCGGATTGTTGCACCAGTTGGCGAAGCCGATGCCCGGAAGCTGCGGGGCTAGCGGCTGGATATAGGGCTTGCCGAGAAAGAAGGCGAGGCCGCTGCCAAAAACGATCATCGCAATGCCGACGGCGATGTCGTTGACCCTTGGGCGCTGGGAGAGCCAGGCGTGGATAGAGCCGAGCACCATGCCGGCGCAGCCCGCGGCGGCGACGCCGATCCACGGCGAACCGGTCCGGTAGGAAATGGCGTAGGCGCTCATCGCGCCCATGAGCAGCACGCCCTCGAGGCCGAGGTTGATCTTGCCGCTTTTTTCCGTGAGGCACTCGCCGACGCTCACAAAAAGAAACGGCGTGCCGCCGCGCACCGCGCTCGCCAGCACTGCGATGGGCACGCCCCACAGGCCGAGGGATTCGTTGGCGCTCATGCGGATTTCTCCCGAAAAAATTTCCATCGCCCGTAAAGGCTCTCGCTGAAAAGAATCACCACGAAAACGAGGCCTTGGAACACGAGCGTGGTGGCGTCGGGCAGGTGATGCACGCGCTGCAGGATGCCGCCGCTGGCCAGCAGCCCGCCGAGCAGGATGGAGACGATGATGACGGCCAGCGCGTTTTGCCGTGCGAGAAAAGCGACCAGGATGCCGCTGTTGCCATACCAGGCGTTGAGCGACTCGTTGGCGGAGCCGTTCACCGCGGCCACCTCAACCATGCCGGCCAGGCCCGGCATCGCGCCGGCAATGAAACAGGCGATCAACATCACCGCACCCACGGGCAGGCCGGCGATGCGGGCGGCGCGGATGTTGCCGCCGATAGTGCGCATCTTGAAGCCGAAGGTGGTGTGGTGCACGAGAAACCACACGAGCACGCAGGCGACGATGCCATAGACCAGGCCCCAATGAACGCTGCTGTTGCCGATGGGCTGGAGCATTTTTTCATCGGGGATCGGAAAGCTGGAGGGTTTATTCAGGCTGCTTGGGTCGCGCATCGGGCCGTTGACCATCTGGTTGAGGATGGCGATCGCGATGTAGTTCATGAGCAGGCCGCTGATGGTTTCGTTGACCCCGCGGAAATACTTGAGCGCGCCCACGATCATGATCCAGAGCCCGCCGCAGAGCATGCCGGCGGCGGCCATGATGAGCTGCGTCGCGAGGGGCGAGGCGTTCGGCACGGCCAGGCCCGCGGCCGTGGCAAACAGCCCGCCGATGACGAGCGCGCCCTCGTTGCCGATGATAACCAGGCCCAGCCGGATCGGAATGGCGGTGCAGAGCGCGCAAAGCATGAGCGGCGCGGCGCGCACCAGCGTCTCCTGCCACGCATACCAATTCGCGAAAGCGGCTTTGTTGATCGAGGCGTAAACCGCGAAGGGTTTTGCGCCGTTGATCGCGCAGAAAATGCCAAACAAAATGATCGAAACGATAATCGCCCCGGTCGGAATGACCACGGCCTCAAGCTTGCCCCGCCAGCGGTAGGACCGTCGAACAGGCAAACCCGGCCCGACCTTGGTCGCAGCGACCGGGGCCACGGAAGGGGATTGGGTTTCAGACATTCCGGGGCCTTTGGTTTCGTGATTGCTGGTCATAGGCACCGAAGAACGGCACGCCGCCTGCAGTTCCAAATTAGCAGGCGACGTGCCGGGTGTACCCATAACTCATCCTAACAAGTTGTTCACTACTTGGTGCTGCCGATTACGCCCTCCACGAGCCAATCCATCTTCTCGAGATTGATGTCCTGCTGTTTCATCTCCGTGCCCGCAGGAATGACAACCGCGCCGGTGTTGTCCTTCATCTCGCCTTTATAGACGACCATCGAGCCGTCCATGAATTTGGCCTTGGCGGCCTCGGCCGCGGCCTTGGCTTCATCGCTGACCGCCGCGCCGTAAGGGGAAAGTTTGACGAATCCTTCTTTCAATCCGCCGCGCACCAGATGCGGAATAGAACCGTCCATGAGGGTCTTGCCGGCTTTGACGGCCTCGGCGTAATACGAATAGACGTGGGTCCAGTCCCACTCGGCTCCGGTGAGGTAGCCTTTCGGCGCGATGGCCGCTTGGCTCGCATGATAGCCGCAGCAATATATGCCGCGCTTCTCGGCCGTTTCGATAATGACCTTGGGGCTGTCCACGTGGCAAGTCAGCACGTCGACGCCCTGGTCGATGAGGCTGTTGGCTGATTCCGCCTCTTTCACGGGCATGGACCAGTCGCCCGTGAAGATCACCTGCACGGTCGTCTCCGGCTTCACGCTGCGCGCGCCGAGGGTGAAGCTGTTGATGTTGCGCAGCACCTGCGGAATGGGCTTCGCGGCGATGAAGCCGAGCTTGTGGGTTTTCGAGGTGTAGGCCGCGACAATGCCGGAGATGTATTCGGCTTCGTCGATGTAGCCGAAATAACTGCCGACATTTTTCGGATGTTTTCCCTCAACATACAGGCCGCCGCAATGGAAGAACTGCACGTTGGGAAATTGCTTCGCGATCTTCAGGATGTGCGGATCGAAGTAGCCGTACGACGTGGGGAAAAGCGCGGTGGCGCCATCTTCGACGATCATGTCTTTCATCGTTTCCTGTACGGCGATCGTCTCGGGCACGCTGGCCTCCTCCACGATTTTGACCCCGGGCATCATGGCCACGCCGGCCGCGCCCTCGGCATGCGCCTGGTTGTAGCCGTAGTCGTCTTTCGGGCCGACGTAGATGAAGCCCATGATGGTGTCATCGGCCTGGACCGTTGACGGCAGCAGCCCGGTGAAAGCACAGGCTGCGGTGATAAACAATAAACGAAGAGAGAGTTTCATAATAATCGGCGTATACAGGGTGAAGGTCGTGATGGCGGGGCCGCGTCAGAAGAACGTGCTCACGCCGGCATAACTCTGCCAGGTGCCGGTCTTCGGGGCGCCAAACCCGCCGCCGAGGGCGAGGTGTTGGAGATTTTTGTCCACAAACTTCATGTATTTGAAACCGATGTGGAAACTCCAGCTTCCGTAGCCCGCGGGCATGAAGTCCAAGTTCGTGGAAGCCTTGAGGCCCACTTCATAAAGGCCGATGGTCGAATTTTTGGCAAAATGCGTGCCGTAAAAATTTTTATTCGGCAGCAGCATGCGCAGCGGCGCCTCTATCTTCCATGAACCGATGCTGGCGCCGGGGTCGATGCCCACGTCGAAATAGTTGCTGGAGGGAACATTGAAGTTCGCGGCGGCCGTCGCCTTGCCGTCCAATTCCTGCCAAAAGAGGATCGAGGGATGCAGCGCGAAATCCTTCAAGTAGCTGCTGTCATCGAAACTCAGTTGGGCGGAAAAGTGCTGCGACGTCCCGATGTCCAGGATGTGCATATCGAAAGCCGTGTAGGTCAAATCCAGCTTGAAATCCTTGGCGAACTTGGTGGACAGCCCGACGATCGGATCCGTCTCGACCCAGTCGGCGGTACCCTTGCCTTTGACATGGATGGGAATCGGATGAGAAGTGAAGTCAGCCCATACGCCGGGTATAAAGGTGACGTCGTTGATGAAATCGTCGCTCTTGTACAAATCGACGAAAGCGAGCAGGAGTTGCTGATAAGTGAACCCGTGGTCCGCGACAATCATGCCGCGGGGCGTCAGGTATTTGTCGGACACTTCAAAGTTCACCAGGGCGTTCACTTTGGAACCGTCGGCGCGCGTGGCCGGCGCGGCGGTGAAAGCGAGGGCGGCCATCGCGGAAAGCAGGGCGGTCGCGCGAAAGGCGGAGTGAAGGTTAATTTTTTGGATCAATGCGGTTTTCATCAGTTGGTGTGGCTGGTTGTGGTTGGCGAAAGATAGCTGACCCACGCGTTAGCCCACGCCGTGCCGCGGCGGCTTTCACTTGTGCAAGTTTCCGCCAGTCATCGGATAGAAATTTTTCCGGGCCCAACTGCGGCAGTGATGAACGGCTGCGGTGACGTCGCAAACGTCCCTGGTGCGACAACTGCGACAGTGGAAACAGGCCGAAGTGTAGCAAGTAACAGGTTTCAAGTAACAAGATAATCGACCGCTCCTGACGCTTAATTCCCAACCTGAACTCCTGATACCTGATACATTTTCGATGCCCGACTAGCCGCACGGTTTTCCAGCAGCCTATCAGTGATCATCAGTGCCCATCAGTGGTTAAAAGTCCGTTCCGGAATATTCGCGTTCATCCGCGGTTAAAAACCGGATTGGGTCACCCGGCCGTGACTTCTTCGAGCACGCGATAGATGCGGCTGCGGTGTATGCCGAGCAGGCGGGCGGCCTCGGCGATGTTGCCGCCGGCTTGGTTGATCGCCCGGCGGATCAGCACGCGTTCGGCGCTTTCCAAGTTGAGCGGCAAATCCTCCGGCCGCTCCGGGAGCGGGGCGGAGGCGACCGGGGTCGCAACCGCCGCCCTCGACGTAAGCCGCAGGTGGGCGGGCGAAATCTCCCGGCCGCCGCTGGCGATGAGTGCGCTTTCGATGAGGTTGCGCAGCTCGCGGACGTTGCCGGGAAAGGAGTGGCTGGCGAGCAACGCGAGCGCGGCGGCGGAAATGGGCGGCGGCGCAAAACCCATCTCGGCGGAAAAGTGCCCGATGAAATGCGCCGCGAGCAGCGGGATGTCCTCCCGGCGTTCGCGTAGTGGTGGGACGAATACAGTAGTGCGGGCGAGGCGGAAATAGAGGTCCTGCCGGAACGTGCCGGCGGCGATCCGGGCCTCGAGGTCGGCGTTGGTGGCGGCGACCACCCGCACCTCGACCTGCTTCTCGGTGCTGGCGCCAACCGGGGTCACGCGGCCGTCCTCAAGCACGCGGAGCAGCTTCGCCTGCAGCGTGGCGGGCATGTCGCCGATTTCGTCGAGGAAGAGCGTACCGCCGCTGGCGAGTTCGAAAAATCCCTTGCGATCGGCGGTGGCGCCGGTGAACGCGCCGCGCACGTGGCCGAAGAACATCGACTCCATGAGTTCCCCCGGCACGGCCACGCAGTTGACCGGGATGAACGGGCCGGCCGCTCGCGGGCTGCCCGTGTGCAATGCGCGCGCGACCAGTTCCTTGCCGGTGCCGCTCTCGCCGGCGAGCAGCACGCCCACGCGGCCGTAAGCTTGCAGGCGCTCCACTTCGCCCAGTAACTTCCGGAGGGCGCGGCTGCGGCCGACCAGGCCGGCGATATTCCACCGCCGGGCCTCGCGGGCGGAGAGCACGGAAAGTCGTTCGTCCGCCTCGCGCCGGGCTTCCTCGGCGGCTTCGCGCCGGCCAACCTCCTCGCGCAACTCGGCCAGGCGCGCGGCGAGCTCGGAATTTTTTTCCGCGAGCTCCTGCCGGGCGCGGGCGAGGCCGAGGTGGGTGCGAATGCGGGCCAGGACTTCGTCCGCCTCGAAAGGTTTCACGATGTAGTCGATCCCTCCGTGGCGAAAACCTTCCACGCGTGCGGTCAGTTCGGCCCGCCCGGTGATGAAGATGACGGGAATTTCGCGGGTGGCGGCCGTGGACTGGAGCAGCCGGCAGGTTTCAAGGCCATCGAGGCCGGGCATCACAATATCGAGCAAAATGAGCGCGGGGCGGGCTTTGGCCGCGATGCGCACCGCATCCCTGCCGTTGGTGGCGGAGAGCAGGTGATAGCCCGCCGGCTCGAGCAGGTCGCCGAGCACGGCGAGATTGGATGGCTGGTCATCCACGATGAGGATAGATTCGGACGGAATGCTCATGACGTGGACGATTCGGCTGGTTGGACGTGCACGCGGCTTAAAAGGAGGGCGATGGCGGCAAGGTCATAGGCCCGCAGTAATTGCCGAAAATGATCGGCCAGCGCCTCGGCCGGGCCGCCGAGTTGGCGCAATTCCTCGAGGCAGGCTTTGAGCACGGTTGTGCTGTGCAGCTCGGCGGCAACCGTCATGCGTGCGCAAAGATCCTCGGGGAGGACCACGAGGTCGAGATTTGGCAGGGGCGTTTCCGCGGCGGCGGCGGCAATGGCCGGTTCTTCGAAACGGACGCCGGGCAAACGTCGCAGGCAGGTGCAAAGATCCTCGGCGCGAAATGGCTTGGCCAGCAGGTCGGCCCCGCTGGCACACAGCGCGTCACGCTGCGCGCGCTCCAGCAGGACAGCTGTATGAAAGAGCACCGGTGTCGAGGCCGGCAGGCCGTCGGTCCGCAAAGCAGCGAGAAGCTCGGGGCCGGTGGTGTCGCCCAGCAGCACGTCGATGAAAAGAATATCGGGCGGCGCCTGGCGGGCGATGTCGAGCGCGCGGGCCGTGTCGCCGGCTTCGGCCACGACGCAGCCAATGTCGGCCAGCAGGCGCGCCAGGATGTGTCGGTTGTCGCGATTGTCGTCAACGACCAGCGCGCGGACGGTGACGCCGGCCGCGAAATGCGGAAGCGGGGTTGCGCCCAGGCTGGCCGGCAGGGCTGCCGCGGCCGGCAAGGGCAGGGTGAAAAAGAAACGCGTGCCCGTGCCCGGCTCCGATTGCACGTCGAGTTTGCCGCCCATCAACTCAACCTGGCGGAGGGCGATGGCGAGGCCGAGGCCCGTGCCGCCCGAGCGCCGGCCGGCCGCAGTCTGGTTAAAGGGCGTGAAAAGGCCGGCGCGTTCTTGGTCGGAAAAGCCAATGCCAGTGTCGATCACCTCAAACAGCCACTGGTCGCCGCCAGCCGGGCGCACGCCGATGAAAACTTCGCCCCGCGGGGTGAACTTGATCGCATTGCCGATAAGATTGATGAGGATCTGGCGGAGCTTGCCCTCGTCACCGAAGACCGGGCGCTGCCCCGCGCTGGGGCAGACGACGCGGAAGGGAAGGCGTTTCTCCGCGCAGCGGGGTTTGAACATATCGGCGAGGCTGTGCACCAGCGCGGGTAAATCGAAAATATTGCGCTGTATTTCCATGCGACCGGCTTCGATTTTCGAAAGATCGAGGATGGAATTGAGCAAACCGAGGAGGTGGTGCCCGCTGTTCCCGAGGGCACCGACGGCATCGCGGTGACGGCGGGGCAACTCGGGGTCGCGCTCAAGAATCTGCGTGTAGCCGAGAATGGAGTTGAGCGGCGTGCGAATTTCGTGGCTGAGGCTGGTGAGAAAATCGGTCTTGGCCCGGTTTGCGGACGCTGCGGCTTCTTCGGCGCGCTTGCGCTCGATCACCTCGGACTGAAGGGCATCATTGGCACAGGCGATCGCGGCATCACGGCGCAAGTCAGCCAGCAGGTAGCCCGTGAGCAGGGTGGTGGCGAGCAAACCGCCGAAGAGCACAGCCCAGGACTGCCATGGACGGCGTCCGGCCAGGAATGCCGTCGTGGGGGTGAAGGTGACCTGCCATTCGCGACCCGCCACTGGAAGGGCCAGCGTGTAGGGTGCGAGTTCGTGCCACGGTGGCGATTCATCGGCGGTCGGCAAGGCGTAGGCGGTGTCTGGCGACGAACGCCCGGAGTCGCGCAAAACCACGCGCATGCCGGGTAGGCGGGCGAGCGCGGGACTGACGAGGTCGGCCAGGCGAAAGACCGCGGCGACAAAACCCGTGTTAGCCGCGCGGCGTGCCTCCATTGTGACGGGCGGCGTCAGGCCGCGGTAAAGCGGAAGATAAACGATGAAGCCGGGTTCGTTGGCTTTTTCCTGCATCAGCCGGATCAGCGGCGTGGCGACCGCGCCGGCCTGATCGCGCGCAAGGGAAAGCGTTTCGATGCGGGCATTGAGATCGAAACCGAACGCCGCGCGGTTGTGATCGAGCGGCTCGATGTAATAGACAGGATAATAAAATCCTGCCTGGGTTCGCGCCCGCACCATGTGACCTGAGGCCGGATCGCGTTCCGTGAATTGAAAATCAGGAAAACCGTCATCGCGGGCGGCGGCTTCGTAGGCGGCGCGTTCGCTGGCGGGCACCTTGGGCGTCCAGGAAAGTGCTTGGATTTCCCGGCGGCGGGCCAGCGTGTCCGAAACAAACTGGCGAAAGTGGGCGCGGTCGACCGGCAGACCGGTTTCATAAAACGAGCCCAGCGAATGCAGGCTTTCGAGCGATTCGCCGATCGATTCGCGCAAAAGCTCAAGTCGCTGCTGGGCGATCGCCTGCAGCCCGGTCTGCAAATCACGGCGTTCCCACTGGCGAATGATGAAAAAAAGGATGAATGAAAGGGTCGTGGCCACCACGGCGGCGACCACCGGGCCAAATCGCCGCAATTTATAATAGATGCGGGAATCTTGGGTTGTGAGGAGGTTCATCTGCAGGTCGCGGAAAGCGGCGGCCAAGGCTAGGTAAGCACACAACATGCCTTCCCCATGCCATTTGATGCGGCTAAGAAGGGTTCGGATTTTCCGTCAGACTTCATCCCTGCAACTCAGTGAGCTGAACGTCGATCGAGCGCAGTGCCAACCTGGGCAAGAAATAACGACTCATGCCGACGATTTTACCGTAGCGGACGCGCTTGGATAGGAAACGACATCGCGTTTTATTTCGTAAACACTCTCTAACCCTAACTAGTCATTGGCTCGCGGCCCCATTTGACCCAAGCCACGCCTTTTAGGCGGCGAAGGGCTTCGCTTTTGCCGCGAGGGCCGCCTTTACCGCTGATTGAGCCGCGAGAATGGCCTTCACGGCGGAGTGAGCGGATATGACCGGCCGGGTTTCCAGCACGGTGGTGATCTCCCAGCCGCCCTCGGCTTTGGGTAGGCCCCAGGCGTAACAACGCTTGGCCCTCGGAGTCCAACGCAGGCCGAAAACCTCCACCACGACATTCCAAACCTCGCTATCTTCAGCGATCTGATTGACCAACACGGTTTGCATATGCTCAGCCTCCAGCCCATGCCTTTTCCGAACGACTTTCGTCACCTCTTTAATATAAAGATAGTTATTCACAGTGAAGTGAGCTTAACCTTAATCGTGGGATGGCGCTATGGGGTGTTGGCCTTCCCGCGCTGGGCTAGGCCAAATTGCAGGCACCCTGCTAGGACTTTTTCGGTTTAGACAGACCCAGGATCGGCGAAATTTTCATTCCGAGACCCTCAAGCAAGCCGCGCAGCGGCTTGCTTGGACGTGCCAATGAGCGGTTGGCAGGTAGGGCCCGTTGACCAGACCCAACGGGCCGCGGTCCGCTCGGTGAGCGGACCCTACCGGCGCTGTCGCGCCAAAATCCGAATTAAACGATGTTCGATCCGAGTTCATTGGCAGCCGTGCGAGGAATCCCTGCTGTTCTTGTCGATTTCAATTCCGGAGATTCCTCGCACGGCTCGGAATGACAAAATAAAGGACATGTCGCCATGGCCTGTCGATGGGGCCAATTAAATCGAGAATTCTCACTTGGGCCGGGCAAAGACTTTCGACTAAACGTTGTGGCGCGGCGTTTTGATGGCGGAGCGGATGCCGCGCACGGCGCCGAAGACGAGGGGGCTCCAGCGCGCGAGCGAGCCCAGGATTTTCCGGCGGGGAAGAATGGTGCGCGCGGCGAGGAAGCCCAGCGGCACGGCCGCGAACTTCACGAGCGGCGAGATGCGCCGTACTAAGGCCAGCATCCGATCCAGCCACTCGAAGGGCCGCATCATTCGGGTTGCGGCCTCTGTGCATTCGGCGCGGCGGAGTGCAATTCCCCGCCGCAGCGCGACCTTGTGCGCGCCAAGGCGGTTCAGTTCCCGTTGCGGATACATGAGCGATCTTCTCCAATTTCCTGCCGCGTGGCTGTGAACGGGCTCGGCTGGCGCGCGATATAGCGACGAAACGCGACGATGATCGCGACCAAGGCCCCGGCATAAAAAACCGTCAACCCGCCGAGCACGGCCAGGCGGGCGCTGGCCCAAAAGAAATAAACCAGCGTGAGGCTGGCGAACGCGAGCGCCATCATGCCGGTGAAAACAGCCGCGCTGATCCAGATGAAAGTCTGGATCAGGCGGAATTTTTCCTCCTGCAACTCGACGGACAGGAGATCGAGCCGATCCTGGACCGTGGCGAGCAGGCCGTCGCCGAGCGTGCGGAAAGAACTGAGAAAACCCGCGGGGGCGGGTGGGGCCGTTTCCATGGCGGAACCGGTTATTTGCTGCGGCGACCCGCGAGCACTCCGATGAGCAGGCCGATGCCGGCCGCGATGGCCACTGACTGATAGGGATTCGCGCGGATGGTCTCGTCGGTATATTTGGCCCCGGCGATGACCTTTTTACGTGCTCCGGCGTAGGCATCGGTGAAACGTTCCTGGGCGGCACCGAAGCGCGAACGCAACGAGTCGAAGGCGTCGGCCGAATGTTCGGTCACGGTGCCGGCAATCATGGCCTCGGCCTCGGTGACGAGCGTCTGCAGGTCGTTGAGGAGTTCTTTGGGTGTCTGGACGGTATCATTGTTATTTTTCATAGGAATTAAATGGATGGTTGATGGACGGGATTGATTGGTGCGATCAGGTGCTCTTGCTGCCGCGAAACAACGAGACGATGAAGAGCACGAGGAAGAAGAGGAAAAGCACCTTGGCGATCATGGCGGCGGTGCCGGCGATGACGCCAAAGCCGAGGATGCCCGCGACAAGTGCGATAAGCAGGAAGATGACAGCGTAACTTAACATGGGAGTGGATGATTAATGGTTAACGTGAGCGTTGGACTAGGTTGATTTCGACCCGCGCATCAGCCCGCCCAAGCCGAGGATGGTGGCAACGATGCCGCCGATCAGCATCCAGATGGCTTTATTCGTGGGTGAATCGGTAAAGAACCGGGAGATATCGGAACTGAGCGAGTTCGAAGCGTTGACTCCGTAAACGATGAGGGCGATTCCGCCGCCGAGCAGCGCGAGTGACATGAGTTTATTCATAATGTTGTGGGTTGAATTTTGAGCGGTTGGTATTGGGAAAATTCTTGTTCGTCGAATTCGAGCTGGGCGCGGAGCATCCAGGCGGCTTTTTCATGCTCGTCGGCGAGCAAAAGGTTGAGCCTCGAGCCGACTTCCAGCCGGGCTTCGTCATTTAATCCAATGTTTGTTTTCATCGTGAGTTGGTTTTTCCGTTTCCTGTTCGGTGGCGGGCGGTCCGTTGTTATGACTGCGTCCGCCTAGACACATGATGTCGCGCATGGTTCGCGGCGCCCGAGGCGGGTTGCGTGGCCATCGATGGGCGACGCGAGGCCGGCTTGGCCGATGCCACCTGGTTGGTCACGTCGTGCAACACGGGAGGCTGGACGGCGATGAGCGAAGTTTTCTCGCCGACGGGACGGCTTTTAATTTTTGGCGACATAATGATCGATCATGCCGGTGAGAAAATCGGCGGTGCCGGCGACCCTCAGGCGTTCGAGGCGAAGCTGTGCGATCATCCCTTCCTGCAAGGCCAGCAACTCGGCGAGCATGTGATCCGAATAGAGGCCGGGGCCCGAATCGGAGGAAGTGTCGGCGGCCGGCACGAAAGGGAGAACATGGTTCATTCGATCGAAGGTTGGATGGTTGGATCAGGTTGTTTTTTCTGCTTTGGCTGGAAAACATGCGGCCAACCAAGGTTGGCCGCATGCGTTCGATTAAAACTGCCGTTTGCGCAGCAAGTGGGTGGGACTCAGCTCTTCACGGTCATGTCGTTGGTCACGGATTTGGTGCCGCGGACATCCTGGGCGAGCTTGGAGACGAGGGATTTCTCGGCATCGGAATCGGCTTCACCGGTGATGGCGACCACGCCATCGGTGGTGGTGACATGGGTCTTGAGCGCGCTGGTGGAACTGTGGCTCAGCAGGGCGTATTTCACCTGGCTGGTGATGGACGCGTCGTCGATATTCTCGCTGACGGTTTGTTGGTCGGCCGGGGGCGGAGTGACCACGAGGTCATTCGTCACCGACTTCACGCCATCGATGTCCTTGGCGTAAGCCTCGGTCAGGTCTTTTTGCGCGGCATTCTGCGTCGTGCCCGAAAGAGTGACGAGGCCGTCTTTGACGGCGACCTTCGTGTCGATCGCACTGACGTTGGCGTGTACCAGGAGCGTGCCGCGAATCTTGAAGGCCATCCAGGCATCGGAATGCTCGGGATAGGTCGGCTCGACCTTGATTTGGTTGTCCACGCTGAGCACGCCGGGAAGATTTTCCACGGTGTCGACCGCGAGATCCTTGTCGTCACTGTCCTCTACGGTGCCGGTTAGGGTGACGATGCCGTCAGTGACGCTCACACTGACGTGGTCTTCGAGGACGGTGCGGTAGTTATAGGACGCCTTGGCGGCATCTTCGATCTTGCGATCGGTATCAGACGAAGCGAACAGGGCGATGGGGCCCGCGATGAATACGAACAGGACTAATAGAGTTTTATTTTTCATAACTTAGGGGCGGAGCGTACGCTCTCCGCACCTCTGCCGATATGGGGCGTTACCCTGCTCGCTAGGGAACATCCAACATTCGGCATTCAAACGCTGAACGCTGAACGTCGGAGGATAAGCCCCTCGACGGGTTCCACGGGCTCACCGCAGGCTTGCTCGGGGGCAGGCAAGGCTACGTCGGACAAGACGGAGGACCGGGCGAACGCTCAACACCCAACGCTGAACGCTGAACTGCGGCGGGAGGTAGGGTAACACTCCATAGAGCAACCCTGCTACCGAGGCTACTCTCAATTTGTTCCCGCTTCCACCAAGGAAACTAGTGAAAACTATTCCGCCATTCCCCAAAAGAGCCAAACGTCTTCCTGCCGGCGCGGTGGAGGTCTTCACTGAAGCCGAAGGTAAAGAAGCGGTGCTCAAAGCCGGGGCGTTGCAAAATGCCATTCTCAACAGCGCCAATTTTTCGAGCATCGCCACTGATGCAAAGGGCGTCATCCAGATTTTCAATGTCGGCGCCGAACGCATGCTCGGTTACGTGGCGGTGGATGTGCTGAACCAGATTACCCCGGCCGACATCTCCGACCCGCAGGAGGTGATCGCACGCGCCAAAGCGCTGAGTGCCGAACTGGCCACCACCATTGCCCCGGGTTTTGAGGCTCTGGTTTTCAAGGCCTCGCGGGGGATCGAAGACATCTACGAGCTGACCTACATCCGCAAGGACGGCAGCCGTTTTCCCGCTGTCGTCTCGGTCACGGCGCTGCGCGACGTGCAGGAGGTCATCATCGGCTATCTGCTGATCGGCACCGATAACACCGCGCGCCGGGAGGTCGAAGAGGAACGACTGAAGCTCGACCAGCGGTTGCGCGACCAGCAGTTCTACACCCGTTCGCTCATCGAATCGAACATCGACGCGTTGATGACCACCGATCCGCTCGGCATCATCACGGATGTCAACAAGCAGATGGAAACGCTCACGGGCTGCACGCGCGACGAGCTGATTGGCGCGCCGTTCAAGAACTGCTTCACCGATCCGGAACGGGCCAAAGCAGGCATCAAGATGGTGCTAAGCGAACGGAAAGTCACCGACTACGAACTTACCGCCCGGGCCCTGGACGGCAAAGAAACCCTGGTCTCTTACAATGCGACCACTTTTTACGACCGGGAACGAAAGCTGCAGGGCGTGTTCGCCGCCGCGCGCGATGTGACGGAGAAGAAGGCCGCCGAAGTCGCCTTGCGCCTGGCGCACGATGGATTGCGCCGCGCCAATGCCGAGTTGGACCAGACGGGCCGGCTCAAGGACGAGTTCCTCGCCAACATGAGCCACGAGCTGCGCACGCCGCTCAATGCCATCCTTGGCTTGAGCGAAGCGCTCCTTGAACAAGTCTCCGGTTCGCTCACCCCGCGCCAGGTCAAGTCCATCACCACCATCTCGACGAGCGGCGCTCACCTGCTCACGCTCATCAACGACATCCTCGACCTGTCCAAAATCGAGTCCGGCAAGCTGGAGTTGAACCCGGATACGGTGAAGGTGAAGGAATTCTGTGAGAGCTGCCTGGTGTTTGTGCGGACCCAAGCGATGCAAAAGCACATCATCGTCGCCTTCGAGCATGACGGGCGTTTGGAAAAATTTTCGGCCGACCCGAAACGCCTCAAGCAAATCCTCGTCAACCTGCTCACCAATGCCGTGAAGTTCACCCCGGAGGGCGGACGCATCGGGCTGACAGTGGCCGCGCCGGAAGGCGAGAATGTCATGCGGTTCACGGTGTGGGACACCGGCATCGGCATCACGCCGGAGAACGAACAAAAGCTGTTTCGCGCATTTACCCAGATCGATTCGGGCCTCACCCGCGCTCAGGAGGGCACGGGTCTGGGCCTGGCGATGGTGGCGAAGCTGGTGGAGTTGCACGGCGGCAACGTGGCGCTCGAAAGCAAACTGGGCGAAGGCAGCCGTTTTATTGTGACGTTGCCGCAAATATCCCCTGTGCTCGGGGCGGTGGCGCACTTCACCAAGCCGGCCACCTGCGCACAGCTCGCCGATTTTCTCCAGCGTGAAGTGGTGTCATTGTCCCCATGCGTCCCATCCAACGGCGCTCCGTCCGCCCCGACCGGTCCCACCATCCTACTCGCCGAGGACAACGAGGCCAACGTCCAGACCATCGGCGGCTATTTCGAGGACAAGGGTTATGCGATGCGCTACGCGATCAACGGCGCTATTGCCGTGAAGCTCGCGCGCGAGTTGCGCCCCGCGCTGATCCTGATGGATATCCAGATGCCGGTAATGGACGGCCTGACGGCCATTCGGGAAATCCGCGCGGACGCAGCGATAAAAAATATTCCCATCGTGGCGCTCACGGCGCTGGCCATGCCGGGCGATCGCGAGCGCTGCCTTGCGGCGGGGGCCACGGACTATATGAGCAAGCCGGTGAACTTGAAAGCGCTGGCGGAGCTGGTGGCGCAACGTCTGTCCAATAAGCGGAACGGGCAGGGTGATCCCTCTCTCTTCACATGAACCCACCCGCCACCATCCTGATTGTTGACGATATCGTGGCCAACCGCGAGACGCTTTGTGAGCTACTCAACACGGAAGACTATCGGCTCGTCGAGGCGGCTGACGGGCCCACGGCATTGCGGCTGGCGGCAGAGGCAACGCCCGACCTCGTGCTGCTCGACGTGATCATGCCTGGCATGGACGGTTATGAAGTCTGCCGCCGGCTGCGCGCCGACCCACACCTCGCCGAGGTGCCAGTGATTATTGTCACTGCGCTCGACGACCAGGCCTCACGGCTCGCCGGTCTCGAGGCCGGCGCCGACGACTTCGTCACGATTCCCTTCAACCGCATCGAACTGCGCGCGCGCGTGCGCAGCATCACGCGCCTGAACCGCTACCGCCGGCTGCTGGAAGTGCAAACGACGCTGCGCGAGAGCCAGGAACGGTATCACAAGATGCTCATGTTTTCTCCCGACGCGCACTTCGTGCATGTCGATGGCCTCATCACCTTCGTCAACGAGGCGTTTTGCCGGCTGATGGGGGCAACCGAGCCAGCGCAATTGCTCGGCCGACCGGCACTGGAGACCGTCCATCCCGACTATCGTGAATTCGTGCGCGAGTGGCAGCAGAAAATCCTCAATGACCAGCCCCTGCCGCCTTCCGAGATAAAATTCATCCGGCTCGACGGAATCTCGGTGGATGTCGAGGTGGCCTCCATCGTGTTTGATTTTCACGATCACCAGGAAGTGCAGGTGATCGCCCGCGACATCACCGCCCGCAAGCGGCGCGACGCGCAATTCCTGCAGGCGCAAAAAATGGAGGCACTCGGCCAGTTCTCCGGCGGCATCGCGCA
>Ga0210395_10000679_pt1 | contig 26082 bp, 23 predicted proteins | sample IncBWH4OmetaG_FD_150861 | JGI IMG/M metagenome (GOLD analysis project Ga0210395, IMG submission 150861) | Forest soil microbial communities from Barre Woods Harvard Forest LTER site, Petersham, Massachusetts, United States - Inc-BW-H-4-O ... | reverse complement strand
CTGCACCCGTTTCAATCGCACCACCACCCATTGAAAATCCAGTGTGGAGCGGCTGGGATGTGCTGCTGATATTTGCCCTGGCAGTTGTGTCTGTCTTGGTACTGCAGTTTGGATTCGTGCTTGTCTACCAATCGCTTCACCACCCGCACCAAGCTTTCCTAGGCGTAGCGCAGCACGTAGCCGAACAGCCGCTTCTCATCATCGTGTTGCAATTTCTGACCTACATTCCGGTCGCCCTGTTCATGTTCCTTCTGGTGGAAGGCAAGTATCACGTGCCCTTCTGGCGAGCGATTCGCTGGGACTGGCCGCGGTCCGAGTGGAAACTGCTCGCGCTCGGCGTAGGCACATTCGTCACCCTCGGCCTGCTGCAAAGCTTGTTGCCGATGCCCAAGGACACACCTTTCGAGCATCTTTTCGACCGGCCACGCGACGCCTACCTGCTGGCGATTCTTGCCGTAAGCATCGGGCCCCTAATGGAAGAATTGTTCTTTCGCGGCTTCCTGTATCCCGTACTGGCCCGCCGCACTGGCGTGACCTGGGGAATCGTGCTCACTGCACTGCCCTTCGGTTTGTTGCATCTGCCACAGTACGGTTGGGCATGGGGAGCCGCTCTGGTCATCTTTCTCGTCGGCGTAATTTGCGGCATTGTGCGCGCCGTCACCCGCTCCGTTGCCGCCAGCTTTCTGGTGCACGTCGGGTATAACGGCGTCCAAATGCTGATTTTCGTGGCGGCAACACAAGGCTTCCGCCACATGCCGAAACCCTGATTTTCTCAATGGCGACCCTTTCAATCGCGTTCCGCGGCCATCACTTCCCTGTCCCCTGATCTCCTATCCAACGATCCACCCAGTCATTCACCGTCTTGTACCAGAGCTGCGAATTCTGCGGCTTCAGCACCCAATGCCCCTCGTCCGGGAAATACAGCATCTTCGACGGCACACCTTCCATCTGCAGCGTGGTGAACAGATCGAATCCCTGCGACACGTCGAGCCGGTAATCGCGCTGCCCGTGAATCACCAGCGTCGGCGTCTTGAAATTCTTGACGTACTGGTGCGGCGACCACTTCTCGTACGCCGCGCGATTGTCGTAGGGCGTGCCTTTAAACTCCCAGTCATTGAACCACAACTCTTCGGTCGTGCCCCACGCGGACTCCGCGTTGAACATGCCGTCGTGCGACACGATGCACTTGAAGCGGTCGGTGTGGCCGAGAATCCAGTTGGCCATGTATCCGCCATAGCTGGCGCCCAGCGCGCACTCGCGGTTCTTGTCGATGAACGGATAAGTCTTCTCCGCATAGTCGAGCCCCTTCATCAGATCTTCAAACGGAGCCCCGCCCCAGTCGCCGTTAATGGCGTCAATAAACTTCTGCCCGTATCCGGTCGAGCCGTGGAAGTTGATCATGATGACGACGTATCCGCTGGGTGCCGATGCAGTTGGAGCCGCAAACAGCTCGGCATTCCAGCGATAGCTCCAGTCGTCTCCCCAGGCGCCTTGCGGCCCGCCGTGAATGAGGAACTTCACCGGATATTTCTTGCTGGCATCGAAGTTCGGCGGCTTGACCAGGAAGCCTTCGACCTTGTCACCGTGCGCGCCGGTGAACCAGAAACATTCGAGTCCGGACATTGTCACTTGCGAGAGCACAGTGTCGTTCAGGCGGGTAACGGGAGGCGCATCGTCCCATCGGGTCGGGGAGCAGTAGTCGTCCGGCGCATTTCCACCGAGACGGTCAAAACCGCGCCACGCCCTCACACTGCCATCGTCGTGGAACTGCAATACCTGACTAAAAACCTTACTGGGATACTGCAGTGTCATCTGTGTGAACAAAAGCGTTTTGCCGTCCGGAGTAACAGCTAAGTCATCGCTGAACCCTCGAAGAAGTTCGCTCGCCTTGGCGCGCGCGGCACGATCGCTGCCAGTGGCATCGATCGTTAAGGTGTAGATGGGCGACGTACCCTCGTGCTCTGAGACGAAGTAAAGACGATCAGAATCCGGGGCCCAAATGAACGTTCCCACCCAAGCGTCAAAATCCTCCGTCAGATTCTTCTTCTCCCCGGTTTTCCGGTCGTACAGCATCAGCCGAAAGCGGTCGCTCTCGTATCCCGGACGCTGCTGGGCGCGGTAGGCGATGTAGCGTCCATCGGGCGAATAGAGCGGCGACGTGTCGCTGGCAGGATTGTCGGCGGTGATGTTCTTCGCCGCGCCTCCGCTGACCGGGACGATCCACAGATCGTTGTTGGTCGAGGCCGCCGGATTCTTGTCGTGATTCGACGCGTAGCAAATCTCCTGCCCGTCGGGCGAAAACGCATAGTCATCCTGCCCGCCAAGCGAGAACACGGGCGCGTCGTAGTCTCCGGGCGTGAGGTCGCGAGGAGTTCCCAGAATGGAGAGGTTTTGAGTGGCCGTAGGATTCGCAGACGCAGCCGAAGTCACAAAGATGTGTGTGCGCTTGCCCTCCTTGTAGGCGTTCCAGTGACGATAGAGCAAGTGGTCGAAGATGAGAGCCTTCACTTTCGACTTGCCAGCCTCGACCAGCATCGCAGCGTTGCAAGCGGCCTCTCCTTCGTCGTGAAACTGGCACTCCGGATAGACATCCGAAGTAAACAGAATCACCTTGCCGTCCGGTGACCACAGTTCGCCACCGGCTTCGGTCGCCATGTGAGTTAACTGGCGCGTTCCAGTGACCGTGCCCATAGCGCCGTCGAAGTCCGCGACCCAGACTTGCGACCCGCCTTCCTTCGTCGACAGAAACGCAAACCGCTTCCCATCTGGCGCCCAGCGCGGACGGTCGGCATCCTGATCGGCAATAATCTCGCGCTCCGATCTCATTCCGAGTCCGCCAGAGGCGGGCGAGGAACCTGCTGTTTGACTAAGAGGCACGATCCAAATGTGCGGCGTCTTGGTATTGGCCTCGAGATCGACATCCATTACGCTAAAGATCACCCACTTCCCGTCAGGCGAAACCTGCGGATCGCCCACCCGCTTCAGCTTCATCATGTCGTCAAACGTAAAGGGATGCTTGGCCTGAGCAAAAGCGGGAAGGGTGAACGCAAGAACAAGAAGAGCGAGAAAAAGACGGCGCATAAAGGCCTCCCTGCGGCAAACGGATGAGTGTAGCAGGGGGAAGCAGTCCGCTTCTAGCTCCTGTCCCCATCCCTTTCACATTGCACTGTCATCCTGAGGCCTGCGGTTTTTGCAGGCCGAAGGACCTATGCAATTTGCCTGAAGAGTCTGCACTGTCAGCGTGGTGCACAGGTCCTTCGCGGCCAAGAGCGCCGCTCAGGATGACAAACTTGTTTTGCACACCTCGAATGTTCAGTCATCACAGACGTGCGAGACACATCCGTGCGATCCTCCCAGAGACATCCGCATGCGTTCGCCCAAAACCTATTTCGTCTACATCATGACGAACCGATCGAAGACACTCTATACCGGCGTCACGAACGGTCTCGTCCGGCGCGTTCGTGAGCACAAACTGGGAATTGGCTCCGGTTTCGCCGCGAAATATAAGGTCGATCGTTTGGTGTATTTTGAACGCTTTGAAGACATCCACAATGCGATCGAGCGCGAGAAGGCTATCAAAGGCTGGCTAAGGATCAAGAAGATTGCGCTGATCGTTTCGGTCAATCCGGCGTGGAGGGACTTAAGCTCGGAGTGGTTCGAAAAACATCAATTTCAACCTGAGACTAATACAACCCAGCTTCACAAGCACTCATAGCTTTGTCATCCTGAGCAAAGCGAAGGACCTATGCACTCCCTGGCTAGTCGCGCAGGTCCTTCGCGGCAAAAGACGCCGCTCAGGATGACAAAGCGTGTTGGGGCGCACATAGGCGATTGCCCCGGCAACCTCTTTCCCTCGCCCGCATCCAAGTAAGTGGCAGAACTGCGGTGCCCTTCCCTCCAGCTTCACTGAGCGGAGAGGGGTTGGAGGGTAGGGTCGCTGCGGTAATATTTTCGTAGAGACGTAGCTTGCTACACCACAGCGTTGAAAATTCTGCCGGCCAAGAGATGTCGAAAGCAACGTCTCCACGACAGCCGCACTCCGATCCGATAAACTAGACAACATGACACCGGTTTCCCTTCGCTCGCGGTTGACCCTGACTTTGCTGGCCTGTGGGCTGGCGGCTTTGCCCGCGCTCGCCCAGGAGGGTCCGCTCGAAACCACTCCTCCACAGGGCACCACGCCCGACGAGATTATCCAGCACTTCGCTGCCAAGGAAACCGACTTTGCCAAAGCGCGCGACCAGTACACCTACCGTCAGGACGTCAAAGTGCAAACCCTCGACGGCGACACCGTCGACGGCGAGTACAAGGAAGTCTTCGACGTCATATTCGACGACAAGGGCCACCGTATCGAAAACGTGGTGTTCGCTCCGCAGTCCAGCCTGTCGAAGATTTATATGTCCCAGGAAGATTTCGACGACATCCGGCACAGGCTGCCCTTCGTGCTGACCACTCAAGATTTGCCCGAATACAACATTCTCTACGTCGGCCAGCAGCAGGAAGACGAACTGCACTGTTATGTATTCGACATCGCGCCCAAGAAAATTGAGGGCAAGAAGCGCTACTTTCAGGGACGCGTCTGGGTCGACAGCCACGACCTGCAGATCGTAAAGACTTACGGCAAAACCGTTCCCGACATCCGCAAGAATCACGGCGACGACGAGAACCTGTTCCCCAAGTTCACCACCTGGCGGCAGCAAATCGACGGCCTGTACTGGTTTCCGGTCTACACCAAGGCGGACGATGAACTTCACTTCAAGCTGGAAGACGTCCACATCAAGGAAATCGTGAAGTACGACGACTATCGCCGGTTCGGCGCCAACACCAAGATCATTTACGAAGGCAAGGAAGTTCCCAAGGGAACGACGCCGCCCGATCAGAAGCCGCCCGACCAGAAAAAGCCGGACAACCCGACCCCGCAAAATTAGTTTATTGTAGTCAAGCATGGCGCCGACTTCGCCGCCCGTCTCGGTCCCTTCGAGCGCTGCCCGCAATCGCGCAGGCACGGTCGAGTTGAACGTCGTCCGCAAATGCTACGGTGACTTTGTCGCCGTCGACGACATTTCTTTCAGCATCCAGCCCGGAAAAATCTACGGCCTGCTCGGTCCTAACGGCGCTGGTAAGACCAGCACCCTGCGGATGATCATCGGCATCATTGTCCCCGACTCCGGCCAGATCACGGTTTTTGGCGAACTCCTCAAACGCGAGCACAAAGACCGTTTCGGCTATCTGCCTGAAGAGCGCGGCCTCTACAAGAAAATGAAAGTGCTCGAACACGTGCTGTTTCTCGCCCAGCTGAAGGGACTTAGCAGCGCAGAGGCTCTCAAGCGCGCTCGCACCTGGTTCGATCGCTTCGAATTGAGCGCCTGGACCGGGAAGAAGGTCGAAGAGCTCTCTAAAGGCATGCAGCAGAAAGTGCAGTTTATTGGCGCCATCCTGCACGATCCGGAATTGATTGTCATGGACGAACCTTTTTCCGGGCTCGACCCCGCCAGCACGGTTCTGCTCAAGGATGTTCTGCTCGAACTCGCGAAAAGCGGCAAGACGATCCTGTTTTCGACGCACGGCATGGATCAGGCGGAAAAATTGTGCCATTCCATCTGTCTGGTCAATCATGGCCGTGTCGTTCTGGAAGGCGATTTGAACCAGATCAAAGCCGGCTACGGCCGTTGTAATGTCCAGATCAAGTACGATGGCGACGCCCACTTCCTGCAGGAATCCCGCTTGGTGCAATCGTTTAACGATTACGGCAACTATGTCGAAGTGCGGCTCGCGCCCGGCGCCGATGCGCAGGAATTGCTCAAGCTGGCGTCCGCGGGGGCACGGCTCAGCAAGTTCGAGTTGATGGAACCCTCGCTGGAAGAAATCTTCATCGATGCCGTGAGCAAACCGGCCGTGGAAAAGACAAATGCGTAACCTCTGGCTGATCATCAAGCGCGAATACCTGGAGCGCGTCCGCACTCGTTCGTTCCTCATACTCACTCTGCTGTTGCCCGCCATCATGACCGTGGTCATGATCTTGCCGGCTAAGTTGGCCACTATGGGCGAGAAAGCTCAGCACGTGGTGGTGGTCACTTCGACTCCGCAGTTCGGTGAGATGGTTCGGCAGCGCTTCCTCTCCGCCATGACCGCAACCGACAACGATGATGACGACGATGCGGCCAGCTCGCAGAGCAATGCCTCCAAACCCAAGCCGGAGCAGGAATACGTGATCGACGTCGATGCCAATCCCACCGACGCCGAGCGCGATGTGTTGCGCGACAAGGTCAGCTCGCAGGCGATCGACGGCTACCTGTGGCTGACCGACGACGCGATTGCCTCCGGCAAAGTCACCTGGACCAGCCGCAGCATGGCCGGTTTCGGAGAAAGAGCGCGCCTGAGCGAAACGCTGAACCGTATTCTTCAGTACGACCGGCTATCCTCGAGCGGCTTGACCGCCGAGCAAACCGAGCGCTTGCTCAAGCCCATCAAAGTCGAGGCCGTTCGCGTGGAACACGGGCACGAATCCAAGGGCAGCGGCGGCAGCAAGTTTCTCGAAGTTGTGGTCATGGTTATGCTTCTCTACATGGCCGTGCTGTTGTACGGCATTTCCGTCATGCGCTCTGTGCTCGAAGAGAAAACTTCGCGCATCCTCGAGGTGCTGCTCTCTTCCGCAACTTCGACACAACTGATGGCAGGCAAACTCCTCGGTGTGGGAGCGGTGGGCTTGACACAAATTCTAGTCTGGGTGGTGATCGCGGGCGTCTTCGCCTTTCCGGCCATGGCCATGCAACCGTCTTTCAGTGAGCTGCAGATTCCGCTGGGAGTGTTGTTCGCGTTCGCGCTTTTCTTCCTGCTTGGATATTTGCTCTACAGCACCATCTACGCGACCATTGGTGCGATTACCACCACGGAGCAGGAAGGCCAGCAACTCCAGTTCCTGGTCGTCATTCCGCTGGTCCTCTCGGTCTTCATGCTCGGTCCGGTAGTGCGCAACCCCGACGCCCCGGCCATGGTCTGGATGTCGATGGTTCCTTTCTTCGCCCCGGTCCTGATGTATGCCCGCATCGTCGTGCAGACTCCGCCCCTGTGGCAGATCGCACTCTCTCTGGTGTTGTTGATTGGGACAATCGCGGGAATCATGGTGCTGTGCGCCCGCATCTACCGCATCGGCATCCTGATCTACGGCAAGCGTCCAAACCTGCCGGAAATCCTGAAGTGGCTGAAGTACGCGAAGGCGTAATAGCTGTCAGCTATCGACCGTCAGCTAAAACCGTCGTGAATAAGGGCGGAGTATATCCCTGCCACCGTTGTCATCCTGAACGGCGCTTTTGCCGCGAAGGATCTATGCAACCGCCTGCGAGTACACAGGTCCTTCGCTTCGCTCAGGATGACAAGTAGGTTTTAGGCTGATAGCTGACAGCTTAGTAGAAAAGATACTTCCGCCACTTATCGTCCGACCGTCCCATCAGCCGCATGATGTGCCGGCTGGTGTGAAGGTTGAAAGCGCGGGGCTCGCGCATCAGCTTCATGTGGGCTTCGACGGGAGACTGGTTACCCTTGCGGCGGTTGCAGGCATGGCAGCAGGCCACCAAATTTTCCCAGGTAGACGAACCTCCGCGCGAGCGCGGGATCACGTGGTCCAGCGTCAGTTCACTCGAAGGCAGTACCGTGGCGCAATACTGGCAGGTGTTCCGGTCGCGCAGCAGGATGTTCTTCCGCGACAGTGCCCGGCTCTGGTGCGGAATGCGGCGATACTCCAGCAGCCGGATCACCGACGGCAGCCGCATGGCCACGCGCGCCGAATGCAGAAAGTGTCCGTTCTCTTCCTCAGTCATGGCGACGCCCTTCAGCACCAGCACCAGCGCCCGGCGCGCCGCACAAACGTTAATGGGCTCGTACGAAGCGTTCAACACCAGGACGGGCGCGAGCAGGGCATGACCATCCCCAGGACGGTGCATCGCAGCCGCCGGCGAGAACAGGCCGGCGGCGAACCGGGATCCTGCATCGTGTTCCATGCTCAGTGACATAGCTCCCTGCCCTCAGCTAAAGCGCCAAACCCTGTCTGCCATTGCCATGGTGCAACCAAGAAGTCGTGCCCTTCCCAAACCCAATCAGCTAGCTTCCTACGGCCTTCGTCAGAATGTCGGCACTCGGCGGATCGGTCGCCTCGTCATCTATATCCGGCCCAATTTCAACATACTGCGTTGCCAGCTTCAGCGTACGCGCCACGGTTGCGACCCATACCCGGCGAGCGCCAGCGCGGCGCAGCACCCGGGCGCATTCGGTCGCTGTGGTGCCCGTCGTATAAACATCATCTACGAGAATCACATCGCGGCCAGTGACTTCTGCGGCACGCGCCACGGCGAAGGCTCCACGCAGATTCAGACGGCGCTGATGGCTGGTCAGCCCGATCTGCGAATGAGTGTCGCGAGTGCGCTGCAATATCTCCGGGGCAAGCTGCATTCGCTCCCGCACCGGATAGACCTTGACCGCGTCGCGCGCAATCAGTTCCGCCTGATTGAACCCACGCTGCCGCCGCCTGCCTTTGTACAACGGCACAGGAATCACCAAAATCGGCTGCCGATCAAACATGCCCCGCTCAAACGCAGCCCGCTCAAAATCAGGTTCCAGCGCAGTCCAGGCCTCAGCCAACATACGCCCCAAAACCTTCGCCGCGGGACGCACGCCGTTGTACTTCAGCAGATGAATCAGTTCGCGCAGCCCGCCCTCATAGCTGCCGTACGCGACTGCCCGTCCAAAGGGCCGCTCGACGCGCCGGCAGACTGGGCAGCGCCGCAGGCCGTCGGAGTCCGTCTCCGCGTAAGAGGAAAGCACACGCTCGCCGCAAATCGAACACACTCTCCCCCGAACCGGATGGATGCCGGCCACGCAATCGGGACAGACGGGCAGACGAGAGATATTGAGCTGCGGTTCGCCGCAGATACGGCAATCGGATGGGAAGAGTACGGAGAACAGCCCTTCAGAAATTCGCTGGGCCCAATCTCCAGCCCAGCCCCGTTCAGTCAAACCAGGTTCAGTCAAACCAGGTCCGCTCAAACCAGGTCCGGTCAAACCAGGTCGAGTCGAATCTAGTCCGGTCGAATCGCGTCCAGTCGCTTCCGCAGGACCAGACAAATTCTCTCGCACAACAATAGGACGCCCTGCTGCTGAAGCACTGGCTCGGCTAGCCCGGATTCGGTCCTCACTACTGCTGAAGACGGCCTCCTTCGTCACCCGCAGTCGACGAGCGACCGCGGCCGATCTTTTCCTCTACTGGTCTCAGTATAGCGGCGACGCGTCCTGCTAGGCAACGTTGCGGGTGGACGTAGCTGGCGGTTTAGCGGGCACGATCTTCGGCGGATCCGACAGTCGGTCGCGCACCGGCGTAAATATCATCCGGTAATCTCGCCGGAAGCATTCCCCGCAGCGCACGGGCTTGAGCAAAAGCAGGGGCAGGACAAAACGCTCAGACCATGTGCGGCGTCGCGAGCGAAAGCCACTTTCGCTGCCACAATCGCTGCAATGGTACGTCGCAAATTTGGGTCGGTCGGGGGAGTCACTCATCACTGCACCTCAGAAAGATGAACTGAGACGGGGCAACAAACTGGTTGAACACATTTTACACCAGCCGGGCGCTTCCTTCGTGGACCTTCGTCTCCTTTGTGGTCAAGCTCTTCCTGCCTTTCCACCATGCTGCAGACCGTGCTTGCCTGCGGTATACTGACCTCCGGCGTACAGGACGCCGCCCGTCCGCGGACAGGACTGAGTCCACCTGAGCGAAGTTTGAATTCTAAGGTTCTCACGAACCTCCTTTTCGCCCGCCGCAGCGGACCCCGGGCATGACTCCAAAGGAGGTCCGTTATGGCTCGTCAATCCGCTGATCGTCACTTTCCCGTCCGCCCCAACCTCGATCAACTCAGGAACCAGGCCAAGGATTTGCTTCGCGCTGTGAAGCAGGGAGATCCCGCCGCGGTCTCCGAGTTGCGTAAGAACCATCCCAAGAGAATCGATTCCGCAGCCGAAACCACCGCCATCAAACTCGCCGACGCCCAGGCCGCCTTGGCCCGCAGCTACGGCCTCGCGAGCTGGCCGCGACTGGTCACCGCTTGCCGCATGACCGATGCGATTTGGCGCGGCGATGTCGACACCGTTCGCACCCTGGTTCTGAAAGATCCACGCCTCCTGCACGAAAGCGCGCGCGGCACTGCCGAATGCAACTGGGGTCCGCCCATGTCCTACGCCGCCAACGTCGGGCAGGATGCGATTATCGCCATGCTCCGTGAAATGGGCGCAGAAGATCTGCAGCACGCCTTCGACCGCGCCTGCCTGCAGGGCCAGATCGAAACCGCCCGCCGCCTGCACGCCATGGGAGCGCGTCCCACCGCCGGCTGCGTCATGGGGCCCATGCGAAACCCTGAACCCTGACGGCCTCGCCTTCCTGTTCGAACTCGGCGCAGAACTTGCCGACGCTGACGGCAATCGACTCGCTCCCATCGCCCTGCTGCTGCAAACCTATTGCCGCGGCCCCGAAAGTAAGCATCGATGTCTCGAACTCATAGCCGAGCGCGGCGTAGCTCTGCCTGACACTCCGGTCATGGCCCTGCATCGCGGCCGCCTCGATCTGCTGGAAACGCATCTGCGGCGCGATCCGCACCTCGTCACCCGCACCTTTTCCCATGAAGAAATCTATCCGCCGGAACTAGGATGCCACGCCGACCACTCCCTCGCCCTGCATGGCACGCCGCTGGCCGGAACGACGCTGTTGCACATCTGCGTCGACTTCGACGAAATCGAAATCGCGCGCTGGCTGATCGATCATGGCGCCGACGTCAACGCCAAAGCCGAAATTGACGCCGACGGCTTCGGCGGACACACCCCTCTGTTCGGCTGCGTCGTATCGCAAGCCTATATGTGCGGCCTGCAGCGCGATGCCGCCCTCGCCCGTCTGCTGCTCGACCGCGGGGCCGACCCCAACACCCGTGCCTCGTTGCGCAAGCGGCTGCGCTTCGTCCCCGACGAATCCATGCACGAGTACCGTGACGTCACGGCGCTCTCCTGGGGCCAACGCTTCCACGGCCCCGGCTCGCCCGGCCACACCTGGATTAGCCAGCCAGCGATGGATCTTATAAAAGAACGGGGTGGGCATGAATGAATTAACCGGGGGTGCCCCACCCTTGTCGCGTTTTGTGCGACAAGGATGGGGCAGCCGCCGCAGTTTCACCGCAGCATGCACACTTGTCACGCGGCCTCGCCGCGTGCTAACGTGCGCCGTTCCTTTGTTTCAAGAAACTTGTATTCATCCCGCGCTCTAAAAGGATTCCGCCGATGAGCAGTCCCGATAGCCCCGCTCCCAAGAAACACGTGCCCTACGTTCCCGAATCCATGGAGATGCGTGAGTTCACCTGGCGGGCCGTACTGCTCGGACTCTTGCTGACGGTCGTGCTGGGCGCGGCCAACGCCTACCTGGGCCTGCGCGCCGGCATTACCATCGCCGCGACCTATCCGGCCGCCGTGATCGCCATGGCGGCCATGCGCGCCTGGAAAGGCTCTCTGCTCGAAGAAAATATCGCCCGCACCGCCGGTTCGATCGGCGAATCGGTTGCTGCAGGAGCCATCTTCACCATTCCCGCATTCCTGATTGCCAAGGCATGGCCTTCCTTCGGGTTCAGAGACGCGTACTGGAAGTCGACGGCGCTGATCATGGTCGGCAGCATCCTGGGTGTGCTGTTCATTTCCCTGGTGCGCCGTGGCATGGTCGAGGATCCAGAGTTGCCCTTCCCCGAGTCTCTGGCAGCCTCAGAGATTCACAAGGCCGGCCAGCGCGGCGCTCAAGCCGCGAAATATCTTTTCTGGAATATCGGCGTCGGCGGCGTAGTTTACCTGCTCGGGCGTTTCGGTCTATTCGCCGCCGACAAAGACTTCCTCTTCGGCGTTGGCAATCTGGGCCGCAGCCAGGTCCGTCTTGGCGCAGTCGGAAGCACTGACGTGCTCGCAGTCGGCGGGGCGAGCATGGTGTCGGCCCCGAGCGTGAGTCCAGCGTACTTGGGCGTGGGATACATTATCGGACTGCGCCTGGCCGCGCTCCAGTTTTCCGGTGGCGTTCTGGCCTGGGGTTTGATGGTTCCGCTATTGATGTATTTTCTGGGCCCGCAACTCCGCCACTACATTCCCGCGGATACGCCCGATGACTGGGCCACCATGGCCGCCGCCGTGTGGCGATTTATCGTCCGCCCCATCGCCGTAGGCGGCATGTTGGTAGGCGCTGCCTACACGCTGTACAAGATGCGCGCCAGTCTGACCGCCGGCCTAGGAAAAGCTTTTTCCGATCTTCGCCAAACTGCTGACCAGCAAGCCAAACTCGCGCGCACCGAGCGTTACATGAGTTCGAAAATAGTGTTCGGCCTGATCGCGGTGATGTTTATTCTGATGTGCTTTTTATACATCCATATTTCCGGGCTCGTTTGGCCAGCGGTGTTGGCCGCAGTCGTCATGCTTGTGGTGGGATTTATCTTCGCTACGGTTTCGGGCAATCTGGTCGGATTCATTGGGTCGTCCAACAATCCGATTTCCGGACTGACTCTCTCGACGTTAATTATTGCCGCGCTGCTGATGGTCGCTCTCGGCGTTCACGGACCGTCCGGCGTGGCTGCAGTACTGGGAGTGGCGGCCGTGGTTTGCGTTTCAGCGGCGGTCGCGGGCGAGCTGTTGCAGGACTTTAAAGTCGGCTACATTCTCGGCGGCACACCGAGCAAGATCCAGAATGCTGAATTGATCGCAGTCGTCGTGGCGAGCCTTGTCATGTGGGGGCCGCTGTACCTGCTGCACACCGCGTTCGGCTTCGGCAGCCGGGCTCTCCCGGCGCCGCAAGCCGGGCTGATGGCCACGCTCGCCATCGGTATTGTCGCGGGCGATATGCCATGGCCTCTGGTTGTGGTGGGCATCTGCTTCGGAATTGCGCTGATCATGATGCAGGTCAAGAGCCCCATGCTGGTGGCGGTCGGAATGTATTTGCCGTTTGAAACCACCTTCGCGATTTTTCTCGGCGGAATCTTCCGCTCGATCGCGGATTGGGTTGCGAAGCGCCGCGGCTTCAACGCGGCACAATCGGCGCGCGCAGAAAACGCCGGAGTTCTCACCGCTTCCGGCCTGATCGCCGGAGAAGCCCTCTGCGGGCTCATGTGGGCAGGGGTCATCGCATTGTCGTATACCCAGCAACCGTGGTTGCACATGGCAGCCGCGTTGGCCACGCGAATCAAGTCGGCGCAGATCTTCGAGCACCCCCTGTATCTGGGTGGCGGAATGATCGTGATGGTGCTGCTGGCTGTTCTGATGATCTTCCTGCCGCTGTCGAGCGCCGGAGATCCCAACGAACCAGCCCCGCCAACCGCGATCATGTGACTTTCGAAACCGAGGGATACGTAAAACACAGGCGTTCGAAGTGTTCCTCCGTGAAACTCTGCGCTCTGCGGTTAAGCTTTTGGATATGTCCGTTTTCGAGAATATCGCGGCCATTCACGAACGCATCGCGGCGGCCGCGCACCGCGCAGGACGCCATCCAGAAGAGATCACCCTGATGGCCGTGAGCAAAACGCATCCGCCCGAACGCATCCGCGAAGCCCACGCTGCCGGCCTGCGACTGTTCGGCGAAAACCGCGTGCAGGAATTCGCTGGGAAAGCCGCCGCGCTGGCAGATCTGACTGGAACCGAGTGGCACATGATCGGCCATTTGCAGTCGAACAAAGCCGGCAAAGCTGTGGAGTTGTTCACCGCAGTCGACTCGGTCGATTCAGTGAAGCTGGCTGAGAAACTGGACGCAGCCGCGCAAAGCCTAAACAAGAAGTTGGCCGTGCTAATCGAAATCAACGTCGGCGGTGAGGCCGCCAAGAACGGCATCGCGCCGGACTCGCGCGAACTGGAAGAGCTGTTGCTGGCCGCTCCACGATTCCAAGCCCTGGAGTTTCGCGGCCTGATGACCGTGCCTCCGTTCTCCGACGATCCCGAAGATGCGCGTCCTTATTTCCACAAACTGCGCGCGTTGCGCGAGGCCATCGCCGCACGCAAGCTCCCCGCGATTCGCATGGACGTCCTTTCCATGGGCATGTCGCACGACTTCGAAGTAGCGATCGAGGAAGGCTCGACCTGCGTGCGCGTAGGCACCGCAATCTTCGGGGCACGGACGAAGGCCTGAGCAAACTCTTAGTCGCCTCGGATCTCACATATCCTGTCATCCTGAGCGGCGTTCTTTGCCGCGAAGGACCGGTGCAACCGATTGGAGATTACATAGGTCCTTCGCTTCGCTCAGCATGATCACAAGGTTTATGGACCTATGCCCCTGATTCACGAAACCGCTGACGGAGTTACTTTCGCCGTCAAAGTCCATCCCCGCGCCAAGAAGAACGCCATCACCGGCGAACTCGGCGATGCGTTGAAAGTGTCCCTGACCACTCCCCCGATCGAAGGCCGCGACAACCAAGCCTGCATCGAATTCCTCGCGAAACTTTTGAAGGTGCCGCGATCTTCCGTTACCATTGCCTCCGGCCAGACGAGCCGCAATAAAGTCGTCCGCGTCGCCGGGCTGACGGCACAGCAGGTTCGCGACCGGCTAGGTTAGAGGAGCAATTGTTTGATCTCTCAACGCTTCGAGGAAATCCGCACTGGATTTGAACCGTCGTTCTGGGTCGCGAATGTTACCGAGATTTTCGAGCGCCTCGCCTACTATGGGGCCTTCGCTTCGCTGGCCCTCTACCTGCAAGAGAAGCTGAATTTCTCCACCGAGCAGACCGGCACGCTGACCGGCATTTTCGGCGGGATGGTCTGGTTTCTCGCAATTTTCGGCGGAGCTGCCGCGGACCGCCTGGGTTTTCGCCGCGCGCTGTCCGTGGCCTATCTGATTCTCGGCGTGTCGTACTTTCTGATCGGTTCGATCGGTGCCTCGTGGCTCGCGCCGGTGCGCAACGCGGTGCCGCTGGGGTTGTTTGTCGGATTCATTCTCATTCTTCCCGCGCTGGGCATATCGCTGGTCAAACCGTGCGTGGTCGGTACCACGGCCCGCGCTTCGAAAGAGAATGTCCGCACCATTGGCTATTCGATTTATTACACCATGGTCAACATCGGCGGCGCCGCCGGGCCTTTCTTCGCCTCCTGGGCGCATCGTCATCTGGGAGTCGAAAATGTTTATCGCGTGGTGGCGCTCGGTGTTTTCGCTATGTTTTTTGTAGTCCTGCTGTTTTTTCGCGAGCCTCGCAAAGCCGACGATGCACCCCCGCCCTCCATCGCAACAGTCGCGCGGAACTTCGGCGTCGTGTTGGGAAATTATCGGCTGGTCTTGCCCGCGCTTGCCGTGGCACTGCTGTTGCGCGTCGCGCTATGGGTAAAGCCGGAGTGGTCCGTTCCCTGGTGGACATGGATTGTTTTCCTCACGGTCATGCTCGCGGGCATCAGCCGCTTCATGTGGTTCCTGGTGATCTTCACAGGATATTGGATCGTCTTCTGGCAGCAGTACATCAGTCTGCCAGGCTTCATCCACGGCTACATCAACTCTCACGCCGATGTGGAAATGATCCTGGTCGTCGATGGACTAACGGTGATTTGCCTGACCCTCGCCGTCAACTTCCTGACGCGCAAGATTCCCCCATTTCCTGCTGTCATTCTTGGCACGGTGATCAGTTCCCTGTCCTGGCTGATCCTTGCCTTCCAGCCCACGATCCGGGGTGCAATCTTCTCGTTGTTCTTCCTCGCCATCGGCGAAATCATCCAGGCCCCGCGCTACTACGAATACATCTCGCGGCTCGCCCCTCCAGGACAGCAAGGAACGTACATGGGATTTGCGTTCGTACCGATTGGCATCGGATCTCTTATCGGCGGGCCGTTTGGCGGATTCCTGGTACATCACTTTGGAGAAGTCCAACACCGCCCCGCGATGATCTGGTTCTGGATCACTGGCATCGGGCTCGCAACCGCAGCAGGGCTCTGGGTGTATGACAAGTTTGTCAGAACTGCCGGCACTGCTGCGTAAACGCGTCGGTCGAGGAAAATTAATGTATGGCCGATCAGAACCACACTCCATCGGAGGTTGCAGCGCAGATTCGACGCGCGCTCAAAGGCGGCGGCTCGGCCGAGCACGCCGCCGGAGTGCAGTGGTTCTTCAAAGATAAGATCAAGTCGCACGGCTGGTATACCGCCGATCTCCGGCGGGCCGTGCGCCTCTGCCGCCGCGAGGTTTTGCGCGAGCACGATCTCGATTTCTTGTTGAAGGTCGCCGACAAACTCTTCACCGGCTCCGTGCTCGAAGAAAAAGTTGCCGCCGTGTTCCTGCTAGAAAAGATGGACGCGCAGTTCGGCGATCGCGAATTCCGTATGTTCGAGTCCTGGCTCGATCGCATCAGCAGTTGGGCCGATCACGACGGCCTGGTGCACTACCTGATCTCACCGATGGTGGCGGCGAAGCCCGCGCGCGTCAGAAATGTATTCCGCTGGGCCAAGTCACTGAATCGCTGGCACCGCCGTGCCGCCTGCGTGGCGCTGATTCGCGGAGCCCGCACCAAGATGTTTTTCCCTAAGATCGTAAAGCTTTCCGACTCGCTGCTCGCCGACGAAGATGATATGGTCCAAAAAGGCCTGGCCTGGTTGTTGCGTGAAACCGCGAAATTCGATCCCAAGCGCACTGTTCCATATCTGATGAAAATTCGCAGCCGTGCTCCGCGACTAGTATTACGAACAGCGTGCGAAACGTTGCCAGCCTCGGATCGAAAGCGTGTTCTAGCTCGTGAGATGTAGTCTGCCCGCAGCTGTTAGAAATAACTCAGCCACGCATCGCTCCGCCGCTGCTTGAGCGCCGCAAACCATCGGCACAGCGGATACAGTGTCACCACCACGCACCCCCACACCAGATAAACAATCGGCAACGAATATCCCCACCCCGGCGGTGGAGTAATGGGAAACTGGCCGAGCGTTGGCGATTCGAACATCCAGTGCGCCTGCCCGTAGCGCGCGTAGCACACCGCGAGGGCGATCAAATGAATCAGCGGAATATGCAGCAGGTAATAAAACATCGGTACTTTCCCAATGGTCAGCGCAGGCCATAGCCATCGCGGCGTCCGTGAATCCACCGCCCATAGAAAAAGCATCGCGGGGCCGAGCGTCATCAGCAGGTAGATCAGCGACGGCGGATATTTGTTCGCGTTTAGAAATGACAGCACGGTAAAAGCCGCGGACTTCTGCACGGTCCACGGCACCGGATCGCCGTAGCGGTTAATCGCGCGCAAGATGACAAAAGCCGCGCTCAACCCAATGCCCAGGCGCAACAGGAACTCCTTGCGTCGCTCCAGCGGCCAATCGTAGATCTGTCCAAGACCGTAGCCCGCCGCCGTGACTCCAACCCAGGGAATAAGGACATAGGTCACAAACACGACGTGCCCCGGACTCCTCCAGAGAATATTGAGAGAATGAAGAATGGTCCAAATCGGATTGTTCGAATCCACCGAATCAAACAGATTGTGGCTCGCAATCATCACCACGCCGAAAGTCGCGACCGCCCACGCCGGCAGATAAACCAGCACCGACAGTGTGATCATCGCCCATCCCAGCGCCCATAAAACAATCAGGATCAGGACGTGATAGTCGAAGTTGAACTGCCATCCCAAACAGCGAGTCACTGTCACTTCGAGAAAAATCAGCCACACTCCGCGGGTGAAAAGAAATCTCGACAGCTCGCTCTTAGTTTTCTTGCGCAGCGAGAGATAGGCCCCGGTCCCCGTGAGCAGAAAGAAAACCGGAGCACAGAAATGCGTAATCCAGCGGGTGAAAAACAGAGGAATCGTGGTGGTCGCAGGATCGGTGGGATTCAAACCCGAGTTGCCGAAAAAATCCCGCGTGTGGTCGAGGGCCATCAGGATCATGATGACCCCGCGCACCACGTCGATCGATTCGATGCGGACGCGCGGGACGCGAACGGGCTGTGCGATCGCGGACATTTGCGGAAGTGTAACAAAAACATCCTCGGATTCGCCCAAATCCTGCCTCTTGTTTACAATAGAGGTTTGCCTATGGACCTCGCCGCTATCCAATCTGCGCTGCGTGAACGCAACATCGACGCGTGGCTGTTCTACGACCATCATCATCGCGATCCGATTGCTTACCGCGTTCTCGGCGTGCCTACGAGTCTGATGGTGACGCGGCGCTGGTTTTACCTGATTCCGGCCGATGGCGAACCGGTAAAGCTAGTCCACAAGATTGAGGCCGGTCACCTCGATTCTCTGCCCGGCAAAAAGCATCTGTATTCCGGCTGGCAGGAATTGTTCGACCAGCTCAAATCAATTCTGGCGCGGCATCGCGACCTGGCCATGCAGTACTCCCCGAACAACAGCGTCTTCACAATTTCCCTGGTCGATGGCGGCACCATCGACCTGCTGCGCGGCCTGGGCAAGAACATTGTCAGCTCCGCGGACCTGGTCGCCCAGTTCGAATCTACCTGGAGCGAAGCGCAGATTCAGTCGCACTTCGCCGCCCGCGACAGCGTCGACTCCATTGTGGCCGAGGCGTTTAAAGAAATCGGCAAGCGCGTTCGCAACGGCGGCACCAAGGAACACGAAATCCAGCAGTGGTTCATGGAAGCTTTCGCCCGCGAGAACCTGCTCGCCGACGATCCACCGATTGTGGCCGTCAACTCGAACGCCGGCAACCCGCACTACGAGCCGCATGCCAGCCATCCTGTGCCCGTTCGCGAGGGCGATCTGATCCTGCTCGACGTCTGGGGCAAGAAAAACACGCCCGACGCGGTCTACTACGACATTACCTGGATGGGCTTCGTGGGCGCCGCCCCTTCAGGCCGCATGAACGATATTTTCCACATTGTGCGCGACGCCCGGGACGCCGGCGTAAAGACCGTGCTCGATGCCATCCACGGCGGCCGCCGCATCGCTGGATGGGAAGTCGACCGCGCCACCCGTGGCCACATTCAGAAGGCCGGCTACGGCGATTATTTTATTCATCGCACCGGACATTCCATCGGCACCGACGTCCATTCCAACGGCGCTAATATGGACGATCTCGAGATTCACGACGAGCGGCAGATTCTTCCCAACTCCTGCTTCTCCATCGAGCCCGGTATCTATCTGCCGGAGTTCGGCGTGCGCAGCGAAGTCAATGTGCTGGTCCGCGCAAACTCCGCCGAAGTAACCGGAAAAATCCAAAGCGAGATTGTGAACATCTGAAATGGCGAATTCCACCACAGAAAAATCGAAAGCCGCGCCCTCCGAACCGGTGAGCATGATGTCGGTGGTCGCACCCGCCGTCGGCTGGCTGATTCCGGGCGCCGGTCACATGATTCAGAAGCGCTGGATTCGCGGCCTGCTGCTCTTCGTTTCGATCGTGACCCTGTTTCTGCTCGGGCTCGCCATGCAGGGCCGCATTTATCACGCGAACGGCGGCGATATCCTCGATATTCTCGGTTTCATTGGTGATGTGGGCGCGGGCGCGCTCTACATTGTGACCCTGGCCAATGACTGGGGACAGGGCACAATCGCTTTCGCCACCGCCGACTATGGAACCAAATTCATGATTGTCGCCGGCTTGCTGAACTTTATTGCCGTCGCCGACGCCTATCACATCGCCATCGGGAAAAAGCAATGAAGCCGCTATCAGATATCAGCGCTCAGCTATCAATGACGACCCGCGCGCACGGCGGCAGATTTCGAGGCTGCCTATAATGACCATCACCCTGAATCATTTCAGCGCGGCCGCGGTGTTCGCCCTGTTCGCTTCCATCGTGTTCGGCATCACTCACCGCGAGAACACCCGCGACATGGTCCGCTACGGCCTCTACTGTTTCGCAATGTTCCTGGGCGGAGTGCTCGTGGCCGGCTGGGCCATGTGGTTATTGCGCAGATAGCTTCTGGCTATGAGCTTCGGGTCGTGAGCCCGAGCGAACCGGCCTTTGCTCACAGCTCCTAGCTCGCCGCTCGAAGCTAACCCTGCCACACGAACGCGTCAAACACCCTCTTCGTATCAAAGTTCAACCGACGGTAGAGCGCGACGGCACGTGCGTTGGCCTCCGTCACCGTCAATGAGAGCAGCGAAAACTTTCTCTTCAACAAATTCCCCACATTGGCCGCCAGCAGCGACTCGCCAATTCCGCGCGAACGATACTCAGGCAGCACGCACACCTGCGTGACATGGCCAACATCCTTACGCACGCGCGAGCACAAGATCAGCCCTATCATGCTCTTCGTCTTGCGATCCAGCGCCACGAAGGATGACTCCGCATCGAACACGCCGCATCCCGGAAAGCGCACGATATTATTCAGGAAGCGCAACGATCCGCTCAACGTGTGGTACTGGTCGTTGATCTGCGCGTCGACATGTCCGCGATACGCCGCAGTAATCACCGCCGCCGACGGCTGGTAGTCGCTGTCGATCCAAGGACGGATTTCCACCTCAGGATGTGTGGGAACTTTCCCTGACGCCGCGCTCCCCAGCGCCAACGTCATGAACAAGCGCGGGTGCCGCTGGAATCCAGTCTCCAGAAACGGGCGTGAAACCACATTGGCCTCGTGCGCAAGCAACTGCGCCTCCACGCGATGAATTCCCGGCGACTGCTGCAGCGTCTCAATCACGTGCGTCAGCAGCTTCAATTCAACTTCGCGCGCGTTCGGCAGCCGGTTGCCGTTGAGCACGTAGAGGTCGCCAATCACGCCCTTGTTGCCCTCGTACACGAAAAACGAATAGCCAAAGACGCGCCCCCGATCCACCGCCGCATACCCCGGCAGAATCTTCGCGTCGACATAGCGCAGAATCATCTCGCTCGATCCCGAGTAATCCCACGAGAGCAGGCTCGACCAGAGTTGCGTCTCGTCTTCGAGCAGCGGGCGCAAGTCCAACGAAGAAAAGTGTCTGAGGTCGAGAATTTCCAAGAACGATCTCCCAAGGGATCCCGCGGCGGAAGCCGCCAGGAATCAGCGCCACCGGCAAATCTCGCGGCAAAATTTCGAGTGTAGTTGGTTCGCTCGGCAGAGGCAAACGCCGCGAATACAGGGTAACAACAGACGCTAATTGCGGGAAGAAAGTCGCGTTTGTTTCGCGCTTCCCTGCAATGCCGGTCTGCCCGGAAGAACATCTCTGAAGCGATTGTCTTCGTAGCGATCGGCAGTCTACATCCCTTGGCAGTCCCGCGGCGACGTGTCTTCTAAGGCTTCACTCCCGCAGCCGACACCCAGTAATAATCCACATCCTGCGGCGCATAGTTCCCGAGATAAAGTACGCGCCGCCCAACCGTTTTCATCGCGACATTCACCTTCCAGGCCGACGGAGCGACCAGCAGGTGTTCCTCCGCCAGCACGGGGTCGCGATCATACCGCACGGTTACCTGGTTGCGATAGAACGTGAGCCCGTACTCCATCTCGCGCGACACGCCGTACACCGCCAGTGGAAGCTGATGCGTCTCCACAGTGGCCAACTCGAGCGCCAGCGGACGCGCCGACAACGTCCGATCAATCGCAACCGTTCCTAACTTCAGCACGGCCGCCACCGACAACACAACCGGAATCAACGTGACAAAGCGCAGCATGCGCAGCCCCAACCGGCTGGCTAGCGTCATCGCAATCGCGGCACACAGCGCGACCGCGACGCCGAGGGCAATGAACAATGGCCGCCCGGCTGGCAACCGGTGTTGCGTCACGAGATAGGCAGCCAGCACCGCCGGGACCATCAGCCCTGCAGCCACCAGCGCATGCAGCACGACCAACCACTTCGGAATCGATTGCTCTTCGCCCTGCGCCAAACGCCGTCGCAAGTATTCCGCCAGCAGCACTCCCGCAGCCGGAACCGCCGGAAGAATGTAACCGGGAAGTTTCGACTGCGACAACGAAAAGAAGAACATCGGAACGACGAGCCAGCAGCACAAGAATATCCGGAATTGCAATTCGAAATCCGGCCCGGCAGAGACGGATTTTCGTTCCGCCCACCAGACCCGCACCGACTCAACGAATGCCGCGATCGCAAACACCGTCCACGGCACCAGCGCGAGCGCCGTCACCGGCAGATAAAACCAGAACGGCTGCCGGTGGTGATACAAGTCGCTGGAGAAGCGCGCCAGATTGTGCTGCAGAATAAACTCGCGGAAAAATTGCGGATTTCGCATCTGCACCGCGAAATACCAGGGCAGAGCAATCGCACAAAACAAGAGAATGCCCGGCAGCCACAGCGTTCTCACGACGACACGCAATTCTCGCGCCGCTAAGGCGAAAATCACAATGACAGCCGCGCCTAAAAACGGCGCGACCGGCCCCTTGGCCAGCATGCCCAGCGCCATGCAGACATAAAACAACGCGAGATAAATGCGCGTCCCCCTCTCGCGCCATCCCCACCAGGCCAGCATCCCGATGGAAAACGTCGCAGCCAGCGCCATGTCCATCGAAGCCGCATGCGCGTAGCCAATCACTCCCGCGCATGAAGCCGTGATGAGTGCCGCGTCCACCTCCACACCCTGCCGAAACCGCCGAAAGAACAAATAAACGACAATGACGAGCAGCGTCGCGTCCACCGCCGCTGGAATCCGCGCCGCCTCATCGGTGACTCCGAACACGGAGTACGCCAGCATCGCCTGCCAGTAATACAGCGGAGGTTTCTCCAGCCAGGCATGTCCGCCGAGCGTCGGCGTGATCAGATCATGGCGCTCGAGCATCTCGCGCGCGACCTGCGCGTAACGCGGCTCGTCCGCGCCGATCAGCCCAAATTGTCCTAAGCCATAGAAAAACAGAAACGCGCAGAAGCCAGCCAGCAACAGAACGTCGGCGCGGGTACGAGCGGTCATGAAGAAATTTCAGATTGCAGATCCTAGATTTCAGATTGAAACCCGGCGTCGGCGGGGACGGGCGACTCTTCAATCTGCAATCTCAAATCTGAAACCTGTAATAGTTTTTCTATTGTACGGAAGGCCCGATGCGAAGTTGGAACAGAACCTGGCGCACGGCCTCGGCTAACGGACCATCGATCGAACAGCCACTGGCGCACTCATGGCCGCCGCCGCCAAAACTCTCAGCCACATGGGCGACGTCAAATTTACCTTTGCTGCGCAGGCTCACTCGGTAACGCCCACCCGGAAGCTCGCGGAAAAACGCCGCCACCTCGACGCCGCCGATCGAGAGAACGTAATTCACCAGCCCTTCGCAGTCTTCTTCGATCGCGCCGCACTGTTCCATCTGCCTCTGTGTCACCCAGGCATAGGCCAGATGGCCCTCCACTGTCAGACTGCGCAGCGCTTCGCCTAGCAGCCGGATTTTTGCGACCGAGTGCGCAAAATAAATGCCGCGCGCGCAGTGGGCCGGATCCGCGCCTGCCAGCACCAGTTCTCGCGCCAGCGCGAACGTATTCTCATTCGTCCCTTGAAACATGAACGACCCAGTGTCGGTCATCAACGCCGTATAGAGGCAAGTCGCAATCTCGGCAGAAAATTTCACGCCCGCTTCCCGCGCCAGCCGGAATACCATCTCCGCGGTGGCCACGGCATGTGGATCGATCCAGTTCACATGCGCAAACGGACGTCCGCTCACATGATGATCGATGCTGATCAGAAATCGATTCTCCAGCCCTTCGAGCCGCGTGCGGTGAATGCTGTCACACTCGAGAATAATCGCCGAATCGTAACTGCCCACTACGTGGCTCGACTGCACCACCTGGTCAGCGAACGGCAGCGAACGGTAGATTCGCGGCACACCATCATGCAACACAACATCGGCATGCTTGCCCATGGCGCGCAGCACCTGGCAGCAGGCCAGCGCCGATCCCACAGCGTCGCCGTCGGGACGGGCGTGCGAGGTCAGCACGAATCGTTCATGCTGTCCGATCTGCCGGAGTACATCCTCGACGCCGCTATGTTTTTTTTCCACTGGGTTCCTAGCGAGATTCCTTACGAGTCTTGTTTCTCTTTTTCTCCCGCGCCAGCAATTCCTCCACCCGCGCCTTGCTTTGCTCCGCGCGGTCCAGCCGGAAATACAATTCCGGAGCGCGCCTCAGGTGCAAGCGCTCGACCAGTTCGTGCCGAATATATTCCTTCGCAGCTTCCAAACCTTCGAGGCTCTGGTCCGCATCCTCGTCGCTACCTTCCACGTTGACCCACACCTGCGCCGACCGCCCGTCGTCGGCGATATGAACCGCCGTCACGCTCACCAGCCCAATCCGCGGATCAGCTAATTCGCCCTCGACCAGCGTTTCAATCTCCTCGCGCAGGGCCTCACCAACCCGCCCCCGATGATATTTCAGTCCACGCTTCTCCACGACCCAGCACCTCAGGGAAAACCAACGAGAATATCAGAAAACCGGCCGCAAGTGTGCGACCCTGGGGCGAACCTCATTGTCACCCGCTTTCGCAGCAAGGGATAAGTACGGAGGTAACCATGTGTTAGGGGTATTCTCAAGCATTGACAGCGGTCGCGTGATCGTTCACCGCAGAGGCACAGAGTCAGAGAGAAGAAGAATGAAGAAAAATCAAGAGAGGGTTTTCTCGGTGTCTCTGTACTCTGCGGCGAGCACTGGCTAGAAATATTCCACGAACGAATCCGCGATCTCCGCCCCGTGATTATTCGCAATGCGCGTGGCCGCGCGCTCGACATTCTTCATCAGCCCGTCAAGATAGTTGCGAGAATTGGAGATGCTGACGATCCCGATAGTAGCGCGGTTCCACAATTCCGCGGCATCGAGTTCGGCAACGGAAATGTTGAAACTGGTGCGCAACCGATCCTTCAAGCTGCGCACAACCTGGCGCCGGTCCTTGATCGACTGCGCCGCTTCAATGTGGAGTTCGAGGGTGAGGAACGCGATCATAAAGTGGCCAAGGGTTAGGATGCAGGGATCAGAAAACTGACCCCTAATCCCTGATCCCTGGCCCCTTGCTTTTACACCATGGCTTCGGCCGCGATTCGCTCCGTGGCAAACGCCTCGATGACATCGCGCGCCTTGATGTCGCCGTAGTTCGCGATCGAGATGCCACACTCCATGCCGTTGGTGACTTCCTTGGCATCGTCTTTGAAGCGGCGCAGCGATCCGACTTTGCCCTTGAACACGACCACGTTATCGCGCAGCAGGCGCACTTCGGAGTTGTTCTTGATCACGCCATCGGTCACGCGGCAACCGGCAATCGTTCCCACCTTCGGGATGCGGAAGGTTTCGAGCACCTCGGCGCGGCCCTGATAGGTTTCTTTGATGGTCGGTTCAAGCAGCCCGGTCATGGCGCGCTTGATCTCGTCCTGCAGTTCGTAAATGATCGAGTGCAGCCGGATGTCGACTTCTTCCTGCTCGGCCAGTTCCTGCGCCTTGCGCTCCGGCCGCACGTTGAAGCCGATAATGATCGCGTTCGACGCCGAAGCCAGCAGCACGTCGGTCTCGGTAATCGCTCCCACGCCCGACCGCAGCAACTTCAGCCGCACTTTCTCGTTCGAAAGCTTCGTCAGCAAATCGCTCAGCACTTCGACCGATCCGCCCACGTCGCCCTTGAGAATGATGTTCAGTTCTTTCGTGCCGGCGGTCTTGATCTGTTCCGCAAGACCTTCGAGGGACACGCGCGAACTCTTGGCCAGCGCGGCTTCACGGGCTTTCTGCTCGCGATATTCAGAGATGCCCCGCGCCTTGTCGCGATCGGCGACGACGACAAAATGGTCTCCCGCCTGCGGCAACCCTTCCATGCCTAGAATCTCGACTGGAGTCGACGGTGGCGCGGACTGCAACGCCGCCCCGCGATCGTCGAACATAGCGCGGATCTTTCCGTACACGTTGCCGACAACGAAATTGTCTCCGGCAACGAGCGTGCCGTTCTGCACCAGCACCGTAGCCACCGGGCCGCGGCCGCGATCGAGTTTCGCTTCGAGAACCACGCCAGTCGCGGCGCGCTCCGGAGTCGCCTTGAGTTCGGCCAGATCCGCCACCAGGCAAATCATTTCCATCAGCAGGTTCAGATTCGTTTTTTTCTTCGCAGAAACATCGACGAACACTGTCTTGCCGCCCCACTCTTCCGGCACCAGCCCGCGATCGGCCAGCTGTTTCTTCACCCGGTCAGGCAGTGCGTCGGGCTTGTCGATTTTGTTCACGGCGACGATGATCGGAACTTCGGCA
>Ga0210395_10000678_pt1 | contig 26089 bp, 23 predicted proteins | sample IncBWH4OmetaG_FD_150861 | JGI IMG/M metagenome (GOLD analysis project Ga0210395, IMG submission 150861) | Forest soil microbial communities from Barre Woods Harvard Forest LTER site, Petersham, Massachusetts, United States - Inc-BW-H-4-O ... | reverse complement strand
GTCGGCGAAAAAAAGCGCATCACTCTGGGCGACGTTGAAACCATGGTACTGGCCGCCAAGCAGCGGTCTTTATATGAACTGACTGACGCCATCTCCGCCAAAGAGCGCGTGCGCGCCCTCGAAATTCTGGATGCGATCCTGCTTTCTGGCGAAGGCGAAGAAGCCGCCATCGGACACATCTACATGCTGGCCAAAACCTTCCGCCAGATGCTGGTGATTCTCGAGCGCAATGTCCGCGACCAGCGCATGCTGTGGGCCGCGTTGTGGCAGGGCTCCCGCGTCCCCCCCTTCGCCGCCGACGATATCATCCGGCAAGCCCGCCGCTACAAGAACCGCCGCGAACTGACGCGGGCCATCCGCCTGGTGGCGAAGGCCGACCTCGCTCTCCGTTCCAATCCCGTCAGCAAGCGCATGGTTCTCGAGCGCCTGGTCATGGACCTGACCACCGAGCCCAAACTCGAAACCCCAGGCTGGATGCAGGAACAGCTCCCGGTGTAGCATTATTCTCATCGGTCCAGCACCCGGGCTAACAACCGAGGGCCGAAATGCGTCCTTCGATGTAGGAGTTGACGTATGACGAAGCGCTGCTTCTTCGTTCTGTTTCTGGCTCTCGTTGTCGTCCCTCGCGCCTACAGCAAGGGTTCTCCAGCGCTGATCATGATCTCGGGCGGAGGCCTCGCTCAGCCCATCGAAATCTCCGACCCATCCCAATTGAAGGCGTTCGATCCCTGGGTAGGCCAGTTCGCGGACTGGCAGGAGAAGTCGCTTGCCGACGCGCCCTGCTTCCGTCGTTCCTTCGCAGTGCGGTTTTATATGAAGTGGCCAGGAAGGGAATCGTCGTCAGACCGCGGCAATCTGCAGATGATCTACGACACGCGTTATTGCTCAACCGGCAACGCTGGCTATGTCTACCTGCCCGGCCCGGGCGAATTGCAGTATCGCGGCAATATAAGCACGATCATCCGTGGCGAAGCCGACGGGAAGTGGCATCCCGCGACCGCCGACTGGAACTCCCTGATGAGCGACGCGGTTGCGACAAGCGACTCGCAGCGAATCCCCGACATGATCCTGATCAGCGGCGGCGAACTCAAACACCCCGTCGAAATTACCAACCCCGACCTGCTCCAGCAGTTCGACCCGTGGAATGCGGGTTTTGTCGATTGGGAGCGCCCGATCTCCGGAGGCGATTTAGGTTGGGAGTACGAGATCGTGTATTTTAAGCGCGGGATTGAGTCGACAACTCCTTACGACCGCGACGGCCTCACCATGATCTACGGCATGCGTTACTGCATCGACAAAGACGGCGGACCAGGTTCGGTGTTCCTGGCAGGGCGCGACGACAAATTCGGCCCGGAAAATGTCCGCATGGTCTGGGACGGCACCTACGCCGGCAGATGGAATCGTTCGACGTCGGCGTGGCATTCGCTGATTGAGCGCGAAGTCGCCGAGCAACATGGCACGCAGTGACGACTCTGTTGCGGAATCCCCTCGCTGATATCCAAAACAAAGAGGCAGACCCGAAAGTCTGCCTCAGTTCTTCTGATAGCTGACAGCTAACAGCTAAATTCAAGCCTACTTCATCGCCGTGACGCGCTTGCCCAGCCGGGACTTGTAGCGCGAAGCGGTATTCTCGTGCAGCGTCCCCTTCTGAATGGCCTTGTCGAGGGCCGAAACAGTCTTGCGATAGGACTGCTCTGCGGCACCCTTGTCACCTTTTTCAATCGTCTCGCGCAGGTCGCGCAACTGGGTGCGCAGGGTGGACGTGTTGGCGCGGTTGCGCACGGTGCGGCGTTCGGTCTGGCGCGCACGTTTCAGCGCCGAAAGATGATTTGCCATAGCTGGATCGTTACCTTCGTGTGTCAGAGAGATATTCGGGTAGGTCCGAATTACTTATTATAGGGAAGCATTCCCGACCGGTCAAACTTTGACGCGCGTGGGAACGGCCTCCCCCGGCCGGGCGTCATCCTGACCGGAGCCGGTTTTCAGGCGAAGGGAAGGATCTCGCGCGCAACATAAGAGTGTATGACAGACGGACTCGATCGCCTCAAAGTTCTGATCAACTCCTCGACGCCCATCATCGTGATGGAAACGTCGGAGGAAACGCAGGCCGTCAACCTGGTGCGCGCGGCTTGCACCGAACTCAACATGGCGACGTTCGAGTGGACCATTGCCGACGGCCTCCTGCGCTGCGGGACCAGCACTCCACCCGAGCCCCCAAAAATCCCGCTGCAGGCCCGCATCGATCAAAACACAATGCTGGCCCAGGCCGGACGCGCCTATACCCAAGTGCGAACCGCGCTCAGCCCCGGCGCCCGGGAGGCGGATCGATTGGCCCAGGCAATGTCGTCATACCAGGGAGCGGACGGCGGTGCGGTGGCTGCCAGTACGGCCATCTACAACACGCGTGAGCCCGCGCAAGCTCTGGCCAATATGGAGTCGATGACCATCGAAGCCGTCTTCATCCTGAAAGATTTTCACCGTCACATGGACGACCCGGTCGTGGTGCGCCGCCTGCGCGATGTGGGCCAGAAGTTCGCCACCAACCGGCGCACCGTAATCATCACGGCGCCCGAAATCGCCGTCCCAGCGGAACTGAAAACGCTGGTCGAATACTTCGATCTCCCGCTGCCCAACCGCAAACGCCTGCAGGAAATCATCCACGACACGTTCACGCGCTTGTCGAAAACGTACTCGCTGAAGATGCAACTCGATCCCGCCGGCGTAGACGCCATGTCGGGCAACCTGCGCGGCCTTACCGAAGAAGAGGCCGATCGCGCCATCTCGCAGGCCTTGGTCACGCGCTATGCGCTGTGTCCTGATAGCGTCACCGACGTGCTCGACGCCAAAAAGCAACTGCTTCGGCACTCCGGTATGCTCGAATTCGTCGAAGCCCAGGACAACATGGCAGCTGTCGGCGGGTTGGAAAATCTGAAGCACTGGCTCGGACAGCGCCGTGGAGCGTGGGAAGATTCGGCCCGCGAATTTGGTCTGGAGCCCCCGCGCGGCATGATCATTCTCGGCGTGCAAGGATGCGGCAAGTCGCTGTGCGCCCGCGCCGTCGCCGGCGAATGGAAACTGCCGCTGGTCAAGTTCGACACGTCCGCGGTCTACGACAAATACATCGGCGAGACCGAAAAGCGCATCCGCAAAGTATTTCAGGTCGCCGAGGGACTCGCCCCGTGCGTGCTCTGGATTGACGAACTGGAAAAAGTATTCGCCGGCAGCGGCCCCGATTCCGCGTCGGCGGACGCCGGCGTCTCGTCGCGCCTGCTGGCGTCGTTTCTGTCGTGGATGCAGGACCGCAAAGCCGCGGTGTTCGTCGCGGCGACCTGCAACAACGTGACCGTGCTGCCGCCGGAGTTGATCCGCAAAGGCCGCTTCGATGAATTGTTCTTCGTCGATCTGCCCAACCAGGCCGAACGCAAGCAGATCTTCTCGATTCAACTCGCGAAGCGCAAACGCAATCCCGCGGACTTCGATCTGGAAAAAGTCGCCGCCGCGGCGAAAGGCTACTCCGGAGCCGAGATTGACGCTGCCGTCCAGGGCGGGCTCTACGCCGCATATTCCGAAAAGAAGCCGCTCACCACGCAGTCGCTTCTGGACGCCCTCGCGCAAACAGTCCCGCTCTCAACCACCCGCGCCGAAGAAATCCAAACCTTGCGCGAGTGGGCCCGCACCAGAGCCGTGCCCGCAACGGCTCGTGACGACGGTTCCGTCACGCCGTAATTGGCTCAGAGTCTCCGCACTCGTGAACGGCCCGGAAGTGTTCATCAAACGCCCGCTGTAGCTGCTTTGTATACTCTTCCCGGTTCGGCCGATGGCTCGTCGACGCCGCTCGGAACTTCCATCCCGGGCACCCCGTGCATTCGATTTCCACCGGAATATCCCCAAGCCACTTCGTGACACGCAGCCGCGGCTTCTTCATCCTGCAAGTTTCCCACAGGCGGTCTACATTTCGCTCCCATTGACTCCCTCTCCGCCGCGGGGTACGCTTTATGCAATGGTAGTGACTTGCCTTCTGGGCATGCGCATATCGGCTGGTCCCGTCTCCAAGCGAAACCCTGCTTTGTCCCACCGGTCAAGCAGGCAAAGGTGTCTCCCCACTGTCTCTCGACTGTCGTCTGAGTCGGAGATTCGGACCAACCCAAGCATCAACCCAGAGGTATGAACGCACGCATGAAGAAAAGCATCGGGGTCAGCCCCAACATCGAGACACTGTTCGGCACGCGCGATGAGAATGTGCGCCTGCTCGAAGACGGCCTGAACATCACCATCAATCTGCGGTCGAACGCCATCGAACTGGAGGGCGCAGCTAAAGACGTGGCGCGCGCCGAGCAGGTTTTCGCCGACTACGAAGCCCTGCAGCGCTCCGGCCACACCTTCAACAACGGCGACCTCAACAGCATGCTGCGCGTGCTTACCTCCGACCCTAGTTCGACGCTTCGCGGATTGGCCGACGCCGGGCGCCAGCGTTCGTTCGGGCGCCGCACCGTGCAGCCCAAGAGCAGCAACCAGCGCCGCTACCTCGAAGCCATCGAGAAGCATGACATGGTGTTTGGCATTGGCCCGGCCGGCACGGGCAAGACTTATCTCGCGGTGGCGATGGCCATTTCCGCGCTGCTGGCCAAGCGCGTAAACCGCATCATCCTGGCGCGTCCGGCGGTCGAAGCGGGCGAGCGCCTTGGCTTTCTGCCCGGCACTCTGCAGGATAAGATCGATCCTTACCTCCGCCCCTTGTACGACGCGCTCTACGACATGATCGATCCCGAAAAAGTGGATCGCTATCTGGAGAAGAATGTCATCGAAATTGCGCCCATCGCTTTCATGCGCGGGCGCACGCTGAACGATTCGTTCGTCATTCTCGACGAGGCGCAGAACACCACTTCGGAGCAGATGAAAATGTTTGTCACCCGTCTCGGCTTCAACTCGAAGGCCGTCATTACCGGGGACATCACGCAGATCGACCTGCCTAATGCGCGCCGCAGCGGGCTGGTCGAGGCCATGGACGTTCTGAAAAATGTGAATGGTCTTGCCTTCACGCACTTCGACGAAACCGATGTGGTGCGCCATCACTTGGTGCAGCGCATCGTTCGTGCCTACGACGAGCACAAGACGCGCGTGGCTGAGCAGCAGATGTTGCTCCTGGCTGAGCCCAGAAGTGCTGAAACGAAGCCTGCGGAAGCGCTGAATTCCGCGGAGAAAAGAATCAGCGAAAAGAAGATCGCCGAAAAAACCACAGCCGCACATGAGGCGGCCGCAAGCGAAGCGGCTCCAAACGGCGCTGCCTCGAATAAGCAAAATTCGACCTCGGCCGAAGCCAGAGGATAAAGTCGTACGCTTTATGCGGGAGGGCCGCGACTCGGCCCTCCCGTTTGCTTTTGTACTGAGCTACAACGTCGCCTCTGGCATTGAGCGGGCGGGACGAGAATAGTCGAGAGGCCACGAAGAACGACTTGGTTATTCTGCAAAAGAAAATTGCGGGGTTGAACGAAGCTACGCTCGGCCGCTTCGTGTTGCGGGCGCGAAAGGCAGTGGGCCTCCACGCGTCAGTGAACCTCCTCGTCACCAGCAGTGCGGCGGTCCGCGCGCTGAACCGCCAGTTTCGCGGCAAGAACAAAGCCACTGACGTTCTGTCATTTCCTCACGCTTCCCCTACCAGCCGCGGCGAACGGCAAAAGCTAGCGGGCGACATCGCCATCTCAGCCGACATTGCCCGTGAAAATTCCGTTTGTCTCGGACATCCTGTTGCCCAGGAAATCAAGATTCTCGCGCTGCACGGAATTCTTCATCTGGCGGGCTTTGACCACGAGCGCGATAATGGTGAAATGGCACGGAAAGAGGCCACGTTACGACGGGCGCTTCGCCTGCCCCCGGCATTGATCGAACGGCGGAGGATGCGGTGAACTTCGCAGTCCCCATCGCGCTTCTCCTCCTGCTAGGGCTGTTGACGCTGGCTTCCTACGTCGATCGCGTCTACCAAGAGGCGGGAAAGTTTCTCTCGCGTGAATTCCAGGACAACATTGACTTCTTCGAACTGAACATCGAGCCCGAGCTCGAAAAACGGCCACTGCGAGTCAGCCACTCGCGCGCTGCGCTTTCCATGGCTGTGGTGACGCAGCTGACCATGGCCGCGATAGCCATGCTGATCGGATTTCTGGTTTTCCGCGATCAGGCCTGGAGCATCTACGAAATTCTGCAGGCGACCATCAGCCTGATCCTCATTGTCATCATCTTCAACCGCTTCCTGCCGTTCGTGTTTTTCTCGCGTACTAAAGGCGAGTGGTTGACTCACTGGACGCTGGTTCTAAAAATCCTCATCTACTTGGTGTTCCCGGTTACGGTCGTTCTGGGCTTCATGCAATCGGTCGCAGCACTGACCAAGCAAACCTCCAGCGAACAACCGGAAACTTCAGCCGAGGCCGTGGACGCTCTGATCGAAGCCGGACAGGAAGAAGGAATTATTCAAGAGGGTGACCGCGACCTTATTCAGTCAGTGGTCGAATTCAGCGGCAAGACAGTTCGCGACGCAATGAAGCCGCGCCCGCAGATTTTTGTCGCTCCCGTGGATACAACGGTCGAGCGCTTCATCGAAATGCTGCGTACCAAGCACTATTCGCGCGTGCCGGTATACGAAGGCAGCATCCACAACATTAAAGGAATTGTCTACACCCAGGACGTGCTGCAGGTACCCGACAGCGAAGCGCACGTGCGCAGGCTCGACACCATCATGCGGCGCGATGTTTATTTCGTCCCCGAGAGCAAGCTGGGCAGCGATCTGCTGCGCGAAATGCAGAGGCAGAATATTCGCATGGCCATTGTGGTCGACGAATACGGCGGCGTGGCCGGACTGGTCACCATAGAAGATTTGGTGGAAGAAATTGTCGGCGAGATTCGCGACGACCACGATAAGCCGGAAATCGTCCGCGAGGGCGACCGCTCCTTCATCGTAGCCGGCGGCATGGACGTCGATCGGCTCGACGAACTTTTTGGCAGCAAGCCGGAAGGCAGAGAGTCGGCCACCATCGCCGGCCTGGTCAGCGAACTCGCTGGCCGCATCCCGCGCAAAGGCGAAGTCGTCGAAGAAGACGGCCTGCGCTTTGAAGTGCTGGAATCCACTGACCGCAAGGTCGAGCGCGTGCGCGTCACTGCCGTGCAACCGCAGCAGTTGAAACTGATATAACAACTGTGAGCCGCGAGCTTCGAGCAACGAGCCATACCTCGTGGCTCACAACTCGCAGCTCGTAGCTCTCAGCTCCCTATGCCATTCCGCTCCGGTTTCGTTTGTATTCTCGGCCGCCCCAACGCGGGCAAGTCCACGTTGCTCAATGCGCTCGTCGGCGAGAAGTTGGCGATCATTTCACCGAAGCCGCAAACCACGCGCAACCGCATTCAGGGCGTCGTCCACCTTCCAAACCGCAAAGGGAAGGGCAAGGGCAACGACGGCGGGCAGATCGTGCTGGTCGATACTCCCGGAGTTCACAAGCCCGACAGTTCTCTCGGCCGCAAGATGATGGTCGAGGTACGCGAGGCACTGGAGGGCTGCGACCTGGTGCTCGTCATCATGGACGTCACTCGCAAGTTCGATCCCCGCGATCAGTTCGCGCTCGATTTACTGCGGCGTCCTAAAACGAAGGCATTCCTCATTCTCAACAAGGTCGACCTGATTCGCGAAAAATCAAAACTGCTGCCGCTCATCGAGCAATACCGCAAACTCTACGACTTCGCCGAAGTGATCCCGATTTCCGCGCTCAAGCGCAAGGGCCTAGACGCGCTGCTCGACATGGTGATTGCTGCTCTTCCGCATGGCCCGGCATATTTTCCCGAAGATCAAATCACCGATCAGCCGGCCCGCTTCATGGCTGCGGAAATCATCCGCGAGCAAGTGCTGCTGAACACCAGCGAAGAAATTCCTTATGCGACCACGGTGATCGTCGACAACTTCGAAGAAGGAGCGCGACTCACCCGCATCGCCGCGACCATCTACTGCGAGCGCGAAGGCCAGAAGGGAATCCTCGTCGGCAAGGGCGGGCAGATGCTGAAAAAAATCGGCACCTCGGCCCGCTTACAGATCGAGCGCATGCTGGGGACCAAAGTCTTTCTCGAACTCTATGTGAAAGCTGAGCCAGGATGGCGAGACTCTCGCCGCTTTGTCGAAGAACTCGACTGGCGCCGGCAACTGGAACACCGCATGCTGGAACGTGGAACCCCCGCACTTAGAACACAGGAACCCAGTTCGGAAGAACGGCGTGTTTCCGCGGACGCCGGCGCAGACCACGATCGTAACCAAACAGAAGATTGACGTTGTGTTATGGTAGCGAACGCTTGGAATAAGGCGGCCATTGCCCGATTTGCGCCGTACGGCTAGAATCGCAATTGCGGGTGTCGCCACTTCCAACTGCCGGCGAACTGCGAATTATAATAACGAGTGGACCAAGGGACGAACGAGCCAACCATGGAATCTGGGGCTTCTTCCGAAGAACAACTTCCGGAGCACGACTTCGATCCAGGAAAGCTGAGCTTGCGCGTGCGAGTCACACTCGCAGCCGATCGCCGGTCCGTGGACCCCGTGGTCACGCAGATCATGGACTCAGTCCGCGATATGAAATGCGTCGACGGCAAAGAAGACGCCATCGAATTGGCCCTGCAGGAAGCGCTGGCCAATGCCGTCGTTCACGGCGCCAAGGAAGATCCCAGCAAGATCGTCGAGTGCATAGTGGCCTGCGACGAACAGCGCGGCATCCTCATCATCGTCCGCGATCCCGGCCCGGGCTTCGATCCTCAGGCCATTCCCAGTTGCACCGTGGGTGAGAACCTCTACTCCAATCACGGACGCGGAATCTTCCTGATCAATCAACTGATGGACGAAGTGCAGTTCCACAAGAACGGCACTGAAATCCGCATGGTGAAGAGGTAAAGTTTTCCGCGCTCGCCTACGACGCTTCGTGCGTCATCAGGACCATCGTAAAATTATCCCCACCCGTCACATAGAGTTCATGGCAAATGATGTTGCGATGTTTGCCGGTGGCCTTCGCCATGCTGGCCTCGAGCGCGTGGAAATCGCCGGCCTTGACGTCAACCTTTCCCAACGGAATGCTGTGCAGTTTCACCGGATAAGGATCCTCATCGTTGACATATCCCAAAGTAATAACCACGCGCTTGCTCGGTTCCAGGTAAGCAACGCCGATACTTTTCGCGGCGGCCTTTGACTTGTTCACGAACGCGGCAACCTCATCGGCCAGCTTGCCAATCGTGCCGTCGGCCGCCAGTTCGCCGCTGAAAATCTTGAACCGGTCATGCACTTGCTTTGCGATGTGATGCGCCATGCGAGTTCTCTCCTGAATTGTTTCAGCTGTTCTGGCAGTCAGTGTACCGCCAAGGCACATCGGCTGTCTCCCGGGCGGGCTCAATGCGCAATCATGACCAATCAGTGCCCACGAATGCTAATTCACCGCGAGCGAGTGGTACCCTTGCAGCATGCCCAACGATCCTGAGCCACGACTCAAGACGGCTCGATCCCGCTTCGCGGTCGTGTTGGCTCTCATCGTAGGACTGTTCCTGGGCGCCGTCTGTCTGGGCTTGATCGGCTGGCTGATGCTTTCGCGTGACTCAGGGCGAGCTCTGTTGAGCCATATGTGGTCGGCCGTGACTGGCAGAACCCTCACCATCGACGTAAGCCAACCGACGGTAGTCGATCGCATTCAGCGCCTGCAGCGTCTCGAGACGGTGATCTATACGATGGATAAAATCGTGACCGGCGCCAAAGAGAATCCACTCCTGCCGAATTTTCTCGCTGGAGATCGGCTGCTGATGTTAGTGCACGGCGAGGTTGTGGCGGGCATCGATTTCGCGAACTTAAAGCCCGGCGACGTCAAAGTGGATGGCAAGCAGATACGCCTGCGGCTTCCTCCGCCCCAGATTTTCAGCACTCGAATCGACAGCGGGAAGACGCGAGTGTATTCCAGACAGACGGGGCTACTGGTCTCGACCGACCCAGATCTGGAAACGCAAGTCCGCCAGGAGGCAGAACGCCAGCTGCAAGAGGCCGCCATGGCCGACGGCATTCTGCGAAACGCCCAGCAGAACGCGGCTTCGACGATCACGAGCCTGTTGCAGGGTCTGGGATTCGAGAAGATTGAGTTCGACTAGGGCGTCGCTCTTTGCCCTGTGTCACCAGCAAAGCTCAATGAGCATAATGGGCTGGCTAGGTCAGTTATGATGGCTTCTTGCTCCCATGCTAAAGCTCACCACAGTTTGCATCGCCGCGGTGTTGCTCTCCATCACCTTGGCTTGTCACCAAATCGAAGACGATGATCTTGTGGGACGGTTTGTGTTTGAACGAGGCCCAGTACGGCTCGAACTACAGATTGACCGGGATCATACATATAGCGAGACGATTACTGCAGATGGAATCACCAAGAAATCGAACGGGACATGGCGATACTGGGATGGACCGAGAAATCTAAGCCTGTACGACGTTTGGGTGCCTTCGGTCCCGTTAGGATCGAACCAGACTCAGCTAAGAAAGACGGCGTTCTCGTTCCACGTCGATTCGTGTGACCGCAAGCTGTGTCTAGGAGTTAGCGACAATGACCCACCCCTCCGTTTTGTCGGGGAGTAGGCGCGTCGAGTCGCAACTGTTGCAAGATCCCGATTACAGCAATAACCGTTCCACAAAAGCCTTACCCCTCAGCGATTACTCTTTCGCCGCTATGGCCAGTGCTTTCATCTTTCGGTAAAGGTGGCTGCGCTCCAGGCCCAGCACTTCGGCAGTCCGGCTCACGTTGCCATGGTTCTGGTCGAGCGTCTTCAGGATGTAGTCGCGTTCATAAGCATCGCGAGCCTGGTGCAGCGTGGAGAATTCACTCTTGGGCGCGCGCCGGCTGGCATCGCGATAAACCAGTGGCGGTAAATGCTTGCTCTCGAAGCGCGTGGTCGTAGGATTCATGATCACGATGCGCTCGATCACGTTGCGCAACTCGCGCACGTTGCCCGGCCAGGAGTAGCGCATCAGCACTTCGATCGCGTCGTCAGTAATCTCCCGCGGGCGGCGTCCGTAAGTCGCCGCCAGTTCCTTCAGAAAATGCCGCGTAAACAGCGGGATATCTTCCTTCCGCTCCCGCAACGGCGGCACAAAAAATGGAATCACATTGAGCCGGTAGAAAAGGTCTTCGCGAAAGTTGCCCCGCGAAATCTCTTCCTCCAGATCTTTATTGGTCGAAGCAATCACCCGCACGTCGACGGTAATGATCTCGTTCCCGCCCACGGGCGTAAAGCGCTGCTCCTCAAGGGTACGCAGCACTTTCGATTGCGTCTTCAGGCTCATGTCGCCGACTTCATCAAGAAAGAGCGTCCCGCCGTGCGCCCGCTGAAACTTGCCTTCCTTATCCGTGCCCGCACCTGGGAACGATCCCTTGCAGTGTCCAAACAATTCACTCTCAATCAGATCTTCCGGAATCGCGGCGCAGTTGACTTCAACAAAAGTTTCGTCCTTGCGCAGGCTCTGCCCGTGGATGGCGTGGGCCACGAGTTCCTTGCCCGTGCCGGATTCGCCGTAAATCAAAACTCGGCCGTTCGTCGGAGCCATCAGCGCAATCTGCTGGCGGAGAGCCTTCATCGGAATGCTGTCGCCCACGATGATGCTCTTGCCCTGCAATTGCTTCTTCAGGTCAACGTTCTCCCGCTGCAGTTTCTTCGACTCGACAGCGTTCTTGACCAGGATCAGCGTCTTTTCAAGCGAGAGCGGTTTCTCCAGAAAGTCATACGCGCCGAGTTTAGTCGCGCGCACCGCAGTCTCGATAGTTCCGTGGCCAGAGATCATGATGACCTCCGGAGGATTCTCCAACTCGCGAATTCTCTCCAGCGTCTCCAGGCCATCGACGCCGGGCAGCCACACATCGAGCAGTACTACATCAAATACGGTTTTGGGCAGCAGATCGAGGCAGGCCTCGCCACTCCCAACTGCGGAAGCCGCATAGCCTTCATCTTGCAGAATGCCCGCCAGCGAATCACGAATTCCGGCTTCATCATCGACGATGAGAATGTTATGCATGCTGGACGGTCGCCGCTGCCGGCGCGGGTTCGAGGACAACAGGAAGTTCTACGATAAAGCGCGTGCCCACGGGATGATTTTCTTCGACGCGAATCGACCCATGGTGATCTTCGACAATCCGGCTGACGATTGCCAGACCGAGGCCGGTCCCGCGCTTTTTCGTCGAAAAATAAGGCAGGAAAAGTTTTTCTTTGAGTTCGCGAGTCACGCCGTGGCCAGTATCGGCGACGCTGATTTCGATGGCATCGCGGCTCGCCACCAGTGCCGTAGAAATTTGAATCTCGCGCACCACCGAGCCCTGCGAGGCCTCGGCCGCATTATCCACCAGGTTAGCCACAGCGCGTTTAATGGCCTCGCTGTCGGCCATAACCCGCGGCAGATCGGAGGCCAGTAAAGTGTGAACTCCGATTCCGTCCAGCCGGCCATTAAACATAGACAGTGCATTTTCGATGACTGCGTTAATGTCGGCCGGCTGCGGTTTGGCTACGGGGAAACGCGCGAGTGTAGAGAATTCGTCCACCAGCCGGCGCACCGTTTCCACCGCTCCGGCGATGGTATCCGCGCACGAGCGCACGACATCGAGCGACGCCGGATCATCCGGCGTCGCCCGGTCGAGATGCCGCCGGATGCGCTCTGCCGACAACGCAATCGGCGTAAGCGGATTCTTAATTTCATGGGCCACGCGTCGCGCCACTTCCCGCCACGCCGCCTGCTTCTGCGCTTTCAGCAGGTCCGAAAGATCTTCGAACACCACCACATATCCCGAGCGCTCGGCCTGATGCTGCAGAGTTGCCACGGTGACTGCGACATTCAGCGACGCGCGAGGCAACTGCATCTCCATCTGGCTGGTGGTCATGCCCATTCGGTCCGCGCGACGCAGCAGCGGCTCGAAATCTTCCAGCACCTCGGCGGGGAAGACATCCGTCAGCGATGCTCGCGAAAGAATCGCACGAGCGCCATCGTGTCCGCCCTCAGGATGAAACATGCGCAGCAATGCCTGATTCACGTGGGTCACTCGTCGTTCAGCATCCAGCGAAAGCACGCCGGTCGGGATGCTCTCGAGAATCGTTTCCATCTGGCGGCGGCGCTGGTCGAGTTCGGCGTTGGCCGCGCTCAGGTCCAGACTGGAAGCCTCAATCTGCCGCCGGCTGCTTTCCAAATCTTCCGCCATGCGATTGAAGGAGCGCACCAAGTCGCCAATCTCGTCGGCGAACGTGACCGGCACGCGATAGTCCAGCCGTCCACGGGAAATTTCCTGCGTGGCCTCAGCTAGCGCAGACAACGGGCGGGTAACAATCTTTGAAAGAAATAAGGCAAGCCAGGTCGTGACGAACAGCACGATCATTGTGAGCAGCAACAACAGGCCCATATAGGTGCGGCGCACCAGTTTCCGGTCACGGGCCAGATCGTAGTAGCGCTGCTGGCTGGCCTCGACCTGGCGCACGGTTTCAGAGAACTCGCGGGGTAGCGGAATCGCCACTAGAATCAACCCCCCGCCCGGAACCGGAGCGCTGCCCAGCGTGTAGTCCGTCTGCTGCCATGTGAACTGTGCGGGACGCCCCGCGGTCGCATCCGCCAGCGGCAGTCTTGCTTTCAAAATTGGCCAGGGCGCCGGAACATTGAAACTGGCCCCTTCATCGCCGTCCTGCAGCGCCACGGCGAATCCTCCCTGCAATGTCTGTTCGTGATGCTGGAACTCGCTCACCACTCCGGAAAATCCCCGGCTCGAAAACCCATGCTCCATCTCAGGCGACGCCGCAAGCGAGAGCGCCTCAGCCCTGGCATTCTGCATCGCATAGCTTGCCAGCACAGATGCCATGGCATGGGTGTTGGCCCGAACTTCTTCCACCGGAGTCGAGAACCACTTGTCGATAGAACGGTTCATCAGCCCGTATGCGAACCAGTACATCATCATCACCGGCAGCGACGAGAGCAACAGTGCGCCCGCAACCATGCGGGTGCGAAACTTCGAGCCCAGTACTCCCAGGCGCCGCTCGGCAAAAAGCTTCAGCAAATTGCGTAGCAGAACAAACGTGAGCGCGACGAACAGCAGAAAGATCAGCGCCGACAGGGCGGCGAACACAACAATGTCCTGATTATTTCCCGGACGCAGGAGGGTCTGATCGAAAGCAGTTTGCGATACCAGCAGGGCCAGCAGCAGGCAAACAGAAATAGACAGCAAAATAATGACCTGCTTGCGCTGCGAAGTCTTCTGCGGCGGGATGGAGGCTGGTTGTGCCACTGTCATTCATCTGGCGGCAAATCGCCAGGTTCGCGAAACATTATAGATGCGTCAGTAACGGGACAAGGTGCAGGGAGTGTGGGACCCGGGCATGTGTGGCCGGGGCACGTGTCACCGAGCATCTCTGGACCGGGTCTCTAACCCGGTTGCGGCCTGAAGGGGCCGCTCTCTTCCTCGACACGAGATCGACCTTCCGTCAGCGCCAAAACCACTCGAACTCACACCCTACGAGCCGTTCAACGTGGGCGCTTCTTCCTCGCCAATATCTCTTCCAACACCGCGTCGTAAGCGGCCTTGGGCTTGTACGTGCTGTCAAAAAGCAGCGCCGCCCCCCGCGTCCCGTGCGAGTGCGATCCGATCCACGAATACTTGTCGGTGAATCCCCAGGTCTGGATCGCGGTACAGCCGGGATTCTGAAGGCACCCCCGAACCACGCCACCGTAAACCTCTGCCTGACGAACCAAATCGTCGTGCCCGGCGACGCCACTCGCGTCTACCGGCAGAGACACATCGAGTTCCGTGATGTGCACCTGAACTCCGAGTGCGGTCAGTCGCGCAATATTGGCGGCAATCGGCGCCGTGTCCAGATCAGAATCGGAAACGTGCATCTGCAGCCCAACTCCGTCGATAGGCACTCCACGGCGTTTGAAATCCCTCACCATCGCATAGATCGCATCCGACTTACGATTGAGCCCTTCACCTTCCGCCTCGTTATAGAAGAGCAAAGCCTGTGGGTCAGCCTCACGCGCCCAGCGAAAGGCCTGCTCGATGTACGCACTGCCTTTGTCAGAGAGTCCGATGCCTGGCTGGTTGTACCACGGAGAACTCTTGAACCGTCCGTTTTCGTCCATCGCCTCATTCACCACATCCCAAGTGAACACCTGGCCGGCATAGTGTTTCATCATCGTGGTGATGTGCTCCTGCAGCAAGCGAGACATCTCCGCTGGCGTGAAACGCCCTTGCGTCAGCCAGCCTGGATTGTCGTGATCCCAGACGAGACAGTGTCCGCGAACTTTCATCCCATGAGCCTGCGCGAAGCGAACGACCTCATCTCCCTCGCGAAAATCGAACCTGCCGGCCTCGCGGCGCACGGTCCACCACTTCATTGCATCTTCAGGCTCGACCATGTTGAATTCGCGTGCCAGGGTTGTCGAATACGCAGCCTCCGAAAACATGGACGGACGAACCGCCGTGCTCACCAGGAGATGGGCTGAATCCGCTGCTTCGCGGAGCGTCTGCTGAGCGGAGGCGAGAAGAATGGTCAGAGCCAGCAAGAGAGCGCGGGGGAGGCAGAAGCGAAACATCATTGCTGCTCGTGGTCGCTGCTCTTCATCGATACTTCACGATTCGCTGCTTTCACGGTTTGGCTACGGCGATCGCGGGCGCCGGAGAGGTCCGGTTCATCGCTGCGCCAATTTCTGCCGTGAGGTCCTTGCCGCCTTTGAAATTCGTGATGAGCGACTGGATCGAGAAGATGGGTCCCCACGGAATTCCCCACCAGCCCGCCACCAGCGTAATCAGAGTCCAAGGCAAGCCCTTGCCGATTGCGCTTTCTCCGGCCGGAATGAGATAAACCTCGGAAGACCGGCGAAAAGTAATCACTAGAAGCGACACGCAATACTGATAGCGGACAAGTTTAGCGCCCCGCTGAATCTCAAATCGCAATTGGTCGGAAGACATGTTCCCGAGGCCTTGAATTGCCATGCTGATTCTCCTTGCGGGGGAAGCGTAATTGTAGGCCGGGAACGGTGGCAGGTAAAGAACCTGGAAGGACTTGTTCTTCTGCGACTCTCAGTCCATAGCGCCGACTCGCCGCGCCGGCAAAAACGGCTGGAGCGGGCACGCTTCACAGGCTGGCTTGGATTTCTTACAGTAGTATTTTCCGACGCCAACGATCAGCCCGTGCGTCTCGTTATAGACCTGCACCAACGGCGTACGTGCAGCCGTGCTCATGGCTGAGGGCAAGTGAGCTGTGCCACGGATGCCCGGGGCATCTTGTGCCTTCCCGTCCGCTGGCTTTCCTGGCTCGCGAGCGGCCGCCGTCAGAGCCTTCTCGAACAGCTCTCGTATCTCCTCATACTCCGTTTTCTCCGGCAAAATCTGATGTCGATCGATGATGCGCCGCGTATACGCGTCAACAACAAACACGGGATGATTCCCCGCATAGAGCAGAATCGAGTCCGCAGTTTCCGGCCCGACGCCGTTCAACTCGAGCAACTCCTCCCGCACCTTGCCGGTTGGTTGGGCGAAAAGGTTATCCAGCGATCCGCCATATTTTTTGTCGAGGAAGGCAACGAACGTTTTTAGCCGCTTGGCCTTTTGTCGAAAATAACCAGAAGGCCTGATCAGGCGCTCGAGTCGAGCCAGCCTCACTCTCCGGATTCCTTCCACGCTCAGCAATTCCGCAGCGCGCAAATTTGCCAACGCCTTTTCCACGTTGGTCCAAGCCGTATTCTGTGTCAGGTACGCTCCGACAATAACTTCAAATTGGCTTTCGGCGGGCCACCAATGCTGCGCTCCCCACGCCACAGAAAGCGCGCGATAGTACGCCCGGATCTGTTTCTCTCTCCCGTTCGCTTTTTCGTTCTGGAGCGGCGACAAGGCAAGAATCCCTCGGTTCCGAGTCTAATCGAGCGCGCCCGCCGGTGCTCAAGCGCCTCTCCGGCCGCGGGTCAGACTTACTGAAGTGCATGTACCTGAGCCGCCAGTTCGTTCCCCGGCAAGCCAAAAAATGGCATTTGGCGTGGACTTCAGGCCTTAACTGCTTGCTGGGCATGAGATCCCCTTCAGGTGCAAGTACCAAAGTAAGTGGTACCGTAACGCGCTTGCGTTGACAATTTGTGTCAACGCGAATGGGCTGCTTCTCCCCCCATACTGGGCGGTCCTTTGCGCCATGCCCGCACGAGTGCGAGGCGTCGTTCTCACTTGAATAGGAGAGTTGCGTATGTCTCAACGGCTGGGTGACCTTCTCGTCAAAGAGAAGATCATTACCCCAGAGCAGTTGGAACAAGCGAATAAGGTTCAGAAGGAGCAGAGCTGCCGCCTGGGCTCCGCCCTGGTGAAGCTCGGTTTCCTCACTGACGAGGATGTCACCAATTTCCTCTCCCGCCAGTACGGCGTGCCCGCCATCAATCTTTCTTATTTTGAAATCGATCCTGCTGTCGTCAAGCTGATTCCCTTCGAGACCGCCAAGCGTTACCAGATTCTTCCTCTGAGCCGAGTGGGTGCATCCCTCACCATCGCGATGGTCGATCCTACTAACGTGTTCGCGATGGATGACATCAAGTTCATGACCGGCTTCAACATCGAGCCGGTGGTCGCTTCGGAAAGCTCCATCCTCTCGGGCATTGAAAAAGCCTACGGCGCCACCAAAGAAGAAGATCTCGAAGCCGTAATGCAGTCGATGTCTGAGATGGGCGATGAAGACGTCGAACTGCAAACCGAACAGCAGCAGATGGAGCTGTCGGAACTGGAGAAAGCCGCCGACGAAGCTCCCGTCGTCAAGCTTGTCAACGTCGTGCTCGGCGACGCTGTCAAGCGGGGTGCCAGCGACATTCACATTGAGCCTTACGAAAAAGAATTCCGCGTTCGCTTCCGTATTGACGGCGTGTTGCAGTCGATCATGTCGCCGCCGTTGAAGTTGAAGGATGCCATCACCTCCCGCCTGAAGATCATGTCGAAGCTCGACATCAGCGAAAAGCGCCTGCCCCAAGACGGCCGCATCATGCTGAAGATGAACATCGGCGGGCGCAAGAAGCAGCTCGATTTCCGTGTCAGCACCCTGCCCACTCTGTGGGGCGAAAAAATCGTGCTTCGGTTGCTCGACAAAGAGAACCTGCGTCTCGACATGACCAAGCTCGGTTTCGAGGCCGAGTCGCTGGTGAAGTTCGAAAAGGCCATTCTCAAGCCCTACGGGATGGTGCTGGTCACCGGACCAACAGGATCGGGCAAGACCAACACACTTTACTCGGCCATCTCTCGACTGAACCAGCCCGACACCAACATCATGACCGCCGAAGATCCGGTCGAGTTTCAATTGGGCGGTGTTAATCAGGTGCAGATGAAAGAGCAGATCGGCCTGAACTTCGCCGCCGCTCTGCGCTCCTTCTTACGACAAGATCCCAACATCATTCTGGTCGGCGAAATCCGCGACTTCGAAACCGCAGAAATCGCCATCAAGGCCGCCCTCACCGGCCACTTGGTGCTCTCCACGCTGCACACCAACGGCGCCCCCGAAACTATTACCCGCCTCATGAACATGGGCATTGAACCGTTCCTGGTGGCGACCTCGGTCCATCTCATCTGCGCCCAGCGCTTGGTGCGGCGCATTTGCAAGGATTGCATCGAGCCCATGGACGTGCCCCCGCAAACGTTGGTCGATGCCGGGTTCACCCCCGACGAATCGAAGACGGTGAAGATCCAGAAAGGCAAAGGCTGCGGCGTCTGCAACAACACCGGCTACAAGGGCCGCTGCGGCCTGTACGAAGTTATGGAGGTCGATGACGAGATCCGGGAACTGGTTCTCGTCGGCGCATCTGCAGTCGAGTTGAAGAAAAAGGCCATCGAGCGCGGCATGATCACCCTGCGGCGCAGCGGGCTCATCAAGGTTGCCGCGGGTATGACCACGCTCGAGGAAGTGGCCCGCGAAACCATTCATTAATTCAGAAGTAGAGAGGGAAAGGGAAGGACTTTTCTATGGGTTTGTCGTTAAGCGATCTGCTCAAGAGAATGCTGGAGATGAACGGCAGCGATCTGCACATCACCACCAACTCGCCGCCCCAGATTCGCGTCCACGGCCATCTGGTGCCGCTCGACCTGCCGCAGATGACTCCTGCCGAGACTAAGCAGCTGGCCTACTCGGTTATGACCGATTCCCAGAAGCATCGCTTCGAAGAAAGTCTCGAGCTCGACTTCTCCTTTGGGTTGAAGGGTCTGGCCCGTTTCCGTGCCAACGTGTTCAACCAGCGCGGAGCCAGCGCCGCCGTCTTCCGCTTGATTCCTTTCGAAATCAAGTCATTCAATCAGCTCGGCCTGGCGCCCGTCGTCAGCAAGATGTGTGACAAGCCGCGCGGCCTGGTGCTGGTAACCGGCCCGACCGGATCCGGCAAATCCACTACGCTCGCCGCCATGATCGACAAGATCAACAGCGAGCGCCACGACCACATTCTTACGATCGAAGATCCGATCGAGTTCGTGCACATGAACAAGAACTGCCTGGTCAACCAGCGCGAGCTGCACGCCGACACCAAAAGCTTTACTGACGCCCTGCGCGCCGCGCTTCGTGAAGATCCCGACGTCGTGCTGATCGGCGAAATGCGCGATCTGGAAACGATCGAGTCGGCCCTGCGTATCGCCGAGACCGGCCACTTAACCTTCGGCACGCTGCACACCAACTCGGCGACATCGACCATCAACCGTATCATCGACGTCTTCCCGGCCCACCAGCAGCCCCAGATCCGCGCCCAGCTGTCGCTGGTGCTCGAAGGCATCATGTGCCAAAGTCTGCTGCCTCGCATCGACGGCAAAGGCCGCGCCATGATCATGGAAATTCTGGTGCCCAACGCTGCCGTCCGCAACCTGATTCGCGAAGACAAAATTCACCAGATCTATTCGTCCATGCAGTCCGGCCAGGAAAAGTTCGGCATGCAGACCTTCAACCAGTCACTGGCCACGGCTTATTTTCAGAAAGAGATCACGCTGGAAACCGCCATGGCGCGCTCCAGCAATACCGACGAGTTGCAGGAAATGATTAACCGCGGCGCCAGTTTGACCAACCGTCCGACCACGGCCGGTACCACGCTGGCTCGTGGCGCAGCTCCCTCCAAACGTTAGCGCGGTTGGAGCAATAGCGCGGTTGGAGCAATAGATCGAGCATTAGAAATTTTGCAGCATTAGACATTCGAGCAAAACAGGTTTCACGAAACAGCAGGTCCAGTGAGGAGAAGCTAAACCATGCCAGTCTTTACATTTTCCGGCAAGGACGCGTCCGGACAGAAGATTACCGGCGAGCGCGTGGCACCCAACAAGCAATCCCTGCAGCAGACGTTGCGGCGCGAGCGCATCACGCCCGGTGCGATTCGCGAAAAAGGCAAAGAATTCTCCATGCCCACATTTGGCTCCGGCAAGGTCGGAACCAAGGACATTGCGATCTTCTTTCGCCAGTTTTCCGTCATGATCGACGCCGGCCTGCCTTTGGTGCAGTGCCTGGAAATCCTGGCGGCCAACCAGGAAAATCAGGCCTTCCAGAAGATTCTGACCGGCGTCCGGACCACGGTGGAAGGCGGCGCGACTCTGGCCAACGCCATGCGCCAGTACCCCATAGTTTTCGACGACCTTACCACCAACATGATCGAGGCCGGTGAAACCGGCGGTATTCTCGACATTATCCTGCAGCGCATGGCCACCTACGTGGAAAAAGCCGTGCGTCTGAAATCGGCGGTTAAGTCGGCCCTGATCTATCCCGTCGCCGTGGTCGGCATGGCCGGCGTGATCGTCGGCGCCCTGCTCAAGTGGGTCGTGCCCATTTTCGCCAACCTGTTTGCCGGTCTCGGCGTCGCCCTGCCTCTGCCCACCCGCATCGTCATGGGCCTGAGCGCGTTCATCAATACTTTCTGGTGGATGTTCATTGTGGCCGGCGTGGGCCTGTTCTTCGGGGTTAAGCAAATCCGCAAGCATCCCCGCGGCCGCTACTACTTCGACAAGATGCTGCTGTTCATCCCCGTAATCGGCGGGCTGTTGCGCAAGATCGCCGTCGGCCGCTTCACCCGAACCCTCGGCACGCTGATCACCTCGGGCGTTCCGATTCTCGAAGGCTTAAGCATCACCGCGAAAACGTCAGGCAACGCTGTCCTCGAAGAGGCGCTGATGAAGGTGCGCAAGGCCATCGAAGAAGGCCGCACCATCGTCGATCCGCTGCGCGAATGCGGCGTGTTTCCCAACATGGTGACCCAGATGATCGGCGTCGGCGAAGCCACCGGCGCCATGGACTCCATGCTCCAGAAAATTGCCGACTTCTACGAAGAAGAAGTCGACGCAGCTACTAAAGACATGCTGGCCATGCTCGAGCCGCTCATCATCGCGGTATTGGGCGTCAGCGTCGGCGGCATCGTCATCTCGCTCTACATGCCGCTGTTCGCCATGATCGCCAAGTTGGCTGGCTAGCAAGAAACCGGGTTGGGGTCTTAGGTGGCACGTCTTACGCCTAAGACCCCGAGCCCTTAAGATCTGGGACTAAGACCTAAGACGTAAAACCATGCAATCCACTTTTGACGAGCGCAATTGGCTAGTCTGGCTGGTCCGGGTCCGCATTTTCATTCTGACCCTCCTGCTGGCGGTTGAACTGGCGGTCGCTCACTTCAGTCCGGCGCCGCTGCCGGTGCGTCTGTTCGTCAGCACGATTCTGTTCTGGTACAGCCTATCCCTGTTCTACGTGCTGCTGCTCTCTTTCTGGCAGGAACACCGCCTGCAAGCCACGCTGCAAGTCCTGACCGACCTGTTTCTGGTCAGCCTGGTCATCCACGAAACCGGAGGTTGGGACAGTTCCCTCAACTTCCTCTATCCCCTGGTCATCATCGTAGCCAGCGTGCTGCTGCCGCGGGTGTGGGCACAGCTCGTCGCCGCCCTGGCCTTTATCCTCTACGGCACCGTCCTCGAATTGAACTATTACGCCGTGGTGCCTTCCTACTGCACCACGCATCCCGGCCTGAAGGCGCTGCAGGCGATTATCTTCGTCAATCTTTTCGCTTTCCTGGCAGTGGCCTACCTGGCGGGACTGCTCACCGCAAAGCTGCGCCAGGTGGGCGTGCAGCTGAAAGACACCAGCGGCGCACTCGAAAGCCTGCAGGCGCTGCACGAAAATATTATTCACTCCATCAGCAGCGGCCTGATCACCACGGGCCTCGACGGCCGCATTACGCTGATCAACTCCGCCGCCCAGCGCCTCTTGGAGCTTGCTCCCACCGAATTGCTAGGCTCCCCAGTTCAAAAGCTGTTTCTCGATCCGCTGCCCACCGTGGAATCGCAGCACACCCACGCCGAAGTCCGCTTCGATGTCCCAACAAAATTCCGCCGCACCGCCCGCGTACGGGTGACAGCCTTGACCGTGCCCGAGCGCGGCGATCTGGGCTACGTCTACGTACTCGACGACCTCACCGAGATTCGCCGTCTCGAACGCGAAGTCCGCATGCAGGACAAGCTGGCCGCCGTTGGCCGCCTGGCCGCCGCCATCGCTCATGAAATTCGCAACCCGCTGACTTCGATTGCCGGCTCGGTCAGCATGCTGTCCGCCGTCCCGGAAATGAACGAGGATCACCGCCGCCTGCTCGACATTGTGACCCGCGAATCACAGCGGCTGAATAGCATCATCACCGACTTCCTGGCCTACTCCCGCACCAAGCAGTATCACTTTGACCGCGTCGATCTGGTGCAGTCCGTCGAAGACACGCTCACCCTCATGGATCACCGCATGACGGCCGAGAAGACCGGCATCAAGATCGAGCGCCGCTTCACGGTGCGCCCAGCCTGGGCCATCGCCGACGGCGACAAGCTCAAGCAGGTCTTCTGGAACCTCTGTGAGAATGCCGTCCGCGCCATGAAAGAAGGCGGAACGCTCACCGCCGCAGTCGAGTCCCTGGGCGACGACTGGCAGGTCTCCTTCATCGACACCGGAACCGGCATGACGCCGCAGCAGATCGAAAAAATCTTCGAGCCATTCCAGTCAAATTTCGAAGGCGGCACCGGCCTCGGTCTGGCCATCGTCTACCAGATCATCCAGGCCCATGAGGGCAAGGTGTGGGCGCGATCGAAACCAGGGCAGGGAACCACGTTCGTTCTGCGCCTACGTCGTCTCGATGCCGAGCGCGCAGTCTCTGGCAATGACACGGCTGACAAGAGCGTGTCTGAGAAATCTCGAGCGTTAGTAGGCGCGCAGCCCGCCGCGGCCGCAGCCGGAGGACGCTTCCATGGCTAATATCCTGGTATGCGACGACGAGCGCTCCATCTGCGAAATGCTCGACATTTCCCTGCGCCGCGAGGGTCACCGCGTCGAGACCGTGCAGTCCGGCCAAAACGCGAAGAATAAAATTGACGGCGCGCTCTATGACGTCATCATCACCGACATCAAGATGCCCAACATCGACGGCATCGAAGTCCTTCGCCATGCACACCGGGTTTCGCCCGACTCTGCCGTCATCCTCATCACCGCGGTTGACGACTACGAGGCCGCCGTCGAAGCCGTGAAAGCCGGAGGCGCCACCGACTATATTCGCAAGAGTCCCGGCTTGGTCGATGAAATCAAGCTGGCCCTCAATCGCGCCGTCGAAAAACTCAACCTCAGCAAGCAGAACTTCGCCCTGCGCCGCGACGCGGCTACCCGCAACTCACTCGACAACATCATCGGTTCCAGCGGCGCCATGGAAAAGCTCAAGGCAACGGTCCGCACCGTCGCCTCCACCGCCTCGACCGTTCTCATCCACGGCGAAAGCGGCACCGGTAAAGAACTCGTCGCCCGCGCGGTCCACGTCTGCTCGCCCCGCGCCACCGACGCCTTCGTTTCCGTCAACTGCGGAGCCTTCCCTGAGACATTGCTCGAAAGCGAACTCTTCGGTTACCTGAAAGGTGCCTTCACCGGCGCGAACCAGAACAAGCGCGGCCTGTTCGAGGTCGCCGACGGCGGCACCATCTTCCTCGACGAAATCAGCGAAATGACGCTGGCCATGCAGGTCAAACTTCTCCGCGTCTTGCAGGAGCGCACCGTGCGCCCGGTCGGCAGCACCAGTGAAATCTCCATCGACGTGCGCGTCATCGCCGCCACCAACCGCAACCTCGACCGGGCCGTCGCCGAGAACTTATTTCGCGAAGATCTTTATTACCGACTCAACGTGATTCCCATCCGCGTCCCCCCGTTGCGCGAGCGCCGCGAAGACATTCCGCTGCTGGTGAACCACTTCCTGAAAAAGTACGCAACCGCCGCCGGCCGCAGCATCCTGCGCGTCAACGCCCCGTCGCTCGATTCCCTCTGCGGATACGAGTGGCCCGGCAACGTCCGCCAACTCGAGAACACGGTCGAGCGCGCCGTTGCTCTCGAAACCAGCGCCGAGCTCCACGTCGAGCTCCCCGCCGAACGCCCCAAAGCCCACGCCGCCGCTGCGTCAGCGGGCGGTACGACGCTGCCCGAAATCGGCTCCGACGTCGCCCTACCTGCCGGCATGGGCATGGAAAGCTACGTAGCCGGCATCGAACGCTCGCTCCTCCAGAACGCGCTCAACCAGAGCGGCGGCGTCCAAACCAAAGCCGCCGACGTCCTCGGCGTCTCCTACCGCTCCTTCCGCCATCTGATGAAAAAGTACGGGCTATAAAAACGCTTTTAGCTATTGGCTCTTGGCCTTTAGCTTGAAACCGGTCCCGGAGGGACCGCGGAAAATAGCCGGGCGTTTTCCCGGCCCCGCCTAATAATCCGTCAAGATCACTCCCTGAACCCCTCGATGACCCAAACGGTAAGCATCAGCACGCCGAGAAGTATAAGATCAAACAAAAGCATGACGCCCATATCGTGCAGTGGACTGAGGGATCTCACCCATACCCACATATCCAACACCAGGGCGCTCAAAACCCACAAGCGAAAGAAACCCCTCCGCAATCTACTCATGGTCGATACCTTTCCGTTGCGATTACCAACGAAACGCTCTGCAAAATCCTCTGTCATCCGGTCGATCGATCCAACGAATGTAGAGTCCACTACCCCTCCGGGACCGGCCTCAAGCTAGAAGCTAGCTCTTCTTCAACTGCTGTTTCCACCCCAGCACCCGCGCCTTCGCACCCTCCGCTTCAGCCTCCGGGATCATCCCTTTCTTCATGTACAGCACCGACAAACTGGTATGCGCCAGCACGTCATCCGGATCAAGCTCCGCCAGCCGCTGTGCCACGGCGATGGCGTCGTCGTAGCGCTGCAAGTCCTGCAGGGCCCGAGTCAATCCGTGCATGGCGTCAGTAAAGGTCGGATCAGCCGCCAGCGACTCCCGATAAGCCGCGACAGCTTTCTCCAGATGTCCCTCCGCCATCAGATCGAGCGCAGCGTAGTAGTGGTCTTCAGCTCGAAGGCGGGCTTGTTCGCGGGCGTCAGCGTCAGGCATGCGGGAAAATTCCAGGCAGAGTCAGGATTCTAACATGGGATTACGACGGCGACGATTCGCGCCTGAAACGGTAAAGGTGGCCCATTCAAGCCGTCCTTTGGCTTGAGTGGGGCATTCCGAGGTCGCAGCCCCCGTTTTCCTTCGTGAACCTTCTTGCCCTTTGTGGTTCATGATTCTTTGGTCCAGAGAGCGCCCGACCTTGCAGGTATGATGTACAGCATGCGCTACCGTCTCCGCTTCCTGTGGAACGCCACCAAAGGCCATCGCCTGGCCCCATGGCGCAGCCCCTACCTGCTGTGGCGCATCGAAACCTACACCGGCGTGAAGATGACGCAGATCGGCTTCCTGGAATTCTGGGAGTTCATGTGGCGCGAGCGCCACGACCTGTGGCGCTTCCTGAAGTGGACGAGCGCGATGGACCGCTGGGTCCATCCCAAGCCGAAGGGTTCGTAAGCGCAGTAGCGATCAATTCGGAGAGAAACGGTATGTCAGAAACGCCCGAAATCAACCCACGTTCGATTCTTCAGGTGGTTCTGGGATTTCTTCTGGGCATTCTGGTCTGCGTGGGCTGTTTGTTCTTTTCAATTCTCTTGGGAGCCGTGTTGAGAGTGCGCCACACGTGGATGTTTCCAGTGCTCAACGCGATCGCGCTGGTTGCTTCCGGCTTAG
>Ga0210395_10000677_pt1 | contig 26111 bp, 30 predicted proteins | sample IncBWH4OmetaG_FD_150861 | JGI IMG/M metagenome (GOLD analysis project Ga0210395, IMG submission 150861) | Forest soil microbial communities from Barre Woods Harvard Forest LTER site, Petersham, Massachusetts, United States - Inc-BW-H-4-O ... | reverse complement strand
GCAGAAAATTCGCTGGGGGCCCTCATCGCATCCAGGCAGCCTGACGCGCTCACAACTCGTCGAGCGCTACGCCCGGGCTACGACGCGCGACGTGTCCAACATGGCGTTCTACCTCGCGTTCGCTCGATTTAAGATCGCCGTAATCGTTCAGCAGATTTATTGCCGTTATCATCAGGGGCTGACAAAAGACCCGCGCTTTGCTTCGATGTCGGACCTGGTCAAGATTCTGCTGCGATCTTCACTGCTCTCCGCCGATAGCACCTCGATTTGATCAGGCCTCTCCTTGCTCATGTCGCAAGGTCCGATTTCCGGTAGATCTCGTTTGCTCATTCGTAGTAACGGACAACCCACTCCGCCGCGCAGTGAGGTTTCTCTCCGTCCTTACCCTCTACCGATATCCCGTAGACGGCCTCGATAGCGTCTGGAAGTTCCTTCATAGAATGAAGGCTCACGCGGGCGCGAATCTGTGAATCCGCGCGGACGGGAGACGGGAAGCGGACTCTATTCAAGCCGTAGTTGATGCCCATCCGCACGCCGCTACGAACTTGAATCGCCTCCTTCATGAAGTAGCTCACGAGTGACAGGGTCAAGAAGCCGTGTGCGACTGTCGTGCCGTACGGAGACTCTTTCTGTGCACGCTCGCGGTCCACATGAATCCATTGCCGGTCTTCCGTGACTTCGGCAAACTGACGGATGCGCTCCTGCGTCACGGTGATCCAATCCGTCACCGCGATTTCCCGGCCTACAAAATCCTTCAGCGAACGCAGCGTCTCGATCACGAGTGGAGGCACGGAATCTCCTTTTGAACAAGGCTACGCAGAACGAAGGGACTTGGCGATCATTGTGGCGTGGAACGCGTTGGAGGCTTGGCCCACTTTCGTAATTCGTTCTTGGCGATCGATTCTATGTGGACTTCGTCTGGCCCGTCAGCCAGCCGGAGCGTTCGTACTCCGGCCCAGGCGGCAGCGAGAAATGTGTCTTCCGAAACGCCGGCGCCGCCGTGCGACTGAATCGCTCGGTCCAGAACTCGCAGTGTGATGTTCGGTGCGACCACCTTGATCATCGCGATTTCCGCACGAGCTTCCTTATTTCCAACGGTATCCATCTGATATGCCGCGTTCAGCGTGAGCAGCCGAGCCTGCTCGATCTCCATGCGCGAGGTCGCGATATCGGCGCGGATCGTTCCTTGCTCGCTGATTGCTTTGCCGAACGCCACGCGTGTTTGCACTCGTTTGCACATCATTTCGAGTGCACGCTCGGCCACGCCGATGCAGCGCATGCTGTGATGGATGCGTCCCGGTCCCAGGCGTCCCTGCGCAATCTCAAATCCCCGGCCTTCGCCAAGCAACATGTTGGAGGCCGGCACGCGGACATTGTCAAACGTGACTTCGCCGTGACCGTGCGGCGCGTGGTCATAGCCGAACACTTTCAATCGTCGCTCGATCTTCACTCCGCGAGCGTTCATGGGAACCAGAATCATGGACTGCTGTTTGTGGGTCGGCGCGGAGGGATCGGTCTTGCCCATGAAAACAGCGATTTTGCAGCGAGGGTCGCCGGCGCCGGACGTCCACCATTTCCGGCCATTGATGACGTACTCGTTTCCATCGCGGGCGATGCTTGCCTGGATGTTTGTGGCGTCGGACGACGCCACGGCGGGTTCAGTCATCGCGAAACACGACCGGATTTCACCGGCGAGGAGTGGCAGGAGCCATTGTTGCTTTTGGTCTGGCGTGCCGTAACGCGCGAGTACTTCCATGTTGCCGGTGTCCGGCGCCGCGCAGTTGAAGACTTCCGGCGCCATATGGCTCCGCCCCATGATCTCGCAGAGCGGCGCATATTCTAGATTCGTCAGCCCCGCGCCATGCTCGCTTTCGGGCAGAAATAAGTTCCAGAGTCCCGCGGCGCGAGCTTTTGGCTTCAGTTCTTCGATGACCCTTGTAGGCAGCCACCTGTTGCGCTCGATTTCATCGTGATGGCGCTGCTCGTTTGGATAAATGTGCTCGTCCATGAAGGCCCGCAAGCGATGTTGCAGATCCTTCACTTTGTCACCGAATTCGAATTTCACGGGGGGCCTCTTATCTGCCGGTGAAAGCGGGAGGCCGCTTCTCAAGAAAGTGAGCGACGCCCTCTGTGAAATCCGCGCTCTGTAAACTTGCAAGCATCTCTCGCTCGGAAGCTTCCAGCGCTTCGGCCAAAGTCTGGAACATCGCGTCGTACACCTGCCGCTTCATGACTCGCAGCGAGCGCGGGCTTACGTTTGATGCCAGATCGCGCGCGTTGTCCCGCACCTGATCCAAGAACACGCCCTGGGGAAACACCTGATTCACCAAACCCATCCTCAAGGCTTCGGCCGCATCGATCGTACGCGCTGAGAACAGCAAATCCAACGCGTTGGCATGGCCAACCAGGCGCGGCAGCATCCACGCCATTCCGTATTCGGCAATCAGGCCTCGTCGCGCGAAGGTGGTGCTGAAGCGAGCGGTATCGGAGGCCCATCGCAGATCACAATACAGCGCGATGACGAGCCCCAGGCCTACGATCGGACCATGGATGGCCGCAATCACCGGCTTTTCGATCGCGGGGAAGAAAGAGTACTTCTTCTGGAAGTCTGGCCTCGCACCCTCGCGTCGCGCGCCTGCCTGCAGGGCACGCTCCTTGGTCGCTTCGTCAACACCGCGGGTCGCCACCCGGCTTAGCAGTGACATATCGGCGCCCGCGCAGAATCCCCGGCCTGCGCCTGTCAACACGATCACGCGCACGTTTTCATCCCGCTCGGCTTCTTCGATCGCCGAACGCACCTCCTGCTCCATGATCGCGGTCCACGCGTTTAGTTTGTCCGGGCGATTTAGGGTGATGGTCGCCACCCGTTCGGCCACTTCGTACAGAGTTTCCTGTCTTGGCATGATGGGCGCGATTATATACAATTCGAAACCGTTAGTCGCTCTCGTCTGTAACCGACTATTGGAATACAAAGCTCCGCAGGATCCGGCGACTTCGCACTGGGCAGCCCGCGCATGAATGCCGAGTAGTCAAACGCCGGCGAGGAGTTGCGGTGGCCTGGGTCGAAAATCAGGGCGCTATGATTTACTGGGACGAGCAAGGACAGGGCGAGCCCGTTCTATTGATCATGGGCCTCGGATGGGCGTCACCGATGTGGCATCGCTCGCGTCCGGTTTTGGCGGAGCGCTACCGGACAATTGCTCTGGATAACCGCGGCGTCGGCCGAAGTGGCATGCCGCCCGGGCCGTACGCCATCGCTTTGATGGCGTCCGACGCTGTCTCGGTGCTGGATGCCGCAGGTATCGAAGGTGCGCATGTTTTCGGCGTTTCGATGGGAGGCATGATCGCGCAGGAATTTGCGCTGCAGTATCCCGGGCGAGTGCGCTCGTTAATTTTGGGGTGCACCGCAGCGGGCGGGCCAACCGCATTGCACGCGGAGCCCGAAGTCCTCGAGATCCTTACGCGGAGAGATTTGAGCCCGGATGCCTCCGTTGCGGCGTCGAATCCCTTTCTCTACGACGCAGGCACTCCGCTCGCCCGGCTCGACGAAGACGCCGCAATCCGCAAGCAATGGTGGCCCCATCCTGTCGGTTATATGGCGCAGTTTCAGGGAATCATCGCTTGGGAAGCCTACAGCCGCTTGCCGCAGATCGCGGCGCCCACGCTCGTGATTCATGGCGAGACCGATCGGCTCGTTCCACCGGGCAACGGTAAGTTGATCGCCGATCGTATTCGCGGCTCAAAGCTGGTGATGATTCCGCACGCGAGCCACATTTTCCCGACCGACCAGCCCGCCGCTACGCGTCACGCGGTGCTGGAATTCCTCTCGGCGCAGCACGATCGCACTTTCCGCACCCAAGCCTGACATACTCGAGCGAGAATTCCGAACTTTGATCGATTGCCTCACCGTGGAACCTCCTATCGAAATTGTGGATTGCTTCAATCGGCTGGAAAATTCTGGTTAGGCTCAGGTTGGCGTGGTACGTTTATGTTTTCGATATAATTCGTCAATGACTTGCTGATATCCTTGCGCGCGCTTGATCGAACTGGGAAGTCTATTGCGCGCCCAGAAGGTAATGGTGTCGACTCCTAACGATTCATCATTTATGCAGGCCGCGCGACCCGTCGCCAAAGTCTTGGTCGCGACCACGGCGATGTTGGCGTTCATTTCGTACTGGCGCGCGGCAGCGATCGTTCTAAACGACCTCGCTTCTTCCGCTTATTACGCCGGCGGCGAAGCGGAACAGTTCATCGGCAAAACCGCTCCGTGGTTCATCCTCGCGACGATGCTGCTTTCCTACGCGGTCTCTCAAGTGTACGTGGAGAGCTGCAGCATGTTCGTGCGCGGAGGCGTCTACCGCGTGGTGAAGGAAGCGATGGGCGGAACGCTCGCGAAATTCTCCGTCTCCGCGCTGATGTTCGACTACGTTCTCACTGGCCCGATCAGCGGAGTGTCCGCGGGGCAATATCTAGCCGGACTGCTCAACGAGCTGTTCGCGTACGCCCACATCAATTTGGTGTTGAACGGTGGCGCTACGGCGGCAGCGTTCGCGATCCTGGTGACGGTTTATTTCTGGTGGCAAAACATCCAAGGCATTACCGAGTCGAGCGAAAAGGCGCTGTGGATCATGCAGCTCACGACCGTGATGGTGGTCGCGCTCATCGCGTGGTGCGGCTACACGCTGTTTGTGCGCGGCTTTCATCTGCCTCCGGCGCCGATCACGCACAACATCATCTTGGACAAGCATTCGCTCGGATGGCTTTCCGGGAGGCAATGGGCACGCACGATCACGCTCGTTGCCGTGTTTGTGGGGTTGGGCCATTCCGTGCTGGCGATGAGCGGAGAAGAATCGCTCGCGCAGGTATACCGCGAAATCGAACATCCCAAGCTGCCGAATTTGAAGAAGGCAGCGTTCGTAATTTTCATTTACAGCATGGTGTTCACGTCGCTGGTTTCGTTCTTCGCGGTAATGATCATCCCCGATAAGACGCGGCCGCAATTTTTCGAGAACTTGATCGGCGGCTTGGCCATGAGTTTGACGGGTCCATTTGTGGCGCGGCTGTTGTTCCATATCTTCGTGGTCGTGGTCGGCACGCTGATCCTTTCCGGCGCGGTCAATACGGCGATCGTAGGATCGAACGGCGTGCTGAACCGCGTCTCGGAAGACGGCGTGCTCACCGACTGGTTCCGGCAGCCGCATCCGAAGTTCGGGACTTCGCACCGGATCATCAACATGGTGGTCGTGTTGCAAATCGTCACGATTGTCATCAGCCGCGGCGACGTGACCTTTTTGGCGAACCTTTACGCGTTTGGCGTGATCTGGAGCTTTGCCTTGAAGGGAATCGCAGTGCTGGTTCTGCGCTATACGCACCCGCAGGATCGCGAATTCCGTGTGCCGCTGAATTTTCACGTCGCCGGAGTGGAAATACCGCTTGGGCTAGGATTGATCACGCTGACGCTGCTCGGAATTGCAGTCATTAACCTCTTCACGAAGCCGGCAGCGACCGTATCGGGGATTATTTTCTCCGGCCTGCTCTTCGCGGCGTTTGAGATTTCCGAAAAACGGATTCAGAAGGCGCAGCGACTGCGGGGGCAGGGGCGCGTCGAACTCGATCAGTTTAATCTGGCGCAAGAAGCCGACTTGACGCCGGCAAACGTGGGAGTGCAGCCGGGCAACATCCTGGTGCCGGTAAGCACGCAGTATGCGCTCTACGGCCTGGAAGCTGCGCTGCGGCGTGCCAAGCGAAGAGAGGCGGAAATCGTAGTGCTACACGTTCGCATGCTCCGACGTGCGGCTTCGGGAGAATACGACCTGGCGCCGGATCAGCTCTTCAGCACGATCGAGCAACTTCTGTTCACGAAGGTTCTGTCCATTGCGGAAAAAGAAGGCAAGCCGGTGCGGCTCGCGGTGGCCGCCGCGAATGACCTGTGGGAAGGCGTGCTGCGGACGGCAGAAAATCTGAAGTCGAGCGCGGTCGTCGCCGGGAGTTCGTCGAAAACAAATATCACCGAGCAGGCACATGAAATTGGATTGGCGTGGGAGCGAATGCCGGCGCCGCGGCCTCGCGTTACGCTGGAGCTGTTTGCGCCCACCGGACAGGAGCAGATTTTCTATCTCGGGCCACATGCGCCGCGAATGACGCCGAAGGAGATTGACCTGCTGCACAAGATTTGGCTACAGCTGGGTGAAAGGCTGCCGGGCAAGGAAATTCACCATCACGACATTGTGCATTTCGCGCTGACAGAAGTCGAACGGGAACTGAGCAATGGAGAAAATGACGACGTTCTCGCTCGCTTGCGCGAACACATCACGGACATCGAGGATCGGCGGCAGAACCCGTGAGGACGAGGCGACTGGCGGCGCGGAGACACACGCGAATGCCGCGAGCCGGCAGAGAGCTTCCGCGGGAATCACCCGCGGCTGAAGTTAGCGAAACCTCACTATCGCTCGCAGCGCTTTATGAATCTCGCTTCGCGATACTCCACGACATCGATCCATAGCCCGGAAACGACGGTCACCGGAGTCGTCCCGAAGTGATAGTGGGCTCCATCGCGAAAGCCGCGAAAGGGCTTGCCGAATTGTCACGCGGCGACCGAAAGCCATCTGAGTCGGGTGGCTCCTGTTTCGGACAACGAGAATTCGGAATAGCGAGCTCCGCGCGTTCACATCACTTGCAACATCGCCGTGACCTGGTTGAATTTAGAATCAGAGCGCCAGGTACTTCGCCAAAGTGATTCCGATTGCGGACTTTCGTTCGGCGTCAGTTGTGCCGAATGAGTCGAAGACGACGCCGAAAATGCACAGCGAAGGGGCATGCTGGGGTCAGTCCCTCCAGCGTCCAAAGCGGATTGCGTCAAGAACATCTGCTCCTGCTGCTGCCTTCGCTGCTGGTTCCAGTTCTGTAATCACAGAGTTTCCGGGAAAGCGGTACGCGCCCATCACAATGTCCGTTCCCAGGCCATTCACGATCTGTCCGATATATTGTTGATAGTCAGGACAAGCGCGAGCATTGTCGGCGGTGACGGTCTTTTTGAACCCGACATCCCTACCGTAGCAAGCGTAATACTGGGTTGCCATTTCAATCGACCGCTGGTGAGTCCCACGATACCCAAAGGCGTCAAACCCGGCGTTTTTCATTAGGTCCGACATCTCGAAGAGTCCTGCCAAAACGCCCAAAGTGTAGCCAAACGCTTGCCCTGCATTTGCATTTCTATAGCGGTCCTCGATCTCTCCGGGCGCAACCACGGCGGTCTGGAAGGAAGGATGGCTCGCGAGGCTATCTGGACCGGTGTTTTTGTGACATGCGATCGGTTTATCATGTTCTCCGTAAACTGCATGGTTGAACCAATTCGTCCAGGGAATCGCCACAGGAATGGAGCGGTCATTGCCATAGAGAACCGCATTGAATTTGCGGCCATCATCGAGGAGACGCGCAATCGCCAGAAGCCCTAGCAGATGAGCGCCTACGTGATTGCTATAACGCTCGCAGATCGTAGCTGGACCGTTCATCTGCGGCAGCGCGGCGCGGAAGTTTGAAGCCTCGCGGATCAAATTAAAGATGGCGGCGTGAAATACATTGAGCTGGTTCGTCTGTGTACTATTGAACGCACCAATCGACTGCAACAAATCTTGAGCGTGAACTGAATAAATAATTCCTCTTCCGACCTGCAGCCCTACACCGTTTTGAACAACGACATTGAAATGTTGTTGACCGTCGCAAAATTGCTCCGCCCTGCTCAGGAAGTTTCCTCCCTGATCGCGAAAGCCTCGATTCGCCCAGGCCAGGAGAATCCGTTTTGCGAGAGCTGCCGCTTCACCGGCGGAAGGTCCACCTGTCGGTGCCTTTGCTCCCGACTTTACCGATGCCGCATAGATCGCGAGTCTCGAAGCGACAATCGCCGCGCCGGTCGGGGGTGCCATTCCCGCCTTCACGTTCATTGCTGAACCGAGCTGATTCGTCGTGCGAATCTCGTCGGCATACCCGGTTATGGGTTCATAGGAAAAAGCGTGCAGATAGATGTCAAGATCACAACCCGAATACACGGCGTCCCAATCGACATTGGCCGCGAGATCGGCTTTGACTTTGTTAGAGAGTTTGGCGAAACTTTGCGCCGAAAATGAGCTTGAAGAATTGATTCGTGTAACCATGTCGTTCATGTCGGCTGGCGTCATGAAGACTCGGGGATGCTGCGCAGAGCTTGTATAGGAACCGGCAAGCGAAGGATAACCTTCGGGAGCCGTTCTGGCGGGGGTATCGACAGACAGCATCGTTCCTGTCCGAAGAATCCTAGCGTCTTCGACGGTGTCACTCCGCCCACGAACGTAGATGTTTCCTTGCCCATTGAGGCTTGGGGCAAAGACAAGCGATGGTGCTATAGAGAAAGCGACAATCAACAACGCAATGGATCGATAGCCCTTTCCTGCCTTCGTCATCTCGGACACTCGTTGTTGATGTGGGTTGGACGTTCGCATTGTGATTACAATCGCATCAGGCTCAGTGCCAATTCGCCAGCGTCGGTTAAAGCCCCACAGGTGAAGCTCAGGGAGACGACCGCAAGGAGCATCGTACCTGCGAACCAGGCAATCCGGATCTGCACTCCTGTCTCGGTTGACCGTCGTCTACAAACGCCTCGAACGAAATTGCGAGATGCGGCGCGCGCTCTACCTGGACTCGGTCAAGATCCCCCGGAAGCAATCCGATAGCACTCGCGAGGTTGCGTCCCGCTTTCATAGTTCCATCCGAGCGAGCCGAACCGAGCGCTGGTAGCTAAGCCTTGCGGGGCTAAGACAAACTGCTCTGTTCTGACCTTCCGTGCCGGCGCAGAAGTCGCAGAACATGACCCTCCCGGTCCGTTGCCCCTGTAATGGGGCGTCAACGGCAAACAGCCCAAAATGCCAATGAGGCTCGCCGGGGTCGCACCGCGGATCGAAGGGGCACCTCTCAGGCCACCCGGGGTAATTTTATTTTTCATTTTTCGTCGAGTTGAAACGCCAGCGATTATCGGTTACGCGGTCTGGCGCGCAACGAAAGCCGCCTGGACTCTTTCCGGTGTGAGAGGTCCTCGTCGCACGCGAGCGCCGGTCGCGTCGAAAATCGCATTGCCAATCGCGGCGGCCGTGGGACGGCTGGCCGGTTCGCCCGCGCCGCTCGGCGGAATCTCGGGATGGTCGATCAGTACGATATCCACCTGGTCCGGAACATCCGACGCCCTGGCGACGGGGTAGGTGTTCCAATCCACGCTGGTCACTTGGGTCGCGTCGAATGTCACTTCCTCCTTGAGACAGCGGCTGAGGGACTGAATCAGATTCGCGGCAATCGTACCTCGGAGTGCCTCGGGGTTAATGATCAATCCGCAGTCATGGACGCACACGAAGCGTTTCACATGGACCGCCCCTGTCCGGCGATTCACTTCCACCTCAGCCACGGTGGCCACACGCGTTTCCCCGCGCAAGCTCAATGCCACGCCTTGGCCGGTAGTATTCTCCGAAGTGCCAGTGGCCTTCTTCGGAGAAGGCCGAGAGTCCCAGCCGAATTTGTCAGCTGCATTCGTCAGCACGGTTTTGAGGCGTTCATCATCCAGATGCTTGAGTCGGAATTCGACGGGATCGGCGCCTGCTGCCGCGGCGAGTTCATCCATGAAGCATTCTGTGGCAAACGTCGTGGCCGGGCCTTCGGGATCGCGTAAGTGGGTTGTGCGTAGCGGAGACGCAACCGCCAAAAAACCAGGAACGATGTGCGCGTCCGCGTGAACATTCGGAAACGCGTAGCCCACGCATTCTTCGCCCCACTGTGCGAACTCGTCCACTCCCGTTGTATTCGGAATGCCGGTTAGTTGAGCGCCCAAAAAATTCCCAGCCGTCGACGGCAAGTACATCACCTCTCCGCCGGAAAACGCGTGCGACGTGAACCGAAACGCATTCACTCCCCCCTGTGGGTCGAGTCCCGCAGTCATCTCGCAGATGACCGCGGGGCCTTTCGTGCCCCAGGCAGTCATATCGGAGCGCGTCCATTGAACGCGCACGGGCTTCCCAACGGCGCGCGAAAGTAGCACCGCATCCGCCGCGGCGTCCTCAAAACCCGGCCGGCCGTACGAACCGGCATCCTCGACCCAGATCACCCGCACTCTGTCCGCGGGCACGCGAAGCAGTTCTGCAAAACCCTGTTGCAAGGCGTGCGGCTTTTGTCCGCCAGACCACACGGTGGTCACGCCGTCAATATGGACGTCCGCAACGGCGCAACCGGGACCCATGGTTGCATGGGACTGAAACGGCGATTCGTATCTCGCCTTCAGTACCCTCGACGCGCTTCCCAGAGCGACGACAACATCGCCCTTGTTGACGGTTTCCCTGCTCGCCTTAGGTGTGACGCTTCGCATGTGGTCGTACAATTCTATTTGGTTCGGGAATACCGGCACCGCGCCAGTCCAGGTGACCTTCAGCGCCTGCGCGGCCCGGATAGCGGCCCATTCGCTTTCGGCCACCACCCCGAGGAAGTTCCCGTCGACGACGGTCTTGACGTAGCCGGGAATTATCTTCATTGCCTCTTCATCGACGCTCACGAATTTCGCTCCTGCCCGCGCAGGACGCACCACTCGCCCGTGCAGCATGCCGGGCACTCGCACATCGGTCACATACTGCCACTGCCCCAGAATCTTTGGCGCGATGTCGAGTCGCGGAAGCGGCTTTCCGACCACTGTGTAGCTCGCCGGATCTTTGGGCTTCCCGATGCCCTCCACGTTCAAAGCAAAGCCCCGGCCCGAAACCTTCAGAGCATCGTTCAGGTCCGCGCCCCGGACGAGATCTCCATAAGAAACGCTTTTGGAAGCGTCCCCTTCGATGCTCACGATTCCGTCGCGCGCCTGAAGCTGCTCGAGCGGTGCCCCGAGGCGCCGAGATGCAAGCTTTAAGAGCAAGAATCGCGCGGTCGCTGCAACATTTCGCAACGGCTTGGCCCCTAGCATGATCGACGTGCTACCTCCGACACCGCCCTGGTCGGTGGTCATTGACGTATCACCCATCACGAAGCGGACGCGCCCCGGGGCAACGTCGAGCTCCTCGGCCACGATTTGTGTGAAACCCGTCTCCACCCCCATTCCGATTTCCACTTTGCCGGTGAATACGCGAACCGCTCCGTCCTTCTCGATTCGCAGCCACGCGTCCAGTCGGTCGGGAGAAGGAGTTTCCATTGAATCCCCGGGAGACGCCGCGAGCGCGCGGGGGAGCACAGCCGCGTCGGCCAGGCTGAATCCGATCAGTAGGCCTCCGGTATCCCGGACAAATTCTCTCCTGGTGATAACGGTCTTGGGACGCATCGCTTTATGCGCTCCTCTTCGTCGAATCGGCCGCCCTGCGCACCGCGTTGAATATTCCCATGTGGCTGCCGCATCGGCACACCAGACTCTCAAACGCGCGTCTCATTTCCGCGTCCGTCGGATGGGGATTCTTGTCCAAAAGCGCCTTCGCTGTCAGCACCCAGCCGTTTAGACAGTACCCGCACTGGAAAGCCTGCTCCTCTATGAAAGCCGTTTGGACCGAATCTGGATTTTCGGGGGACCCCAGCCCCTCCAGTGTGACGATTTCTTTCCCGGCTGTGAGGGCTACCGGCAAGCGGCATGAACGCACGGCACGGTTATCCACCAGCACTGTGCATGCACCGCATTGCCCCAGCCCGCAACCGAACCTAGGATTGTTCAGACTGAGGTTGTCTCGAAGGACATACAGGAGAGGGCATTCGGGGTCCGAATCGACAATGTGCACCCTGCCGTTTACCTTCAGTGATGTGCGAGCCATTGCGGCCTCGTTTCCTGCACGTGGTTTCTGACGGTAGTTTACTCCGGCAATCGGTTGCGAAAAAGATGAAATGAAAGTTTATCGCTGCGAAGCTGGAATCTTGGCATCAGCGGTACGGGCTCTTTTCATTTCGCGCATACCGTTCCACCGGGATGTGCTTCCATCTGAGCTGAATTTGCGGTGATCGCTATCCCGGTCCGTAATGTTAAACCTAGATCGCAAACGCGCTTTTTCTCAACTCCATAGAAGTCGTTCCTCTCCTCGACTGCCCAGCGAGCCTGGAGGGAAGTAGAGGTGAACTACTGGTGGACTTCTTGACTTCCGTCGACTTTCTGCTCATGCGTTTTCCGAATAAATGCCCGATTGTAAGGAATTGTTTCTCGCTGATGAGCCTACCTTGCGGAACGTAATCTACGCGCTCTCGGCGTAGTCTCCTCAGAATCGCTCCAGTAACGGAGGTGGCGCCGCAGTGGCGCAAAAGGAGTTGGCTGCCGTTCAGACCCAGGTGTTTTGCGGATTGGGGGCGGACAGCTCCGCCAGACGGCTATGCCGCATGGGCTTAGAAGGAATCGAGAGTTCTTATACAGGAATTCCCCGATGGATCGTTCGCAGGCATGGAGCCACCATCGGAGAATATGAGGGCGACTCAAGAGCCGGAGAACACAGAGCAAGGATTAGGCCAACAGTTAGAGCGTCTGCGAGGAGAAGACGCCTTTGCGTGGAGGTCCCGTATCCGGGCTGGTCTACGCACACACAGGTCGTCGATGATCGTTGCCGTTATTGCCGTGATCACCATTTCCATTTCCGGCATTGCCGACGTGTTCCCGATTTCCCGCTCGATTTCGTACGGCTCGCTCGACACCGCAAAAGTCCGTTTCATTAGCCGTTCGCTTTCTCGCCACGGCGTCAAGTACAAATACCAAGTCTTTGTTCCCGACAATTGGTCCCCCAGACAGCGATGGCCCATCATTTTGTTCCTGCATGGCGCGGGTGAGCGCGGCTCCGATGGATTCATCCAAACACAAGTTGGAATTGGCGAGGCGCTCCGCAAGAATCGCTCGCGTTTCCCGGCCATCGTCGTCATGCCGCAGTGTCAGAACGATCGCTGGTGGTCAATGCCGGACATGGAAGAACTCGCACTCGCCACCCTTGCAGCGGCCACGAAGGAGTTTAAAGGCGATCCGAGGCGCACGTACCTAACCGGAATATCCATGGGAGGTTACGGAACGTGGGATATTGCTGCGAAGAATCCCCATAAATTCGCGGCCATCGTGCCCATTTCAGGCGGGATTACGCTGCCGAAACGTCTACTTCAAACCGAGCCGGAACTGATCGCCGCAGGCCCCGACAATGTGGCGGCGAGCTATACAAATGTGGCAGCTAAGATTGGCAAGACGCCTGTTTGGATCTTCCACGGCCGCGACGACGACGTCGTGCCGCCGCAAGACTCACGAAAACTGTTCAGTGCACTGAAGAAAACCGGAGACGAGGTTCGATACACAGAATATCCCGGGGTCGGACACAGCGCTTGGGAGAAAGCTTACGCCGATCAAAATCTCACTACCTGGCTGCTTTCCAAATCGCTGTGAGCGAAATCTCCAGGGCACGATTGCATGGGAACCATTTCCTGCGCATCCGGATCTGTGGCTTTGCGAACCGAGGTCTCAGCAGTCGAGCTTGGGAGCGTTTCGCGAAACGACCAGATGGAAGCACCGCCCTGGGGTATTCAAGTTATTCTGCGGTGAATGGCTGGCGTTCTTAACCGATGGAAATCCGTCGAGGCAAATCTTATTGTTGAAGTCGCTATGACAAATCATCTTGAACTAGAGCCGTGCATCACCTGCGACAACCCCGATTGCGGCGCTACCATGATTCTGTCGAGTCCCGCCGCGATAATAAAGAATTTCAACTTAGCAGCGGATTATCTAAATCTTCAGTGTCCGGCGTGCAATCGAATCTTCTCAGCCTCGATCTTCAAATTTCAGTGGGTGGAAGTTCAACGATATGATTTTACAAAAGGCTACCTAGGATGCGATACGCATAAACTTTCCTGGTGCAGGCAGGAACTCAAGCGACGGGTCGGTTGGAAGCCGCGTAACCCGCTTGCGGAAGAATCGTGAGCCCGAAGACTTGCATCGCTACTGGATTGGACACGCTGGCAGCGTCACAGACGGACATGCGGAGGTCAAAGACGATGTAGCGTTCCGGCAATTGTGCGCGGCGAACGCGTATCGATTCCGTCAACTTCCTGAGTTCCTCGCGGTTGGCGGATCTTGGATCGCATCGGACAACTTCGGGGCGGCGTTCGCGATGGATTCTTGACATATAATTTAGTTTAATCTTAAATATTGACGTGCTTTCAGAAACGACCGTTCTCGCCGCTCTCGCATCGCCGCGCCGCCGCGAAATTCTCCGCTTAGTGTGGAATGAGGAACTTCGTGCCGGAGCGATTCATCAGGCGATGCCGGACGTGACCTTTGGAGCCGTTTCCCTACAGCTTCGATCTCTGCTCGAAGATGGCCTCGTCGAAGCGCGGGCCGAAAGTCGTCACAGGTTTTACCGCGCCCGCCGCGAGGCGCTCGGTACGTTGGCTGAGATGCTGGAGCGTATGTGGGACGACAAGCTCTGGGGCTTAAAGCTTGAGGCCGAGCTCGAGGAATCCCGACGCGGCCCACGTCCGCACCGCCGCCGGAGAAAGGCTTAGGAGGCTTACCCAACCATGGGAACACTTACGCATCGACTGGAGCGGTCGGTTGTAATTCAAGCTTCGCGCGAAACTGTTTTCCTTTTTTTTCACCGACAGTGCGAGATGGGCTAGATGGTGGGGCACGGGCTCCAGCATCGAAGCTCGCTCCGGAGGAAAGATTCTCATTCGTAACCCCGGTGGAGTGGAGGCATTTGGCGAAATCCTTGAAATAGTACCTCCAGAGCGGATCGTATTCACGTACGGATATGCCAGCGGCAAGCCAATTCCCCCCGGCAGTTCACGTGTGAGCATCTTTCTGGAGACTTGCAGAGCCGGCACGCAACTTCATCTACTGCATGAATTTGCCGAAGCAGCTGTGCGTGACGAGCACGTGCAAGGCTGGCGCTTTCAGCTTTCGCTTTTTGCAAATCTCGTCTCCGACGAAGTGTTCGCGGGCGCAGCGAGCGTAGTGGACGGATGGTTTGAAGCCTGGGCGGTGACTGATGAGCAGGCTCGGAATGAGGCGTTCGCCAGGATCGCTACGCCGGATGTCTGTTTCCGCGACCGCTTCAGCTTGCTCGACGGTTTGGCTGACCTGTCAACTCACGCAGGAGCCGCCCAACGATTTATGCCCGGCGTGCGGATGCACCGCCAGGGCGAGCCGCGACACTGCCAAGGCTTGGTGCTTGCAGATTGGATCGCATCCGGGGCCGACGGCCGGGAACATATGAGTGGAAGCAATGTCTTTGTGTTGGGGCTAGATGGTCGAATCAATTCCGCAACGGGCTTTACGAACCCGCCCGTCGCGAAATAACAAGGAGCATCCCGAAAGACCCGCTCCGCGCGAGAATCGAAAAATCGCCCAATGCGGAGTCTTGCAAGAAGCCGGATCGGCGCATTTGCGGCCACACCTCCATTCTGCATTACCGATTAGCCTCCACCTTCTGACAAGAACACCGCGGCTAGCGAGGCGCTCGAACCCGCCGCGACCGGATTCTCTCGATGCTGCCCAGCGCTCGCAGGCAGGTCAGCAAGCTCGTCCTCGCCATCTCGTAATTCTTCTTTCTTGCGGTGCGCACGAGGTTCCCGTCAATCCGGGCCCGAGCGAGGCGCCCAAGTCGCACGCACTTCCAGCCCCGCTGCGAAAGGCGTATCCGCTTCGCGCGGCGGTCCTTAGCTGCTATCGCTTCGACGATTCCGAGGTCGATCAGCTCCGCCACTGTCTTGGACGCGGCCTGCTGCGTGACTTCCATGCGGCTGGCCAATTCCGTGATGGACCGATCTGATTCAACGAGGTGCTGAATGAGGTAGCCATGGCTTTCGCGGACGCCCTTGAATCCACAGGTCGCCATGCGCTCCATGACAAGCTCATTGACGCGCACACCAAGAAAGAAAGCCAGGTATGCCAAATCCAATTGGAGTGGGTTGAGTCGACTTGTATTCACAACCATGGTTGTGTATTATACGTGCAAACCACAGGAACGGGCAAGGCCGTGCTGATTGAGCAACTCGTTTCTCGAGGTATTATGACCATGGGGCCGTCGCGCATAGGCCCAAGGAGGCAAGTTGGCATCTTAGTCCCCAGAAGTCTGCCCCTCGAGGAAGCGCGATGGAGTTCCCGTCGCCAGCGCTCCAATCTCCTCGAAACCCGTTTCTGGATATTTCAATGTTATCGGTAAGGATTGCCTTGCCCATGCGGCTCAGATAGATTCTCAACATGAGCGTAGACCGTTCCTTTCAAGCGCAACTGGTTCTCCGTTCTGGTTTCGGAGCGCTGGTAGTAGGGATGTTTGGCATGGGTTGGCTTGGCTGGGGTCTCGGAACGGCCCACGCATTCACGCCCACTGTTATCGTTCTTTTCGACGTCTTTGGAGTCCTTTTGCTAGGATATTCCGTTTACTTCATCCGGAAGGGCAGGTCTCTGCGCCGAAGCTACCCTGCGTCATCCAACACGCTGACACATAGGATGAACAAACAGTTTGTTATCGTAGTTGCTTTGGAATTTACGGCAATCGCAATTCTCAGTACGATTGCTTACGCCTTTCATCGTCCAGACCTGGCTCCTGTCTTGGCCGCTACCGTGGTCGGACTCCATTTCCTTCCCCTCGGCAAGATTTTTCGGCAGGCTCGTTATTATTTCTGGGGGATCGCGATAACGTTTTGGTGTGGCGTCTGCGCCATTTCGTTCCGTTCAAATTCGCTTGTAGCGTGGAGCAACATCGGGACGGGCGTTCTACTCTGGGCTAGTTGCGCACACGATTTACTGCGCGCCCGAGGAATCGTGCGTTCCCTTGATGTCCGCTAACCCGACTTTTACGGGACACCTGAAAGCTGGCCAATTCCCCCGAAGTCCGGTTCTGAGAAGTTTGATTTTTCTGTCGGAATCTTGCCGCCGGTTGTGGGTGGGTGACGGCGCACTCGGAAATACATCTATCTCTGCCCGCGTCCAATATTTGTTGGTTATTCTGACTCCGGCCCAACGCCGCGCACGTCGATGAAATTTGCCTTCGCACTAAAACTCATAAGTATCGGGATCCGGGAGGGCTTGGCCAAGAAATGCTTGCTTCTCTCTACTTCTCCCTGTCCTCCCTGGCGAACACTGGCAATCATGCATGAGGGCATGATAGCATGACAGCATGAGCGCAAAAATCGATTCTCACGCCACCGAAGTAAAGACAGTGGGCAGAAGCGGCCAGATATCCCTGGGCAAGCGTTATGCGGGGAAAACGCTGCGTCTGGAGCGATTCAAGGATGGACGCATCGTGCTCACTGCTGTGGCGATGGTACCCGAAAGCCAGCTCTGGACCCTGGCAGAGCCAGATCGCTCCAGGATTGAACGCGGCCTCGATTGGGCTGCAAAGACAAGCCCCGCCGAGACGGATATTGATGCGCTCTTGAAGCGACAAGCAAGAAAGGTGCCGCGCCGGCGTGCCCGCCGCCGGTAGCCGGATTCGTCTGGACCTGAACAATCCTGAGTTCCAGGAGGTGCTCTTTCGCCTCGAGGCTACCGAATTAAAACAAGTGATCGCGTCATTGCGACGACTGCGTGAATTGGAGTGGAGCGCGTTCTTTCGCCATACGGGATTCCAATGGGAGGCGATCGAGCATCTGAAAGCACCGAATGATGCAAAGGTGCACTCGCTTCGTTTAAGTCAGAGAATTCGCGCCCTTGCTTTTCGGGATGGGGAGTTTCTACGCTTCGTTTCGCTCCACCCCGAGCACGATTCTGCCTATGACCGGTAAGTCCTTCGTGTGAACTCTGGCACGGAGGGTTAGGCGAACCGAACGGTTGGCGATGATTACTCCATGCTCAAACGGAAAAAGAGACGCCGCAAGCAAATCGCCGACGAGCTAGGCGTCGGGTTCGAGTTACCGACTCGATTTTGGCTTCAGTTGTACTGAATGTACCGAAAATGGCAGCCGAACAAGCAGAGCAAGCTATAGCGAAGGTGTTTGTAATATGCGACATCCGAGAGAGCGCCCCTCGCTCAGTTGGCGAGAGTGTCTGCCTTTACTGCAGAAGGTCGATTCCTCCGAAACAGTGTTCGAATGAAACATAAATGTCTTAGAATCAGTGCGACCAACGCGCCCGTAGCACCGATGGATAGTGCATCTGCCTTCTAACAACGAAGGCAAGAATTCCAAATGCTTTGCTTACCGTCGCTTGGGGATTCTCTCTCCTGAAATCTCACTCTTAGTTATACCGAGGTCGTACCGAATTCGTTCAGCGTTCAAAGCGACACGCGCTTCCTCGGCGAGAATTGCACCATTCACTTTCACAGCCGTATCTCGGCCCCCGCAAACCCCGCAGCATTGCGTCGTGTGCCGAAAGGCCGCTCCAGGGTTTTGAGTTGGGTTAGCGGGCATGCTGGAAAGCTTTCTTGCCAATCCAACACGCTCCTTGCGCTACCAATGCGAGACTGCGAAGGCACGGAAGGGAACCCATTCTAGATCCATCAGATGCTAGCTAGCGGATTCGCCTCCACCACTAACGCTGGTACCGACGCGGTCTTGCAAGTCTCACATGGCGGCGAATCCGCGCGCGGATGCTGCCTATGGGACCGGTGTCAGGTTTGGTTATTCTTCTCCAAGGTTATTACTACTTTTCCCCGAGCGTGTCCTTCTTCCAGATATCGGATAGCCTCAGGGGCTTCACTCAACCTATAACGCCTGTCGATGACCGGTGTCACTTTTTTGGATTCAATGAGCTCTTTCAAGACAACCAGATCCTGGTTATTTATTGAAGCAATGAACCCGACGAGTTTCTGGCTCCTGAACATCGACCACACAAGCGCTTTCAACGCACCGGTCAAAGGTGCGATCCACTGGCCTTTGGGTGCTCCGAACCCGAGGGAGATCGCCCTGGGGCTCATGACGCGCCTGAGGTCTGACAACGAACGGTTGCCCACGCAATCGAAAATGAAATCGTATCGTTCACCGCTCTCGGTGAAATCCTCTCGGGTGTAATCAATAACGCGGTCAGCGCCGATCGAGCGGACCATGTTCACATTCCTAGTGCTGCACACGCCGGTGACGTCCGCACCGAACGATTTGGCGATCTGCACGGCGAATGTGCCCACGCCTCCCGCGGCACCGTTGATCAAGACCTTCTGCCCTAGCTGAATCCGCCCTTTGTCGCGAACACCTTGCAAGGCGCTGATCGCCGCCACCGGGACGGCCGCCGCCTGCTCAAATGTGAGATTGGTCGGTTTTAGCGACAATGCGTTTTCGCGAACACAGGCATAATCGGCAAAGGCGCCGCCGCCCGCGCCGAAAACCTCATCGCCTGGGTGAAACCGCCTCACGTTCTTGCCAACGGCTTCAACGCGCCCGGCCAGATCGCGTCCCATACGTGGGTTCCTTGGCTTGCGCAACCCGGTGAACAAGCGAACGATGTACGGCTTGCCTCTCATGAAGTGCCAGTCGAGTGGATTGACGGATGCCGCGCGAACTTCTATCAAGACTTCGTTGTCGTTGGCAACAGGCTTCTCAACGTCCTCGATTTGGACAACATCCGGTGGGCCGTATTCGCGATGGACGGCGGCTTTCATGCTGCGCTCGACTGTTCCTTCCAGACCGCGAGGAGGTCTATTCCATCCGACAATGAGGCGCGCTTCTTGCTGGGGGCCTATAATGTATACGAAGACCAAGGCCCTAGAATTTCACTTCTCTTTCTAGGGTGAAATATCGGACAAATGGCTCTCGCAGCCAGTGGCCTTAGCTAAGACGCGCTGCTTTGAGATGCAGCGTCTGACTCCCTCGAATTTCGCATGCGGGAGTTGACCGTCGGCGAACGTCCGGGGCCATATAGTCGAAAACTGCCCCATCGTTGACTGGCCCATCTCGCATAAGTGCCGAATTGTACCGTATGCACCGTAAAGACTGATTGCAAGACCAAAGGAACTGCTGGCGCAAGTGCTTTTAGGTGTTCAAGATTCATGAGCGAACGCTGATAGCCAATTACTCGAGAGCGCCTGCCCCCTGCGTAGAAGGTCAAGCCGTCTAAAACGGTGTCTTTGCGATTAGCAAATGCTTTAGAATCAGGTTCACCGATGCGCCCGTAGCTCAGTTGGAAAGAGCGTCTGCCTTCTAACGATGGAGGCAAATCTTACAAAGCTTTTGCTGAGCGTCGCTTATAGGCTCCCTCTCCCGAAATCTCCCTCTTAGTTGTTCCGAAGTTGTACCGAACGGTGAGTTTGCTAATCAAACCAAACGCGCAGATGCCAGATGGCCCCGAGGTATCGTCCGTCGAAAGCGAAGGCTTGCAACCATCCGAATTGTATTCAGTATTGCCCTTTAGGTTGGGACTGATTCGGCTCGCAGCGTAACCAGCGCACAAACCAATAGGTTGGCATTTGCTTCCGGGTAGCCGGTACATGGGCGGATGTCTTTCCGCCCCGTTTCGCTGATTGAAAAAACTGGATGCGACTTCGAGGTAGGAGATCGCGGGGCATCCCTTTTAGGATTACAGGACGCCGGCGCGCCCGGCCCATCTCGCGATGTAGTTTTTCAAGAACGCCGAGAACTCGTCCGCGGCAGCCGGCAATTTCTTCCCCCGATTGCTGATCTGATAGAACTCCAGGTTCACCACGGGATTAATCAGCCGGCTCATCACCACTTTTCGATTTCGACACGCCGGCAGCCCAAACGAGGGAATGATAGCAATCCCCACATCTGCCTCTACCAGCGCGATCTGCGTATCCAGCGAATTCACGACGGCACCGCGTCGGCACACGGCTTCTGCCTCCGCCAGATGCTTGTCCACAATCAGCTGGACGGGACTGGCTGGCGGAAGCGAGACCAGCGTCTCTCCCTTCAGAGCAGACCACGTCGTCGAGATGCGGTGCAGTGCGGCCTCTTTGTCTGCGCGTATCACCATTAGAGAGAAGCGAAAGAACGGCGTGCGCCGAATGCCGGGCGTATTCCTGAAGATACCCAGGCCCATGTCGAGCTTTCCGGCTTCGACCCTCTGCACGATCGTAGTTAGGTTTGCGTCGAACAATTCTATGCGCACGTCCGGACGTTGCCCGCGGAACTCTCTGATCGCCTGCGGCAGAATATTCGTCGCAACCAGTGGCGGAGCGCCGACAGAAAGCACTTGGCTGGCGTCCTCCGCCGTTCGCCCAATTTGCGACATCGCCGCTTCGAGTTCGCGCAGGCTCCGCCGTGTAACCGCGAGCAATTCGTTTCCGTAAGCCGACAGGGCGACATGGCGTGTTGTGCGATTGAACAAACGGAATCCAAGCTGTTTTTCCAACTCCCGTATCAGCACGCTCAATCCTGACGGGGTAATGAACAGCGCTTCCGCCGCGCGTGTGAAGCTGCGATGCTGCGCGACAAGCTGAAAAGCCTTCAATTGTCGGGAGGTGAATTCCATTGTTGAGATTCTATCAACAATCCTTGAGCTTTTTGAACTTGTGTTCTATACCACTCGGTTTTAGGGTTAGCGGCCATGAAGCCCGGTTTGATGACTCTCGGAAGTGAGACTGGGGCGGTTGGTGGCGCCGATTCGATCGCCGCTGGGACGCGCCGTCTTCCTCCTCTCACTGCGGCCCAGTGGCTGATCTGCGCGGTTGCCGGCCTGGGATTTGCCTTTGATCTGTATGAGACCCTGATGACCGCACTCATCGTCGAGCCGGTTCTGACGACGCTCGGACACCTGAAAGCGGGAACCTCCGAATTCAACCTATGGGTCGGGCTGTTCTTTTTCGTGCCTACCGTGGCAGGCGGCACTTTTGGCTTGTGCGGTGGATACCTGACCGACCTTTTCGGTCGCCGCCGCGTGCTGGTCTGGAGCATTTTGGTCTACGGCTTATCCGCGTGTGCAGCCAGCTTCGCTACCTCGCTGCCTGCTCTGCTGGTTCTTCGCTGTACGACCCTGATTGGAGTTTGTGTGGAAGCGGTAGCCGCAATTGCCTGGCTGGCCGAACTCTTCCCCATGGCCAAACAGCGAGAGGTGATTCTGGGCTGCACGCAAGGCTGCTACGCGTTGGGAGGACTGATGGTAAGCGGCGCCTATTATCTTGCAGTGACGTATGGGGACCGCCTACCGGCCATCCTAAGGAGTCACGAAGCTTGGCGTTACACCCTCCTCTCTGGACTGATTCCTGCGATACCGCTCATGATCATTCGCCCTTTCTTGCCGGAATCCCCCATTTGGCGCGTCAAGAAGCGCGCGGGAACCTTGAAGCGTCCAAGCATCGCAGAGCTCTTTCAGCCGCGCTTGCGCAAGACCACTCTGCTGGTAACACTCACGATGGCGTGCACCCTGGCGGTGCCGTACGGTGCACTTCAGCACACACCGAGAATTGTTCCCGGTCTTGTAGACAAGGTCCACCTCTCGCCTCAAAAAGTGCAGCAAGACGTGAGCGCTGTTTTTTTCGTCCAGGAATCGGGATCGATCGCGGGCCGGGTGGTTTTCGCTTTGCTGGTCGCTTATGTCGCGACGCGGCGGCGTTTGCTCCGCATTTTCCTGGGCCCCGCTCTTTTGGTTTTTCCGTTTCTGTTCTTTTTATTGCCAGCCCATGGATTGGTGGCGTTCACGTTTGGAGTGTTTTGCGCTCAGGTGCTCTTTAATGGGCTGCACAGTTTCTGGGGAAATTACCTACCGACGCTTTATCCGACGCACTTGCGAGGGACGGGAGAAAGCTTCGCCATGAATATCGGTGGCCGAGTGATTGCCGTGTCGGCAGCTCTCTTGACCACTCAACTATCGAATGTTATGCCCGGTGCCAGCGCGGCTATCCGGCTTGCGCATTCCGCTGGGGCAACGGGCCTGCTGGTTTTGGCGATCGCGTTGCTCATAAGCCGTTGGTTACCTGAACCACAAAGCAGCCAATTGCCAGAGTAAATCATAGGGGCATGGCCTCGATTCGATCGACTTTCGTAAGGAGGGAGTAAGGCTAGGGGCAAAAGCGACGTCCAGGAACTCTCGGGGGATTCCTCTTATCTGCTGGATAATGCCGGTAGAGAGGCGCCTGAGCGATTCAACGCTCTTTCCGCGATGTTTGATCCCGGCACGATCCGCCAGTTAGAAAGTCGGGAAGTGAGACAGGGTTGGCACTGCCTAGAAATCGGAGGTGGCGGCGGATCCGTAGCGAGTTGGCTTAGCGACCGCGTAGGCGCCAGCGGGCGCGTCGTTGCCACGGATATTGACACGCGGTTTCTCGAACCTTTGAAACTCCCGAACCTAGAAGTGTGGCGTCACAACATCGTCAGCGACCCTTTACCTGAGTCAGCCTTTGACCTGGTGCATGCTCGCTTGGTACTGGTGCATCTCCCGAACAAGGAGAGAGTTCTAGAAAAATTGATTGCCGCTCTCAAACCGGGAGGCTGGCTCGTTGAGGAGGAGTTCGATTCCTATTCTGTGCACCCGATCCGATGGTAAGTCCATACGAAACTCTCTTGAAGACACACGTGGCCATGGCACGGTTGATGACGGATCGCGGATTCGAAAGACGCTATGGACGGCTGCTCTTCGGACGCTTTCGCGCGCATGGACTTGTCAGTGTGGGCGCGGAGGCACGAATGTTCATGGTCCAACGCGGAGCACCAGGTGCGTGGCTCGTACGGGCGAACTATGAGCAGCTCCGCGAAACCATGATCGGGGCCGGCTACATCACCGCGCAAGAGTTCGAGGAGGACCTGGCACGGTTGGATGATCCAGACTTTCTGATGCCATCGTCGATTATGTGGACCGCTTGGGGACAGCGACCTAAGAGCCAAGTTGTACCGAATAATACCGAAGGCACCGGTGGAGAAGCAGACGACCTTCTGGCGTAAATGCTTCTAGTTACTCGAGATTACAGAGCGTGCGCATGTCTCATTTACGATAGAACGTCTGCCCTTTGCGCAGAAGGTCAACGCCCGTAAAACAGTGCTAGCGCGAGGAGCAAATGCTTTAGAATCAGAGTGACAAACGCGCCCGTAGCTCAGGTGGATAGAGCGTCTGCCTTCTAAGCAGAGGGTCGGGGGTTCGAATCCCTCCGGGCGCGCCACTCTTTTCAATAACTTACAGTCTGTTCGCATTAGTTGATCTGCTCCACTGTAGTGACTTTTGTAGGTACCTTCTGATTTTGTTGGGCCGCGGCCGTCGCTGCGGCGATAATTCCCGCTGTGCTGAACCTATCGAACTCCTGAATCGCCACTCGCTTCTGTTCCGCTGCCGGGTGAACGTACCTCATGGTCATTTGAATGCTCGCGTGTCCGAGCAGAGCGCTGAGCGTTGGCAAATCCACGCCGGACGCTACGGCCCGGGTAGCGAACGTATGACGCAAATCGTAGAGACGGAAATGACTTTTGATCCCGGCTCGCTTCATGGCAGTTTGGTGCGCTTTCTTCACGCTACCGATCGGCTTTTCAATATCGTGGGGCGACGGAAATACGAATGAAGATCCCGTCTTTTCCGCTTTTAGCGCGCGGGCCTTCAGTAGAGAAACGACATCGACTGTCATTGGAATTGTTCGGCGTGCGGCCTTGGTTTTTCCAAATGGATTGAAGATCGATCCTTGTTTGAAATCTATGTTCTCCACGCGCATCCGGAACACCTCTTCCGGCCGCATGCCAGTGCCGAGCATGACTTTCGCGATGTCGCGGAGAGGTTGGCTTGCTTCGGAGAGATAAGTAGCCTGATCCTCGAAACCGATGACCTGCATTGAGTCCAACGGCTCGAGAAACATGGCGACGCCGACGACCGGGTTCCTGACCGCGTAACCGTTACGTTCTGCCCTGCGAAACAGCAATTTTAACGTCGTGAGAGTGACCAGCCCGAGTTTTTTGTACCACGGCGAGTGAGAGAGTCTACATCACAGCCAACGGCTGTGAAATCGGATTTGTTAGGACTCCTTGGCTACAGGCCGCCGGTGCCGGCGGCCTGTAGCCCAACGACGAATGGGGCCGCAGCGTGTTGTACAATACACGCCATTTCTCGATCACCACCTGTGCCTCCCTCAATGAATAGAAAATCTCTCCGTTCAGGCATTCATCCCGCAGTTTCCCGTTGAAGCTCTCGCAGTAGCCGTTTTCCCATGGACTCCCCGGTTCGATCTACAACGTTCCCACGCCAACACTCCCCAGCCACTTCCGCAACTCCTTGGCTACGAACTCCGGGCCGTTGTCCGAGCGAATATGCTCCGGGACTCCCCGGCACAGCATCACGTCGGCCAGCGTCTCGATCACTTCGTATCTCCCCAACCTTCTGGCCACGCGAATCGCCAAGCACTCTCGGGTGTATTCATCGATCAGAGTCAACATCCGCAGCGTTCTTCCGTCGTGCGTCATCGCGCTGACGAAATCGTAGCTCCACACATGATTGGCTCGTTCCGGCCGCAACCGCACGCACGATCCGTCGTTCAGCCACAACCTCGCTCGCGCCCGCTGTTTCTGCGGCACTTTCAACCCCTCGCGCCGCCAGATCCGCTGTACCCGGTCCTTGCCGATCGGCCAACCCTGGGCTTGCAGCAGCGCTGTGATCCGCCGGTAACCATACCGCCCATACGCGCTGGCCAACGCGATGATGTTTCGTGTCAGCGCATCTTCGTCGGCTCGAACCAGCGGCACGTAACGCTGCGTGCCGCGCCACTGCTTCAGCACCCGACATGCCTCCCGCTCGCTCACCCCGTACTTTCTGCACGCATGTTCCACGGCGCCCCTGCGTCGCTCAGGGCTTAGAAGTTTCCCTCCGCTACATCCTTCAGAATCTGCTTCTCCAAAGACAGCTCCGCCACCAGTCGCTTCAGTTTCGCGTTCTCTCTTTCCAATTCCTTCAGCCGTTTTGCTTGATCCAATTTCAGGCCGCCGTATTCCTTCCTCCAGCGATAATACGTCTGTACGGTAATCTGCGTCTCCTTGCAGGCTTGCGGGGTCGTCTTTCCATTCGCTACTTCCACTTCGATTTGCCGCAGCAGCGTCACAATCTGCTCTGCCTTATATCTCTTGATCGGCATGACCGGTCTTCCTCCTCAGGTGAATTCTCTCTCATTTCACCTGGTACAAAAAACCCCGGTCAGGTAAGTCGGCAGTTGACGCAGCTAGGCCACGAAGTGATCGTGGCCCATGCACGCACGGTGCGACTGATCGGGGAGAGTAGCCGAAAAGATGATCAGCGGGATGCCCGGACGCTGGCTCGGCTGGCC
>Ga0210395_10000676_pt1 | contig 26116 bp, 18 predicted proteins | sample IncBWH4OmetaG_FD_150861 | JGI IMG/M metagenome (GOLD analysis project Ga0210395, IMG submission 150861) | Forest soil microbial communities from Barre Woods Harvard Forest LTER site, Petersham, Massachusetts, United States - Inc-BW-H-4-O ... | reverse complement strand
ACCAGTTTCAGGCTGCGGTTGACGTATTCCTGATTGGCGCTTTCAAAGGACGCAATCTCCGCCTCTTCCTGCACGTAGGCGCGGATGACCCGGGCCCCGGAAAAATTCTCCTGCGCCTGCGCCGAAATGTCGGAGAACATCGCCTGAATTCTTTCAAAGCGCTCATGGATGCGCCGCCCAAAATGCTGAATGACAACGCTGACTACGGGCAGCGGAAGAAACGCGTAGAAAGTGAGCTTGGGGCTGATGAGCACCATGAACGACAGCGCGCCGGCAGTGAATACCAGCGTATTCGCCGAATACATGATCGCCGGACCCAGCAGCATGCGCACCGCATTCAAATCGTTCGTCATCCGGGCCATAATGTCGCCGGTACGCGTGCGCTGGTAGTAGGAATAGGAAAGCGTCTCCAGGTGCGCGAAAAGATCGTTGCGCAGATCGAATTCTATGTCGCGCGAGATGCCGATCACGATCCAGCGCGTCAGGAACAGGAAAACCCCACGAACGGCGGCGACCTCCAGCATCTGCCAGGCAAAGTGCATCAGCTTCGCGGACGTAACGCCGGTATTGAGATCGTCGATCGCGTGCCGGATCACTTGCGGCAGCAGGATCCATGCGCCATTGCTGAGAAAAATGCAGAAAACGCCCGCCACAAACCCCCAGCGGTAACGCTTGAGGTAGGGCAGAAGCGGACGCATACTCTTGGGAATCATTCAGGTCGTGTAGATGAAATTCTAGCAGGCTGGGGTGCAAGTTTTGGAAGGCAGGTCGGACGGGGAATCGGTCCCGGGCGCCAGGCGTCAGACGCCAGGTCTTAGGCCATACGAATCCAGACGCTTAAGACCTCGTGCAGAAAACGTTAAGCTAACGGCGCTCTTTCTCGACGGTTGCACGCTGTGCGCTCGGAACGAGGTCGTTTCCGAAAGCCACGACGCTGACCGCCGCAAGCAGCGATCCCCAGGCGATGAAGAAGATCCATTCCGCGTAGAAGATGAACGCCTGAACCATATCCATCACATACCTCCTTGCTGCAGCGGACCGAGGTCAAGCCGAGAGCCTGACCCCGTGCCGCTTCCAGCAAACTCAAGCTGCAAACCACCGCGCACAACCTGAAGCCTTACTCCTGAGGAGCAGCGGCCGAGTCCTGCATACGTTGCTGCATGCGCGCTTCCCGATTGGCCTCGAACTGCTGCATCTTGGCCTGCTGGTCAGGAGTGAGCAACTGAAATAGCTCATTGTGGATGCGCGTTTCCTGCACCTTCAGTTGCACCAGCGTCTGCGACTGCTGCGCCACCAGCGCTTGCACCTTGGCTTCGTCATAGGTGCCTTCTTCATACTGCTTCAGCTGCTGCTGCATCACGTGAAGCTGCTGCATCTGCGGCTTCATAGCGGCTCGCTCTTTCTGCAGAACGGCCTTCATCTGAGTGCGCTGGGCATCAGTCAGATCAAGGTATTTGGAGAAGAAGCCCATAGGGCCTCGCATGCCAAAGGCATGGCCCTGCATCGGCGGTGCATCCGCCGTTTGCGACTTCGCGATGGCGGCTCCCATCGTCACTACCAGTGCAGCTATCAACAACCGAAAACGAATCGTCTTCATAAGGTTCTAACTCCTTCGCACTCCGGCTCCATCCACGCCCTTGCCTGCTGGGAGCCTGGGGCTTCTGCGTACACTCATAGGAACACGGCGCGCGCGGAAAAGTGGTAAAAAGTCAGTCAATGCGAGTAAAGTTTTGTCAAAGACGGCAACGCCTGACCGGACAACAGGGTTAGCCGTCTCTGAGTTTGACAATTCTTTACCGCTGCCAGCCCGCGATCTGGTGCACAATGAAAACTGCCAAGATGGAACGGATTCTGGTTATCGACGATGATGTCGAACTATGTACCCTCGTGGGGGAATACCTGCAGGCCGAGGGATTCGTAGTCGAGTTCGTGCATGATGGCGAGAATGGGCTGCAGCGCGCCACTGCCGGCGGATACCTGCTCGTGGTGCTGGATGTGATGTTGCCCGGCATCAACGGTTTTGAAGTGCTGCGCCGGATCCGCGCCACCTCCCGCCTGCCGGTCCTTTTGCTCACGGCGCGCGGCGAAGATGTCGACCGCATCGTCGGATTGGAGATCGGCGCCGACGACTATCTGCCCAAACCTTTTAATCCCCGCGAGCTGGTGGCGCGCATTCGAGCCATCCTGCGCCGCACCCGCAGCGACAAATCGGCCCCCTCTGCACCCGATATCGTCCGCGTCGGTGAAATCGAACTCGACCCCGCCACGCGCAGCGTTCGCCGCGATGGCGAACCCGTCGACCTCACCTCGGTCGAGTTCAATCTGCTGGAAGTGCTGCTGCGTGAGGCTGGACGCGTGGTGCCGCGCGAGCGCCTGGTCAACGCCGTCTTGAGCCGCAAATTCTCGCCCTTCGACCGCAGCATCGACATGCACGTCAGCAAGGTCCGCAAGAAGCTTGGCGATACCGACGCAGATGAGCACATCAAGACCATCCGCGGCGTAGGCTACATCTTCGCCCGTCCGCGGGAGAAGGTTGGGGAAAAGGTGAAGACCTCATGAAAAGTCTGTTCCTCAAGATTTTTCTTTCCTTCTGGATGGCTTTTGCCTTGTTTCTCGTGCTCGCGATCCTCGTCACGCTGGCGTTTCGTCCGAGGACCTCAAGTTGGGAAGCTCTTCTGGCGACCGCAATGAATGACTCCGTGAATGCCTATGAACAGAGAGGCACGGCGGGGCTCGGCGAATATTTCGACAATCTGGAAAAGACGCAGCACGTCCGCGTCTTTCTATTCAATGAAAACATGGAGGAGATTTTGCACCGGGGCGCGCCAGAATGGGCGCTGCGTGTCGCAAAGGGAGGGCCGCGGGTGCCGCACGAAGGCTTTATTTTTCCCGCACCGCCTCCGGTGTTGCGCGATTCCCGCGCTTCCTCTGACGGATTGCATCGTTACACGCTCGTGCTGTCTCCTCCGCCGGGGCCACGCCTGTTCCTCGGTCCGCGGGGATTGCCTATTCCTGGTCTGATCATCGCTGTCATCTCCTCGGGACTCGTCTGCTACCTGCTGGCGTGGTTCCTGACCATGCCAATCGTGCGATTGCGCGCGGCCACGCGTCAACTCGCCGCAGGCGATCTCACCGCCCGGGCCGGCGCTCCCCATGTCACAAGACGCGATGAGGTTGCCGGCTTGATGCGGGATTTTGACGGCATGGCGGAACGGTTGGAAAACCTGGTCAAAGCGCAATCCCGCCTGCTTAATGACATCTCGCACGAACTGCGCTCACCACTGGCGCGGCTGAATGTAGCTTTGGGCCTGGCGCGGCAGCGCTCCGGGCCGGAAACCGCGGCCATGCTGGAGCGCATTGAACTCGAGGCCAGCCGCCTCAATGAACTCATTGGCCGTCTGCTCACTCTGGCCCGCCTGGAAGACGGCGAGCAGCACGTGCCCTCGACGCTGTTTTCGCTGGACGAAGTGGTGCTCAACGTAGCCGAAGATGCGGAGTTCGAAGCGCAGGCCAGGCGTTCCCATGTCCGCAGCGAAATTCCCCCAGGGATTTGGGTGGTGCGCGGAGATCCCTCGCTACTGCACAGTGCCATAGAAAATGTTGTGCGCAACGCCATCCGCTACACGCGCGAAGGCACCACGGTTGACATCGATTTGGAAAGGAAGTTGATTGCTGGTGGTGAGGAAGCGGTGGTCCGAGTCACCGACTGCGGCTCGGGTGTACCCCCCGATGCGCTCGAAAAATTGTTCCAGCCGTTTTACCGCCTCGACGATGCTCGAGGCCGGCAAACTGGCGGGGTGGGCTTGGGCTTGGCCATTACCGAGCGGGCAGTGCGCTTCCACGGCGGACGCGTCGCTGCCACGAACCGGGCCGAGGGTGGACTGATGGTCGAGATCCACCTGCCTCTGATGGCGGTGCCCGCTGGTGCGGACGAAACTCTAACCGCAGTGGCCAGTGATCAGTGGCCAGTGGCCAGCGGCCAAAGGGATTAAGCTGGTCACCGACCCCTGACCCCTGACCCCTGACCTTCAGGCAACTCGCAGGCCCGTCTGCGGTTCCAATAGGTCCGGGGGTTTGCTCTTCCCACGCATTCCTGATACATAAATGGATGGCAATTCACGCCTTCAAATAGGGTTTACGCCCGGTTTGTGTGGCCGGGGAATGCATCAGTACGCTCATAGGAGATAAACCGAAGAATGTGGACAAGGTTTGCCTGGATGGTGGCGCTTCTGGCTCTGGTATCAATGGGCTTCCTGATAGCCTGCAACGCCAAGTACTCCTCGAACGACAATGGTCTGGTGGTGGTTCCCAGCCAGGGTGGGGGACCGCTGGTGAATAACCAACAAAACGGGCCGGTAATGGAGACTTTCAGCCTCGATCTGTCGAACGGTTCCACGACGGAGATTAATAACGTGAACGGTCCTCCGACGCCGGGGTTGCCAACGGCTATCGTTCTTGATCCGGCAGGCAATAACGCCTACGTGATCGTCACTGAGAATCCCGCAGTGCCTGGAGGTAGTGTCACGGGGATTGCGGCGTTTCCTATAGCTTCCGATGGCAAGCTGGCGAGCGCCACGACGTACACGCTGAACAACGCGAGTGTGACCGCTGTGGTCAACGGGCAGAATACAGTGGAATCGGTCCCTGTCACTCCAGTGGCCCTGAGGATAGATTCCGCAGGCAAGCTTCTCTTCGTGGCCAACAACTCGACAAGCGATAGTTCCGGAAACCCGGTGCCGGGCTCGATCTCAGTGTTCTCGGTCGGCAGCAATGGCACCTTATCTGAGGTCGCGGGCTCGCCTTTTGTGCTTCCGGTAAACGGCGTCAACGTGAACCCACCGGCGCCGTGCACGAATCAGGTAGCATGCTCCAGCCCGCTGGCGTTGGCCGTTACCCCGACCATCTACGCTCCGCAGTTCGCTTACTGCTCAGGGACTGCGCCTCCGACGACGGAGAACCTGTATGTACCGGACTCCGTCAACAACATTCTGCTGAATTACTCGGTGTCATCGAATGGCACGCTAACTCTGGTTCAAACCGATGACGGGGTCGGAATTCCGACCGGCACCAATCCCGATGGGGTGGCCGTCGATCCGTGTAACCGGTTTGTTTATGCCTCGAACGGTGGGCCGGGGAGCATTGCCAATACAGTCAGCGCTTACGCGATCTGCAGCACCGTCTCGCCGCCAAACTGCCCGGGTCCGGCTCCAGACTTCAGACTGCTGGCGGTGAAGGGTTCACCCTTTGCCGTTTCTCCCGGCGACAGCCCGGGACCTTTGACGGTAGATGCGTACGGCAATTACTTGTACGTAGTGGACATCGCGTCCGGCCTGGTCTCGCAGTTCAGAATAAGCACGGCCACCGGCGCCTTGACTCCGCTCGTGCCGCCTTTTGTGTCCGCGGGGATTGGGGCGAATTCGATTGCGATCCGCAGCGACGACAGTTTCGTATTCGTGGCGAACATGCAAGCGGCGACGCTGTCGGAATTCGCCGTCAACCTCCAGAATGGAAACTTGACCCCGCTGCCGGTGATTCAAACATTCAATTATCCCTCAGGAGTCGCGGTGAAGTAATCGGCCGACACGGCATGATCTGTCCGCGGGCTGGTTTGCAGGCGACTGGATCGCCGCGGACTACGTCGGAATTTTCAGAATCAGATAAGCGCCCACTAGAGCGAAGATGAGGTCCGGCGACCAGGCGGCCAGCGCCGCGGGCAACAGGCTGATGTCGCCCATCGCCTCGGACAAACGCGAAACGACGGTGTAAACCACTGCGATCCCCACAGCCACGGCAACTCCCGTGATGGCCCCTTTCTTGGCTGCTGACAAAGAAAACGGAACAGCGAGCCCTGCCATGATGAACGTGATCAAAGGATAGGAAAGCTTCTGGTCCAGCTGCACTCGGAGCCTTACCACATCGAAGCCGCTTTGCTGTAAATCCCGGATGTAGCGGCGCAGTTCCTCATAGTTCATTTCGGAGTACTGTTTCACCTCCTTCTTGAAATATGAAGGCTGCTCGCTGAGCTCGGGAAAAGTGGAGACGTCGAAGGTACGGTAGCCGGCAATCGCGGCAGTGTGCAAAGACCGCTGCCAGCCTTGTTCAAAGATCCAGCGACCGAGGTTGTCGGCCCAGTGGGCGCGCTCGGCGTGGATGCGCTGCGTAATGGTAAAACTGGCGGGATCGATTCGAAAGATGGTGAGATTGGCGAACTGATCGCGGTCGGCATCGAAGAACTGGTAATAGTAGATGTCGTTGTGCTGGCCGAAAATCCAGCGCCTGTCGGGACGCAGATAGGTTTGCGGCGGCTTGCCCTTGATCTGGTTGTGCAGCGCTTCCTGGCGCTTGTTGGTATGCGGCAAGTAGAACTGGTCGGCAAAGAACAATCCCGCGGAGAGCACGGCAGCCGCGGCCAATACCGGCATGACGATGCGGTAGACGCTGGTTCCGGTCGCTTTGATTGCCGTGATCTCATTGGAGCGGTTCATCAACCCGAAAGTGATCAGCACGGCCAGCAGCATGATAAGAGGCGCAACGCTATAAAGCAGGTAGGGAGAAACGTTCAGCAGATACTCCACGACCACGATCGCGGGCGTCTGGTTGCGCAGAATGTCTCCCAGCAACTCGAAGAGCGTAAACACCAGAAGCAGCACCAGGAAAGCTGCGACGATCATCCCAAGGTAGAGGAAGAAATCGCGCAGCACATAGTCATCGAGCAGAGTAGGGAAGCTGGCGCTGAAAACTCGCCGGCGACTGGAGGCACGCTCGAAAGCATTGGCAGTCTCTCTGCGCCGGTGCCTGCGGTCAACTGCAGGGATGTTTCCCGGAACTTCATTTCGCTTCCATGGCCAGATTACGGGCAGCGATAACGGCCTCCGCTCGGCTTGCCACAGCAGGAACAACGCCGCGGCGAAGAATACGAAGTTCGCCAGCCATGCTCCGAACACCGGGTTTACTCTGCCCTGCTTGGCCAGCGAAACTCCAATCAGAGAAATAAAGTAATAGACGAAGACCAGCGCAATCGTGAGCACGAAACCGCCCGACTTGCCGCTTTTCTTCGAGGATAGTCCCAGCGGAATGCCGACCATTGCCAGCACCAGACACGCCGTGGGCAAGGCGAATCGGTTGTGAAATTCGATGAGGTACACGCGTGCCGATGCGGGATCGACGCTGGCGGCGCGATCGTGCAGCGCCGAGGTGCTGACGGCTTTCACTGGAGTTTGTTCGTCCGCTTTGTTTTCCGACGAAGCCAGTTCGATCGGGATGTCAGTTTGTTCGAAGGTTGAGATCTGGTAATGGTCAAGCTGCGCGGGATCGGTTTCGTGCGTGGAACCTTCCTTGAGATGCAAGTGCAAGCGGTCTTCGCCTTCGGGGACGAGGATGCCTTCGCGGGCCAGCGTGATGCTGGGATTCGAAGGATCGGAAATATCGGCGAGAAAAACTCCGTTCCAAACTGCGCCCCCCTGGGCGCTGTGCACGTCCTGCACGTAGAGCACGAGCTTGGGAAAGCCTTCATAAAAGACGCGCGGTTGCACTTCATAGGAAGCCTGCGCGCCTTTCAGTTGATCCTCCAGGCGTGCGAGCGATGCCAGTGACCATGGGGCCAGATAAAGCCCGTTCAGCAGGGCGAGCAACCATGCGCCGGCGACAAAAATGCCAAGTATTCGCCCGAAGCTCCATACGCCCATGCCGCTGGCTCGCATGGCGGTAATTTCGCTGTCTGCGGCGAGCCGGCTCAAGCCGATGAGAATCCCTACCAACACGCTCATGGGAATGGTGTAGGTGAGCGCGAAGGGCACCGTGTAGAAGAAGATTTCCGCAACGCTGGGCAGCGGCGCGCTGGCGCGGACCACGAGTTCCAGAATGTGTCCTAGATCGCGGGTGAACAGCACAAAGGTGAAGATCGCGGCGCCGATGAGAGCGTGCGAGGTCACTTCGCGAAGAATGTAGCGGGTAAGAATCCGCATCGGGGTGACGTTTGCTGAGGGCAGGATAGCATGGGGTTGGAAAGCAGGGGTCAGTGGCTAGGGGTCAGGGGTCAGTTCTTGGAGATGGCTTTATCTTCGCGCTGAATGGTTCTTAACGTTCCAACGGAAGTTTGTGGACGGGTGAAGGTCGAACGCTTTAGGACCTTGTGGATTCCTTGTCAAAATAAATTCCCACGACGCTGGTGGATTCGGGTTCCCTGGCCTGCGTTTCGGACCAGAAGCGGGGTATCCCCCTCCCCCCTCCCGTCACTGGAATCATCACGTTAGCAGGGCAATAAACTAGTTGACACACATGTGCTCTTGTGATATCGTTTCTGCATGGACGCCACAAAGCACCTTCCCGAGCCGAAAACACTGCAAGAAGCGGTTGTCTACTTCGCCGATCCTGACCGCGCCTTTGAGTACGCCAAAAAATTGCGCTGGCCGGATGGCAACGTTGTGTGCCCACGTTGCGATGTGGCAAAGAATTCGTTCGTAAAGACTCGCCGCCTGTGGTTCTGCTACGCGTGCAAGCGCCAGTTCACAATCAAGGTCAAGACGATCATGGAGGACTCGCCCATCACTCTCGACAAGTGGATGACGGCGTTTTGGCTGCTTGCGAACGCGAAGAACGGAATCAGTTCTCACGAACTTGGCCGCGCAATCGGAGTAACGCAAACGACGGCATGGTTTATGTTGCAGCGCATCCGCGAAGTAATGAAAAAGCACACATGCGATACCAGCAAGATCGGCGGCGAGGGCAGCACCGTGGAAGCCGATGAAACGTTTGTCGGAGGCAAAGTTAAGAACATGCACCGTTCGCGCCGTCTGCGATTCGCGCAGCAAGAGGGTTTTGTCGGAGCCTCGACAGGCAAGACGATTGTGCAAGGCATCCTCGACCGAAATCTCCGCAAGGTTCGTGCCACAGTGGTGCCGAATGTGACGCGGGAAACGTTGCAGAATGCGATTCTCAAGAACGTGAAGTTTGGGAGCACGATATATACGGATAACGCAGTCGCTTATGACAACGGAATGCAGCGCCGATTCATCCATGACGTTGTTAACAAGACCGAGACTTACGTTCGTGGTCAAGTCCACGTCAATGGCATGGAAAACTTCTGGTCGCTCCTCAAGCGATCTCTGCGCGGCACTTACGTTGCTGTGGAACCGTTTCATCTTTCGCGTTACGTCGATGAGCAGGTTTTCCGGTACAACCATCGGAAGGATGGCGAACGCAAGATGACGGATGCAGAGCGTTTTTCCGCTGTCATGTCCCAAGTACTGGGCCGTCGTCTCACCTACAGCGATCTGACGGGGAAGAGTGATTCGCCACATCACGCGCCGACAGGGACGGGGACGGTGCAAGAGCCGTTCTAGTCCTTGTCGGATTTCTTCGGCTTCGCTTGTGAAGCAGGGTTCCTGACCTGCTTCTTTTTCTTTTTGGGGTTGGCCTGTAAAATCGCGCTGGCGAAGCGTTCAAAGTTGGCAGTTGCTTGCGGACCTTCGATGTATTCGGGTTTCATTTTGAACTCAGCGGGAAGATTCGACCGTGAATCGAATCTTCCCGAAAAACGGTGGTGACAGCATGAGTGTAGCGCAGTCTTCTGTGCATTGGAAGCGACTCAGGGAGCCAGAAGCAATCCCAGGTTGGCTCATATTGGGGTGGAAGTTGCTGAACGCCATTTCAAACGTGGATTATCTAAAGCAGCATATAGCTGCCGTCTGGCAATTCTGCAAGACCCCAGTCGGTAATGTACTGCTCATTTTCGGTGGGCTCGCGTGGCTCGCTGCAGTCGTCTTGTGGCCCAGACAACCCAGAGAACCTGAGAATAGCGAGAAGCATGAGCCGGAAAATACAACTTCTTCGGCTGAAGTTCTGGTTCAGGCTGAAGCGAAGGCGAGGGCCGGAGATATTGCGTCTGTTTATAAGACCCTCTGGGAGAATGTTGCAAAGATCAACCGTTCCCTTGACCATTTGGCACACAAGCCAGAGCCAACGCTTAAGCAGCGAACGACGCAGTTAGCCAATGAATTGTTTGCGCTGCTGCAAAAGCTAGGCCCGGAACCTCCAGACCCGTTATCGCTGCCACCCTCGGAGCGGAACACTGTGGCCAAACAACTACTGGCCCAGAACGCCTATTCCGACTGGCAAAGAAGCGCCTACTATAATTACAGGGCTCATTTTAGAAACCGCGTCATACAAATCGACGATGAACTTGCTGCGTCGAAGATTTTCATCAAGCTGGATGACCAAGAAATCGACCCACCAAAAAACAATGGGGAGATAAAGCTAAAGAAAATCGCAGAGACTCTGCTTCTTACGGCCCAGCAAATGCCATAAGGCCCTGTCACGGCACTTTTATTGTACATGTGTGTCAACTAGGTTATTGCCGTTAGCAGGAAATTCTCCGCAAAATCCGGATGTCAAAGAACTTAGATACTAAAATCCGTGAAAGAAAGGACTTAGAGGCGCGACGACGCGGGCTCACCCGACCGTCACGGCCTCGACCATGATTGCGCGATTTCGATGACGGCACAAGGTCAGATGTCACACGGGACGTGTGGAAAAATCTTGGGAGCGAATGATGTTCTAAACATCGGTGCGTCGGATTCATAGCCCGCCTTCGGGAAACCGCGAAAGGTGGGTAGGCTCGTTCGCTGTAGGCAAGGAGGGAGGTGGCTCCCGGCTCAGAGATCTCACTGAGTGTAAACGCCTGGCTTCAGCAATCGTTGATTACCCGCATTCCGCCTTGACTCTCGCATCCCAAACGGACTACAGTTGCCTCCTCCTTCCCCTTGTGGGATCGGCTCTCACGATCGTCGAGCGCCGCATCTTGCGTCCTCTAGTAAGTAACCGGGCCGCGTTCCAAGCAGGACCACTGCCACGTCAGAAGGTCTGAGGAGGATCACTCATGCAAAGCCAAAAACTCTCCATCGGGTTCGCCGTGCTATTGGTGATCTTTGCCTTGACCATCCTCATGACGGCCACGAACGCAACCGCCCAAGGGGACTCCCTTTCCATCGTTAACCCGGACTTCTCGGCGGTGCCGATTGTGTGTGCCCTCGACTATGCCTACCAAGCGACCGGAGGGGGAGACTGCAGCGGGCCAATCGACCCGCAGCAGGACTTCAACAGCGCTCCCGGCTTCGGCTGGACCATCGTTCCTGTATCTCCCCCGCTCGGTGGCGGCACTGGCGCTGGCCTCACCGACCCCAACAGCAACTTCTTCCCGCCCTCCTTCGCGGGACTTCCGTTCACCCAGGCAGCGTTCTTGCAGAACAACAGCGCCGCGCTGTGGCAGACGATCGGAGGCTTCAGCGCCGGTGGAGCATACACTCTCAGTTTCTACCTCGGTTCGCGCTATTACAACGGTGGCTTTGACGGCAACCAGACCATCCAGGCGCTGATTGGCGACAAAGTGATCGGCACATGGACGTTAACTAGTTTCACCCCGTTCACGCTCCAAAGGGCGTCGTTCACCGTTAGCACAGGCGGCGATCAAACACTTAAGTTCGTTGGTCTGGCCTCCGGAGATCACACCGCGTTCATCTCCGGCGTGGCGATCAGCCCCACTACCTTCACGACACTCGGGTTCTTCAACGGGCTTGACGGGTCCGCTCCCAGCGCGCCCCTCGTCCAAGGACTCGATGGAAACTTATACGGGACGGCAAGCGGAGGCGGGGCGGACGCCGGCGGCACAATATTCAAGATCACCCCAGAGGGCGGGTTGACCGGGCTGCGCCGCTTCTGTTCGCGACCTGAATGCGCTGACGGTCGGTCCCCACAGACAGGGTTAATGCAAGGCGAAGATGGAGACCTCTATGGTGTAACTTCCCTTGGGGGCACCGGTTGCCCCAGCGGCGACTGCGGCACGGTCTTTACGATGGCCTTGAGTGGAACGTTGTGGACGTTGCACAGCTTCGATCTGGCCGACGGATCTTCCCCGGCGGGGTTGCTGCAGGCCAGAGACGCGAACTTCTACGGTGTGGTCGAGGGTGGTGGGGCTAATACTGGCCCGAATTGTCCCCTCGGTTGCGGCGCGGTATTCAAGATGACCCAGGATGACACTCTGACGACAATTTACAACTTCTGTTCGCAGGCTGAGTGTGCGGACGGCGCAGGGCCGGATTCGCTGGTGCAAGGCACGGACGGGAACTTCTACGGAACGACTAACGGAGACGGAAACGGCGCCAACTGCGCAAGTGGTGACGACTGCGGCACAGTCTTCAAAATCACGCCAGATGGCACCCTGACCACCCTCTACCGCTTCTGCTCGCAAGCGGCTTGTGCGGACGGCTCCCTACCGACAGGATTAGTGCAAGCGACCGATGGAAACTTCTATGGGGTCACAGCGGTCGGGGGCGTCACTAACGACCTGTGCCCAAAAGGCTGCGGCACGCTCTTCAGAATCACGCCGGGCGGCGTACTAACCACACTTTATAATTTTTGTTCGCAGGCTGCTTGTGCGGATGGCATTGCTCCGGTAGGGGTGCCGATACAAGCCACGGACGGCAACCTCTACGCTACAGCCGCGGCAGGTGGAAGCAGCACCAACTGCCCCTCGCTTAACGGATGTGGCACACTCTTCAAAATCACGCTCGGCGGGACGCTTGCGGTGCTGCATCAGTTCGTCGGTACCGACGGTTCAGACGCGCGAGGGCTAATGCAAGCCACGAACGGCAACTTCTACGGCACCACCTCCGCAGGCGGGAACAGCATTTGCAAGAGCGTCGGCTGCGGTACGGTCTACATACTGTCAGAGGGCCTTGGCCCATTCGTGATAACCGTGCCTACGTCCCGAGAAGTGGGACAATGTGTGCGAATTTTAGGGACGGAACTGACCGGCGCAACATCAGTCAAATTTAACGGCGCGTCGGCGAGCTTCACCGTGGTTTCAGCAACCGAGATCACGGCGACCGTTCCTGCTGGCGCAACGACGGGCACAGTCGAAGTCACAACCCCGAGCGGGACGTTGCGAAGCAACTTGGCGTTCCGCGTGTTCTGAGAGCAGGGAGTACCGATGGACGGTTGGCGTAAACAACCTATATCACTCATCGAGTTGCTCTTTATCGTGATCGTGCTTAGGCTCGCTTCAGAAACAGCGCAGCCAAAGGCGGCAGCGTAAGCTTCAGCGAGTGAGGGCGGCCGTGGGCTGGTTCGTCTTCAGCATTCACTCCACCTAAATTGCCGACTCCGGTGCCGCCGTATTCCGAAGCGTCGCTGTTCAGTAACTCGCGCCAGTAGCCATGTTCCGGAACGCCCGCGCGACAGCCCACACGCGTTCCGCGAAGCTTCGCGCACGCTCATGGTGTCTTCTTTCGCCGCATAGACCAGTAGGTGAAAACGCCACCGACTGCTGCGCCCGCAAGAAAAATGACCGAAGGAACACGAGTACCCGGATGTAGGTGAAAACGCCACCAAGTACCACGCCCGCTGGAAAAATGACCGCAGGGAAGGTGAAGATCCGGATGTTCATGGCTCTCTCTTTCGCCGCATAGACCGGTAGGTGAAAACGCTACCAACCGCCACGCCCGCGAGAAAAACGACGCCAATGAACACGAGTATCCACGGGAGTGCGCCGCCAAAGGCACTAAGTCCATCGGCTATCAGCATGGTCCAATTCCAGGCTTACCCCGGTTGCGGTAGCTGTTGAAGAATCCCCATTACACTCATTGACCCGGTTCGTGTGTGGTTTAGCGGCTTTGCTCGGTCTCCCCTGCCGAGCTACTCAGAACGGGTTCCGTGCCATTGTCCCAGTCCATGCTCATCGCGATATGTCCCACTTATTGTCCTGCCCTGGACCGTGCCTTGGACGCGAGGGCCGTCGACCCTGCCTCGAAAGGTTAGCACGGTGCGGGTCTTCGTTCGGAAGAGGATGTGTTGCTGATTGACGGTCCCTTCCAGTTCTCCCTCCTGGCCCGGACCTTGGTAATGACCCGTGATCACCCCACCCTGTTGGGTGAGCTGCATGACCTGAGTGCGGTCCCTGCCATCGGGCCCTTTCGAGTAGATTGTCCAATTGCCAGCGACATTGGCCGGCGGCTCTTGCGCGACCACGATAGTGCTGACCGCGAGCAACAGGAGGGGGAGGCAGGGAAGAAGCAGTTTCGTGCTGTATCTCCTCATAGCGTCCTCTAATCGCGCCCCTCGCCGTACGACTTGGCCGGGATGACACCCGATGCGGGTCTCTGTCCAGAAATCCGTACAACGAATTTCAGCGCCGCAGGTTGAAACAAAGCAATTACACTCATCGGCCTTGCGATGGTTTTGAAGCTGAGGCCTGTTTACGTCTAAGGACCGGATGCGGATGACAGCTACGCCGATTGTTTTGCGGGAGCGAGCGCAATTAGCGCAACGCCGACCACAACAAGCGCAGGCACGTCACCTAGTAGATGTCCGCGTTCGCTCGGATTCTGGAATGCCTGCACGGCCATAATGGCAGCATGCACGAGGCTCGACCACGCCGTAAAGGCGATCAGGCTGCGATTCGCGGATGGATTACGAGCAGCAAGCAGCAGGAAAATACCGAGTGTGGCGTATACGCCAAGGATCATCTGCTCGTATTCCGGTTGGTTAGGCTGCCATCGCCACCCGCTCGGCCATAGAAACATCATCAGCGGGTAAACACCAAGCAAGAAGATCACCCCCACCAACATCAACACAACCTTCAGTGCCCGTTCTCGATTCATCGTGCCCTCCTCTGCCACTTCCTTTGCAAGCGAGTCAATTCTAAGCTCTCTTCAGAAACAGCGCTGACAAAGGCGGCAACGTGAGTTTCAGCGAGTGCGGACGCCCATGGGCCGGCTCTTCCTCGGCGTTTACTCCGCCTAGATTCCCGACACCGGTGCCACCGTATTCCGAAGCGTCGCTGTTCAGCAACTCGCGCCAATAGCCGCCTTCAGGCACGCCCACGCGATAGCCGACACGCACGATCGGTGTGAAGTTACAGACGATGAGGACGGTGTCTTTGGGAGACTCACTCTTGCGCAGCAGCGAAATCGTGCTGGTTAGATTGTCGTTGCAATCCACCCACTCGAAGCCGGCGGGGTTGGTATCGAGCAGGTGCAGGGCTGGCTCGCTGCGATAAACCCGATTCAACTGTCCGACCCAGTTCTGCAGACCGCTGTGAGTCGGATACTGAAGCACGTGCCATTCGAGGCTGGTGTCGTGCGCCCATTCGCGGACCTGGCCAAACTCGTCGCCCATGAAGAGCAACTTCTTTCCCGGCTGGGCGTACATGTAAGCGAACAGCAGCCGCAGGTTGGCGAAGCGCTGCCGCTCATCGCCGGGCATCTTGCCAATCAGCGATCCTTTGCCGTGCACAACCTCGTCGTGCGACAGCGGCAGCACGAAGTTTTCCTGAAACGAATACAGCATGCGGAACGTGAGCTTGCTGTGATGATACTTGCGATGAATGGGATCGTTCTTGAAATACTCGAGCGTGTCGTGCATCCATCCCATATCCCACTTCAAGCCGAAGCCGAGGCCGCCGAGGTAAACCGGCCGCGAAACCATGGGCCAGGAGGTGGATTCTTCCGCGATGGTCTGAATGTCGGGATGCTCTTTGTACGCTTCCTGATTGAAGCGGCGGAGAAATTCGATGGCCTCGAGGTTCTCGCGGCCACCGAACTTGTTGGGAATCCATTCACCCTGCTTGCGTGAATAATCGAGATAGAGCATGGAAGCTACCGCGTCCACGCGCAGTCCATCGATGTGATATTTGTCGAGCCAGAACATCGCGCTCGACATCAGAAAGCTGCGCACTTCGGTGCGTCCGTAGTTGAAGATGTGCGTCTTCCAGTCGGGGTGAAAACCCTGCCGCGAATCGGCGTGCTCATACAGGTGAGTGCCGTCGAAGTATGCCAGACCGTGGGCGTCGGAAGGGAAGTGCGACGGCACCCAGTCGAGGATTACGGCGATGCCGTGCTGGTGGAGGTAGTCGACCAGATACATGAAATCCTGCGGCATGCCGTAGCGGGATGTCGGAGCGAAATAGCCGGTGGTCTGGTATCCCCAGGAACCGTAGAAGGGATGCTCCATCACCGGCAGGAATTCGACGTGAGTGAAGCCCAGGCGTCCGACATATTCGGCGAGACGGGGCGCGGTCTCGCGATAGGTTAGCGGACGATTGTGCTCCTCGGGAACCCGCATCCAGGAGCCGAGGTGAACTTCATAAACGGATTGCGGCGCGCGCAGAGAGTTGCGAGCGGCACGCTTCTCCATCCAATCGCGATCTCCCCACTGATAGTCGAGATCCCAAACTACAGAAGCCGTGCGGGGAGGCTTCTCGTGCAAGATGCCGAGAGGGTCGGCTTTGTCGACTTGGTAGCCGTGACGCCGCGACTCGATGTGAAATTTGTAGAGCGCCCCTTTGGTCACGCCAGGGATGAAGCCTTCCCAGATACCCGATGCGCCGCGCGGCGCGAGCAAGTGAGATTGGGGATTCCAGTTGTTAAAGCTGCCGATCACCGAAACCTGGCGGGCATTCGGCGCCCACACGCTGAAGACCGCGCCCTCGACTGCGTTGCGCGAAACCAGGTGCGCACCCATGGTTTCAGCCATGCGATAGTTGCTGCCTTCGTTGAACAGGTAAAGATCCTGATCGGAGAGCAGCGTCACGCGCTCAGTAGCCGCGGGAGTGGGAGTTTCGGGCATTTCCGAATTCCTAGTGTACCGGAAAGACCTCCGAGCAGACCGAATCCCGCATGCTAGACTTTGTTTTCCAGCCATGCCCGCACTGCGTCTGATTTTTCTCTGGCATCAGCACCAGCCTTTCTACAAGGACCTGGTTACCGGCGAATATCGCCTGCCTTGGGTGCGCCTGCATGCTCTGAAAGATTATTACGGCATGGTGAAGCTGCTGGACGAATTTCCTAACGTTCACCAGAACTTTAATCTGGTGCCGTCGTTGATTACGCAGATTCAGGATTATGTGGCGGGGACGGCGCAGGATCCGTTTCTGACCGTGGCCGCGAAACCGGCAAAGGACTTGACGCTGAAGGAGCGGCTCTTTGCTCTGCAGTATCTTTTTCAGGCCAACCCGGCGAACGTGATCGGGCGGTATCCGCGGTACTGGGAACTGCGCGAGCAGTTCCGTGAGCACGGATATGCTCCCGAAAAGGCGGAGAAATATTTTGAACCGCGTCACTTCACCGACCTGCAGGTGCTGTCGCAGATTGCATGGTTCGACGAATTCTTTCTGGAAGACAAAGACGTTGCGGAGCTGATCAAGAAAGAGCGCAACTACTCGCTCGAAGATCAGGCTTTTGTAATCAAGCGCGAACGCGAACTGCTGGGCAAAGTTCTGCCCGCATATGCCGAGGCGGCGAAGAAAGGATCGATTGAGATCTCAGCGACGCCTTTCTATCATCCGATTCTTCCTCTGGTCTGTGACACGAACGCGGGAGCGGTTTCTTCGCCGGGGCTGCCTTTGCCGCAAAACCGGTTTCGTCATCCAGAAGATGCGCGTGAACAACTGGTGCGCGCCCTTGACCTTCACCAGCAGGTGTTTGGCCTGCGCCCGCAGGGCGTGTGGCCGTCGGAAGGCAGCGTTTCGGAAGAGACCCTCGCAATAGCGCACAGTCTGGGCGTGAAGTGGATGGCCACTGACGAAGGCGTGCTCGGCCGCAGCACCGGCGTGTTCTTCGCCCGAGATGGCAACGGCCGCCTGCCTGCGCATCTGGCGGAGCGGCTTTACAACATCCATCATTATGAAAATGGCCAGACTGCGATGCACATGGTTTTCCGCGACCACACAATTTCGGATCTGATCGGCTTCGTTTATTCGGGGATGGATCCCGGCGATGCTGCCGGGCATCTGTTGCACAACATCAAAGAGGCGGCCCAACCGGTGCTGGCGCAGGGACGTGACGCCGTGGTGTCGGTGATTCTCGATGGCGAAAATGCCTGGGAATATTATCCGAAATCTGGGCGGGAATTTCTGCGGCGCTTCTACGATGCGCTGCAACGCGAGGCGGGTTTGGAGCCAGTTACGGTTTCGGAGGCGATTGCCCGCCATCGTTATATCTCAACCTTGCCCTCGCTGGTTCCGGGTTCGTGGATCAACGCGAACTTCAATGTCTGGATTGGCGCTCCGGAGGACAACCGCGCTTGGGACTACCTCCATCACGCGCGCGAATTTTATTCGGTCCATGCGGCGCAGGCGAGCGAGTCTCAGCGAAAGCTGGCTTTCGAAGAAATCCTGATTGCAGAGGGTAGCGACTGGAACTGGTGGTACGGACCGGAGCACCACTCAGCGAACGACCGCGACTTTGACGAGCTTTACCGCAAACATCTTTCGAACGTTTACCAGGCCTTGGGAGCGGCTCCTCCGGATTACCTGGCCCAGCCCATCACGGCCGGCGAAGTGCGGCCAGCGTTTACTCCGCAGACTGCTTACATTCATCCCCGCATCACGGGCGACATGATTCGCTACTTCGAGTGGATGGGAGCGGCTATTTATACAGCCGATCAGCGCGCCGGCGCGATGCACGGAAAACAGTTTCTGCTGGATTGCGTTCATGCCGGGATCGACAGCACGTTTGTTTACGGGCGATTGGACTTTGCCGGAGAGGTTCCAGATATGGAATTTGACCTGGCCGTGAACTTGGAGTCATGGGCCAATGGAGAATCGCGTCCCCGGCGCACGCTGAGGCTTGATGCCAGGGTGCAGGATCGAAAGCTTACGGGATGGAAGGTCGAAGGGTTGGAGGAATCGTCTGGAGCTTCGGGCGTTGCTCCGACTCAGAGTGAAGAGGTGGCGAAGGCGGCTCTGATAAGGAACTTCGAATTCCGCTTGCCCTTGAGATGGCTGCTTGCAGTGCCGGGCTCAAGTTCCGAGACCGCGGGCGAGAACAAGCCGGGGGTCGCTGCAATCGCACCGACCAGCCGGCTCCGGCTGCGCTTCAGCCTTTGGCAGAATCGTCTGCCCGTGGATGCGCTGCCGGTCGAGGGTTGGATCGAACTGCAGTTGGTGAGCGAGGCAGAGCTGGGAGCGGCGTAACTGGGTAAGACCAGCCCAAATCAGGGAAAAGGAATGATCTCGAAAATCTTGGCATTATCCAACTGAAGCGTTCCGGGCCGCTTCGAACGCACGATTGGAGGCGAGACAAGTGTGGTTCTGCGGTTTCGGTTCCTTAGCTCGCGCTCTACGCCGCGGAGTATCAACTCTTTTATCGAATGTCCTTCCCTCGCGGCTTTGCCTTTGAGCTCACGATAGAGGGTATCCGGGATGTCTACGGTTGTTCTCACACCGCGATGCTGCCATATTTATGGCTGGTAGACAAGGGACCTCGAGGTGCTGGTAATGATGCAGCTTGGCTTACGCGTTGGGCCGGTCGAGCGGGAGATCCTTCGCTACGCCTGAAAAACGGCTCCGCTCAGGATGACAGTCGTCGGGTAACAGTCAGACTGCACTGTTACCCGGGTGCTATATGCAAGAAGGACCAGTGTACTCGGCGAACTGCTACTGTCCCGCGCTGGCCACTGCCGTGGTCATTGCCAGCGGCCGGTTGAGTTCGAGTGTGAGTTCGGTGCCTGCCATCAGTGTGGCTGAGCGATGTTTAGTGAGCCAGTGAACGCCGGTTGAGCCCGCGCCCACCGCGCCGCCGATAAGGATTCCCGGAGGACCGCCAATGAGCCCGCCGACCAGCATGCCCCCGGCCGTGCCGCCGCCGATCTCGATCTGATCGCGACGGTCGTGACCGGATCCCTTAAATTCGCCTTCCTGGTTAACATCAGTGTCGCGCCCGGCGTTGGTGTCAACCAGCGTGGCATCTAGAAAGAAGCGTTCGCCGGTCGGCAGGATGAGGGTCTCCGGCAGAATTCCAATGGTCGGCTTGCCGGCGACGCGGCGCGGTTCGTCCACTTTGGTTACGCGGCCTTCCACCATAGTTCCGGCAGGAATCAGCGTCTTGCCGTTGAGCACCACGGCCTGGGTTAAGCGCGCCTGGAAGGGGTCACCGGCCTTGTTGCTGAAAGTCGCCAGGGTTGTTTCGAGCTTCACCATCAAGGCGGTGCCAGCGGGAACGGGCGCCGCGGACTGTGCCGCAGCCGTCGTATTCATGTTCATGTAGGCGCATGCCAGCAGCGCGCAGGGCAGAACTGACCACTTCTTCATAACTCCTCCTCAGGTATTCCAACCCATAAATCTTCCGATTGTTGTTTTGACTCTAGACCACGCGGATAGCCGGGACAATATGCGGCCCAGTCGGGGAACCACACAAGGTAAGGGTGACGCGCGTTCTGATTTGAAGCCGCGATGCTGTTGGGCAAGCCGACTCAATCAGTCGGCGCCGGCTGCCGTGGCTGCAGCCTTGAGGTTGGTGGCTTGTTCGATCACGGCTCCCAGGCTGGAGGCGACGGTTTCCAGCACTTGAAGGTCATCTCTGGTAAAGGCGTCCGGACGCGCCCGGTAGAGGGCCAGCACGGCGGCTACGCTGGCGCTGCCTTCGAGCGGCACTGCGAGGGCCGAGCGCAGGGTGCTGTATTGCGTAGGGTTGTTGAGATATCCCGGTTCTACCGATGGATTGCCGTTCAGGATGGGTTTGTGATTCTGGGCTACCCAGCCCGACAAACCCTCCCCAAGCGGAATTCGCAAAGAGGAAAACAGGCGGAAGTTCTCGCCGCTGACAAACTCCGCTGCCAGCAGATTATTCTTGCGAAGGTAAACCGCCATCGAGTCATGAGGCACAAGACGTTTCAGCCGCACTGAAAGCAGCGAAAGGGTGTCATCGAGAGTGAGCGCTTCGCCGAGTCCGCGGCCCAGTTCGGTGAGACTCTGTGCCTGCAGGCGCGCCGCCGCGAGACGCTCTGCGGTGCCCGTCACCGGTGACGCGGTTGCGGGTGCTTCCGCGGAGTCTGCGAAGCCCGCATCGGGAGCCAAGCCGCGCTTGACCTTGATGTCGGTTGAAAGCTTCGGCGGCACCTGCAACGGCTGCAGGCGCGCGAGCTTTTCCCACTCGACATAACGACGTTGCAGAACTGCGACCACTTGCGGATCGAAAGCGGATCCGGCTTCGGAAGCAACCTTGGCCATGGCTTCATGCAGCGGTAAGGCTCTGCGGTACTGGCGGTCTGAGGCGAGCGCGTCCAGGCAGTCGACAGCGGAAAGGATGCGGGCTCCGATCGGAATCGCTTCTCTGGCCAATCCACTAGGGTAGCCGCTGCCGTCCCATTTCTCGTGATGGGCGCGCACGATGGGAACGACTGGATAAGGAAAGTCGACCTGCTCGAGAATCTCCGCGCCCACCGTGGGATGGATCTTCATCTTCTCGAATTCTTCCGGCGTCAGCTTGCCGGGCTTCGAGATGATGTGTTCGGGAACGGCAAGCTTCCCGATGTCATGCAGAACGGCTGCAGCCCGCAGAGCCTCGGTTTCGTCTTCGGTCAAACCCAGTTCCCGCGCAAGTTCCATCGCATAGATACGAACTCGTTGCAGGTGCTCACCGGTGGTTTGATCCTTGGCCTCAATGGCCAGAGCAAGTGCTTCGATGGTTCGCAAATGGAGGTTGGAAACTTTTTCCGCGTGCTGTTTTTCCGCGTCCAGCTTGGCCAGGTACAGGCGATAGGAGCGGTACAACAGGTAGATGGGTGGCAGAACCAGCAGAGAAGCCTGCCATCCGATGTGCCGGTTCAGGAAGCTCACTAACCCGGCGATCGCCGCTCCTACCAGATAGTAGGGAAATAACCAGAGATAACTCTCCCTCCAGACCTTCTGCACCGGCTTGTCTTCCGTCAAGCCGATGATGATTGACATCGCGGCGGTGCCGAAGAGGAAGATCGTGATCGCCGCCACCAGTAAGGCGAGCGGTCCGGGACCGTGCAGAACATAGTGGGAAACGAGCTGGTATGCGCCATAGGCAGCCGCGCTGCAAACCGTCACGTGCGATAAATTGAACACCAGTTGTACCGGCTTCGACTTCCGCACCGGGCGCCAATAGAACTGCGCCAGCGTGCTCACTAAACCAATCAGCAAGGTCTCCGGCAAACTCATTTCCAGAATGCCAATCAGCGTGAACAGAAAGTTCATCGAAAGCGTGCCTTCGATGCTGGGCAGAGTTACTTTGAAGGATGAAGCCAGCAGAGCTGCGGCCAGGTAACAGGCGAACTTAACCGGATCGGTGGACTGCCAGTGAAAAAACGCGAAGGTGAAGCAGCCGACGGCTGCGAGTGCCATTCCGGCGATAAACGCACGTGCGCCAATTTGGCGTGCCCATGACATTTTGGGGGGTCCTTCTAGATTCTTGCTGAAATGCGAGTCAATGTCCGCCCAAAACCGTGCCCACCGGTTACCACAGTGTTCTTCAATGCAGTCAGCGAGTTGCGTCGTGTTTTCCGCGATTCTCTAGGGCTCAGATCCGAGGATAAGAACCCAGTCGAGGACGCAACTTGTATAGCTAGATGGGACAAGTTGTCCTCGCCCCAGCGCCAGGGGACAAGCTGTCCCAGGGACCGCTTGCGGAGCCCCGCTAACTCATTGATTTGAAATGACGATCCCGGGCTGCTTTGGCCCTACGCCTGCACTTCCACCTGCGGAATTCTCTCCCCCTATCGGCGGCTGCATTGCTGCCCTGAGGGCATATGAAAAGACTTTTTGTGCTATTGCTGATCGTCACGGGAAACTTGGCGTTTGCCGACAACTCCAAACTATCCCCCGAGTTGCAAGGCAATACTTCGACCCAGCCGGTGCAGGTAATCGTGCAGTATGCGCCGGGAACACAGGTGACTTGCACCGGGTTGCTCGGCCTTCTGGATTGCCTGGTGAACGATGTATTAAAGCTTGGAGGCAAGATCGTAGGAGAGCTGCCGCTGATCAACGGCATTGTGGCGCAGCTTGACGGCAATGGCATCGAGAGCCTCTCCAATCAGTCGAACGTCGTCTACATCAGTTCTGACCGGCCACTTGCGCCATCACTCAGCAACGCGGCCTACGCCGTGAATGCGCCCTTCGCGTGGCAGTCGAACTATATTGGGACCGGCGTCGGCGTGGCGCTGATCGACAGCGGCGTTAACAATCACCCGGATCTGAATCTGGGTATTCTTCCGCTCTCACGTGTTGTGTATCAGCAATCATTCGTGCCGGGAAACTCCAGCGCTAAGGATCAATACGGGCACGGCACGCACGTGGCAGGACTGATCGCTGGGGACGGTCTCAGTTCCACGGGGCCGGCCTACAGCAAGACCTTCAAAGGCATTGCGCCTGGTGCAAACATCATCAACCTGCGAGTGCTCGACGAGAACGGCGCCGGGACCGATAGCGAGGTGATCGCTGCCATTAACCAGGCAATCTCCTTGAAATCGACTTACAACATTCGTGTGATCAACCTTTCGCTGGGCCGCGCCGTGTACGAAACATACAAACTCGATCCGCTGTGTCAGGCAGTCGAGCAGGCCTGGAAGAATGGAATTGTAGTGGTCGTGGCTGCCGGCAATAACGGCCGCTACCAGACGACAGACGGTTATGCCACCGTTACCTCGCCGGGCAACGATCCTTATGTGATCACCGTTGGCGCCATGAAGCCGATGGGCACGCCTACGCGAGTCGACGACCTGATCGCGAGCTACAGCTCGAAAGGCCCGACCGTTGTAGATGCCTTCGTGAAGCCTGATCTCGTTGCGCCCGGCAATCTGCTGACCTCGCTGGAGGCGCAGAATTCTACTCTCTACAACGAGCTTCCCGGCAACCAGGTGCCTTTCAACTACTACGTGAAAGGCGGAAGCAGCGCAATCTCTTCCACTTACTTCACCTTGAGTGGAACCAGCATGGCGACCGGAATTGTCAGCGGAGTCGTTGCTGATCTGTTGCAGAAGAGTCCGAGGCTTACTCCGGACCAGGTCAAGGCTCGCCTGATGCTGACGGCATACAAGACGTTTCCGCAATTCAGCAGCACCACCGACCCGACCACCGGGATCACCTACACCGATCAGTATGACGTCTTCACCATCGGCGCCGGCTATGTGGACGCCGAAGCGGCTCTGAGCAGCAACGCCGTGGCAACAGGGACGGCAATGTCGCCGGTCACCACATTTAATTCGACCACCGACCAGGTCACCATGACCGCGGATCCTTCGGCAGTATGGAATAAATCCTCCGCCTGGTCCTACGCCGAGGTTTGGGGCGCTTCCCAGTTCGTCACCGGCACATCAAAAGTGTCAACCAGCGCGACTGCGAGCGCAGCCGTGTCGGGCAGCAACGTCCTCTGGGGCTCTGACGCGGTGTGGGGCAGCAATGTGTTGTGGGGATCGAACGTGCTATGGGGATCGAATGTGCTCTGGGGCAGCAACGTCCTGTGGGGCAGTAACGTACTTTGGGGAAGCAACGTATCGGGCGGCGAGAACTAGAAAAGCTTCGCATGAGAAATTATCGGAGCCGGGTCTAGTAGAGCGAACCGGCTCCGCGAGACTTCGAGCCGATGGACTCGGTCGCCTGATCGGCGCTTGCGCGCAAGCCAAGCCGCGACCGCTCACTGAGTCGAGGCACCTCCGCGTGAACCGCGTCACATCGCCGCAATCTTCCTTCCGCTATAATCAACAGTTTCGGAATCACTACATGGGCAAGATATATCAGGGCGTCGGCTCTTTGACCGGACGACGCCTAAAGTTCGATGCAAGCTCGCCCTACCTGGTGGTAGACGACGACTCGAAACCCATTCCCGATCGGAAGGACAGGAGCGGCATGACGAATATTGTGGCAATCATCGGGCGCGAAGTGCTGGATTCGCGCGGCAATCCTACGGTAGAAGCGGAAGTACAAGTCGCGAGTGGAGTGGTAGGACGGGCCATTGTGCCCAGCGGGGCATCGACTGGCGAACATGAAGCGGTAGAGCTGCGCGATGGAGACAATGTGCGTTTCATGGGCAAAGGCGTGCTCAAAGCGGTAGACAACGTCAATGGAGAGATCGCGGACGCGCTGGCGAACTGGGACGCCGCGGACCAGCGCGCGCTCGACCAGAAAATGATTGAACTGGACGGCACCGAGACCAAGAGCCGGCTGGGCGCGAATGCGATTCTGGCAGTATCAATGGCGGCGGCGCGCGCGGCCGCGGCGGAATATGGCTTGCCGCTCTACCGTTATCTGGGCGGCGCCGGCGCCAACACTTTGCCGACGCCTATGATGAACATCCTGAACGGCGGCGCGCATGCCGACAACAATGTCGACTTCCAGGAATTCATGGTGATGCCGGTAGGCGCGCCATCGTTCTCGGAAGCTTTGCGCTGGGGCGTGGAAGTTTTCCATACGCTCAAGGGCGTGCTGAAAAAGCGCGGTTACAACACGGCGGTCGGCGACGAAGGCGGATTTGCCCCTTCGGTGAAGTCAAATGTCGAGGCCATCGAAGTGGTGCTGGAAGCAATTCAACAGGCCGGCTACAAGCCGGGAGACGAAATTGCCATCGCTCTCGACCCCGCAGCCAGCGAGTTCTATCAGGACGACAAGTACGTCTTCAAGAAGTCAGACAAATCCGCTAAGAGTTCTGACGACATGGTGAGGTTCTGGGCCAAGTGGGCAAAAGACTATCCCATCGTTTCGCTGGAAGATGGCTTATCGGAAGGCGACTGGGACGGCTGGCAAAACCTGACCAAAGAACTCGGGGGCAAGATTCAGTTGGTCGGCGATGATTTGTTTGTGACCAATGTCCAGTTCCTTCAGGAAGGAATCGACAAGGGCGTGGCCAACTCGATTCTGATCAAAGTGAACCAGATCGGCACGGTTAGCGAAACGCTCGACGCGATTGATTTGGCGCGCCGCAACGGTTACACGTCGGTGATTTCGCACCGCTCCGGCGAAACGGAAGACACGTTTATCGCTGACCTGGCCGTGGCCACCGGAGCGGGCCAGATCAAGACCGGATCAGCCTCGCGAACGGACCGCATCTCGAAGTACAACCAGCTGTTGCGTATCGAAGCAGAGTTAGCTTCGTCGGCTCGGTTCCTGGGGTTGAAGGCACTGAACTACAAAGGCTGAAGTCGCCTATCTTTGGAGTTGCGGAGTGTTTATGAGATTTAAGTCGTTGCTGTGTGCGTGTTTTATCGTCGTTTCCATGTGCGCGGGCGCCCAGACCACGGTGTCGATCGCTCCAGACGCGCCGTCCAGGGAAGACGTCCAGAAGCTCTTCGATGTCATGGCCAGTCGCGAGCAGATGGCCCAGATGAT
>Ga0210395_10000675_pt1 | contig 26153 bp, 25 predicted proteins | sample IncBWH4OmetaG_FD_150861 | JGI IMG/M metagenome (GOLD analysis project Ga0210395, IMG submission 150861) | Forest soil microbial communities from Barre Woods Harvard Forest LTER site, Petersham, Massachusetts, United States - Inc-BW-H-4-O ... | reverse complement strand
GAAGGTCGGCGGTATTGGATTAAAGAGGACGTGGCGGCGGGCACTTTGGCATGATTTTGTGACGGTCTTGCCATGCCGAAGGCGATCCCATAGAACGCTTGCAGGCGTGATTGTTGCGGGGGCAGGCGATGCAACCCACGAAATCAGACGGCACCCACATTGCAAAACGGCGCCCGTGGCAGCCTCCGGCGCTGACCGTGCTGGCGATCGGTCGCGAAACAAGATCGTCGCATCGCAACGCAGCGCAGTCGTCCGGTTCCAGCCAAACAGAGCCGCAACCGCCGGCCGCGCCGGCCACAAAACTCGGATTTTCCCTGGAGTGGGCGTTTCCGCTGTCCGCTCGCTTGGAAAATTAGATCAGTTCCACGTTGCAGTGGAGCCTGACGGCTTTGAACGTCACGATTCATAGCGTTGCGGACAACGGGCCGATGACCGCCGCGCTCGGTCGGACCGAAGTGCGATGACGCCGCGAACGATGCGGCGCATTTATTTGCGCGAGGCGGCCGTCATGCTGGTCCTGGCAAGGCTCGCCGTGCGGGTTGTTCCTCCGGCGCGCATCTTTGCCTGGGCGGACCGGCCGCCGCGCCGCATCCGCCGCTTTGCTACCGACGAAATAGCTTGGGTCTCGTGGGCTGTCGAAAATCTCGGCGCAAAGCCTTGGATGAATGCGCTGTGCCTGCCGCGCGCGCTGGCGGCGCACGCCATGTTGCGCCGGCGCGGCATCGCGAGCCGGCTTTGCCTCGGCGTCGCGCGCGATCGCGATATGCTAAGCGGCCATGCCTGGGTCGAGATCGGCGACGACAAGTTCGTCGGTGGCGCCGAGGCCGACGGATTTACGCCGCTGGCCACGTTTGGCGGACCATTGCCGTGAGCGCGATCGCCGGGTTGCTGCGCTTCGACGGTGGAACCGTGACCCGGCATGGCCTCGAACGCGCGGCCAATGCGCTGCGTCAATACGGTCCTGACCGAGCCGACATTGCAGTCGCCGACGGCATCGGTCTCGTCCACGTGCTGATGCGCATGACGCCGGAGGACAACTTCGATCGCCAGCCGTGGCAAGGCGGGAGCGGAGCACTGATCGCCGCCGACGTGCGGCTCGACAATCGCGACGAGGTGTTCGAGCGGATCGGCGTCATGCCGGGAGAGGCGCGGGCGTGGCCGGATTCGCGCGTGCTGCTTGCCGGTTGGGAGAAGCTCGGCGATGCGCTTTGGCCGATATTGCGCGGGCCGTTCGCGGTCGCGATCTGGGATTCTCGACGCCGCGTTTTGACGCTGGCGCGCGACCATCTCGGGCTCAATGTGGTGATGTGGCACAAGAGCGCGCGATTTTTCGCCTTCGCCACCATGCCGAACGGGCTATTCGCGCTCGACGATGTGCCGCGCGAATTGAGTGAAGAGAAACTCGCCGATTTCTTGGTGCTCAATCACGCCGATCACGCAACCACCATCTACCGCAATGTTTTTCGCCTGCCGCCGGCGCACGTCATGCGGATCGAAGCCGACGGTTCGTTCAAACAATTTCGTTATTGGTCGCCGGCCGAGATCGCGCCGATCGAGCTTGCCTCGGACCAGGCTTATGCCGAAGGCTTACGCGAGCGTCTCGACGTCGCGGTGCGCCGGCAAATGCGCAGCGCTCATCCGGTTGGTTGTCTGCTCAGCGGCGGATTGGATTCTTCCTCGGTCGCGGCGCTGGCCGCCCGCGCGCTGGCAGAGAAGAACGAACGGCTTGCGGCTTTCACCGGCGTGCCGCGGCGCGGTTTTGATGGCGCGGTGCCGCCCGGTCACTATGCCGATGAGACGCCTTATGTCGAGGCCATCGCGCGCACGGTCGGCAATATCGACGTCACCTATGTGGAAAACGACCGCTGCGACGATTTCGCCGAGCTTGAGCGCTTCTTCATCGCGCTGGAAGGGCCGGTGCGTAATCCGGCCAATTTTGGTTGGATGTTGGCGACCCTGCGCCTTGCGCGAACCCAAGGCCGCCGCGTGCTGCTCGGCGGCTTTCATGGCAATTGCACCATGAGCTGGAACGGCTGGTCGCAGGCCGTCACCCACCTCAAGCGCGGTCGGCTGTTGACGGCTTTACAACAATGGAAAATGTTCTATCGCCATTCGCCTTATTCGTGCTGGACGGCGCTGCAAAAACTTTTTGTTGAGCCGCTGTTGCCGGAGCGGGTGGGGGATTGGGTCGACCGCCGCCGCCATCCGGGGCGGCCCGCGGCTTGGCACGATCACGCAACGATCCGGCCGGATTTTGCCGCGGCCATGGCGGTCGGCGACCGCGCCCGAAAAAACGGCCATGATTTTCTCTATCGGCTGCGCCAGGACGAACGCGTGCGAGCGCTCGCCCAAGTCGATTATGTCGGTGACTGGCATGCCGCGGAGAAGGCCGTCACCGGCGTCGAGGTGCGCGATCCGACCGCCGACATCGACGTGGTCTCGTACTGCTTCGGCGTTCCGCAGGAGCAATATCTTGCCGAGGGCATCGACCGCTCGCTGATCCGCCGCGCCATGTGGGGATTGCTGCCGGACAAAATTTTGACCAACCGCATGAGCGGCCTGCAAGCGGCGGATTGGTACGAAAAGCTCGGCAACCAGCGCGGCGAGCTCGCGCGGCAGGTCGCCGCGCTCTCGCAGTCTGCGCTGGTGCGCCGGGTCATCGACCTCGATCGGCTGGAGCGGGCGATCAAGAACTGGCCCACGGGCGGCTGGCACACCGCCAAAATCTTTCAGGAATATAATTTGGCGCTGACGCGCGGCGTCGCCGGCGGCCGCTTCCTGCGCTGGTTCGAGCAGGCGAATTGACGGGGAGAAATTTCGTTCAGGCCGAGACGGCGGCGCCGATGCGGACAAAGCGCACTGGCTCGCTCAAGCCCCGCAAGCTGGCGCTATCATGCGTCAGCGCTCGCCCGGCCAAAACTTCGCGCGCTTCGGGGTCGGCAATGACGGCTTTCGATACGATCACTTCGCCGCCGCGGCATTGGTGCTCGAGCCGCGCCGCCGTGTTCACCGCCGAGCCGAAATAATCGAGCACGCCGCCGACGGTGACGCCGATGCACGCGCCCTGATGCAGGCCGAGTTTTAATACGATGCCGGCGTCGCTGCGCCCGCGATTAAAGCTTGCCACCTCGTCCTGGATCGACAGCACCGCGCGTACCGCGTCGGCCGGATCGCCGAATGCCGCCATCACCGCGTCGCCGACGGTCTTGACGACAAAACCGTTGTGGCGCTGCACCCGCTCCGACAGGAAGGCGAAATGATCGCGCACCAGGCGATAGGCGGTGGCATCGCCGAGATCGTCGTAGAGTTTGGTCGAGCCCTGCAGGTCGGTGAACATGATCGCGACGCGGCCGATTTCAACGTCGTCGCCGGGACGCAACAGCTGCTCGGGGCACAGCCGCCGGAACGCCGGCATGGCGATGACCCGCTCGCCGGTCAAAGCGTCCTGCGCCCAATTGCGGCTCTCGACGACGAAGAACAGCGGCCGGTCAGTGTCGTTGCGCAAGATGAGTTCGTCCGCGTGGCCGTTCGGCGCCAGCGAAATATTGGCACCGCTCGCCGTGACCTGCGGGATGACGCCGTCGACGCCGATATCGGCGTCGGCTTCGCCGCCGGCCTCGACGGTGCGAAAGCGATAGGCGCCGGGCGCCAATGTCAGCGCGAAGGTTTTGCTCGCACCTGACGCCATTTCGGCCTGGAGCTTGACGTGCGGCGTGGAGGCTTGGCCGAGCATGCAGAGCTCGCCCTCGGGCAGCGGACGAAACCATGGCTCGGGACGAAAGGTGAGCTCGACATTGCGGGTAAAATCGCGCCGGTAATCGATATTGCATGACGAGCAGTGGGCGCCTTGCGGCAATTCGTGCAAACGCTCGACCCGCGATTTGGCACCGCGGCAACGCGGACACAGCAAATCCCAACCCATCGCCAGAATGCCGCGCTGCTGCGCGGCGAGAAACAGCTCCACCGTGTCGGTCGGCGCCGCGCGCCATTGCCGCGCCAGCGTCAGCGGCCGGATGCCGCGCAGCGTCACGCTTGGCGCTTGCTGGAGGTATGCGGCGAGTTTTGGCGCCAGCCCGTGGCTCGCCGGGTCGCGCGCGAGATCTGCGATCAACGCATCGAGGCGACGCTGGCCCGCCGGCGTCGCCGCCTCGTGTGCGCTTGAGCCGAGAATCCGATCCGGCATGTTGGCTCCGGCGGCCAGCCTCTCAATCGCTGCGACGCGCTTGTCGATCTCGCGGTCCAACTGACCGGTAAGCTTTGCCAGCAATCCCAGCGCACCGGCGCATTCGACCTCGCCTGAGAAAACCAGCCGGCAGCCGGCGCCTTCGGGATCGAGCTTGGCGTGGATTTTGAAGTGCCGAAACGGGCCGTTCTTGAATTGGCGCTCTTGGGTGAACCAGCGGTTTTCCTGCCATTCGCCGAACCGCTCGTCCCATTGCAGACGCAAGGGACCGGCCTTGGCGGTCGCGGCCCGCCGCGTGCGGCCATCGGGGTCGAGCCGGTCCGCCACTTGATAGGGCGGCGAGCCGCTCATTTCGTTGAGCCGCGCGGTATCGGCGAGGAACGGCCAGATCGCTTCGGGCGGCTGCGAGAAACGCGTCTCCTTGCGGCAGCGATAGATCGTTGTCATGCGCAGTTTCCCGGCGCGGCTGGCGCAACTTCGCTATCACAAATACGTCAAATGGCCTCGATGGTTTCGCCGCCATGCGAGGCGGTCGACCCGCCGTGCAGCCTAGAGCCCTTTGCCGGTATTTTCCAAACAAACATCAATTCGCTGTGAGGCCGCCGCCACGCGCACTCACGGCCCTGCGCCTTGAAGGGAACAGACCGCAGACCTACCTTCCTCCTGCGCCTCGGCACTGCGCCCGGCATAGGATTGCGAGCGGTGAGCGATTCGGAAGCTCTTTTCAGCGTGCTGCGGCAGTCGGCCGATCCCGGCTGTGTTGCCGCCATCGAGCAGACGGTTCGCGAAGCGCCCGATCGCGATCTCTGCCGCGTCAATGTGCTCGATTTCGCCGCCAAGCACGGCCTCGACGAAGAGCGCGTGCTTGCCGCGTTCCTGCACGCCGCGCGGCTCGGGCTGTTCGAACTGTCGTGGAACGTGCTGTGCCCCGGCTGCGGCGGCGTGCTCGATGCCGGCTCGACGCTCAAGACCATCGATCACGAGGAATATGCCTGCGGGCTGTGCGCCTCGGGCTATAAGCCGACGCTCGACGAGATGGTCGAGGTCACCTTCACCGTGAGCCCGCGCGTGCGCCGCATCGCTGCGCACGATCCCGACACGCTGCCCGAAACCGAATATTACCGGCAGATTTTCTGGAGCTCGGGCGTCGATCTGCCGGAGACGCTGGGCGACAGCCTCGCCGAGTTCACCATCGACTCGATCGAATTGCCGCCCGGCGAGAAGGCGGTGCTGTCGGTGCAATTGCCCAACGATTTCGTCATCGTGTTCGATCCGGTGACCCACGGCACGCAATTCATCGACGTCAAGGGCGAGCCGACGCGCGAGCGGCAGACGCTGTCCATGGTCTTCAACAGGGTGATGGCGCCGGTCGGCACCGTCGAGATGCAACCGGGGCCGCTGCGGCTGTCGCTGGAGAACCGCACCGACCGCCGCGTCTTGCCGGCGCTGTGGGTCGCGGGCGACCACCTGCATCACCTGCTCGGCAAGCGCAAAGCCTTCATCACCGCCAAGCGGCTTCTCACCAACCAGACATTCCGCGACATCTATCGCACCGATACGCTCGACGTCGATCAGCGCCTGAAGATCACCAGCCTCACGTTCCTGTTCACCGATCTGAAGGGCTCGACCGCGCTCTATGAGCGCGTCGGCGATCTGGTGGCCTACGATCTGGTGCGCCAGCATTTTCATGTGCTGTACGAGATCGTGGCGGCGGAGGCCGGCGCGGTGGTCAAGACCATCGGCGACGCGGTGATGGCGACGTTCTCGACGCCGGACCGGGCGCTGGCGGCGGCCTTGCGCATGCGCGAGGAAATGACCCGCATCAATGCCGAGCGCCGCAACGAAGATTTGTTGCTCAAGATCGGTATTCACGAGGGCCCGTGCCTCGCGGTGACGCTCAACAACAGCCAGGATTATTTCGGCCGGACCGTGAACATGGCGGCGCGCGTGCAGGGGTTGGCGTCATCGCGCGCTATTTTCGTCACCAAGCCGGTGGTCGAGGATGCCAAATCGGCAAAGATCCTCGCCGCCGCAGGCCTGCGCCCGACCATGCAGATAGCGGCGCTGCGCGGCATTGCCGACGACACGACGGTTTACGAAATTCCGTGACAGTCGCCGCATAGCGGCGATCCTTCAGGCGCGGCCGCTCTCAAAATGCTCGACAAAGACCAGGCCGATGCCGCGGGTCATGGCGCCGGCGGTGACGGCGGACACCGCGAGCCCTACCAGCGCCGGTCCCGGGATCGCAAAGGCGAGCGCTGACGCGGCGGTCACGCCCAAGCCGGTCGGCACGGCGCCGCCGATCAATCCGACGATGATGGCGCGGGTGCGGTCGCGCTGGAACGGCACGCTGTAAAGATCGCTGAGCTGCTTCACCATCCGCAGATTGATAGCGGTGATACCGGCGACCGTGACGATCGGCAGCGGCAGAAGACCGCTTAACCCCGCATAGTTCCTGTGACGCTCGACGATTTTACGCGCCACCGCGTGCCGCTTTGCCGCGAATTGCTGCGCAGCAGGCGAGATCGCCGGCGCGGCATCGTTGGCGATCGGCGCCGACGACACGCGAAGCGCGGGCTCCGGTTCGACTGCATCGTGCGGCAAAGCCGATGGCCGCGAGGGCAGGGGCGCTTCCTCGCGTGCTGAGCCTCGGGCAACCCGCAGGCTGTCGAGCGGCCGTACGATGGCTTTCGGCAGCGGTTTTCTGGTCATGCGGCGGCCTGCTGGGCGCCGAGCACCATGTCGACCTCGTCGGCGATGACCGCGATCTCCTTCGCCGCGGGCCCTTTCCAGCTGATGAGGCTTGGCGTCGCGCCCCACAGTGCGGCTTCCGGATAGGCGACCCGGTTCGACATCTCGCTCTGCAGCACCGGCAAGCCGGCGTCGGCGAGCTCGGCGCGGATGTGCTTGGCGATGACGGAATCGCGGGTGGTCTGGGTCAACAGGCAACGGAACAGCGGGCGGCGGCCGTCGGGGCGGTCGGTGAGAATGCTCAGCGTATCGAGCATGCGGTCGACGTCGAACGGCGACGGTTTTACGGGGACCAGCAGGAAATCCGCCGCCGCGAGGCAATCCAGCGTCGTCCGCGAGCGAAAGCCAGGCGTGTCGATGATCACCAGGCTGCCGCCGCTGGCAATGCGCCGCGCCGTCTTCGAGGCGTCTTCGCTCGCGTCCTCGAGCACGGCGACGCCGCCGAGCGCGCGCTCGCGCGCCGCGAGCCGCATGATCGAGCGCTGTGGATCGGCGTCGATCAATGTCGGATGTCGCCCGCGCAAATGCCAATGCACCGCGAGGCAGCTTGCCAGCGTACTCTTGCCACTGCCACCTTTCATGGTGGCGACCGTGATGATCGTGCTCATCACTCGACGCCCTCCCGCCCGAGCCGGGACGAAGTGATTCGACGAATCAAGACGTTATCGGATTCGCGGCGAATTGTCCCGCGTAGCGACTATTGACTGACGGTTGCCAGGGTCAGGTTCCCGGCCAAGTGCCGCAACCGCCGCCTGTCGCGCACATCGGCTGCGAGCAGGTGAAAGTCGGAAAAGCCTGCGGATTGCCCACCGCGGCCTCCAAATCCTCGTCGGAATATTTTGGGACAAAAATATCTTCGTCGCTTTGACCGCGACGGTCCATCGTATTGTTCATGGCCGTCATCCCTCATGCGATCGGCTAGATTGACATTGAATATACACCCAACGCCGACCGGCCGCTTTCACTCGTTTCACGCTATGCAATCACGCAAAATAAAACGTGTGGCGGAAGGGGTGGGATTCGAACCCACGAGACCCTTGCAGGTCTGCCAGTTTTCAAGACTGGTGCCTTAAACCACTCGGCCACCCTTCCAAGATCGGTCTACCGAATACACCGAGTTTATCGGCAAATCCTCAACGAAACCGTCGCTCGCGGCATGGTGTGACCGCGTCGCGCGAGCCGCGAATGTGTGGCGTGTCGCGTAAAAACGCAACGTTTCCCCGCAGCCGCTTGATTTTCCTTGAGATCGGCAGCGTTTTGTCGCAGCAGATGGCGGCAAGAGCCGCAGTAGTATCGATCACCGCAACGAGGCCGCAAGAATGGCGATAGGGATGGCGATGTCCAAGAGCCGCGCGTTTGGTCTTTCAACGCTGCTGATGGCTGTGCTGGCGCTCATGCCGCAAGCGCGCGCCGACGATTTTTACAAGGGCAAGCTTTTCACCATCGTGGTCGGCTTCTCGCCCGCCGGCGGCTATGACAACTATGCGCGCGTGTTGTCGCGCTATATCGGCGGCCACATTCCTGGCGATCCGACCGTCATCGTGCAGAACATGCCGGGGGCGGGCAGCCTGACCTCGGTGCGCTATCTCAACCTGACCGCGCCGAAGGACGGCACCGTCATGGTCATCTTCAATCCTGGCATGGTGACCGAATCCATTGTCCAGCCGGAAAAGATCGGTGTCGATTTCCGGCGCTACGCCTGGGTCGGCGTCGTCACGCCGGATTACCGCGTTTGCTACAGCTATGGCGACCAGGGGCCGAAATCCTGGGACGAGATGATGCACCGCAAAGAGTTCATCCTCGGCTCGACCGGAAAATCCTCCGGCAACTATATCAACGGCGCGACCTTGCGCTTGGTGTTTCACGCGCCGGTCAAGCAGATCATGGGCTATCCGGGCAGCGCCGAGCAGCGGCTGGCGATCGAGCAGGGCGCGCTCGACGGCGATTGCGGCTCCTACAGCAGCATCCCGCTCGAATGGATCGACAAACACCTCGCCCATTCCTTCGTCCGTTTCACCCGCCAGCGCGTCGACGAGATCCCCGAGAGCGCCGTCTATATCGGCACCTTTGCCAAGGGCGACGAACAACAACAGCTGCTCAATCTCCTCAACGGCGGCGACGAAGTCGGCCGGCCGTTCATCATGTCGAAGGAGGTGCCGGCGGATCATCTGGCGATCATCCGCAAGGCATTCGACGACACCATGAAGGATCCGGGTTTTCTCGCCGACATGGAGAAGCAGCAGCTTCCGGTCCATCCGTTGACCGGCGAACAGGCCGAGACAATCGTCAACGGGCTGGTCGACGTGCCGCCCGCGATCGTGGCGCAGGCCAAGCCGCTCTACGAATAACCGCCCCGTCATTGCGAGCCAACGGGTCCGGCCCGAAGTGGCCGGCCCGATGACAGGCTCCGCGAAGCAATCCAGCGCCGAGCAAGCCGCCTGGATTGCTTCGTCGCTTCGCTCCTCGCAATGACGGCCAACAGGCCCGTTCGCAATGGTCCGTTCACTATGGGCGGCAGCTCGCCGATTTTCGCCACAATGTAACCACGCTAGCCCCCGATACCTTTACGACGGGTACGGGGACGATGCGGGGTCGAGTTAGCGCGGCAGTGCGGCGGTTTGCGGCGGTCGGCGCTTGCGCCGGCTTGAGCCTTTTGCTCGCCCATTGCAGCGGTTCATCTCGGGTCGATGCGCGTTACGGCGTCTCCGCGAGCGACCGCGTGGTCGGCCCCGGCGAGCCAGTGCCCAAGGGCGGCGGCACCTACCGGGTCGGCTCGCCCTACGTGGTTGCCGGCCAGACTTACGTCCCGCAAGATGACCCGAACTATCGCGCCGAAGGGCTCGCGTCTTGGTACGGCGACGATTTCCACGGCCGCTTCACCGCCAACGGCGAGATTTTTGACAAGGACGGCATCACCGCGGCTCATACCACTTTGCCGCTGCCGAGCTACGTGCGGGTCACCAACCTGACCAACGGTAAATCGCTGATCGTGCGCGTCAACGACCGCGGGCCTTATGCTCATAACCGCATCATCGACGTGTCGACGCGGGCGGCGCAGCTACTCGGCTTCTACAATCGCGGCACCGTGCCGGTGCGCGTCGAATATGTCGGCCGCGCGCCCGTGGAAGGCTCCGACGATCGCATCCTCGAAGCGACCTTGCGCGACCACGAGCCGGCGCCGGCGCCGTGGAACGTAAAGCTCGCCTCGACGTCCATCATCCCGCCGTTCCCGCGGCAGCCGCCGCCGGTGGACGGTCCCCGCTTCATGGGGGCGCCGGCCACCACCGCGTCGTCCGGTCCGACAAGGGCTGCGGCCATGTCGTTTGCCGCAACGCCGTCGAGCGTCGACGGCGTCGATCTTTTGAACGGCCGCGGGCTTTATTGATCCGCGCTCACGCCTGACCCGAAAAACCCGCTCAATTTGCCGCAGCGACGGGCTTGCGCGTGCCCTATTGTGCGCGACATGGTCGGGTGCAATTGAGGTGTGTGAGCGTGGAGGTCGGCGCGTGCGGCGTCTTTTTGCATCTTTGCTGCCCGGGAGGGGAGTGCGGATCGCCGTTGCCGCGCTGCTCGCCGCCGCCGTGGCTGCGGGCCTTTACGCCGCGCAGGCCGCCCCTGCCGCGATGGCGACCAAAAAGGACGAAGCGTTCCAGACCAGCATTCCGGCCGCCGTCCTGCTCGATCCCGAAAGCGACAGCCTATTGTTCGAGAAAAACGGCGATCAGCTGGTGGCGCCGGCGAGCCTCGCCAAGCTGATGACGCTCGAATACGTGTTCAACGAGATCAAGCAGGGCCGGCTCAAGCTCGACGACACTTTCAAGATCAGCGAGAACGCCTGGCGCAAGGGCGGCGCGCCGTCCCACGGCTCGACCATGTTCGCTGCGATTCACAGCGACGTGAAAGTCGATGACCTCATTCACGGCATCATCGTCGATTCCGCCAACGATGCCTGCATCGCCATTGCGGAAGGGATGGCCGGCAACGAGACCGCGTTTGGCGCGCTGTTGACCAAGCGGGCGCGCGAGATCGGCCTGGAAAAATCCACCTTCACCAACGCCGAGGGCTATCCGGATCCCAATCTGCGCGTCACCGCGCGCGAGATGGCCGAGCTCGCGCGCCACATCATGCTGACGTACCCGGATTTCTTTCCCTATTTCGCCGAGCGCGAATTCACCTGGAACAATATCCGCCAGCAGAACCGCAATCCGCTGCTCGCCATGGGCATCGGCGCCGACGGCATGAAGACCGGCGAAACCGCGGAAGCCGGCTTCAATCTGGTCGGCACCGCGTCGCAGGACAATTTCCGCCTCATCGTCGTGGTCACCGGCGCCAAATCCGACAAGGAGCGCGGCGACGAAGCGAAGAAAATGCTGGAAATGGGCTTTCACGGTTTTGAGGCGAAGGTGCTGTTCGCCGAAGGCCAGAATATCGGCGGCGCAAAGGTCTTTGGCGGCGACCGCAGCTACGTGCCGCTGCTCGCGCCCGGCATCGTCAAGGTGATGATGCCGCGCAACACCAACGAGCGGCTGTTGGCGCGCATCGTCTATACCGGCCCGGTGCCCGCGCCGATCGCCAAGGGCCAACCGATCGGCAAGCTGATGGTGTGGCGCGGCGAAAACTTGGCCCTCGAAGTGCCGCTGACCGCGGCCGAGGACGTCGGCACCGGCAGCATGTCGCAGCGCGCCATGGATGGCGCCACCGAGCTGATGATCGGGCTGTTCAAAGCCGGCGTGAATAAGCTGTGAGCGGCCGTTTTTTGCGCGGATTTCGTGCGCACCGTGCCGGACAAGCCTATATAGCGCTGGCGTGGCGCGATCATGCTTCATTTTGGATGTGCAAAAAGGCGCCTAAACTACTGATTTGGAATGTATAGTACGGCGTTCTGAACGCCGACCGCGGCTAGTCCGACCAAACGGCTGAAGATGCGAGGCAAGTTCATCACGTTCGAAGGCGGCGAGGGCACTGGCAAGTCGACGCAAGCCGGTCTGCTGGTGCACAAGCTCGAGTCGCTGGGTCTAAACGTGCTCCTGACCCGCGAGCCGGGCGGCTCGCCGGGCGCCGAGATCATCCGCCACGTGCTGCTGTCCGGCGCGGTAAAACCCCTTGGCGCCGACGCCGAAGCCATGCTGTTCGCCGCGGCGCGCGAAGACCATGTCCGATGCACCATCGAACCGGCGCTCGCCGCCGGCAAATGGGTGGTGTGCGATCGCTTTGCCGATTCCACCCGCGTCTATCAGGGCGCGCTCGGCCGGGTCGACCGGCGCCTGATCAAGGTGCTCGAACGGGTCTCCATCGGCGATCTCTTGCCCGACCTCACGCTCATTCTGGATGTGCCGGTGGACGTGGCTTTGGAACGCCGGGCGCTGCGCCGTGGCGACGCCGCGCCCGATCGGTTCGAAGCTGAGAACGTGGAGTTTCACGAAAAGCTCCGCGAGGCGTTCCGTGCGCTCGCCATCGACGAGCCGGAGCGCTGCGTCATCATCGATGCCAGCCTGCCGCGCGTGCAGGTCGCCAAGGATATTTGGGACACCGTGCAGGCCAAGCTCGACCCGGCCACCGCGCCGCTTGCGCAGGATGTGCTGGCGCCGGAAAACCTGGTTTCGTAAGCCCGCATCATGAGCCCGCAGGCCAACGAAGACAGCGAAGTACCGCACCCGCGCACGACCGCCGTGTTGTTCGGCCACGCCGATGCCGAGGCGGCGTTGCTGGCTGCCTATCGTAGCGGCCGCATTCCCCATGCCTTCCTGATCGCCGGCCCCAAGGGCATCGGCAAAGCGACGCTGGCTTACCGCCTGGCGCGCTTCGTGCTGGCGCATCCCGACCCCGCGGCGCCCGAGGTCGCTAAGGCGACATCGCTTGCCGTGGATTCGCAGCATCCGGTGGCGCGCCGGATCGCGGCGCAGGGGCAGCCCGATCTTCTCATTCTCGAGCGCACGCTCAACGACAAAGGCGTATTGCATAAGCAGATCGCGGTCGAAGACATCCGCCGCACCGTGGCGTTTTTCGGCTCGACGGCGCGCGAGGGCGGCTGGCGCATCGCCATCGTCGATGCCGTCGACGAACTCAACAAGTCGAGCGCCAATGCGCTGCTCAAAGTGCTGGAAGAGCCGCCGCAGCGCGCGCTGCTGCTGCTGGTGAGCCATTCCGCGGCGCGGGTGCCGGCGACCTTGCGCTCGCGCTGCCGCATCCTCACCTTGCGGCCCTTGACCGAGACCGACGTCGCGGCGGCTGTTGCGGTCGCCACGGATTCGTCGGCGGACGATGCCGAAGTTGTTGCCGCGGCCGCCGCGGCCGACGGCAGTGTCTACCGCGCCCTCGCGTTCCTCGACGGCGATGCGCTGGAGCTGCGCCAGCAAGCGCTCGATCTCCTCGACAAATTGCCCACGCTCGATACCGGCGCGCTCCACGCGCTGGGCGAAGCCATCGCCGGCACCGACCCGCAGCCGCTCGCCGCGTTCCTCGACACCATCAATGCCTGGCTGTCGCTCCGCCTCGACCGCGACCGCGGCGAGATCGGCCGGCTGGCGCGGCTGGCGGAAGCCTCCGAGCGCATCAATGCAGCCGCACGCGACGCCGAAATCTACAATCTTGAGCGCAAGCCGCTGGTTTTCGGAGTCTTCGGCTTGCTTGCCGAGGCCACGCGCGGTTGATACCAACCCTCATGTCAGCCAAACAAGACTTGTCCGGCAAGCCCTATTACATCACCACCGCGATCGCCTATCCGAACGGCGCGCCGCATATCGGCCACGCCTACGAAGCCATCGCCACCGACGCAATCGCCCGTTTCATGCGGCTCGATGGGCGCGACGTGTTCTTCCTCACCGGCACCGACGAGCACGGCATCAAAATGCTGCAGACGGCGGCTAAAGAAAACGTGACGCCGCGCGAACTGGTCGAGCGCAACGTGCCGCGCTTCCAGGCCATGGTGAAGCGGTTCAATTGCTCCAATGACGAATTCATCCGTACCACCGAGGCGCGCCATCACCGGTCCTCGGAGGCGATCTGGCAGCGCATGCAGGCGGCCGGCGACATCTATCTCGACAAATATTCCGGCTGGTACTCGGTGCGCGACGAAGCCTATTACGAGGAGAGCGAAACTCGCCTCGACGACAAGGGCCTGAGACTCGGTCCGCAGGGTACGCCGGTCGAATGGGTCGAGGAGGAGAGCTATTTCTTCAAGCTCTCCGCATTCACCGAGCGGCTGCTTGATCTCTACAAACGCGTGCCCGATTTCGTGCTGCCGCGCGAGCGCATGAACGAGGTCGCAAGCTTCGTGCGCGGCGGCCTGAAGGATCTGTCGCTGTCGCGTACGACCTTCGACTGGGGCATCAAGGTGCCGGAGAATCCCAAACACATCATGTACGTTTGGGTGGACGCACTGACCAACTACATCACCGCCGTCGGCTATCCCGATACGGATAGCGCGATGTTCAAGAAATACTGGCCGGCCGACTTGCATGTCATCGGCAAGGACATCGTGCGCTTCCACGCGGTGTACTGGCCGGCGTTCCTGATGTCGGCCGGGGTCGCCGTGCCACGCCGCATCTTCTCTCACGGTTTTCTGTTCAACCGCGGGGAGAAAATGTCGAAATCGGTCGGCAATGTGATCGATCCATTCGCGCTGGCCGACGCCTATGGCGTCGATCCGCTGCGCTATTTCCTGTTGCGTGAAGTGCCGTTCGGCCAGGACGGCAATTACAGCCACGAGGCCATCGTCAACCGCATCAATGCCGATCTCGCCAACGATCTCGGCAATCTGGCGCAGCGCTCGCTGACCATGGTGGGGCGCAATCTCGGCGGCGTGCTGCCGGCGCCGGGCGTATTCAGCGACAACGACCAGGCGATCCTGGCTTCCGCCGACGCCATGCTCGGCAAGGCGCGCGACGCCATGGCGACGCAGCAACTGCATCAGGTGCTCAACGCGGTCTGGACGGTGGTCGCGGACGCCAACCGCTATTTCGCCGGCGAGGCGCCATGGGCGTTGGCCAAGACCGATCCGGCGCGGCAGGGCACCGTGCTCTATGTGACCGCCGAGGTGTTGCGGCAGATCGCGATTTTGGCGCAGCCGTTCATGCCGGCGTCGGCGGGGAAATTGCTCGACCTTCTGGCAGTGCCGGACGGCGAGCGAACGTTCGCTTTTCTTGGCAGCAAACACCGCGTCGCGCCGGGCGCAAAGCTGCCGGCGCCGGCGCCGGTGTTTCCGCGTTATATCGAGCCTGGCGAAAAAGCAGCCCAGTAGCCATGCTGATCGACAGCCATTGCCATCTCGATTTTCCGGATTTTGCCACTGAGCTTGACGCCGTGGTCGCGCGCGCGCGCGCGGCTGGCATCGCGCGCCTAATCACCATCTCGACGCGGGTCGCGCGCCACGCCCAGGTGTTGGCGATCGCCGAGCGCTTTCCCGACGTGTTTTGCTCGGTCGGCACTCATCCGCATTACGCGCATGAGGAATTGCACGTGACGGCGGGCGACCTGGTCGCGCGCACGCGGCATGCCAAGATCGTGGCCATCGGCGAGGCCGGGCTCGACTACCACTATGACAACTCGCCGCGCGACGCGCAGGAGCGCGGCTTTCGCAGCCATATCGCGGCGGCTCGCGAAACCGGGCTGCCGCTGGTCATCCATTCGCGCGACGCCGATGACGACATGGCGCGCATCCTCGAAGAGGAAACAGGGAAGGGCGCCTTCCCCGCCGTGCTGCATTGCTTTACCGGCGGACCAGATCTCGCGCGCCGAGCCATCGCGCTCGGGCACTTCATCTCGTTCACCGGCATCCTGACGTTCAAGAATTCGACCGCGCTGCGCGAGATCGCAGCCTCATTGCCGGCCGACCGCATCCTGGTCGAGACCGACGCGCCTTATCTGGCGCCCGGCAAGCACCGCGGCAAACGCAACGAGCCGGCTTTCGTGATCGACACCGCCAATGTGCTGGCCGAAGGCCGTGGCGTTTCGTTCGACACCATTGCGCGGCAGACGACGGAAAATTTCTTTCGCCTGTTCGGCAAGGTGCCGCGGCCGGCGCAAGCGGCGGCATGACGCTGAAATTTACCATTTTGGGCTGCGGCTCTTCGGGCGGCGTGCCGCGGCCGGCTTTGGGTTGGGGCGCCTGCGATCCCAACAATCCGAAGAACCGGCGCCGGCGCACCTCGCTCCTGGTCGAGCAGCGCGATGGCACTGGCGTCACGCGGGTCCTTGTGGACACCTCACCAGACTTGCGCGAGCAGCTTCTGGATGCCGAGGTCGATTGGCTCGATGCCGTGCTCTACACTCATGAGCACGCCGACCACACCCATGGCGTCGACGATTTGCGCGCGCTCTACATCAAGCAGCGGCGCCCGATCGACGTTTACCTCGACGACTATACGTCGAAGTCGATGCATACCCGTTTCGACTATTGCTTCCGCGCGCCGCCCGGCAGCGAGTACCCGCCGATCGTCAGCGAGCACCGCTTGACTGCCGGCGAGCCGGTCACCGTGGCAGGGAAGGGCGGTCCCCTCACCGCGCTGCCGATCCTGCAAGCGCACGGCGACATCGCTTCGTTCGGATTCCGCTTCGGCAGCCTCGCCTATTCCTGCGACCTGTCCGGCATGCCGCCGGAAAGCGCCGCTGCGCTCACCGGCCTGGACGTCTGGATCGTCGACGCGCTGCGCTACCGGCCGCACCCGAGCCATTTCTCGCTCGACGACGCGTTGGAGTGGATCGGCCGCCTAAAACCGCGGCGCGCCATCCTGACCAACCTGCACGCCGATCTCGATTACGAGGAACTCTACGAAAAGCTGCCGGCTAATGTTGAACCGGCCTATGACGGCATTACGGTGGAGATTGCCGAAAGCCCTTGATGGAAGTCCCTGGTATTCAGGCCTTAATGAATCGGGCAGCTATCGGTTTGTGGTAGAATAGGTCATGGCCAGCAAATCAGCGAAGAAGCCCAAACTGACCGACGCCGAGCGCCACAAGCGTTTCGTTGAAATGGCGCGCGAGGTAGGGGCGTCGGATGACGCCAAAGCCTTCGACAAGGCCTTTAGGAAAATCGTGAAGCGGGACAAGGCTAAGCCGCGTGAGCGATAAGGCCTGGACGCGCGCCGCTCGGATTTCAAAGTGGATTTGTTTTCTGCTGGCCGTTCTATGGCTGGGGCTTATCGGTTTCATACAAAGTACTTGCTCGGCTTTTCCCTCGGTTGTTGGGCCCCGATGCCACGGTAGTCAATATGCGGATATTTGGCTTCTGCCGGTCCTTTTTAGTCCGGTTGGGGGTCTTGCCGTAGTTGCCTCGATCATCATCCTTATCTCAAAACGCTAGGCCCTAGGAATTGGGGTTAGTCCGTCAAGTGTAACGTCGCCTGAATATGTTCCATAATATGTCTTATGCGAATCAGACATTGAAGGACCGGATTTAAGGCCGCCGGCAAATCCCTGCTTCGTCTCACCAAATCCCCGGCAGCACGCGCCAGCGCACCCGAGCCGCGTAGTCGCGGTAGCCTGGCAGATCGGCTTGCAGCACCCGGTCTTCGGTGATCGCGCGGTACAGCAGGAACGGCAGGCTGAGCACGATCAACAGCGCGGTCGCCAACCACGAGCCGAGCGCGATGCCGCTCGCCACGATGATGACGATGCCGGCGAGATAGCCAGGGTGACGTATCCAGCGATAAGGCCCTGATGTGACCACGAATTGGCCGCGGTCGGACTGGATGCGCACCACCGACGAGAAGAACCGATTGACCAGCATGGCCCACAGCGCCAAGCCATAGCCGGCCGCTACGGCGATGAGGCCCAGCGCCCGCAGCCAGGCCGGCAGGTCATGGCTCCAAGGGAAACTGCCGCGGTCGAGCCCGGCGACGATCCAATGCAGAAGGAGGACCAGGGTGAACAGGCGCAGCGCCAGCGGCGGGCGTTGCCCGCCCGGACGCATCCGCTCGCGTAGCAGCCCGGGATCGAGCAAGGCGAACGAAGCCACCATCACGGCGGCGAAAATCGCCACATAGACCCAGAAGCCGAGGATTTTGACGGTGCCGGCCGCGGCGAACAGGGCGACCGCATTGAGCAAAACGAACAGCGCCGCCTGGATATAGGCCGAAACAGGCATTGCGAACTCCGAGGGCCGAACCGAGTGCCGGTGCCGGCCGGCACGGAACAAAGGTCGTCACGGCCGCGTTGAACCGCAAGCCCGCCCCGGCTGCACGGCTTGGGCGGCCGCACCCATTCATCCCGCCACACATTCGTAAGGTGATGCCGTGAACAACAAAATCCGAGCCCTCGACACGCGACGCAAGGTCAGCCCCGCCCTGGATACGCCGACCGATCTGTCCGACGACGCCGTGCGCGCGCTCTCGGCCAAGCTCAACGAGATTTTGGCCGATGCTTTCGCGCTCTATCTGAAGACCAAGAACTTCCATTGGCATGTCAGCGGCCCGCATTTCCGCGATTACCATTTGCTGCTCGACGAGCAATCCGAGCAGATTTTTGCCACGACCGACGACATCGCCGAGCGCGTGCGCAAGATCGGCGGCACCACGCTGCGCTCGATCGGGCAAATCTCGAAATTGCAGACAATTAAAGACAACGACGAGAGTTTTGTGCCGGCCCACGACATGCTGCGCGAATTGATGAACGACAACAAGCAGGTTGCCGCGTCCATGCGCGAATGCCACGAGCTTTGCGACAAGCACGACGACGTGGCGTCCGCGAGCATTCTGGAAAATTTTATCGACGAGACCGAGCGGCGCACCTGGTTCCTGTTCGAGGCGAGCCGCGCGGCTGCCGACAATGCACGGCGGTAATCGCCGCCTGTGAATAACGCGCGGCTCGCAAGGTCGCGGCGGATTTTTGGCTCTGATAGGGTCCGCATTTAATGTGCGAGACCCTATCAGGATTCTGGTGATGACCCCTTCCCGCGATATCGGCCGCCTGCTCGCGATCATGGCGGCGTTGCGCACGCCCAAGACCGGCTGTCCGTGGGATCTCGAGCAGAATTTCGCGACCATCGCGCCGTACACGCTCGAAGAGGCCTATGAAGTCGCCGACGCCATCGCCCGCGACGACCTGACCGACCTCAAGGAGGAATTGGGCGATCTCCTCCTCCAGGTGGTCTTTCACGCGCGTATGGCCGAAGAACTCGGCGCCTTCGATTTCGGCGATGTGGTCGAGGTGCTCACGGCAAAACTTATCCGCCGGCATCCACATGTGTTTGGCCAAAGACCTGAAGACCAGGGTTCGCAAACGCCGCAGGCCGTCGAGGGCTTGTGGGAACGGATCAAGGCAGAGGAAAAAGCCACCCGCGGAAAGGCGGACAATGTCGGCGCGCTGGCCGGCGTGCCGGTTGGCCTACCCGCCCTCACGCGAGCGCTAAAACTGCAGACCAAGGCCAGCAAAGTCGGCTTCGACTGGAACGATCCGCGCGCGGTATTGCATAAAATCCGCGAGGAAGCCGACGAGATCGAAGCCGCGCTCGATGGCGACGCGAATGAAGCCGCAGGCGAAGTCGGCGATCTTCTGTTCGCCGCCGTCAATCTCGCGCGCCATCTGCGCGCCGACCCGGAGGCGGTGCTGCGTAGGACCAACCAGAAATTTGAGCGCCGTTTCGGCGCGATCGAGCAGGCGCTGGCCGCTCACGGGAAAAAGCCACAGGACGCGACGCTCGCCGAAATGGACGCGCTGTGGGACGCGGCCAAGGCGCGGGAATGATCACTGCGCTCCGGCGGCGCGGAGGTATTGCAGATCGACAAACTGCTCCGGCGCCGGCAGCGGCGGCTTGATAGCGCCGCCATCGGTCATGAAAGCGATGACTTGGGCGAGACCGCCGAGGTCGATTTCGGCGTGTTGCGGCAACACGCCGCGATCGGGATCGAGATAAAGCGCAAGCGTCGCGCGGGCGATATCGTCCGATGTGCCGGTGAGCGCCACGATGGCGTTAACCGCATCGTCGCGATGCGCGGGATCGCGTATGAAACGGAACGCGTCGGCAAGCGCGCTGACAAAGCCGATCAGCGCCGGCCCATGGGTTTCAGCAAAATCGCGCCGCGCCGCGATCACCTCGAACTGGAAGGATGCAACGGCATCGGTGGAAAGGCCGAGCCGGCGATAGCCATCCTTGATCGCGATGAGATCATCGGGCTGGCCGAGCGGAACGGCGTCGCACTCCCCGCTTTTCAGGCATGCCGCGCGCAGCGGCGAGCCGACCAGCTCCTTGACACGGTAGCCGGCGTCGCCGAGTCCCTTGAGCGCGAGAAGTTTTCGCATCGAAATCGAAATGGTATCGACCGGCAGCGACAGCCCGATGAGCTTGCCCTTGAGGTCGGCGAAATCCTTGATCTGTGGCTTGGCGATCAGGCTGTAGATCGGATTGGCGGTGGTGCCGGCAATAGCGACGGCGGGCGAGCCGTTGAGCGCCGCCTGGATCAGATAAGGCGTCGCGGTTTGCGTCAAGTCGACCTCGCCGCGGTCAAGCGCTGCAACCATGTTGCCGGTGCCGCCGGGAATTTGCACCGTATCGACCGCGATGTTCTCGCGCGCGAAAAAACCCTGTTTCTCCGAAATGTAGAGATAGAGCGAACTAACGGCGTGCACGGTCGAGGGGATTTGGCCGAAGCGCAGCGTCGCCGACGCCGCGTGGGCCGATGAAAGACCGGCGAGGGCAACGAAGATCAAAAGCGTTCGAAATGTCATCGGCCCTGCCCTCGTGCTTACGGTTTGATGAGGCCCGCGCTGCGCGGCAGCCACAGTGCGATGTCCGGGAAGAACGTCACCAAGAGCACGACCAAGAGCATCATCACGATGAACGGCGGCACTTCGCGAAAAATCTCCGCAAGCGGCGTGCCGGTCAAGCCGCTCATGACGAACAGCAACAGGCCGTGCGGCGGCAAGGTCAGTCCCACCATCATGTTGAGCACGACGACGATGCCGAAGTGGATGAGATCGATGCCAAGATTTTGCGCGATCGGCACCAGGAGCGGCACGATCACCAGCAGGATGGTCACTTCGTCGAGCACGATGGCGAGCAATAGCATCAGCACGTCGACGCACAGCAGGAACTTTACCGGCGACAGGTTCCAGGCGACGAAAGTCGAGTGAATGAGCTGCGGCACGCCCTCGTTGGCCACCGCATAGTTGAAAACGAAGGCCCCAGACATGATCAGCGCGATCATGGCCGTGGTGCGCACGGTGTCGGATATCACCGTCAGCAATTGCTGCACCCGTAAAGTGCGATAGACGATGACGGCGAGCAGGAGCGCGTAGCTCGCCGCGATGGCGGCGGCTTCGGTCGGCGTGGTGACGCCCGAATAGATCAGGCCGAGCAGGATTACGGGGAGCGCAATCGCCGGGAGCGCGCGGGCGAAAATGACCGGCATCTCCGCCCACGACGTCCGCGGCTCGCGCGGAAAAGCGCGCCGCCGCGCGACGGCGGCGATGACGATCATCATCGACAGCGCCATGATGCCGGCGGGAACGAGCCCGCCCATGAACATCGCGCCGACGGACGCATTGGCGATCAGCGCGTAGAAGATCATCGGGATCGATGTCGGCATCAGCGGCCCGAGCGTCGCCGAAACCACCGAGGTCGCGGCCGCAAAGCTGCGCGGATAGCGGCCATTCTTCGCCATCATGCGCGCCACGATCAGACCGGGGCCGGAGGCATCGGCGACCGCGCTGCCGCTCATGCCGGAGAAGATCAGGTTGGTGACCACGTTCACTTGCGCCAAGCCGCCGGGCAGATGGCCGACCATCGCCGAACCGAACTTCAGCAGGCGCTCGATGACGCCGCTCGCATTCATGATGTTGGCGACGAAGATGAACATCGGCACTGCGATCAGCAGATAGCTGTTGTAGAGACCGTTCATTGTCTGATCGACGACGAGGCCTGTGTCCTGGTGGGTCGAAACCAGATAGACGAAGCCGGCACTCAGCATGGCAAGGCCCAGCGGCGCCCCGAGCACCGCCGCGAGCGTGAACACGCCGAGCAGGACCCAAAGACCGTGCGACACCCCTCCCCCTTGCGGCTTTGCTAGATTTCGCCGCGCCACCGCGGCCCGAGCAGTTTTGCAGCACTCACGGTCGAGCGGACGATCACGGCGACAAGAAATATGCCGAAGCACGAATAGACGACATCGAGCGGCAGATTGAGCACCGGGGTGTGCTCGCGCCAGAGAAAGCGGATGTAATCGAGCGATCCCGGCAACGCCCAGGCAAAGATGCCGCCGACCAGGACGGCGCGCGCCAGCGCGGTGTAGCGCTGCGCCGTAGCAGGCAGCAGCCGGTAAACCAGATCGAAAGTGATCTGCTCCTTGTCCCGCAGCAAAAACGCATTGGCCCAGAAGATGATCCAGATGAACAGGATCACCAAAACTTCGTCGGCCCAGACCGCTTCGTCGTGCTCGAAATAGCGCGTGAAGATCTTGTAGTTGAAGATGACGAACACGGCGGCGAACATGGCGCAGGCGACCCAATCGGCCAGTTGCCGAAGCTTTGCCGCGATCGCCGCGGCCGGCCCCTCGCCCTGCCCGCCCGCCATGATCGGCATCAAGCCTTGAGCACCCGTTGCAAACCGGCGGCGTCCCAGGCTTTGGCGAGATCGGACTCGGCATAAACGCGATCGGCCGAAGCGCGGAACGGTGCGAGATCAACGGTGTCCACCGACAGGCCACGATCCTTGAGCGCCTGTACGATGGCCTTTTCGTCGGCGAGCCTTAAGTCGCTGCCGGCCTTGGCGGTCTTGCGCGCGGCCGCGTCGAGCGCATTGCGCTGGTCGGGGTTGAGCTTGTCCCAAACCGGTCTGGCGATGGCGAAGAACACCGGCTGCACCATGTGCGCGGTCAGCACGATCTGCTCGGAGACTTCGTAGAATTTCGCCGCGTTGAGAATGGACAGGGGGTTTTCCTGGCCGTCCACCGTGCCGGTCTTCATGGCGAGATAGACTTCGGGCATGCCGAGCGGCACCGGCGTGACGCCAAGGGTGCGGCCGAGCAAGAGCCACTCCGGCCCCGCCGGCATGCGCATCTTGACGCCCGCGAGATCGGCCGGCGTTGTGACGGCGCGTTTCTGCCGCAGGCTGACCTGGCGCGTGCCGAGATAGTGGGTGGCGAGAATAACGATGCCCATTTTCTCCGCGACCGTTTTGCGGAAATCCTCGCCGATCGCGCCGTCGAAGACGCGGAACAGCTGGTCATAGTCGCGCAGCAGATAGCCGCGGTTGAAATAACCAAGCTCGGCAATCTGCTGCGCCACTTCGAAACTCGTCATCGTGCTCATTTCGAGATTGCCGCGCTGCAGCGCGGGGACCTCGGTGCCCTGCTTGAACAGGGTCGATGCCGGATGCACGCTGACATCGAGGCCGACGGAGGCGGCGTCGACATCCGCCTTGAGCTGATCGAGCGCCTTGGCGAGAAAATCCGACGGCGGCGCGGCGGTCGAGATGCGGATTTGCGCCGGCGCTTGCGCGCGCGCTCGGCCGCATGCAGCGGCGAAGGCCGTAGCCGCCGCCCCGGCGATGAATTTTCTGCGTGTCGTCATGGCACTGTCCTTCCAGGAATGAATCTTCAATGTTCGGCGCGGGCGAATTTTGCCCGCACCGCATCGGCCCGATCCGCGGCGGCGCGGACCGTCATGGCGAGGCAGCCGGAATTTTCGTCCATCGCCTTGTGGATCACTTCGGTGTGGCGATGCAGCCAGCTCACGCCGGCGCCGTCGGCCGGATCGATCTGGAGATCGATCAGCACCCGGCTGGCGCCGAGCCGCGTTTCGATGGCGTCGGCAAGGGCGTCAAGCCCCTCCCCTGTAATCGCCGAAACCAGCGCCGGCCTTTGCTCGGGCGGCCGGCGCTCGGCGATATTTTGCAGCCGTGCGCGTTCGTCAGTGTCGAGGCGGTCGATCTTGTTCCACACCTCGATCAGCGTCTGCTTGTCGTCCGGATTGTTGCGTGGATCGATGCCGAGCTGACGTAGGATTTTTTCGACGTCTGCCAATTGCGCTTCGGCATCCTCGTGGGCGACGTCGCGCACATGCAGGATCACGTCGGCTTCGATCACCTCTTCGAGCGTGGCGCGGAATGCCGCGACCAGCATGGTCGGCAGGTCGGAGATAAAGCCGACCGTGTCGGACAGGATGATGCGGGAACCGTGCGGCAGGTCGACCGCGCGCAAGGTCGGATCGAGCGTCGCGAACAGCATGTCGGCGGACAGCACGTTGGCCCGCGTCATGCGGTTGAACAGCGTCGACTTGCCGGCATTGGTGTAGCCGACCAGGGCGACGATCGGATAGGGCACGCGCTTTCGGCTTTCGCGATGCAGCGAGCGGGTGCGTTTGACCTTTTCGAGCTCGGTCTCGATCTTGGCGAGACGCTCGTCGATCAGGCGGCGGTCGGCCTCGAGCTGGGTCTCGCCCGGGCCGCCGAGAAAGCCATAGCCGCCGCGCTGGCGCTCCAGATGCGTCCAGGTGCGTACCAGCCGGCCCTTTTGATAAGTCAGATGCGCATGCTCGACCTGCAGCGCGCCCTCGCGGGTGCGTGCGCGCCGGCCGAAAATCTCCAGGATCAGCCCGGTGCGATCGATGACCTTGGCGTTCCAGGCCTTTTCCAGGTTGCGCTGCTGCACTGGCGACAGCGCGCAATCCATCACCACGATGCCGGCTTCAAAAGTTTTAACGAGGCCTGCGATCTCCTCGACCTTGCCTTTGCTGAGATAGGTCGCGGGATGCAGCGCGCGCAGCATGACGATGCCGGCTTGCGCGACGTCGAGATCGATGGCGCGGGCGAGGCCCGTGGCCTCATCGAGCTTGGCCTCGGACGAGCGATCGGCAGCAGTCGCGTGCGCCGCGGCGCGCCGCAACACCGGCTCGATCACAAGCGCGCGTCCGACCGCCGAGCCCGTGGGACTCAGCCGGTCAGAGCCTTTGTCGCGACGGCGCGGCTCCAATCAGTCCTTATCCCCGGCCGGCGCTTCCTCGGCGCCTTCGAAAAGCTGAACCGGATGACCGGGCATGATGGTCGAAATGGCGTGCTTGTAGACCAGCTGCGAATGCCCATCGCGACGCAGCAGCACGCAGAAATTATCGAACCAAGTGACCACGCCCTGCAGCTTGACGCCGTTCACCAGGAAGATGGTGAGCGGAATTTTGGCTTTGCGGACGTGGTTGAGGAAGGTGTCTTGTAAGTTTTGTGCGCGGTCGGCTGCCATGGCCGTTGTTTCCGTTTTTGTACCGCGGGCCCCTGCCCCACGGGTCTTTTCTTGTCACACCTTGCTGCCTCGTCCCGCCAATCATCCGGGCCGGACGGACCCGAAGGTGGAACCATTAGAAGGCGCGGCGGCAGGCGATGCAAGCCCGGTCTGGTGATAAGGACGTATGGCGAGGCCGTGTATTGTCGGCGCTCACGCCGCCTAGCGTGTTGTTGCGATTGCCTTATCCGGCCTCCGCGTAGCGATAAAACTCGCGCCGCAGTGTGGTCGCAATCGGGCCCGGTTTGCCGTCGCCGATGGTGCGGCCATCGATCTTCACCACCGGCAGCACGAGCTGGGTTGCCGAGGTGATGAAGGCCTCGCGCGCGGCAAAAGCCTCCTGCAGCGTGAAAGCGCGCTCCTCGATCGCAAGTCCCTGGCCTTTGACCGCGTCGAACACCACCGCACGCGTGATGCCGCGCAAGATGGCGTGATCGGCGTGCCGTGTGACCAATGCGCCCTTGGCCGTGACGATCCACGCATTGGCGGAGGACGCTTCCATGACGACGCCGTCTTTGTCGACGAACCAGGCATCGCGGGCGCCCTGATCGATCGCCGCCTGCCGCGCCAAAACGTTGGGCAATAGGCCGACGGTCTTGATATCGACGCGGCCCCAGCGGTTGTCCGGCATGCTGATCACGGAGATGCCCGTTAAGGCGAGCGCCTCGTTTCTCTTCAGGTTAAGCGGTCGCGCCGTCACCACCACGCTCGGCGCCACCGGCGGCGACGGGAAAGCGTGGTCGCGCCGCGCCACGCCGCGGCTGATCTGAAGATAGACGAGGCCGTAGCCGATACGATTCCTCGCCACCACTTCGCGCAGCACGATGCCGAGCGCCGCGACCGACATCGGCATGGGGATGCGCAACTCGCCGAGCGAGCGTTGCAGCCGCGCGATGTGGCGGCGCTCGTCGATCAGCCGCCCGCCGCGCACCTCGCAGACTTCATAGACGCCGTCGGCGAATTGATAGCCGCGGTCCTCGACGTGGACTTTTGCTTCGCGGAACGGCAGGTAGCGG
>Ga0210395_10000674_pt1 | contig 26182 bp, 23 predicted proteins | sample IncBWH4OmetaG_FD_150861 | JGI IMG/M metagenome (GOLD analysis project Ga0210395, IMG submission 150861) | Forest soil microbial communities from Barre Woods Harvard Forest LTER site, Petersham, Massachusetts, United States - Inc-BW-H-4-O ... | reverse complement strand
GTGCTGGAGGAAGGGTTACGCGGGTCCGGCGGACATCTTCTCAACGGCGCCATGCACCGCTTCATGGGCGACTACGACCCAAAGCTCGAGCGCGCCACCCGCGACGTCGTCAGCCGCGCCATCTATGCCGAGATGCGCGCAGGACGCACCACGCGGAACGGCGGCGTCTACATCAAAATGAGCCATCTCGGGCCGGCCAAGGTGGCGAAGGAGTTCAAGGGCATGGTGGATCGCTGCCGCGACTGCGGTTTCGATCTGGCCGGCGGCTTGGTCGAAGTGGTGCCGACGGCGCATTATTTCATGGGCGGCGTGATCTGCGAGGTCGACACCGCGACGGAGCGTTTCGGGCTGTTCGTCGCCGGCGAGGATGCCAGCGGCATGCATGGCGCCAACCGGCTCGGCGGCAACGGCGTCGCCAACTCGACGGTGTTCGGCGGCATTGCCGGCGACGTGATACCGCGCTGGATCGCCGCCAATCCCGGACATCGGCAGCCGGACACCGACGTGCTCGATGCCGAACTCGCCCGCGCCCAGCATCCGTTCGCGCAAAAACAAAAATCCGGCGATCTGAATGCGTTGCGCGAGACGCTCCTCGACACCATGTGGGACGAAGTCGGTGTTGTGCGCGACCGCGCCAGCATCGAACGCGGCCTTGCGGCGGTCGACCGGATCGAGGCGGAACTCCTGGCCACCGGAGTAGCCGACGCCGATCGCCGCTTCAATCTGACTTGGCAGGACTGGCTCAATCTGCGCTCATTGTGCGAGATCAGCCGGGTCATTGCGCTGGCGGCGTTGAAGCGCGAGAATTCGCGCGGCGCCCATTTCCGGTCCGACTTCCCGGAACCCGGCGACTTCGCCACCTCGACATTCACGGTGGCGCGGCAGGGCGCGAGCGGAATCGAAATCGGTGAACAGCCCGTGCAGTTCACCCATGTGAAGCCGGGCGAGACCCTGCTCCGCGATGCGCTCGCGGCCGAATAAATAATTGAGGCGAACATGATCCCGCTGTCGAGCATCCAGCGCACCGCCGAGGATTTGATGGCGAAGGCCGCCATCGAGATCCCGGAGGATTATCTCGACGGCCTGCGGCGCTGCGTCGATACCGAAAAAGGCGATCTGTCGGCTTTCGTCATCAAGGCCATGCTGGAGAATTACGAAGCCGCCAAGGAAGACCGCCGCGCCATGTGCGGCGACACGGGGCTACCGCGCTGGTACGTCAAGATCGGCAACGAGGCCAAGATCGAAGGCGGCCCGGTGGCGCTGGAAGCGGCGCTGCGCCGCGCCACCGCGCGCGCCACCACCAACGTGCCGCTGCGGCCGAACCGGGTGCATCCGCTGTGGCGCACCGATCACAACAACAATGTCGGTATCGGCGCGCCCGAGATCGAATATGCGTTTCATCCCGACGCCGACTGGATCGAGCTGACCACCGTGCACAAAGGCGGGCTGTTCGGCTCGGATTACCGCATGCTGTTTCCCGGCGACGGCATCGAAGGCATCAAGCGCTTTTTTCTCGATACTTTGATCGGCTTCGGCAAGCGTGGGCTCGCCTGCCAGCCGGCGATCGTCGGCATCGGCCTTGGCGGCTCGAAAGACACCTCCATGGTGCTCGGCAAGCAGGCATCCTGCCTGCGCGTCGTCGGCTCGCGCAATCCGGATGCGAAGATCGCGGCGCTGGAGGAGGAGCTCAAGGATATCGGCAACAATATCGGCATGGGCGCCATGGGCTTTGTCGGCTCCTCCATGGTAATCGATTGCCACATCGAAGTCGGCTATTGCCATACCGGCGGCATGCCGATGTCGGTGCACATGTTTTGTCTTTCCTCTCGACGCGCGTGCGCGCGTATTTCGACTGACGGCAAGGCGACCTTCCGCACCGACCCGATGTGGTTCACCGATTATATGCGACGCGAAACGATAGAATGGGGTCAGCAGGCGGCCGAAGCCGCGGAATAGACGCTGCGTCCCTTCTCCCCAGAGGGAGAAGGACAGGATGAGGGGGTTCGGACGATGGAGTTTTTTCTGAATCTTCCGAACCCCCTCACCCCACCCTCTCCCCTCCGGGGAGAGGGAGTAAAAACGCCGAGGAAATAAAACGATGGCTGACCTTAAGACCGTTCACATCGATCTCCCGGCACGCACGGAAAATCTTCGCCAATTGGAGATCGGCTCGGTCGCCTATCTCACCGGCCGCGTCTTCACGGCGCGTGAAGGCGTCTACAAGCGCGCCATCGCCGACGGCATCGGCATGCCGGCGAGTAAGGACGCGCTCGGCATCACCAATTTTCATTGCTCGCCGGCGGCGTCGATCAATCCCGACGGCAGCTACACCGTGGGCGCGGTCACCGCGACGGCGTCGTTTCGTTTCGCCCAATGGCTCGACGGCTGGTTCAAAATCTCCGGCTGCAACGTCATCATCGGCAAAGGCGGCATGACGGCGGCAAGTTACCGCGAGCATTTCGTGCCCAACAACGCGGTCTATCTGACCACGGTCGGCTACGGCACCGGCGCACTGCTCGGCCGCGGCATCAGGCGCGTCGCCGGGGTCTATTGGCTGGAGGAGCTCGGGCTGGCGCAGGGGGTCTGGGTGCTCGACGTGGAAAAGTTCGGCCCGTTCCTGGTCGAGAGCGATCTTGCCGGCAATTCGCTGTTCGAGCGCGAGAACGCCAAGATCGCGCCCGGCCTCGAGCAGCTTTATGCCGGCACCAAATCCGCAACGCTGCGCCGCTATGGCGAGACCGACGACAAGACCGAGGAAGTGATTTGAGATTTCGCTTTTCTTCTTAGTGGCGAACTATTGACAGCAACCCGTATCAGTTGCAACATTATTCGTTTGTGGATTGCGAAACGCCGTCGGCGTGTTGCGCGTCGGCGTAATCTTTGGGGGCTCAAAGATGGCTGAAACACATGGCGCTCCTTTGCGCGGACTGGACTCCGTCGGCTCATCGCCGCTTTTTCAAGGCCGCTTCGGCCGCATGTTCCGGAATTTGCCGTCGGCGCAATTCGGAAAAACCGACCACGAAAATATTAGAAATCTGGAGCAGCTCGGCCGAAAGATGACGGCCGGTTTCGACAAGCCGAAAGACGGTGTCGACGACGAAGAAAGTGGCATTCCCGCGCTTTACACTTATTTCGGACAATTCATCGACCACGACATCACGTTTGATCCTATGAGCAGTCTGATCAAACAAAACGATCTGAATGCGCTGGTCGACTTCCGCAACCCGGCGCTGGATATGGACAACGTTTACGGCCGCGGTCCCAACGATCAGCCATACATGTACGACACGCCGATGACGTTTTTACTCGGCGACAAGATCTCAGGCGCTCATCACTCAGCCAGGGACCTGCCGAGAAACTCCAAGGGCCGGGCACTGATCGGCGATCCTCGCAACGACGAGAACACTATCGTGTCCCAGATACAGGGGATGTTCCTTCACTTTCACAATCGGCTCGTCTCGCATCACAAAGGCGCAACGTTCAACGAGATTCAACAACTGATGCGGTTCCACTATCAGTATGTCGTCTTGAACGATTTCCTGCCGCGGATCGTCTCGGCAAAGGTACTCGAAGACTTGAAGACCGACGGCCACTACGATCGGTCCAAGCTGAAATACTATCACTGGAAGAACGACCCTTTCATGCCGGTAGAGTTTTCTGTGGCGGCCTATCGGCTCGGCCATTCCATGGTGCGGCCGGGCTATCGACTCAACGATAGCCGCGACAGCTTGCTTGCCATATTCCCCGACCGCCACAGTCACGGACTGACCGGCTTCCGCCCGATCGGGCACAATCGAGCCATCGATTGGGGCCGCTTCATCGACATCGACGATCGCAGTTATGACGGCAACCACGCCATCAGAAAGAGGCGGCTTCAGTTCGCCTATCGCATCGACACGTCATTGGTGAATCCGCTCGGCCATCTCCCGCGTCCGCAGGTCGTCACCGATAAGCCGATCGTATTGGCGGCGCGTAATCTTCTGCGCGGCTGGAGACTCGGCCTGCCGTCGGGTCAAGATGTCGCGCGGGTGATGGGTATCACCCCTCTCCCCGACGAAGACATCCTTATCGGCAAGGGTGTCGACAATCCCGGACGTATGCAAAACATCGTCCAGGCTGCAGGCAGAGCCTTCGCCGGCAATTGTCCCTTGTGGGCATACATATTGGCCGAGGCCATGCACAACATGGTGTCCGTGGAAATCCCGGTCAGGGAAAAGGGTACTCTCGTCACTACGCCACAGCTTGGTCCGGTCGGCGGACGGATTGTCGCCGAAGTGTTCCTTGGCTTGATGTTCGGCGACGACGACTCCTACCTACAGATCAATCCACTTTGGCAGCCGAAGACCGGCACGCCCGAAAAGAAGTTCGCCCTTAAGGACATCGTTCACTACGCTCTGGGCTACGGTCCACCACTGTAGTGCAGAACGGGTAGCGCTGACCGCCAAGCACTTTGTTTTTGAAGGCGCGGGAGCAAGCTCATGGCGCAGACGATTCGCCGGATTTTCGTCGACCCGCCTATTGCGGTCGCCCGGCTCGGCGGCAGCAGCAAACCCCAGGACGCCTATATCTGGGTGGCGCCGGACAATCCGCGGTCCGAGGGCAGCACGGTCATCGCTCCGTGGTGGACGTTGGATGTGCAGGGCGACGGCTCGGTCGAGCCGCGCATGCCCGCCAAGGTGACCCTTCGCGACGGCGATCTCATCCGTCCGGTCGCGCCGTTCTTCGAAATCTGGGCCTCCGTGGGCGAGATCGGCAGCGCGCGGTCGCGATGGCGCGACGTGCCGTTGACGCCGGCTTTGCTGAAGAAATTCCACCTCGACGAATCCGCATTGTCGTTCCGGTTTGACGCGCAAAACCGCAAGGTTGCCCGGCGTATGGCCAAAGCCGACCTGCTCTTTGGCACCTTTCCGCCAGTGACGGTGCGCGCCGACGACCATGACGTCCACCCGCTGCTCGCCACGAGTCCGCCCGGCGCGGCCGTGCCGATGATTCCCAGACGTCGACACATTCCGCTCGGCAGCGTGCAGGTCATACGCAGCCGGCCGCAACCGAAATCGCTCGGCGATGGAACGACTTGGCACGAGACGGTCAACGTCGAAGTCATCCGCTTTCGCTTCACGCCAGCGGGAGGCCACTTCTATGGTCCGAGAGCCGCTATCAAGACCAAGCGCCGCAAATTCGGCGCGGTCGAGAAGGCAAGGGCATTCCTCGACCACCGTGCCGGTTGGTATGGCAAGAAGCCGAAGGAAAATGTTGCCCCGGCGGACACTTACGATCTCATAAAGCGAGCGCCGTCAACCGGCCCATCACTCGGGGTCGTCGACGACACCTGCGAAACGCGCGTCACGGTGACCCTGGCCCCGCCTGGCAAGGGACGCAGGCCGCTTGTCGCCCACGCCAACATATTTGCCGGACCGCCGGATTTCGGCCCCGACCGGCGTCCGTTCTTATCGCTGGCGGACGAACTCGGCGACCGGGGAAGCGTTTCCGCGGCGCGCAGCAGGGCTATGAGCAAGGACGACCGCGACCAATGGGTCGAGGACTTGTTCGAACGCATCTACGAGACGGTTTCATTGTTCAATCTCGATCACTTTCAATCCAAAGCCGAAAACGGGGGGTTCAGCATTCTGTTGAAAGGCCCCCGGCTACGTCGGCGCGGCGAACTTCCCGGCCTCCTCGCCGAAGACCATGTTTTGAAGCCGAAAAATCACGCCATGACCCGAAGGGATGTCTTGCGCAACGACGCCTATAGCGTGCCCGCTAGCAGTGACGGCGAGCCGCTGCCGCTGTCCGAACATGCGCGAAGCCGCCATAAATCCCTGCAGGATATCGATGGCCTGAAAGATTTCATTGCCAAGAACCCTCATCGTCTGCGGCAGCTCATCCGGCAGCCATTCGAAGTCGAGGAAGGTGAGGACGGCGATTTCACGACGATGCGCATGCCGCCCTTTATGCGAAATTCAAATGCCTTCCCGTTGACGTTGTCGTTTTGGCAATATGACCTGTTGATGGACTGGGTGGACTCTGTGCCCAAGCTCGGGAAAAAATCCCGTTCTGCGGTGCCGAAACTTTCGCCTCAAGCGCAGCAACGCCGGCATGCGATTCTGAAGTGGTTCGACAAGCAAATGCACGAGCGGGAGTATAAAGACTGATGCGGCGTGTTGGCGCCTTACGTGGCGAGCCCGCGGCTCCGATGTTCCATCGCTTCCGTTCGGCCGGCGGCGAACATGTGCTGATCGTGCCTTACAGCCGGGTTTACGATCTCATAACCGATGCCGCCGAACATTTTGACCGTCAAAGTCCGGAACGCGATGCGCTGGTCGAGGAGTTGATGCTGCCCGCGGCGGGTGAAGCCGCGCTCGCTGACATCGTCGCCCCGCAGCCGCAAAGTATCTCGCTTAACGTCAGCTCGAGCTGCAATCTTTCCTGCTCCTACTGCTATGCGGCACGCGGCGGTTTCGAGGGCGCGCAAGCCAGCCCCATGACGTGGCAAACCGCGAAAGCTGCGATCGACGCGCTCTTGGCGCGCGCCGATCCGGACGCGCCGATCACAATCGGCTTCTTGGGCGGCGAGCCGTTCGCCAATAGGGCACTGCTACATACCTGCGTCGAATATGGACGCGAGCAAAGCCGCCGCAAGGGCCTGGACGTTCGATTTTCCGTTACCACAAACGGCACCTTGCTGCAGGCGCAAGATATTGCGCTTCTGCGCTCGTGCCGCTTTGCCGTGACCGTCAGCATCGACGGCGGAGCGGTTGTCCAGGAACGCCAACGACCCGCCGCGGGCAAAACGGCGATGAGCAGCTTTGCCAGGCTGCGGCAGGCGGTCGAGCCTCTATTAGCCGATCCCGGATCGGCGCAAATCGCCGCCCGCGCGACAGTGACGCGCAGCGACCTCGATTTGCCGCAGCGATTTGCCGATATCCTGGCGCTTGGATTTCCCGAAGTTGGGTTTGCTCCTCTACGCATGGACAAGGGCCGCGGCGATGCGCTACGCGATGACGACTGGCCGACTTATCTGGAAGTCTTGAAGCGCGTAGCGCAAAGTGAAATCGGCGGGTTTCGCGCCGGCAAACCGATTCAGTTGACCAACCTCGCCATTGCACTCAAACAGATCGCGCGCGGCGCCAGTTCGCCCTATCCGTGCGGCGCCGGCGGCGGATATTTTTCCGTCGCGGCGGACGGAAATTGGTATGCCTGTCACCGCGCCATCGGCGCGCCCGAATTCAAAATGGGCGACAATTCCGGCCTCGACGAGGTGCGCCGAGACGCTTTCCTCGCCGAGCGCCACGTGCATGCCCAGACCGACTGCCGTAGCTGCTGGGCGCGATATCTCTGCTCGGGCGCCTGTCATCAGGAAGCGAGCAAGCGCAACCGGTCGGCGTGCGACTTCATTCGCGGATGGCTCGAATTCTGCCTCGGCGCCTATTGCGAGATGTCCACACCGTCGGACCAAAAACTCGATCAACTTCCGGAGAGGGGCCCGCAATGAATAAGCCGGGAATAAAGCTCATCGCGCGCAATGCGCCGGCCTTTCGCAAGTCGCGGGTGGCCAATCCGACACCGCATCTGGTGGCGGGCAACCCGATATCGACCCGCCTGGAGGCAAGCATCGGCAACTGCTTTCCCGGCTTGGAATGCGATTTGCGCAATCTGGAACGGCGCTTCTTTCCTTTCCTCGAAATGGATATGCCCGGCTCACGAATTGACTTGATCAAGGTCGATATGGACGGCGCACAAGCGGCTTGGCGTGCGGGACAAATCAGCAGACCGACGCTGAATGGCTACCAAAAATTGCACGCCGAGGGAAAATGGACAGTTTTCTCCATTAAAGGCCAATTCGGTTCGCTCGGCGAGCGAACCATCGAGCTCGCCCGGCTTGGCACCACATCAACCGGCGCGGATCGGCTGCCTATCGATCCCTGGACTGCGGTTCGCCTCCTTACCGAAGGCACCGACGTCGTGTTGGTGCTGGAGCGCATGCGCCCCAAGCCCCGGTCGAAAAAGGTGACAGTGAAGGGGAAACGGGAGAAGTATTTGGGCGATGACGGCGCGCTTGCCGAAATGTTTCTCCCTGGCGAACTCACTCAATCGCTGTGCAGCCCCTGGACCCACGATTTCCGTGATTGCGCCTGCTTCTATTGGGCATCCAACCATCCAGACATCGTAATGCCGCCATTGCCGACAGAAACCACAAAGGGCCCGGAGTGGAATTTGAACGTACCGTGGGAGCGCAGTGATCGCAGATTCAAAAGTCCGCCCGATCCCGCCACGTCCGAAGATCCGACTGATATCGAAATGAGGTATTTCGAAATCAACAAGAAGTGGCAAAAACTGAATTTTGTCATGGAGAGGCGCGAGCAAATCCGCCCCTATGTGCAGCAGGGCTTCTCAGGTGTGCCGCTAGCCAATAAGGAGGAGCTTGAGGCCCATCTGCGCTATGCGGCAGGTGTAGAGCTCGCCGTCATGCAAGAATACTTGACGGCGGCATTCTCGCTCAAACCCGAAGCGAAATTGAGAGGCGAGTTGCGTATCAATGTCCGGGCCGCCCAGGCCCAGATCATGCAGATCGCCATAGGCGAAATGCGTCATTTGCGAGCGGTCAACGACGTGCTGGCATCTCTCCTTGGCCGTTCGAACTTCAAACCCGCGCTCGGCGTTGCGACCGAGCTTCCCGGCGCAAAAGCGGGAAGCTGGATACCGGTGAAGCCCTGGCCGCTGAACACCGACGCACAGCAGCGTTTTATCGAAATCGAAGCACCGTCCGAATCGGTCGATGGCGTTTATGCTCAGATTCTTGCCACACTCCAACAGGAGAACGGCATCGAAATCGAGAAGAAGAACGAAAACATCCAGGCGATCAGCACTGTTATGGCTGAAGGCGCGGACCATTACGAGATATTCAAGGCGATACAAGAATGGCTTCGTCCATACAAGCAAGAGGACTATTTGCATTCGGTCAACATGGAGCAACCGCCCCCAGACATCGTTGAAAATCAGACTCTGCAGCGCCGCTACGTGACGCTGCTGAACCTGCTCCACGATGGATACAAAGCCGGAATGCCTTTTGGTGCGGCCGATCTCAACACCGCGCGCAGCCTGATGATCGGCAATTCGCGAGACAAGCTTGGGCAAAGCGGCGGCATCATTTCGGCCGCGAATGCAGTCGCTGCGATGGGCTACCTGGTCGTTTTTCAGACTCCTGACGATGAAAATTTCGCGTCTGTGAAGCACCCATGACGAGCCGCCGCGCCGCCGAGATCGCGGTTCTGGGCGGTGGGCCGGTGGGACTGTTTGCGGCGCTGACCGCGGTAAAAGACGCGAGAACGGTTCTCGTTCTCAATCGCATCCCTGACGCAGGCGCGCCATTGCGCATCGACGTCATTCCGGCGCGCACGCTTGCGCTTCTTGTCGAATTCGGCATCGACCCGCGCGCGATCGGCGTGGAGCGACTGCACGATCGACAAGTGTCATCCTGGGCGACGGGCGCACCTCAATGGAGCCACGGCCCGCAAACCGTCCACATCGAACGGCCAGCGCTCGAATTGGCGCTGTTTGACGCCGTGCGCGCCAACGGCCGCATCGATATTGTCGTCGACCGCGTCATGCCGAAATGCCGGCGCGGTTTCACCGGCACCGGCTGGTCGGCGCGTCACCTCATCGATGCGACGGGACGCGCGGCCGTCACCGCTCAGTCGCGAGTGCGGCCGCGACCGGCATGGGGAAGCCGGTTCTTCTGGACGTGGCGAACCGCGGTCCGCGCGGAGCCGGAATTTTGTGTCGCCGCCCTGCCCGGCGGCTATGCCTATCGGCTCGGTTCGGCGGACCATATCGGTATCGGCATCGTCGGCCGCGGCGCCTCGTTGAAATCGGACGCCACGGCGTTGGATCGCTTGCTACGGCAGGCGGACGCCCAATGGCTTTGCCAAGATATGCCGCCTCTGGAATCGATGGTCCGCGGCGCGTCCGGCGTCACGTCGGTGCAATGGGCGGTGCCCGGACCTGCAGCCCTGATCGGCGACGCTTCGATCGCGCGCGACCCGCTGTCATCGCAGGGCCTTGCGGCGTCGCTGAGCGACGCGCTCTACGCCGTAGCCGCGATCACGACGGGCGACACCGCCAGCCTGCGCGCCCGCCAGACAGAGAATCTCCGTGCGCATTTGATGTATCTCCAAGCCGTGCTGATGCAATGCCGATATCTCGACAACGCGCATTGGACGGCATATGAGAGATTTATCGCGGCGAACATCACGGGCCGCGTGGATCGACCGGCGTCCGCGTTGCGGCATGGACGTCTGGAGATGATGCCGGAGTATTGAATAGCTCGACGTGGAAAATTTCGGCCCCTCCCTGGTCGAGAGCGATCTTGCCGGCAATTCCCCGTTCGAGCGCGAGAACGCCAAGATCGCGCCGGGGCTCGAACAGCTTTATGCCGGTACCAGGCCGGCGACCCTGCGCCGCTACTGCGAGACCGACGACAAGACCGCGGAAGCTATCTGGGACGGCCGATCGTGCATGGCGCGGGGGAGACCAAGATGAAGGGCGGCATCGCAGCAAAAATGTCGGTCCGCGACAGGGTCATCAGCGAACTGACGGAGTTTGCCATCATTGCGGCGTACCTCTACGTCTTCCTGGCCGCGCTGATTTATTTGAAAGCCGCTATTCTCCACGCCCACGACATCCCGTTCGCGACGTTTGGTTTTGCCGCGGCAAAGGCTCTGATCTGCGCCAAGTTCGTGCTGATCGGGCGGATGTTGCACCTTGGCGAGCGCTTCAAGGCGCTGCCGCTGATTTGGCCGACGCTGTACAAGTCGCTGGTTTTTCTTGTGCTGTTGCTTATCCTCAACGCGATCGAGGAGGTGATCGTAGGTCTCATGCATCACCGCGCCGTCACGGACTCGCTGGCCGAATTCGGCGGCGGCACGCCCGGTCAGCTGATTGCCAGCAGCGTCGTCGTGCTGCTGATCTTGATTCCATTTTTTGCCTTTCGCTCGCTCGGTGAGGTGATAGGCGAGCGCAATCTCGCGCGTGTGTTCTTTCTGCAGCGCCACAACATCGATGCCGACTGAGTGCACGTTGGAAATGGGGGCTTGAAATGATGCGAACCGTCTTCACGATCTTGCCCGCGATCTTGGCCATTGCGGCGCTGCCGTCGCAACGCACCGGCGCCGATGAGATACGACACGCCACGTTTCCCGCCGAGCTGTCGGGACGGTGGGCGCCGAGCGCCGAGCTCTGCGCGGCAAAAGACAAATCCAACATCACGATCGCATCGGACGGCTACAGCACCGCCGACGGCAAATGCAGCGTGCGGTGGATCGTGGAGACGCCGGGCTCGCTCGGGCCCAACTACGCCGTTCATGCCCAGTGCGAGGCCGATGGGCAACCGGCCAAAGCCGATGTCATCAATATGATTCTGCGGCCCGAGGGCAACGACAAGGTATCGATCGGCACGTCCTTCACCGATCTCAAGCCCTATCTGCGCTGTCCGTGAGGCTGACACGCGAATGCGCGAGCCGCGGCGACGCCGGCTTCGGAGATGAACCATGAGCCCTGCTGTTTTGTCGTGCGTGATATTTGCGTTGGCTCTCGGCGGCATCGTGCTCGGCGCGTTGCTGCGCACCACGTTGCCGCAGCATCATCTCAGCAAGGAATCGCAAGACGTCGTGCGGCTGGGCGCCGGCCTGATCGCGACCATCGCGGCGCTGGTGCTCGGTTTGCTGATTGCGGCGGCCAAGGGCTCGTTCGACACCCAGAGCGGTCAAGTCAAACAAATCACCGCCGACATCATCCTGCTCGACGCTTTGCTGGAGCAGTATGGCCCGGAAGCGCTGCCGATCCGCGTCGCGTTGCGCGGCGCGGTCGGGCCGCTCGCAGACCGGCTTTGGCACGAAAAGGCGGCAACACCGGCCGCGCCGTTTACGATGAACGCGACGGGCGAAAGCGTCTATATCGCGATTCAAGCGCTGTCGCCGAAGAACGACCTGCAGCGCTCGCTGCAGGCGCGGGCGGCGCAGATCAGCACCGATTTGGCCCAAATCCGCCTGTTGCTGTTCGTTGAATCGGACAGCGCCATTCCGGCGCCCTTTATCGCCATCCTGGCGTTCTGGCTCATCATCATATTCGCGAGCTTCAGCCTGTTCGCGGCACTGAACGTAACGGTGTTCACCTTCCTGTCGCTGTTTGCGCTGTCGGCGTCTTGCGCGATCTTTTTGATCTTGGAGCTGAGCCAGCCATTCACCGGACTGCTGATGATTCCCAGCGCGCCGCTGCGCAACGTCCTCGCACCGCTCGGCTAGAGCGTGATCCCGAAAAAGCCCGCCCTCGGACTTGATCCGAGGGTGGATACCGGTTTTCGGACAAGATCATGCTCAAACGAAAATTCCAGACGATGATCCAATTCAATTGAATTGGATCATCGTCTGGAGCCGCTTCATTTGTGCTCGCGATACCAGCGCTCGGCGCCCGGGTGGAGCGGAACGTCCATCGGCGTCGACTCGGTCTCGCTGACCATGTGCAGCGCCGAGCCGCCGGCGCCCTTCTCCCACGGCACCTCCGCCTCGCGCGCGGCCAGCGCGCCGCAGATATCGTAGGCCATCTGCTCCGGCAGCGACGCGCTGGTGTAGATCGGCCAGCCGCTGAAATCGAGCGTATCCATATCGCGCTGCAAGCCCGGGAAGCGCGCCTTGGGCAAAACAACCCGCCGCCATCCCAACTGCCCCAGTGCATCGAACTCGGCCGCCTCGATCTCGAGCGGCACGAGACCGGCCGCCAGCGCCTCGTTCAGCCACACCTTGATGCCCTCGTCGAACACCGCGTCGATCTCGCCGCGCGCCAACGGATCGAGGCGGCGCACGTCGGACGGCCCGCCACAAGTGATGATGCGCCCGCCCCAGGCTTCGATGTCCGGAAGTTTTAGGTCATGCAGCGCAAAGGCTTGCTCGATCAGGACCAGCGTCGAGTGCGTCGGATCTTCGCGCACGGAGATGCGCAGCGGATACTGTTTCGCCTTGAGGTCCTTGAGTGAACGAATGCCCGTCTTCGGGTGAACCATGAAGACAAAGCGATCCCAGCTCGGATAGGACGCGATGATCCGCACCGGCAGCGCCGTGCGGAACAAACCGACCCCGCGATAGGCCTGGGTGAGCAGCGCCGAAGGATTGACGAAGGCGGCTTCGACGCCGCCCTTCGCCACCTCCTCGGCCAGAATGGCCGAGCCGGTCGCCAGCCGCAGCCACGGCCGGAATTCTTCGCCCGAGCCGCTGCCGACCGTGATCACCATGTCGCGGTTGCCGCCGTACGGCGTCGCCGGATTGCCGGCGATATGCAGGCCGATCTCCCACAGGGTTTTGGCGCGCACGAAATTTGCGCCCTTCGGCAATGGTTCCATGACTGGCATCTCCAGGCGCGCGAAATGGCATCGACCACGATGCCGGAAAGGAAGCGACGAGCGTTCAACCGGCGAGGTCGTAGGGAACTTGCGTCGGGCCGTAGCGTTCGACCACCGTGTTGGTCGCGCGATCGTATTGATGCTGCAGCACCGTGCCCTCGCCGAGCTTTTGGCTGCGCACGATGATCGCCACCGAGCGGGTCGGACCGCCCTGCTCCGCGTGAATCGCGCGCGGCGCCACCAGGTCGACCTTGCCCTGCGAGCCGGTCGTCACCGATGTCGGCCTGACCTCCGCATGGCCCGGCCGGCTGCCGTCGTCGATCCGCTCAAAGCGCTCCAGGCTTTCGCTGCCGTCGAGCACGCCATAGAGCACCCAGGCGTCGGCGTGATCGTGCACGCTGCCGGTGCGGCCGGGCATGCGCACCACGCCGTTGACGACGAAGGCGTAGTCCGGATCGACATAGAGCAGAAGATTCTTGCGACCTTCGGTCGACGGCCAGCTCGCCGAATGGGTTTTGAGCGTTTGGTCCAGCACCAGCCGCTCCAACAGCGGCTTCGCCCGTTCCATACGGCGCTGATCGTCGGCTTCCGCCGCCCAAACGGCGCGTAAATCACCAATGAATTTGTCAAAAACCGGTAGCCGTTGCGCGGCAAGATTTGGATTCGACATAAACTTCTTCCTCTATTCGTGGAGCGGCTCGCCTTCGATCGTGCAGCGGCGCAACAGCCGGCGCTCTTCTTTCGGAAAATCGGTGCGAGCGTGGATGGTGCAGCGGTTGTCCCACATCAGAAAATCGCCGAGCTGCCAAACGTGCTCGAAGATGAATTCGCGGCGCTCGCCGATCTCGTAGAGCTGATCGAGGATGGCCTCACTCTCCTGTTGACTGACGCCTTCGATACGCGTGGTCATCAGCCGGTCGACGAACAGTGTTTTGCGGCCGGTGTCGGGGTGGGTGATGAAGATCGGGTGCGCGTGATGCGGAATGCCGCTGATGTCGCCGGACGAATTGGCCTGCTTGGCGCGATTATATTCGTGGATGTGCAGCGCCGTTTTGCCCTTGAGCTTCTCTTTCAGCGCCGCCGGCACCGCCTCGTAGGCTTTGTACATGTTGGAGAACATCGTATTGCCGCCGCGCGACGGCAGTTCGAGGGCGTAGAGGAAGGTGTATTTGTAGGGCCGCGCCGAATAACCGGAATCGATGTGGAACCAGAATTCGCCATCGCCGAAGGCGCCGATCGGCTGGCCGTCGACTTTGATGTTGGTGACCAGCAGCACCTTTTCATTGTCTTGCTGGATACCCTCGGCGCGGGCCCGGAGCGCCTCCGGCGCTTTCTTGCGGCTGCCGAGATCGCCGAAATAGGAGGCAAAGCGCAGCTGGTCGTCCTGCGAAACCTGCTGACCACGGAACACCAACACCAGATGCTTGTCCCAGGCGTCCTTGATGGCCTCTACTTCGTGCGCCGACAGCGGCCTGGATAGATCGACCCCGCTGATTTCGGCGCCGCAGGCCGGCGATAATGGCGTGACCTCGATCTTGGACGTGACCTCGATCGTATCTTGCATGGGGTGCTTCCTCTGCGGCCGAGTGTCGGCTTCACGCCGGCCGACTTGATGTAAGATGTACCGCGGCTAGCCAGGGGCCTCAAGAAGGCGGCCGCTCCGACGGGAGGACACAGCCATGCGCAAAGTGATTGCACTTGCCCTCGCCTTGCTCGCCGCCACGACGCTGACGGTCTTCGCGCAAAGCTACCCGTCGCGGACCATCACGATTATCGTGCCCTACCCCGCCGGTGGCCCGACCGATACCATTGCCCGCGTCCTCGCCGAACGCCTGCAGGGCGCGCTCGGCCAAAGCGTGATCATCGAGAATGTCGGTGGCGCCGGCGGCAGCATCGGCGTCGGCCGCGTAGCGCACTCAGCGCCCGACGGTTACACGCTGAGCATCGGCCATACCCAGACCCACGTGTTCAACCCCTCGATCCTCAAGCTCGACTACGACGTCGTCACCGACTTCGCGCCGATCTCGCTGATCGCCGATACGCCGATCTGGATCGTGACGCGAAAATCGCTGCCGGTCGACGACGTCAAAAGCTTCATCGCCTGGCTCAAGAGCCAGAACGGCAAGGCGACCATGGGCACGGTCGGCATCGGCAGCCCGTCGGAATTCGCCGCGCGAATTTTCATGCGACAGACCGGCACATCGTTTCAGCTCGTGCCTTATCGCGGCGCGGCGCCGCTGGTTCAGGACATGCTCGGCGATCACATCGATTTCGCCTTCGGTCAGGCGGCGGGTTATATAACGAACGTCGAGAGCGGCCAGTTCAGGGCGCTCGCCGTCTTGCAGCCCAAGCGCTGGTGGGCGGCGCCCAACGTGCCGACGCTCGATGAGCTCGGCTTCAAAGATATCGATGCGACCTTCTGGCACGGTCTGTGGGCGCCCAAGGGCACGCCGCCGGAGGTCATCGCCAAGCTCAATGCCGCCGTTCGCGTCGCCTTGGCCGATCCGACGGTGCAGGATCGCTTCAAGAAAGTCGGCCAGGAAATCTGGCCGGTCGAATATCAAACGCCCGAGGCGCTGGCCGCGCAACAGAAGGCGGAGCTGGCCAAGTGGACGCCGGTCATCCTGGAATCCGGCATCAAGGCGGAGTGAGATGGGCGCGCTCGATTCCCTCGAACCGATCGAAAAGGCCAGCAAGGATGCGCTCGTCGCGCTGCAGCTCGACCGCCTGAAGGCGACGCTGCATCAGGCTTACGAGCGCGTCCCACATTATAAGAAAAAGCTCGACGCGGCCGGCGTGCATCCTGCCGATCTGAAAGAGCTCGCCGATCTCGCAAAATTTCCGTTCACCACCAAGGAGGATCTGCGGCAGAATTATCCGTTCGGCATGTTTGCGGTGCCGATGGCGGACATCGTGCGCATCCACGCCTCGAGCGGCACTACCGGCAAACCGACCGTGGTCGGCTATACCAAAACCGACATCGACACCTGGTCGTCGCTGATGGCGCGCTCGATCCGCGCCGCCGGCGGCCGCTCCGCTGACAAAATTCATGTCGCTTACGGCTACGGCCTGTTCACCGGCGGGCTTGGCGCCCATTACGGCGGCGAGGCTTTGGGCGCCGCCGTCATTCCGGTCGGCGGCGGTTTCACCGAGCGGCAGGTCCAGCTCATTCGCGATTTTGCCCCCGACATCATCATGGTCACGCCGTCCTATATGCTGGCCATCGCCGACGAGTTCGAGCGCCAGGGATTTTCGCCCGCCGACTGCAGCCTGCGGCTGGGCATCTTCGGCGCCGAGCCGTGGACCGAAACCATGCGCGCGGAAATCGAGCGGCGCATGGGCCTGCAAGCGCTCGATCTCTATGGCCTGTCGGAAGTGATGGGGCCCGGCGTCGCCCAGGAATGTGCCGAGACGCGCGACGGGCTGACGGTTTGGGAGGACCACTTCTTTCCCGAGATCATCGATCCGGACACCGGCCGCGTGCTGCCCGACGGCGAGACCGGCGAGTTGGTGTTCACGTCCTTGACCAAGGAGGCGATGCCGGTCATCCGCTATCGCACCCGCGACCTGACCCGGCTCCTGCCCGGCACGGCACGCACCATGCGCCGCATCGAGCGGGTCAAGGGCCGCAGCGACGACATGCTGATCATCCGCGGCGTCAACGTCTTTCCCTCGCAGATCGAAGCGGTGCTCGGCCGCGAGCCGCAGCTGGCGCCGCATTACGTCTTGGAGGTGCGCCGCCCGCATAATCTCGATGAGCTCGATGTGCTGGTCGAGATGCGGCCCGAGCTTGCCGGCAAACTGGGCGCCGACGAAATTGCGGGGATGGCGAAGCAAGCCGAGCATCTGATCAAGGCCTATGTCGGCGTCACCGCCACGGTGCGCGTGCTGGAGCCCGGAACGATCGAGCGTTCGCAAGGCAAAGCAAAACGCGTCATCGACCGGCGGGCGAAAAGCTGAGATGCCGAATGGAAATTTGAAAGGATTGGCGCGATGAGTGTCGATAGCGCTTTGCCTGTGGCCGAACTGCAGTCCGCCGGCCTCGATCAGCGCGCGGTCGCCGAATGGATCGCGGCGGCGCCAAAGCGCAGCGGCGATTACTTTGTCGATCGGCCGCGCTATTCGCGGTACTGGCAGCTCGGCGCCGATTTGCTCGGCCGCCTGCCGAACAAGCCGGCGCGCAGCCTGGGTGAGGCGCGCGCGGCACAGTCCATCCTCGCCGCCGCGCGCGACCAGCGCGAGCATTTCCTCGCCGCCCACGCCGAGACGCTCTACGACGAGCTGACGCACCAACGCTCGCGATTCATTCGCTTGGAAGATCTGGTCTTCGCCGCCGCCATGGCCGTCCCCGGCCTGACGCCGACCGCCGCGCAAGTCGCGGCCGAAGCCGAGCACTTGCAGGGCGAAAAGGACGGCGTCGAGATCGATCAGGGCATTTTCCTCGCCCACGTGCTCGCAAGCGAAACCGCCGGCCGGCATCTGTGCCACGCCATGCTATTGCCGCGGCGGGAGACGGCCGAGCATTTGCAAAAATTCGCCGCCGACGGCCGCATCGATTTTGGCAAGGTTTTGATCGAGCGCCGCGGCAAGGCGGCGATCGTGACCTCGAAAAACGAACGCTTCCTCAATGCCGAGGACGACACCACGCTGGACGCCATGGAGACCGCGGTCGACGTCGCCATCCTCGATGCCAAGACCGACATCGCCGTGCTGCGCGGCGGCGAGGTCGAGCATCCAAAGTATCGCGGCAGAAAACTGTTCGGCGCCGGCATCAACCTGACGCATCTTTATCGCGGCAAAATTCCGTTCGTCTGGTTTCTCAGGCGCGATCTCGGCTTCGTGCACAAATTCTTCCGCGGCGTGGCGCGGCCCGAACTCTTACCCGACGACGTGCACGGCACCGCGATCGAAAAACCGTGGATCGCCGCGGTCGAGGGTTTTGCCATCGGCGGCCACTGCCAGATTCTGCTGACCATGGACTACGTGCTCGCCGCCAACGACGCCTTTATGACCTTGCCGGCGCGCAAGGAAGGCATCATTCCGGGCGCCGCCAACCTGCGCCTGCCGCGCTTCACCGGCGACCGCATCGCCCGCCAGGCCATCCAATATGAGCGCAAGCTCGTCTGCGACAGCCCGGAAGGCCGCCTGATCTGCGACGAGATCACGCCCGCCGCCGCCATGGACGCGGCCCTCGAGCGCGTCGTCGCCGGCCTGACCAGCTCCGGCGCGGTCAGCGCCACCTCCAACCGCCGCGCGCTACGCATCGGGCAGGAGACGCTCGACACATTCCGGAGGTATTTTTCCGCTTACGCCCGCGACCAGGCCTATTGCCATTTCAGCCCGGCGCTCATCGCCAATCTTGAGCGCGAGTGGAATGCGCATAACAGGAAGGCTTGATGGCACTGCAGCAAGCGGCGAGCAAAGTTCCCGAAGTCACCCTCGTTTTCTGGCTTATAAAAATTGCCGCAACGACGCTGGGCGAGACTGGCGGCGATACCGTCACCATGACGCTGAACTGGGGTTACCTTCTCGGCACCGCGCTGTTTCTGGCGCTGCTGGTCGTGCTCGTCATCTGCCAGATCGCGGCGAAGAAATTCCATCCGTTCTTGTACTGGGCGACGATCGTGGCCTCGACCACCGCCGGCACCACCATGGCCGACTTCGCCGATCGGTCGCTCGGCATCGGTTATGCTGGTGGATCGTCGCTGCTGTTCGCCTGCGTCATCGCCACGCTCGGCGCATGGTACTGGTCGCAAGGCTCCATATCGGTCGCCACCGTCACCACGCCGAAGGTGGAGGCATTCTACTGGGTCGCCATCACATTCTCGCAGACGCTCGGAACGGCGCTCGGCGACTGGATGGCCGATGGCCTGGGATATGAACACGGCGCATTCGTATTCGGCGCCGGATTGGCGCTGCTCGCCGCTGCCTATTTCTGGACCAACGTCTCGCGGGTCTTCTTATTCTGGGCCGCCTTCATCCTGACGCGCCCGCTTGGCGCCTCGGTCGGCGACTTCCTCGACAAACCGGTCAGCGACGGCGGATTGGCGTTCAGCCGCCCCATCGCCTCGGCGATCATCGGGATTTTCATTATCGCCTGCATCCTCGTCCTGCCGCAGCGGGCGGGCCGACATCCCGGCGAAGCCGGGACGACGGCATAGCGGCGGAGCGTTCAGATCACTTGCCGCAGGAACGTGCGCTCTTCCGACAGAATGAAGCGCTCCTGTTGCGCGAGTGCAAAATTGGCGGCGCCCTCGCCGTCCGATTTCAGCCGCGCCCGGTATGTCTCGTAGGCCGCCAGACTCTCGAACGAGATCAGCCCGTAGGCAATGTTGTCGGTGCCCTCGTGCGGCATCCAGTAGCCGACGACTTTGCCGCCGCATTTTGGAATGATCGTCAGCCAATTGCGCGCGTAAGCTTCAAAGCCGTCACGCTTATAGGGATCGAGCTTATAGCGAATGAATACGGTGACGGTCATCGCGGCCTCCTCTCGGTTACTGGCCCGCATTCTGCCGCAACCGGATGCCGTGATGCTTCGGCGGATATCGTAGTTTGAGATTTCTCAGGAAGAAGCAATTCGCCTGATGCTGGTGATCTCGCTGCCCGCATTGCGGATGCGGACGACTGCTGCAGCGATCGGCTCGATCGCAACCGCCATATGATGGGCGTTGGCGTGCAGGAGAGAGCCTGGGCCGCGCACAATGGCGACGTGGCCTTTCCAGAACACCAAGTCGCGGCGCTTGAGCGCTGAAGGATCGGCGGACACCACCGTTCCCAAAGCCGCTTCCTGCATGTCACTGTCGCGCGGGCATGAGACGCCGCAGGCTGTCAGCGCGACCTGGACGAGGCCCGAGCAGTCGAGGCCCAGCGCGGTCTTGCCGCCCCACAGATAGGGCGCGCCGAGGAAGCGCTCGGCGACCGCGACGAAGTCGCTTTCGTTTTCGCCGAGCGGCGCGAGGTGCGCCGCCGGCACATAGGCGCCGGACTGCGTCACCGCCATGCGGTCCTCGACGCGCGCGATCGCCAAGCGGGCGCCGAGCGGCAACGCTTCGAGCGGCGGCAGTTTGATCGAGGGACCCGGAAACGCCAACGTGCGCAGCGCCGCTACCTTATGCGTCGACACCGCGCCGGCCGTCGCCAGCGCGTTCTCCGGCAGCCAGCCGACGTAGCCATCCGCGGCAAGCTGACCCCAGGCCCAGCCCTCCCCGTTCGCATCGTAGATGGTGACGCGCTCGCCCTTGAGCGCTTCGGTCTCGAGTGGCGCATCGGGCCGCGGCTCGCGGCGCAGCGGCGCCTGCGGCTCGATGACTTCGCAGACGCGGCCCTCGACAAAGCGCGCCGCTTTCACCTTGCCTTCGAGATGTTTTGCCGCCAGATCAGCGCGTGCCGGCGTGATGCGAGGATCGAAGGCGGGCATTTTTTGTCCGCTCAGCCGTAACGGCCGGCGAGCAGCGCGTAGAGCGCCCGCGCCGCCTGGCAGTCGCCGCCTTCCGGCCGGCCCGGCTTGGCGGTGGCCGACCAGGCGAACAGGTCGAAATGCAGCCAGGATTTTGCGCTGACGAAGCGGCGCATGAACAGAGCCGCGGTGATGGCGCCGCCCTGGCTGCCGCCGACATTGTTGATGTCGGCGACTTTGGACTCCAGCATCGCCTCATAGGGCCGCCACAGCGGTAATCGCCACAGCGGATCGTTTTCGTCGGCGGCGCAATTCATCAGGTCGCTCGCCAGCGCATCGTCGTCGGTAAAGAAGGCCGGCATGTCGGGACCGAGCGCGACGCGCGCGGCGCCGGTCAGTGTGGCGAAATCGGCGACCAGTTCCGGTTTCTCTTCGTCAGCCAGCGCCAGCGCGTCGGCGAGGATGAGCCTACCTTCGGCGTCGGTATTGCCGATCTCGACCGAAATTCCTTTGCGCGAGGTGTAGATGTCGCGCGGGCGGAAGCTTGCGCCGGCGATCGAATTCTCCACCGCCGGAATGAGCACGCGCAGCCGCACCTTCAATCCGCGCGCCATGATCATGTGCGCCAGCGCCAAAGCCGTCGCCGCGCCGCCCATGTCCTTCTTCATGTTCAGCATGCCGCTGTCGGGCTTGATATCGAGGCCGCCGGTATCGAAGCAGACGCCCTTGCCGACGAGCGTCACGCGCCGATGATTGCTGTCGCCCCACACCATGTCGATCAGCCGCGGCGCCGCTGCCGCGGCCGCGGCGCGGCCGACGGCGTGGATCAAGGGGAAATTCTGCGCCAACAAATCGTCGCCGACGATGGCACGGATTTCCGCGTTATGGCTTGCCGCGAGCTTGCGCGCCGCCGCTTCGAGGTCCGCCGGCCCCATGTCGTTGGCCGGCGTGTTGATGAGGTCGCGCGCCAGCGTCACGGCTTCGGCAATGTGCGAAAGCTCGTCGCGGTCGAGGCTTTGCGGCAGCTCCAGCTTGACCTGGCGCCCTTCCGACTTGCGGTAGCGCGTGAAGCGGTAGGAGCCGAGCGCCACGGCGAGCGCGGCGAGCCGCGCATCGTGCGGCTCGTTGGCGAAACGATAGACGCCGTCCGGCAACAGCTGAGGCAAGCGGCCGGGCAGGAATAAATCCTTCACATCGTCGGTTGCCTCGATGCCGAACAGCACGCCGCCAAGACCGCCTTTCTCCGGCAGCAGCAGATGGCGCCCGGCCTTGGGCTCAAAACCCGCAGCGTCGGCAAAGGCGCGGGCATCGGCATCAAGCCGCCCGCGCACGTCCGCGTAGGTCGCTGCCGTAACGAACCAGATCGGGACCGCGTCCGCTGTCCCGTGTGCAACGAAGATGGAGCCCATGCGTCCTGCTACCACGCCGCTTCCCGATCTGTCATGCCCCGCGACGACAGGCGCGCTTGTCTGCTCGGCGCATCAGATGCGAGCTACGCGAGCTTTGGGGAGGACGCATTTTGCGCCCGGCTGTGGCGCACGCCGTAAGACCAATAGACCGCAAGCCCGAGCAGCAGCCACAGCCCGAAGCGCAGCCAAGTGTCGAGCGGCAGCCCGAGCATCAGCAGCAGAGCCGACGCCGCGCCCAGCGGCGCAACGACATACACTGCCGGCGCACGGAACGGCCGCAGCGCGGCCGGTTCCCTGATGCGCAGCACCAGCACCCCGATACAGACTATGGCGAACGCGAACAAAGTGCCGATGCTGACCAATTCGCCGACCAGGCCGATCGGCAACAGTCCGGCGAGAATCGTCACGACGCTGCCGGTGATCAACGTGGTGACGTAAGGCGTGCGGAAACGCGGGTGCACTTTGGCGGCTACAGGCGGCAACAGGCCGTCACGCGCCATGGCATAGACGATACGCGGCTGGCCCAGAATGCCGACGAGGATCACGGAGGTTAGACCGAAGATGATGCCGAGCTTCATGATCGGCGCCAGCCATTTCAGCCCGATGGCATTGATGCCGACGGCGATCGGATCAGGGACGTTAAGCTGGTCGTACGGCACGATGCCGGTCAGCACAAAGCCGACGGCGAGGTAGAGAACCGTGCACAGCGCCAGCGATCCAAGAATGCCGATCGGCATGTCGCGTTTCGGATTTTTTGCCTCTTGCGCGGTCGTCGAGACGGCATCGAAGCCGATATAGGCGAAGAACACCACGGCGGCGCCGCGTACCACGCCGCTCCACCCGAACTGGCCGAAGCTGGCATCGGGCGGAATGAAATGCCCCTCTGGATTGCCCGCCGTCACCCAATTCGCGGTGCCGAAATGTGGCGCGGCCGCGGCGATGAACAACAGGATGATCACGAGCTTGATGGCGACGATGACGTTGTTGACTCGCGCCGACTCGTGGATGCCGACCAGCACCAGCGCCGTGACGCCGACGACCACGAGCATTGCCGGCGCATTGACGATCGTGCCGGTGATTTGCCACGCGCCATGGGCGGCGTCGTAGGTCAGCGGCGCGCCCGCAATATCGCCAGGTACTGCAATGCCCAGATCGTTCAGGAAGCTGACCATATAGCCCGACCAGCCGATCGCGACCGTCGCGGCGCCGAGCGCATATTCGAAGATCAGGTCCCAGCCGACAACCCAGGCGACGAACTCGCCCATCGTCGCATAGGCATAGGTATAGGCACTGCCGGCGATCGGCACGGTCGAGGCCATCTCGGCGTAACACAGCCCGGCACAGGCACAGGCAAACCCCGCGAGCACGAACGACAGGGTGATCGCCGGGCCAGCATTGGCCGCGGCGGCGTGTCCGGTCAGCACGAAAATGCCGGCACCGACAATATCGCCGACGCCGAGCGATACCAGAGTGAGCGCCGAGAGGCTGCGCTTGAGCGGCACGCCGTCGTGCGTGGTCAACTGCTGGAATTCGGCCGCTTCGGCTTCGGCCTGCAGGCTGGCAACAGATTTTCGAACAAAATAATTGGTCATCGCGATGCTCGTGGTGAGCGGACGACAACGACGTAAAGGGCGCTAAGTTTCACGGCGCAATTCAGGATTCGCCCCGTTATCCCGGCGAAGGCACTACTGCGGGCGTGTTTTCCAGCAAATGTGACGGCAGGACGCGCCGGCCATGCCGGCTACTGCGTCGCGGTCTTCTTCACATAGGGCCCGAGTTTCTGCGATGCCTCGTGGACGTAGCTGAGATCGACCACGTCATCGACCTTGACCGAGCCGTCGATCTGCTTGGAGTCGACGAAGAACTGCCAGAACATCTGCAGCGAGGCCATGTCGAGCTTGCCGTCCGGATCGACCGCCTGCGAGATGATGGCGCGGTGCACGGCCGGATCCTTGATAAAGGAATATTCGGTGAGGATCTTGATCACCTGGTCGGCGTTCGGGCCGGCGATATGACCGTCCTTGAGCGAGTCGTTGTAGAAGCGCATCGCCTTGACCAGCGCCACCATGAATTTCTTGGCGTTATCGGGCTGGTCCTGGACGAATTTCGGGCTGTAGAACACCACCGCGGTTTGGCAATCCGGAATCACTTCGTCGATGCCGACCAGCTTCTTGGCGGTGCCGAGCTTGAGCACCTCGGTGGTCGTCGGCTCGACCGTGAGGCTGGCGTCGATCCCCTGGTTGGCGTAGGCGGCGATCTGATTGGGGAATCCTAAGAACACCGGATCGATATCGTTGTAACTCAATCCGTTCTTCACCAGCGCGTAGTTCATGATGGCGTTTTCGCTGTTGCCATTGGCCGACATCGCCACTTTCAGACCCTTGAAATCCTTGAGGCTCTTGATCTTGCCGCTGTCGACCAGGTCGGTACGCGCCAGGATCGCTTCAAAGCCGTAGCCAGGAGCATTGCGCGCCTTGTCGGACACGATCTTGATGCCGATGCCGCGCTTGGCCGCGTTGTAAAGTCCCGCCGAGGTGGCACCTGAGCCGACGTCGACTTCGCCGGAGCCGAGCGATGGGATCATCTTCGCCGCCGAATCGAAGCGCACGAATTTTACCTTGAGCCCCTGCTCGGCGTAGTAGCCCATGGCGTCGGCGATGAAGAGCGGCGCATCGCTCGAGGCGCCGATGGTGCCGATGGTCAGCTCCTGCGCCTGGGCACGGCCTGAGAGGCCGAAAGCCGCGGCCAGAGCGAAGCCGGCCAAAAGCCATCGGTGAACATTACGCATCGCGGCCATCTGCATCTCCTCGATCGCAATTTTCGGATTCCCGCCGGCACGGCCAGCGTAACACACGGCCGCGCTTGCGGCCTGCGACATTGATGCCCTCACAACCACGGCATCAGCGAAGCGTGGATCACATCAGGCACGCCCTCCCCGCCCACCGACTTGATGGCGCGGTCGACGTCGTTGAGGCCGAAGCGGTGGGTGGTGACCAGCTCCAGCGGAAAACGCTTCGAGGCAAGCTGCGCCAGCGCCAGCTCGCAGGCCTTATAGCTGTGGCCGCGCGCGCTCTTCATGGTGATGAACTTCACGGTGAATTTTTCCAGCGGGAAGTTCGGGAACTGCGCCATTTCACCCTGAGCGACGATGACCCCACCCTTGCGCTTGAGCGCCTCGATGCCGAGCAAAATGGGAATAGTTCCGGCGCCGGCGGTGCAGTCGAGCGCGACGTCGACGCCCTTGCCACCGGTGATCTCCATGATGCGGGCCAGCGGATCTTCCTTCTGCACGTCGATGACGTAATCGGCACCGAGCTTTTTGGCGACTTCGATGCGCGCCCGGTCCTTCGACGTGCCGGTGACGATGATCAGCGAGGCACCGGCCTGCTTGCAGATCACGGTCTGCGACAGGCCCTGCTGGCCCGGGCCCTGGATCAGCACCGTCGAGTTATAGCCGACGCCGCCGTCGAACAGCGACCACTCGACGCCGTTCGCCATCGGCGTGACGAGCCCGGCGAGCTCGGCAGAAACGCCCTTGGGCACGTGATGCACCACGGCGTTCCACGGCAGGTACATGTATTGCGCGAAGCCGCCCCAAAGGTGCGGCGGCTTTTCGTCCGACGTATAGCCGTAGCGGATGGCGTCGGGATTGGTGCGCCAGTTGGTGTTCTCGCAATGGCGATACTGACCGGCGTGGCACCATTCGCATTTGCCGCAAGACACATAGTGCTCGACAAAGACGAGGTCGCCCTCTTTGAATCCTTTGCGAAGCGTGAACTCGCGGCCGGCCTTGGCGATAGTGCCGATGTTCTCGTGGCCCATGATGGTGGGCTTGTTGTTCGGCGGACGCTTGTAGAGCTTGACGTCGGTGCCGCAAATGCCGCCGACCTCCATCTTCATCAATGCCGCGTCCTCAGGGATGTCGGGCATCGGATATTCGCGGATTTCGGTCTTGCTCGGCCCGGTGCGCACCGCCGCCAGTACTTT
>Ga0210395_10000672_pt1 | contig 26198 bp, 24 predicted proteins | sample IncBWH4OmetaG_FD_150861 | JGI IMG/M metagenome (GOLD analysis project Ga0210395, IMG submission 150861) | Forest soil microbial communities from Barre Woods Harvard Forest LTER site, Petersham, Massachusetts, United States - Inc-BW-H-4-O ... | reverse complement strand
ATAGGCGAACTCACGATAGCCGGCCGGCGGATCGGTGGGGATGCGCGGGTCGAGCGGACGTCCGAAGAGGCCCGTCTGAATCTGGCGCGTCATTTCGGGGCTATACGGATCGCGGTGCTCGGTCCTCCACGCGAGCTCGGTGAGCCAGACGGGATAGAAGTCGTCGCCGAAGGCGTAGCCATTGCCGAGTCCGACGGACGCGCGGATTTCGAGCGAGCGACGGATGAACAATCCGAGGTCGTAGTAAAGCATGGAGGCCGATCCGAGCAAGGCGAGGGTCAGGGCGATTGCGGCGACGCGGGATGATGAGCGAGGGTCGGAGTTGAGAGCGGCCATTCGTGAAAGTGAGTCAGCGCATTAGAGCATGGCGCGGAGGATCGCGCAAAATGGCGTTCGCGCACACGGCCATTGTCATCCTGAGCGGCGTTCTTTGCCGCGAAGGATCCATGCAACGCATCGCCGGTGGCAGGTTACATAGGTCCGTCGCGGCAAAATGCGCCGCTCAGGATGACAGAGCGATTAAGTGAACAGGTGCCCGAGCTTCTCTTTTTTCGTCTTGAGATATTCTTCGGCGTGCGGGCTGGGGGTGACTTCGCAGGGGACGCGCTCCACAACTTCGACTCCGGCGCGCTCCAGCGCGTCGACCTTTTCAGGATTGTTCGAGAGCAGACGCACCCGGGTTACGCCCAACGATTTCAGAATCTGGGCGGGAAGCGTGAAGTCGCGATAGTCGTTCTTGAAGCCGAGGCGTTCGTTGGCTTCGACGGTGTCGAGTCCGGAATCTTGCAGCTCGTAGGCTTGCAGCTTGGCCATCAGGCCGATGCCCCGGCCTTCCTGCTGTTCGTAGATCAGGATGCCGGCGCCCTCTTCGCGCATCATCGCGAGCGAGAGTTCGAGTTGCTGGCGGCAGTCGCAGCGCAAGGAATGAAAAACGTCGCCGGTCAGGCACTGCGAATGAATGCGGACTAGCGGCGGCGTGGATTTGATGTCGCCGGTGACCAGGGCGACCGCCTCTTCGACCGCGTCCGACGCCAGGTGCTGGCGGAAGCCGTAGATACGAAATTTGCCCCAGCGGGTGGGAAAATCCGCCGAGGCGACTTGCTCGATTGTGTTTTCGCTCACGTTTTTATTATAGCGGCTGAGTATGCTGTCCCTCAGGGCTGACCCTGGTCTTCTTGAGGCATGGTCGGCGGGCTTGAAGCCGCGCCCTTTCAAATCAGACCGGAATTGTCCGCGACTCGTGAAGGCAGATCGTCCACAATGCACTAGGGAACTCGTCGGTGCTAGCCGCGCGCACGGAACGGGAAAACGGCATCTTGCTTCGAGGCGATGGGGGCGCCGTTACGGGTGGCGGGCTGGAAGTGCCAGTTGTCAAGCGCGGCCAGACATTTGCTGTCGATGTCAGGGCCCAGGCTTTGCAGCACGGTCTTGCGGACAATTTCTCCCCGCTCGTCGATGGTGATTTCGATCACCTCGTTGCCGCCGGCATCGGGCAATTGCCACGGATAGACTGCGGGATCGGAAGTTTTGATGGGCAGCGCGGGACGAACTTCGTTACCAAAAAATGGCCCGCCGACCAGCGTTCCGTAGCGAAGTCCGGCCTGCGCGCCGTGACCCTGAGCTGAAAGAGTCTGGGTTTTGGATTCGTCTTCGGCGTTGGTGCGAGCCAGCGTACTCTGCGGGATCGGCAACGTCGGCGGAGGTGCGGGCGCTCGAAAAGTCAGCTTGTCATGGCTCAGGCGCTGGTGACGGTAGCGTGCGGTCGCGCTGTCGGAGGAACTTCGGCTGCTGTCGTCGGGAGACTTGCTCGGCCAGTAGAGGCGCGTCACGGAGTTGCCGTTCTCTCCCAGCGCCACCGATGATGGATTGAGCAGCAGGGGCTCGGGTGAGTGCAGCAGAAACGCCAGCAATCCGCCATGCAAGGCAAGCGAACCGATCCGGAGCCAGCGCTGCCGGCGCGCGGTCACGGGATTCAGTTGGGCAAACATCTTTGCGGCCAAGGCTCGGTGCGGCAAGCGGCGAACCGGTTTCTGGGACAGTTATCCCTTGCTTGCTAATGCTAGTTAGACGTTAACGCCGGGATTTCGTCAAGCGGTTTTTCGAGATGGTTGGCGGCAAGGTATGTTGAAAACGCCCTCTAGGGATTGGTGTGCGGTTGGTGCCGATTCTGGATCGCTGATAAAATACTCGAGCAGCACACCCATCCACACGTGGGGCTATAGCTCAGCTGGGAGAGCGCGTCGTTCGCAACGACGAGGCCGTCGGTTCGATCCCGACTAGCTCCACCAAAATTTTAAAATCCTCGATTATCTGCGGCGCCCGCTTTCGCTTTCCGAGCGAAGCAAAAAAGCCGCACATGGCCCATTCGTGGCATTACGCAAGTTACCTGGCTTGGTACAGAATAGGAACGCGATCTGAGAGTTGCTGAGGGCGGATTGGAGCGGTCGGATACCACGAAATGCGATCGGCGGTTCCCGATTCGCTACTGTGCCTTCCAATTGTTGAACATATTTTGTGCAAAGGGCTGCACTGTCTGTTAGCATGCTCGCACTTGGAAGTAACATCCCCAGCGTTTCGTAGGGGTTGAGCGTCCGGCGATGGGCCCTCGAACTGCAAGTTAGTGCGCAGCGAGAGAGTTCATTGATTGCGAGTCATGATCGCGAGTATCGATCGCGGGTCATGACCCGCGAGCCCAGGAGACCGGTCGCCGAAGGTAGGTAGCAGTTGTTGAATCCACGGGGAGCAGGGAGAGTTGGGAAGGTGATCCGGCGTCGCCGGACCAGCCGCCATCGCCGGAATCGCCAGATTCGGCGCGTCCTATTGGCCGTATTCTTAGTCGGACTGGCGATTGGGATCGCTGGGGTTGCGCTTCCCTATCTGAGTCCATCTCTTTTCCACGCATCCCACTCTGTCCGTCCGGATCCGCAGGCTCTCGAGGCCAGCCGCAACCTTCTGTTGCAGGTCGAGCAGGAATCGCTGCGCCAGATGCAGAGGGAAAACCGTCCGGTCTATCCATATTCGGTGGTGCCGGGCGGTGTGAGGGATGTGAGCGAGTTGAAGCGGGCGGCGGAACATGATCGCGTAGTCGCGGCTCACTATGCGGCCTTCAATTTCGGTCGTGCCCGGGTGGTGCGTTTGGATCGGGCGCGTACAGCCTACGTCTCTTATCGCATCGGCAACAAAGTCTTTTGGACGCGGCATCGAGTCACGCTCAAGCAGGGCGAGATGCTGATCACCGATGGCAAGATCACAGCGCGCTCGCGCTGCGGCAATCAAGTAATGGAAGTTCCTCAGCAGGAAACCAGCACGTCGGAGCCTCCGGCGGCTAAGTTTGACGAACCGGTGCATCCGGCAACGGGCACGGCCTTCGCGAATCCTCCCGCTCCGTTCCAGACGTCGCTGCTGAATCGTCCAGCGTTGCCGGGCCTCGGACCGGCTCCGCCGTTGAGCATGTACGATCCGTTTACCGGCGGAAGCTGGGTTCCGCTCGCTCCGCCGCCGCTTCCCGGCGTTTGCGGAGTCGGAAAGAAGCCGACCAGCGGCACTGTCACCACAACCGGTAAGAAGGGGAAGGGAGATCCCTGCGGCAATGGTGGCACTGGCGGCGAAGTTCCTGAACCCGGTACCTGGCTGCTGGTCGCCTCTGGCTTGATCGCGATTTACTGGAAGACCCGCCGAAGTTTCGCCCGGACTGAGCCCACCACGACTTAGATTGTTGGGTGCCCTCGAAATCCTCATCTGGAGCGCGTGCCTGCCTGAATAGCCAGACATTTTGATATTTTGAAGCTCGCTGGCGCACGAGCGGAGGCCAGCGGCGGCACTGAAAGCGAACCTTGGTACTAATACCAACGTAAGGCCTTCCCGCAAAGATCGCTGCTACAATCGCGCTAGAACCTTCCAAACCATCGCCCTGGGCGCAGGCATTCATGTACAGTTTTTCGCGAATCGAGTTGAGTCGGCTGCAGTTGGCCGCGCTCTGCGTGCCGCTGGCCGTGGGGTCGCTGCTCGCGCAGACGGCTGCTCCACAGAAGTCGAGTCCGCAGGTTTCAGTGCGCAGCGTGAAGGTGCTGGGCAGTAAAGATGCGGTCGAGATAGAAGTGGACGCCAGCGACCGGATCGTTCCGGAGACCCAGGTCTTGACCGGACCGGATCGTTTGGTGATCGATTTCCCCAATGCCGTGCCCGGCAATCAACTGCGCAGCCAATCCATTGATCGAGGCGAAGTTAAGGACGTGCGAGTCGGGCTGTTTCAGTCGAAGCCAGCGGTTACGCGGATCGTACTCGACTTGAAGAGCGCACAGTCGTACCAGGTATTTCCCTATGGCAGGACCGTCATCGTCAAGGTGATGGGCGGCTCGGCGGATACTTCTGTCGGCGCGGAGAATTTTCCGTCCCCAGCGGCGAAGCGTCCTGGTCTGGTGGTGGCGAATTACGTACGGGGCGCGGCGCCGGTCTCGGTGGTGACTTCGGCCCAGACGCCGCTTGAGGTTACGTACCTCAATGGACTGCTGGGGATCAGAGCCAACAAGGCAACGTTGTCGGAGGTTCTGTTCGCCGTGCAGCAGCGCACCGGCGCCGAGGTTTCGATTGCCGCGGGAGCAGAACTGGAAAAAGTCGTCGCTGACATTGCGCCGGCACCGGCGCCCGAGGTTCTGGCGCGGCTGCTGAATGGTTCGAGATTTAATTTTCTGATTCTGAGTGCGGTCGATGATCCCGCGAAACTGGATCGCGTGATCCTCACCACGCGTCCTGAAGCCGGATACGTGCCGCCGCCGCTGGCCCCGGTCCAGTCTGACGACCGCGCAGACCAAGAGCCCGCTAGCATGAACCCGCAGCCGGGAAACCGCACTTTGGCCCCTGGCCCGGTTCCTCAACCGCCTGACGAAAAAGCTCCCACGGACGAAACTAATCCCAACCAATAATCCTTATGTGGAGAGCGCTTCTTATAGAAGCACCAGGAACAGAGAAAGACAGCGGTCTTCCTCTGCCTACTGAGCGGTGATCAGCCGGATCGGGACGGGGGACGATCCGGGTGCCGAGCGTGTGGTTGACGCATCGTTGCCGCAGCCGGCTATATTCACTACGTGGACCTGGAGGTTGCCCGCGCCGTCGACGCTGTCAATAAATACCTGCAGAAACCCGACAATCGTAATCGCCGGCTGGGTGCCCGCCAGCGTTCCCACCGAATTATCGTAGATGGGCAGCGTCACGATGCTGTTGCTGGCAGTGATCTGCTGATTGGCCGAAACGACCGGATTGGCTGATCCCGCGGTGATTGGATAGGGAAACCCAGCGCCGACATTGAGTGCGTCCTGTCCCGTCCCTCCCGATTGATGGATCAGGCATTGCGCCGCCACCGAGGTGTCTCCGCCGACTAACCCGGGATTTATCGTAAGATCAGCGTTTGACCCGTTCACTGTGCCGCAAGCGTACACGGTACTCTGGTCGCAGCCCCCGATAGCCTTCTGATAATTGGAGTCATCGGCGCAAGAAGGCACCGCGCGGGCGGCCGCGGTAACGTAAGCTGGAATGTAAGCGCCCGCCGCAGGTGTTTTGCCGGCCATGTTGGAGCAGTCCGAACCCAAGCAACTGTCAGTCAAAGTGAAGCCTTCCCCTACCGTTCCGGTGCCTTTGCCACTCCAAATACCTTCGTTCAGAATCGCGCCCGTCCTTTTGTCAACGAGAAGGCCCCCATTTCCAGGATCCAGATTCGGGATGATCCACGGTTTCACGCAGCGCGGCGTTACGGGGACGACCTGCCCCCCCCCCGCAAATTTCCCAGAATTCGAGGGATTGAAGGCCTCCGCGGTCGCCGTGGCGCTCACTGATTTCGCACCTCGAGACCAAATCCGGGAAAACAAGGTAGGCATGGTGTCGCGCTCGACTTTCACCGTCACCAGCGGGTTGACGCCCAACAGGTCGTCGCCGGGCACCGCCGTACAATCCGCGAAAGTCGCGCCCGATCCGGAAGAGTAGGTGACGGTGACAGTAGCCGCGCTGCTCCCGACGCTATTTTGTTGCGCCACGGCCTGGGCCATCACACTGGCAACGCTGCTGGTGCCGCCGCAGATCGTAGTCCACGGGGCAACGCCGCTATCGGGACCGGCGGTTCCCGTGAGCCCCGACATTGAGATCACGCGGGCGGCGGCGAGCGCGCCCGCATCGGCAGCCCTTTGCGCCTCCTCGCGGGCGAGGAAGAGAGTGACCACGTCAATCGAAAGCGCTGCCATGCCAATAATGCCGACCATGGCCAGAACTACCAGCACCATGGTGACGCCGCGCTCCCGCTGGCGGGCGGGGCAGCTACTGCGAATTTTGCGAATTGCGCGCGGTTTCATTTTGTTTTCAGTTCTCGTTCATCGCTACCGACACAACCCCGATCGTGCTGGGCAGTATCGTGGTGCCGCCGAGGAGGCTCGCCGCGCGGCCGAATCGCCACTTGTAGGCGTATTGAATGCTGACACAGGTGGAGATAACCGCGGTCTGCGCACCCGCGGGTTGCGACGTGCAAAGCGTGGAGGGTAGAGCGGCCCCGGTGACGGGAAAATAGTATCCGCGGTTGATGGTGATGACCAGCCCACCAGGAGGACAGTTGGTAGTTCCTGTATACGTCCAAGTCAGCCCCGTGTTGGTGGTGGGCGCGGTACCGAGGGGGATGCCGCAGTCGTTGATGTTGTTGGCCAGCAGATCATTGTGAACCGCTAGAAACGCGTCAATCACAGAGGCCGGGACGGGAGTTGAGTAGCCCTTCAAATCATTCGCGGGATCGGCTGCAGCGACGCGGGCTCCATCGCGCGCCGCGTTCGTGAGTTTTTGTTTGAGCGTGAACGCGCCACTGAAATCGAAGATCCCCACCACGAACACCACCAGCAGTGGAAGTGAGACGGCAAACTCCACAAGCTGGGAGGCGTGATCGTCCCGCCAGAGGCGACGCGTCAGGCCTCGGTTCGAACTACCGAGATGAAACAAGACGATCACTGGGCCTCCGAGCGCACTTGAGCCGAGGCGGTCAGCAAAATTCTCTGCTTGTTCAGCGAGGTAAACGGAAGCCAGAACTGAAATGGATACTGAAAGGTAACCGAAACGCCGCAGACTGGGGTCGCACCTGGCGACGTGGTGTCCGTCAACAGGACGGGGCCCTGCACACAGACGTTGGAGTTGGCCACGCTCGCACAGGAAGTCGGGGCTCCGCAAGCGTTAAAGAATGGGGTTGAGGAGAGCGCTGGTATCCGCGCGGAATCGAGTTTGGATACAAGTAGATCGGCGTTGACCGCATTGACCGCATTTGTCGCGGCGGAGTTTGGGCTGGAGCAGGTTGTGCAATAAGGAGCCGCTCCAGCTCGGGCGCCGTCCTGGGCGGCGCGGGTGATGGCGCCGTAGATGCTAAAGGCTTGGCCGAACCAGAAGATGCCCAGCAGCATCATGAACATCAGGGGCAGGACGGCGGCTGCTTCGGCAATCTCAGCGCCCCGGGTCTCTGCGCACAATCTGCGAAGAGTGGACAGCCTGCGAAGGAACAACGGCACGGAACACCGCATTCTAGGCCACGACTCCCAGTTTCCAGGCAATCCCATAAAGCACCACCGTGAACGCCAGCGCCACCCCGTAGGGTACTTTGAGCGACTCTGGATTATCCAGCGAAACCTGCGCTCCCGGCAATCGGAAAGTCACCAGCGAAACCAGGATGTGGCCCATATTGCGCAACGTTTGGCGAACGCGTCCCTTGTAAATGATCAAGACGACCGCCATGACCCCAGCCACAAAAACCGAACCCAGCAGGAGATTGACCAGCAGGCCGGGTCCCGCAAAGGCACCCAGTGCTCCGGCGAGTTTCCAGTCGCCTGCGCCCAGGCTGCGCAGCAGCACGAAGGGAAGAAGCAAAGCCAAACCGATGGCCGCGCCAAGCAGGGAAGTCTTAAGGCCGCTCCAGCCCCCGAGGACGGTGTTGGCGGCGACGCCGATCAGCAGTCCAGGCACCGTCAGCCAGTTTGGAATGCGCCGGGAACGCAGGTCGGTCCAGCCTGCGATCAGCGACAGAAGCACCGCCCCCGCCAGAATCACCGGCTTCAAACGAGTCCCGGCCCTGGTCGCCCCGCACTGGAGTGTTCGGCGCTCGTTGCATGACAGTGAAGAAGATCCATTTTGAGATCGGAAATTGACAATCGGAATCACTGCCGCGAGGGATTTCAAAGCAGCCACTCGCGGTATCCTGTCATCCTGGGCGCGCTCTTTGCGCGAAGGACCTATGTAAATTGCCTTTGGCGCTGGCGGCAGGTACATAGATCCTTCAGCCCGCAAAGAACGCGGGCTTCAGGATGACAAGTGGCGCGAAGCACTTTCTTCGGAGCCAACCATCCTGAAGCCGCACACCTGACACCCAAGACCCTTAAGACCGAGTGTGTTGCCGTTTCTACCGATTGAACGCCGGGGCCGCGTTGTGCTCCGCGATGACCTTCCTGGCGTTGTCGGCAAGAGCCTTGGCCTGCGGCAGAAGTTCCAGGCCCTTGACCACTTCCGGATCGGATTCGGCGCGAACTTTCATGCCTTCATCCTGCCCGAAAGCATCGACGAAAATTTCCGACTTGATGCTGGAGCGGATCCACTCATTGTTGTCGAGCAGCTCAGCCTGCGTGTAAGCAATGCTGGCGTCGTCGAGCGACTTACGAAATTCCTGAAGCGTGGCGTCGTCGACTTCAAAGCTCTTGGTCGGATGGTGATCGACCACGTAGCGCTTGGCGAAGTTGAAGAACGCGTAGTGTTGCAGCAGCGTGTCCTGAAAGTGATTGCCCTTCACGGGAGGGATGTTGACGTCCGGGGTAATGCCGCCGCCGCCGTACACCGTGCGCCCGCTGTCGGTGAGCTTCACTTCGCGGTTGGCGTTGTTGGGATTATCGACGCTGTCCCGGTTGTAGTAGTAGTCGTAGAGAGAAATATTGCTGTAGTCCCGCTGGATCAGCCGCCCGCTGGGAGTGTAGTAGTGCGCGGTGGTGAGCGCCAGGCCAGTGTTTTCCGCCAACGGATACACGGTCTGCACCAGGCCTTTGCCGAAGGTCACTTCGCCGGCAATCAAGCCGCGGTCGTGGTCCTGAATTGCGCCTGAAACAATTTCCGCTGCCGACGCGGTGAGACGGTTCACCAGCACCACGACGGGATAATCTTTGCCGCCGTTACCATGCTGCGCGATGTATCGCTTCTCCGCAGACGCTCGGCCGTGGTGAGAAACGATCAGCTGTCCCTTCTTCAGGAATTTGTCCGCCACGCCCACGCCTTCACTCAGCAAGCCGCCAGGATTGCCCCGCAGGTCGAGAATCAATCCCTTCAGATCGCCGAACGAATCGAGCGCGTCTGAAACTTCGTGTTCGGTGGTTTCGTTGAAGCCGTTGACGTGCATGTAGCCCACGCCCGGCTTGATCAGGAAATGTACGTCGACGCTGTAGCGCGGAATTTCGTCGCGGACGAGAGTGAACTCCATCGGCTTCTCGACGCCGTCCCGTGCGATGCTGATGTGAACCGTGGTTCCCTTGGGCCCTTTGAGCAGATCGGCAACGTCGGTGGTGCTCATGTTCTCGGTGGATTTGCCGTCGACGGCGATGATCACATCACCGGGATGAATGCCGGCCTTGTAGGCGGGCGTGCCCGTGAAGGGATAAATCACGATGACTTTATTGTTGCGCGGGCCGACAGTCATACCCACGCCGTAGTACTTGCCGCGCTGGTCTTCGCGCATCAGGGCATAGGATTTTGGGTCGAAGAAGTTTGAGTGCGGGTCGAGCGCATGCAGCATGCCGGGAATCGCGCCGTTGTAGATGGCTTTGTCCGGGTTGACCGGCTCGGCGTAGTTCTCCTCAACCAGGGCGTATACGTCGGTGAACTGCTTCAGGCTGTCCTTAACCTCGGAGTCGCCAGTCATCGACGACTGCTGGCCGGAACGCTGGGCGAAAAGAATGCCCAGGAAGCCGCAAGCAAGTAGAAAAAAAAGTACCAGGAAGAGTGAACGGCGTGAACTACGAGCCATCTTGAGATTTCCTTCGTTGAGGGCTAACTTTCACCCCAGCTACGGTGCTGATTAGAGGCAGTATATCACTACCTTAGACTGGCCCGGACCCGGATCGTTATCATTGGTAACCATTCCGGGAATGAGCTTGTCTATCTGATGCAAACCTAGGCGCTGGGGGTTCCCCTGTTCGGGAAATCCTGCTGTTGATTCCACTTTTATTGGACTGTCGCGGGACCTCCCGATGATGCGGCTTCGGCAAGGGACACGTCAGGCCGGAAGTCAGCGTTCGATCGAGATGCCTCTTCGCGGTCATCCCGCCACCCGTGCCTGTACATTTGCGGGCCTGGAAACGATGGGTACGATGGAATGGAGAGGCCGATGGCCGCGCCGATCCCCGCTCCCACCGTGCCGAGGGCGAAGGTCGCGCGTCCGCCGGCATTGCCCTTGGCGCCGACCGCGGCTCCCAAGGCGCCTCCAATTATGGCTCCGATCAGGGCATGACGGCCGCTGGGGCGTCCGCTCCACACTTGCGGGTAAGCCGGGCCGGGATAGCCTCGTCCCCGCGAAAATGGCGGTGCGGAGCGGCGGCCCGGGAACTGGGCAAGTGTGAGGTGGGCGCTTGCGTCGGGGGAAAGTTCTTCGGACTGCGTGTAAGGACTGCGCGCGGTCGAGATGCGGTCGGAAGTCGAGAGGTCATTGGTTGGCTCACGATCGGTTGGCGACTCGCTGGTCGGAGTCTTATCACTCTGGTTCTGATAAATGATTCTGCCGTGCGAGAAGTGGCCGTGGGCTGACCCGATCATCGCGCCGAAGGCTCCAAGGATTCCCGCGTCGATGATCGCTGAGCCTCCGCGCCCACCGCCGGGGCTGGAATTGGCGGCCGCTCCAAACACCGCCCCGGCTCCGGCCCCGATGCCCAGGCCAATCAAAGTGCTGTTGTGTTCGCGGCGAACCGCTCGAATGCTCTCCTCACGAAACGCGATCTCGCTGGGGCCAAACAGATGCGGTCCGTATTCGCAAAACAATTGGCCGTCGACCACACTCTCAAATCGGCAACTGTTGTGGATCACGTGGTGCATGTCTTCCACCGAGATCAACGTTCGCTCTGGCAGATTTTCGACGACCTGCCAGTCTCCGGTTTGCGCGAGCGCCGGTGACGGGATCAGCAACTTCATCAGCAAGCATGTCATCAGAGCTGGAGCGATTCTTAACTTTTTCATGAGGGTAAAGTAGTTCTGACAAGGGTCCGATTGTCGCGCGCCTATGGCAGTTTCAGGAGTGCCACATCGTCCAGGCAGCCGCAGGGGAGGCCGTCGCTGTGTGGCTCGTCAGAGGAACTGCCCGAGGGCTTGCCGACGGGTCGAGTTAGCTTCCAAGTCGAGGGAGCACGAGTCTCCAGGATTGCCTCGATCGTGCGCGGCATTTGCTTAGGCACTTCGAAGATCACCACCTGCACCGCCGCGGATCCCGGAACGCGGTAGGAAATGCGGAAGAAATGGCGGTGCTGACGCACCTTTAAGAGTCCGACTGCAATGGTGGGCAGCACGCCCAGATGCCGCGCTACCTCTTTCGAGTATTTGCGCGACTCGATCGCAGCGTACGGGATCTCCACCTTGTTGCCGGCATGCTCAAAGATCAGCGATGTTTCTGACGTCGTATCGAGTCTGCCTACGGTGCCGGCAGCCACCCTTGGCAGCGTGCCTCCGACGTACTTTGCATGGCCGTTTTCCAGAGCGGATGCTGACAGCGACAGAAGCAGAAGAAAGCAAAATTGCAGGAGTCTTTTCACGCTGCACCTCCTCAGGTGTTGCTACGTGCAGCGTAGAGGATTCAGCCAAGATGACGGTGCAGTTTGGAGCACTTTCTCAAGTGCCACATGAGGATGACGGCCACTAAACTTTCGACTTCGCGATTCGGATCATCGCCGCCACGCTGCGGTCAACGTCATCGTCGGATGTCGCCCAGCAGGAGACGGAAATTCGCATCGCCGTACGCCCCTGCCAGATCGTGCCTGCACACCAGCAGGTTCCGTCGGCCTGAATTCCGTCAATGACGCGGCGCGTCTGCTCGGGTGTGCCGAAAGATACCAGCACCTGATTCAGGACAACGTCGTTCAGCACGCTAAAGCCGGCCGCGCGCAGCCGTTCGGCAAAGAGTTTGGCCTGGCAGCAATTGCGCTCGATCATTTCGCGTAACCCGCTGCGACCGAGCGAACGCATGGCCGCCCACAATTCGACTCCGCGAGCCCGCCGTGAAGCATCGGGCGTAAATTGCCAGGGTTCGCGTCCGGCGCTTTGGGCGAGATAGGCAGCGTTTCCGGCAGATAACGCTCTGCGTAGATGTTCGGGCTCGCGCACCGCAACGATTCCGGAATCGTATGGAACGTTGAGCCATTTGTGACAATCAATGGCCCAGGAATCGGCCGTGCTGACGCCTTCGAGCAACGGCGCGTAGAGCGGCGAGACTGCTCCCCACAATCCAAATGCGCCGTCGGTGTGCACCCATGATCCTGCGTCGCGAGCCCGCGCACAAATCTGCTTCGCAGGATCGAACGCTCCCGTATTGACGTTGCCGGCCTGCATGCAGACGATGGTGTGGTCGTCGAGTGGCGGCAAGGAATCTGCGCGCATGCGTCCCTGGCCGTCGGCCGGAACCGTAATCACGCGGGAGCGGCCGAGGCCCAGCATGGTCAATGCCCGCAGCACTGAAACGTGAACTTCTTCGCCAACCACAACGCGAATCGGCGGAGCTCCAAAGATTCCGTCCTCTTCTACGTTCCAACCCTTCCGCTGAAGCAAAGCTGAGCGTGCCGCGGCCAGCCCGGAGAAGTTCGCCATGGTGGTGCAGGTGACGAAGCCGACACCGCTGGTCGCGGGCAAGCCCAACAGATCCAGAGCCCAGTCGCGTACGATGTCTTCAAGTTTGGCGGCCACCGGCGACATAACCTGCATGGCGGCATTCTGATCCCATGCACCCGCCAGCCAGTTCGCCGCCAGCGCGGCGGGGAGCGTGCCGCCAATCACGAATCCAAAATAGCGTCCGCCCGTCGTGGCGACGGTGGCGGGTGAACCAACATTGTCGAGTAGAGCCAGGACTTCGGCGGGGTCGCAGGGATTCTCCGGCAACGCCCCGCCCAGCGCCTCTAGACGAGCAATGTTCGCAGCGTGCGGTGCGACTATGCGGTCATCAATGGCGGCTAAGTAGCGCGCGGCCCGTGCTGCGGTTTCGGCGAGCAATGCCTTCACGAACGCCTCCTGTCTCTGAATCTTATGACGACTCGATGGGCTGGTTGATGAACTGTTCATAGCGCTGCAGTTCCGCGATGGATGTTTCCGAGAGCAGCGGGAAGGGAATGGCGCGGCATCCGGGTGGAAGTTCCGCCGCGGTCAGAAGATCGCAAACCACCGCCGCAGTCTGTTTGAGACCGCGCTGCCAGTTGGGTTCGCGGGCGTCGCGAAAGACCAGGCTGTCGGGATGGAATCCAACGGCTTGCAGCACCGCGCGCGCCACTTTCAGAAATTCCGGCCAGCGCGAGGCCACGCCCACCAGAGCGCCCGAGGGAGCGGGCAAATATTCGGCAAGCGAAGTTGGAACCGAGCGCACTTGCAGCGTGATCAGCTCCGTACCCGCCGGCAGTAATTGCTGCGCCGCGGCTACGCGGTTGGGCAGCGCCACAGGAATGCCGCCTTCCGGAGTCTTGGGACAATCCTGCGGAGCGCAGGATTCAACCGGGAAGGTGACGGCGCGGGCAATCTCGGCCGCCAGGATGCGGCGCAACTCTTCGTCCGGCTCAATCAGCAGGAAGTGGTCGGGCGGCTGCAATTCGAGCCACTGCCGCAGGCGCAGCCGCAGCACGGGCAAAGTCACGCCCAGCTTTCGCGCCGCACGGAACAGGCGCGCAATCATCTGATCGAGGGCCAGCGACGGAGCGGAGGACAGCTCCGGCTTGCTGGCGCGAACGTAGACTCCGCTGCCGCGGCGGAACTCGACCCAGCGTTGCCGTTCGAGCTCGCGGTATCCCGCGCTGATGGTGTTGGGATGCACGTGGAAGCGGCGCGCGAGTTCGCGCGTGCTGGGCAGGCGCTGGCCCGGCGCCAGGTCGTCGCTCAAAATGCCGAGGACGACTTGCGTCACCAGCTGTTCGCGGATGGAGACTTCGCTGCCGCGGGCAAACCAGAATTGCATGGCCGCAACATCATACGCCGCGTCCGCCGCTTCGTGCCGCGCGCGGGCGAGACGCCCCCGCGACAGCCGGCGTCCCGCCGGCGCTACTCCAATATCCCTCCCGTCGGCTAGGCGCTGGCTGAGAAACTGCTGGAACTCAACGTCGGCAGGTCCGGAGTCAGGGTCGCCAGACTGCCGGGACCATACTGCTGGATCTCCTGCAGCAAGGCACTGTAAGCCGATTGCGCCGTTGAGGCGTTATTGGCCTGCAGAGTCTGGCCCAACTGGGCATCGGCCTGGCTCCTTTCCATGGGATCGTGCACCCGGTGATGAGAATGGTTGAGCGCGATTTTCTGCAGGTCGGTCTTCAGAGTGCCGTAGTCTTGTTGCGCCGCGGGTAGACTGCCAGACCGGATATCCTGGCCCAGTTGGTTGAATGTTTGGACGACGGAACTTTGCGACTGTGAAGCCGAAGTGCTCGCCGGCACGATCGCCTGCAGCGACGAGAACTCCTGGTTCGCCGTCGACAGATTGCCATTCTGCAAGTCGGAGCCCAGTTGCTGAAACTCTTTCTGAAACTGCTGCAGGTTGATGGGCGTGTTCTGGTTGCTGGATGGAATCAAGCTGTTGGTGGAAATAGCCGATACAGACATTGCGTCTCCTTTAAAGAAATTTGCCCTGGACGAGTCCTGCATCGAGGACGGATGAATCGCTGACTGTCGTATTGACGATCATGCGACGGCGATTCTCTCTCCGAGTGGGCACGCTCGATGCCAAACCTCCGTGGATCGCGCTGCAGTTGAATCCACACATTTCACGCGACTTCGCCAATCATTCATCGCCACTGAAGCGTCCGCTGAGGCTTGCCCGGCAAGAGTTGCCCATCACCAGCCCTGCAAATCCTGCCCATGTCAAAACCATGTCGTCAAACCATGTCGTCCCCCGCATTGCCGCTTTTCCTTTTTCGGCAGTATGATGAAGCGCATGAGCTTTTCCGAAACCATCTTCCTCTTCTTTCTGGCCCTCATCATCTTTGGGCCCAAGAAGTTGCCGGAGATCGCACGCCAGGTGGGGAAATACATGAACGAGTTCAAGCGCGCGTCGAACGAGTTCAAGGCCCAGATTGAACAGGAGATCTCGAATCTGGAGACCCATGACCGGCAGACGATTCTGCCGCCCAGTCCGCCTCCGGAAGGCGCTACCAGTCGCTCGCTGAATGCGCCGGCCAGCGAAGTCCTAGCGCCCGGCCCTGCCGAGACCCCCGCTTCGGAGAGCCAGTTGATCGAACCTTCGGCGACATTCGCCGCTTCTGAGGACGAACCGCTCTTCGCTTCCACTGACGCGAGCTCAAATATTGTTGCCACCGAAGCGATCACCCCTCCCGAAGACGTAACGCCCTCCATCCCGCGGGAATCGCATGTTTGATTTCGCAGCCGCGCGAGGCAGCGGCGACGGCGAAAAAGAACCCATGACCACCATGGGTTTTCTCGATCACCTCGAAGAACTGCGCAAGCGGGTCGTCTATTCGATCATCGCCGTAGCTGTGGGCTTCGGCGCTTGCTGGTGGAAGGCCGAATGGCTCTACGGCTTCATGCAGAAGCCCATTGTAGATGTGCTCCACAAGCACGGCCTGCCGGAAAAACTGGTCTTTCTCAATCCCACCGACCCCTTCAACCTTTACTTGAAGGTTGCAGGGCTGGCTGGCCTGTTTCTGACGTCGCCGTTTGTGCTCTACCAGGTCTGGATGTTCATTTCCCCCGGCCTGTACCGCAACGAAAAGCGCTATGCCGTACCCTTCATGGTTTCGACCATCACGCTGTTCGTCTCCGGCGGATACTTCGGGTACCGCATCGTCTATCCGCGTGCGCTCGATTTCCTGATCACTTTCGGCAAGCAATTCCAGCCCATGATTACGATCGTCGAATATACGCAGCTCTTTTTTAGCATCGTGCTCGGCATGGGGCTGATTTTCGAGATGCCGATTCTTGTGTTCTTTCTGGCCTTCATGGGCATCATGAGCCCGGAGTTCATGATCAAGAATTTCCGCTACTCGATTCTGGTAATTTTTATTATTGCGGCGATCGTTACACCCACTCCTGACATCGTAAACATGTGCGTTTTTGCGGCGCCCATGCTGGTGCTTTATGCACTCAGCATTGGCGTGGCGTGGCTAGTGCATCCCAAGCAGCGCGCGGCGCGGCAGGAAAAGCAGAAAGAGAAGCAGGCGTCATGAACAAGGTCAAGATAAATTCTGTGCGATGGATTCTGCTGGCCTGTACTCTCGCCGTTATGGCCTGTGACCGCGACAGGGATGCGGTTCCGGTGCAGCCTCCTGCAGCGAGCACTCCTGCGGAGAGTCCGGCGCTGACGCTTCCGCCAGATAACGGACCGCCTCCCACGTTCGACGCGGACCGCGCCATGCAGTATGTAAAAGAGATTGTAAAGTTCGGTCCGCGGCCGGTTGGAAGCTCGAATCACAAGAAAGTCGAGGAGTACCTTGCTTCCCACCTGAAGGGCGACCAGGTCGAGGACGACATCTTCACCGCCGACACGCCCGAAGGCAAGATTCCGGTGCACAACTTTATCGCCAAGTATCCTGGCACAAAAGACGGCGTCATTGTGATTGCCAGCCACTACGACACAAATTATCCGCTGCGCAATACTTCCTATGTAGGCGCCAACGATGGCGCGTCTTCCACTGCGTTACTGCTCGAACTGGCCAACCAGTTGCGTGGCAGGCCGCGCGACGGCTACAGCGTATGGCTGGTGTGGGACGACGCCGAAGAAGCGATGAAGGCAGACGGCTCCGGCGGTCTTCCGAAGGAAATGCCTTTTGAGGATGACAGCCTTTATGGCATCACACACGTGGCCGAGAAGTGGCAGAGCGACGGAACCCTGAAGAAGATCAAGGCGTTTCTGCTGGCCGATATGATTGGCGATGCCGATCTCAACATCGATCGCGACTCAAATTCCACGCCGTGGCTCGAAGATGTGGTGGGTGAGTCGGCCAAGCGCCTGGGCTATCAATCGCACTTTTTCGCGCACAATAACACTGTTGGGGACGATCATGTTCCATTTACGAAAAAAGGGGTGCCGTCCGCCGATCTCATTGATTTTTCCTACGGCTACAACAATGTCTTCTGGCACACGACGCAGGACACGGTCGACAAGCTCAGCCCCAAGAGCCTGGCCATCGTCGGCGGCGTGATGCTCGAAACCGTCCGCATTCTCGACAAGATGGATCCGCTGCCGCCGAAGTGATTCGTGGGGCTGGAAGTCAAAGCCTTTAACCGCCGAGATCGCCGAGAACTGCGCGCAGAGAACGCAGAAAGACCAAGAAGTTTCTTTGCGACTCGTACTCCTCGGTGTCCCCTGTGTCCTCTGTGGTAAAGGTTTTCGATTGCCCCAATTCTGCTCCCGACCCTTCCCGCCATCCCATTTTGCGCTTTTCCAGAATTTCATTTCTAATGCACCCACCTATGCGAACTGTGAAGGCCCTGTTTTCTGCTGGCATCTTCTGCTTCACCTGCCTTGCAGTCACTCCTGTCGCCGACACCAACGAAGTCAATCAAGTCATTCAGGCCGCACTGCAACCCTCACCCTTGGAGACGAATCTCCAGCGTCTAACCGACGAGATCGGCGGCCGCGTTCCGGGCACACCGGCGATGCAGCACGCCATCGCGTGGGGAGTGCAAGCCTTCACGGTCGCCGGAGCCGACAGCGTGCATACCGAGGGTTTCACGATTCCGAACTCGTGGTCTGAGGGCGCCACCGAGATGACCGCGACCACGGCGTACCAGGTCGATCCTTCGAAGGTGGGCGGAGGAACGGTGTTGTCGTCCTTCCGCGTGCGTGCAGTTTCTGAGGCGTGGGCGCCCGCGCTGGCTGCGGTGAAGCACGTCCCAGTCGTCGACGTGGGCGACGGTACGGAAGCCGATTTCAAGAAGGCCGGCGACTTTTCCGGCAAGATCGTTCTGGTTCACACCGTTGTTCTGAAAACCTGGAACGACCTGTTTGGCGAATACGCGAAGGCTCTGCCGGTGGTCGATCTCGCTGTGAAAGGCAAGGCCCGGGCGGTCGCTTTCATGGCGACGCGCGAGCACGACATCCTTTACCGGCACACGAATTCGGGCGCCGGAGAGATTGACCGCCTGCCCATCGTGCTGGTGGCGCGCGAAGATGGAGAGCGCATAGCGCGCCTGCTGGCGGCGGGAAATTTAGTGTGGGCCGATCTCTCGATTCCCAACGTCATTGGCGGGCCGATCAAGTCCTCCAATGTGATCGCGGAAATTCGAGGCAGCGAGAAGCCGGACGAGTTCGTAATCCTGGGTGCGCACCTCGATTCCTGGGAACTTGGAACCGGCGCACTCGATAACGGCTGCAACGCCGTGCTGGTCGTCGATGCGCTGCGGGCCATCAAGGCCTCGGGCGTAAAACCGCGGCGCACCATTCGCTTCGTTCTTTTCTCCGCCGAAGAGCAGGGGCTGATCGGCTCTCGCCTCTATGCCGACAACCATCGCGCCGAACTCGACAAGGCTGCTGGAGTCATTGTGTACGACTCGGGCACAGGCAAAACTACCGGCTTCTCCATCGGCGGCCGCAAGGACTTTCTTTACAACGCCAGAGACCTGATCGCGCCGCTCGCGCAGTTTGACGTCAAACAGATCAAGCTGGATATGGAGTGGGGCACCGACCATTTCGACTTCATGCTGGAGGGCGTGCCCACTTTCGTCGCCGATCAGCTGGAGGCAAACTACATGGAAAATTATCACGCCATTTCCGACACCTACGACAAGGTGGACTTCCTACAACTGAAGAAGCATGTTGCGGAGGCGGCCGCGCTCAGCGTTGAACTCGCGGATTTACCCGAGAAGATCGGCCCGCGCCTCACGCATGATCAGATTGAGCAGACCATCCACGAAACCAACAGTCTGGAATTGTTCAAGGCCTTCGGCATTTGGGATGATTGGACCAGCGGCCAGCGGGGAAGGCAAAAGTAGTAGAGCGGTCGTGGTCGATGGCCGTTAGTCGTTGGCTGTGTCGCGCAAGATCCGCCCCGGCTTCGCTAACGACCAACGACGAACGACCAACGACTGGTCCAACGCCGCCAGGAATCGCCATTGCTCTATTTCTGGATTATATTCAACCTTTTCGCGCTCGGCATGCTGGTGTTGGACCTTCGTGTCTTCCACCGGCACGGCCACATCGCCGGCTTTCGCGAGGCGCTGGGTTGGAGCGCCGTCTACGTAGTGCTGGCCGCCGGGTTCGCGGGTGTTTTGTATTTCTGGCAAGGCCACCAGGTTGCACTCGAGTTCGTCACGGGTTATGTTCTTGAGCTCTCGCTCAGCGTCGATAACCTTTTCCTGTTCCTCGTAATCTTCAACTTTTTTGCAGTCCCGGAGGAGCAGCAGCATCGCGTTCTGTTCTGGGGAGTGCTGGGCGCGCTGCTCATGCGCGGCATATTCATTGGCGCCGGAGTCGGCTTGCTCTCGCGCTTCCACTGGCTGCTCTACTTCTTCGGCGCGCTGCTGATCCTCAGCGGAATCCGCTTCCTCGTGCTCGGAGAGCACAAGGTCGATCCCCGCAAGAATCCTCTGGTCAAGGCGCTCCGCCGCTTCATCCCGGTCACCAGCGCCTACCGGGGAGGCAAGTTCTTCGTCCGCAACCCGAACGATAACTTGCGACTCTACGCGACCCCGCTGCTGGTCGTGCTTCTGGTCATCGAGACCACCGACATACTGTTCGCCGTCGATTCCATTCCCGCCATCCTGGCCGTCACCTTGAACGCCTTCATCGTTTATACCTCCAACGTTTTCGCGATCCTGGGATTGCGCTCCCTGTACTTCGCAGTCTCCGGACTGATGAAGGCCTTCCGCTTCCTACGCTACGGGCTGGCGCTGGTGCTCATCCTGATGGGCTTGAAGATGCTCGCGGCAGACTACTTCAAGGTTCCCATCTCCTTGACCTTAGGCGTGGTCGGCGGAGTGCTTTTGCTGGCGATGGCGCTCTCGGTGGCCCTTCCCGCGTCCAGTAAAAGCTGATCCGGAAGCTGTCACGCGGCCCTCCGAGCCCATACGCTATTATTGAGTCGCATGCCGCAAGTGACCATCCACGTGCCTCCCCGGCCGTATCAGGCCTGGATCGAGAACGGCCTGCTCGCTCGATCCGGCTCCGTGTTGAGCGAAATGTTGCCGCAGGCTAGCCGTATTTTTGTGGTGACGGTTCCTCCGGTGCGCAAACGCTGGGGATCGAAGCTGGTGAATTCCCTCAAGGCCAGCGGCTTCACAACCCAAGTCATCCCCATGCCCGATGGCGAGCCGACCAAACGCCTGGCCACGGTCGAGGCCATGGCCGACAAACTCGCTCGTCTCGGCGCCGACCGTAAGGCTGTGATCATCGCGCTCGGCGGCGGGATCGTCGGCGATGTCGGCGGACTGCTGGCCTCGCTCTACATGCGCGGAATTGAATTAGTGCAAATTCCCACCACCGTGCTGGCCCAGGTGGATGCCTCCATCGGCGGAAAAACGGCGGTGAATCTAGTGGAAGGGAAGAACTTACTGGGAACGTTTCACCATCCGCGCGTGGTGCTGATCGATCCCACCGTGACCAAGACGCTGCCCGATCGCGAGTTTCGCGCCGGGTTGTACGAAGCGGTGAAGTGCGGCGTCATCGGAAACGTTGAACTTTTTCTGCGCTTCGAGCAGAATCGCGCCCGCATTCTGAAACGCGATCCCGTGGAACTGGAGTGGCTCATCGCGCAGTCGGTGAGGCTGAAAGCGGAAGTGGTTTCCGCCGACGAACGCGAAGGCGGGCTGCGTCGCGTGCTCAACCTCGGCCACACCATTGGCCACGCGCTTGAGGCCGAAACCGGCTACCGGCGCCTGTTGCACGGCGAAGCCGTTGCCTGGGGGATGATCGCGGCAACCAACATCGCGCTCAGCGTGGGCCGCACTGACAGCGTAACCGCGGGCCGCATCGCCGATGCAGTGTTGAGCCTGGGGCGTCTGCCGGAAGTGAATGTGAGTCCGCGCAAAATTCTGGCGCGCCTGCAGTCCGACAAGAAAACCCAGAATGGAGTGGTGCACTTCATCCTGCCGCGCGAAATCGGCAAGGTTGAAGTTGCCAGCGACGTGCCGGCCAGCGCCGTGGTCGACGCCGTCGAAGAGTTGCGCCGCCTGTCGCGCGGCGGCTGGGTATGGAAAAAATAGGTAGAAGGAGAAGCGAACATGCAGGAGACCGCGCAGCAATATACGCAGCGAATCTTGACCAATGTCGAGGGCCAAGACGCAATCAAAGTACAGAAGGCAACTGCCGCGAAGCTCAAGAAAACAATTCACGGGCTGACGCCGAAGCAGTTGAAATGGAAGCCGCAGCCGGGGAAGTGGTCGATCGCCGAGATCCTCGCGCATTTGGCGGATGCGGAAATTGTCGCCAGCTGGCGGATGCGCTTGACCATCGGCGCCAGTGGGTCCACGATTCAGCCGTTTGATCAGGATGTGTGGGCATCGGCGTTTCAGTACGGCAAGCGCGACGCGAAGCATTCGCTCGAAGTTTTCCGCGTGCTGCGCGAGAACAACCTGGCGATGCTGAAGGCTCTGCCCGCAGAAAGCTGGGAGCACTTCGGGATGCATCTCGAACGCGGCAAGGAAACCATCACTCACGTGGTGCGCATGTTCGCCGGGCACGACACTAACCACCTGCGCCAGATCGAGGGCATCGCCTCGCAACTGAAAAGCTCGAAAAAGAAAACGAAGAAGCGGAAGTAGGCCATCACGTTGCCGGGCGTCAGCAAATCCACCGTAGTCGGCGCCGCGCCGGAAGGGGCCAGCGACCAGCATTCCGCGGCGCGCGCGGTTCGTGAGATGTTCACCGCAATCGCGCCCCGCTACGATCTGCTGAACCACGTGTTGTCGTTCAATATCGACCGCATGTGGTGGCGCCGCACAGCGCGCGCTTTTCGCCCCATCGTGAACCGTCCCGACGCGCGCATTCTCGACTTGTGCTGCGGAACGGGCGACATGACATTCGCGTTGCGCCGTCAGGCAGGGAAGTCCTCTCCGCGAATTCTTGGCGCCGATTTCTCCCACGCGATGCTCCAGCGTGCCACGGCGAAATCGTCAGCCGGACAGACACGGAACCGATCGTCTTCAATGCCATGCTGGATCGAAGCCGACGCTCTCAACCTACCGTTTCCCAGCGCGCACTTCGATCTCGTGACCTCAGCTTTCGGATTCCGTAATCTCGCCGACTACGACGCCGGCCTGAGTGAGATCGTGCGCGTGCTGCGGCCCAATGGGGAGTGCGGCATCCTCGATTTCGGCGAGCCCAAGGGCGCCATGGGCGCGCTCTACCGCGTCTACTTCAAACAAGTCCTGCCGCGCATAGGCACCATGATTTCCGGCGTGCGTGGCCCCTACGCCTACCTCCCCGCCTCCGTCGAACGCTTCCCGCCGCCGGAAGAAATGCTGGCGCGGATGAAGAACGCCGGTTTCACCGAAGCGACCTGGACGCCCTACACGTTTGGAATCGCCGGCCTGTATCGCGGGAAGAAATAATTTCTAGAAGCATTTCCTTCGCGGCTCACGAAACGGCAACACGAGATCCCAAGTCAGTTCGTGGCGGCGTCGCGGCGGAAGGAATCGGCAAACGCGTCGGCAATAGTGTAGCGGATCACGTGATCGTACTCAGGGCCCAGGAAGCGGCGCAGGCGATCGGTGTTCATGATGTACTCGCCGGTCATGTAAGGCACGGCTTCCGGCGGGATGGCGGAGATCTGCCACGTCCACAGGAATTTCAGCACCTGACGCATGAACCACGTTCCCGGAACGCGCACCAGTTTCGCCTGGGCAATTTCGATGCAGCGGCCGAACGTCAGCGGTTCGCCGCGTCCCGCAACGTTGAGCACAGTCAGGCGCTGCGTCTCCGGTTCGCGCTGCAAGATGTGCTTGATCAGCCGCGCCATGTCGTCGACGTGAATAAACTGGATCTTGTTGTCGACATACTGCTGGCCGCGCGGCAGCATGCAGGGCAATCGCTTACCCTCGCTGCGCATTTTCTCGGCGCGCGCGCTCTGGCCGTTGGGCGTTCCGCGAAACGCTCCCATCAGATAATTTTCGACCGTCGCACCCGCGAAAATGTGCGGCCTCAAAATATAAGCGCTGCATCCGCGCAGGGCGTGCGACCGGGTTTGCACGACTTCATCCGATTGTTTTTTATGAATGGCATAAGGCAGGGTGTGCGCTGCCAGCACCGACTCTTCTGTTGCCGGACCGGGAAGGTGCGGCCCGTAAGCCGAGACGCTGCTCGGAAAAATGAACTGCTTGACTCCATCATCGGTCGAACGATTGGCCTCGGTGACGGCTTCCATCACGCGCGCCGTGCCCGCCACATTGATCTGCCACATCCGCTCGACATCGACCACGCCCGTGCGCACCGGGTCGATCACAAACGCAAGGTGAACCACCGCGTATGCGTGGGTGTCACGCAATAGTTCGTAGAGCACCCGGGTAGACGATTCCTGGCCCAGGTCCAGGTTCTCAAACTGCAACTCGGTTTCGGTTTGGGGCGGACTCATGTCCACCCCAATCACCGAGTAACTCCCCAGCAGCGGCAGAAGCCTGGAGCCCAGATTGCCCGACACACCGGTTACAACGACGACAGGTTTAGCCATCAGTTCGGTTTTGCCGCCGGAGGTTGCGCCGCGGGCGGGGTTTGCGGAGCCGGCGGCGCGGTCTGGGGCATCGGACGCAGCCGCGGCGTTGGCGCAGCTCCACCTCCGCCCGGACCGAAGTACATCTCGTTGGTTTCCACTTTGAATGAGTTGGTCATTTTTTCCATCATTTCCCGGTATCGATCGTTTTGTAACTTGCTGTGAATCTCGTTCCTGGCCTGATCGAGCGTGAGATGATCCTTGCTGTTCACTTTATAAATGTAGTGCCCGCCGGCATCGCTGATCAGCTGCGAAACTTCCCCGGCCTTCAAGTCGAACACGGCGGCATGTCCCGGCGGTAAACCGGTGCGGCGTACCGAAGGCAGAGTTACCGTCGGAGACTCGATTTTCATGCCAGCCGCCTGGAACGCTTCTTTCTGCAACTTGGCAATTTCCTCTCCGGCTGCTGCCCGCGCCTGCAAGCTTTGGGCCAGCTTGGTCATGGCCTGCTCGGCTTCATCCGCTTTGGCTTTCTCCTCGGCTTCCTTGGCCTTCTTGGCTTCGTCGCTCAGCTTTTCGTCCTTCCCGTCGTCTTCCTTGGCTGCGGTTTCGCCCTGTTTGGTGCGCGGTACAAACAGCCGGTCGAGATTGAATTGCTCGAAAGCGTCGGTGTGTTCGGTGTAATACTTCTCGATGTCCGCCGCGGGAACATCCTCTGCATCCTTCTGAATCTTGCGCTGCAGCTCCTGAGTCAGGATTTGCATCTTGGTGAACTCGACGGCCTCGTCGAACTGTTTGGCCTTGTCTAGGCCTTTCTTTCGAGCTTCGCTCGACGGGCCGATGATGCGCAACAACTGTCCCTCAAGCTGCTTCCTGGTCTGCGGTGTTACGTTGGGGGTCATGGTCAAAGCCTTGGCCATTTCCTCAAACTGGGCCTTCGTGATGACGGTCTTGCAATCGGCAACCGGAGTTTTTGTCGCCGTGGCCTTTGGCGCAATCGCAGGCTTCGTCGCGGTTCCCGCCGTCTTGGCCGCGGGCGGCTTAGGCTGCGGCGCGCAAGCTCCGATCACCGTAATCACTGCGGCGTCGGGCGCGACTGACGCGGAGGTATCTGCCGGCGGAGCCTGGGCGGGCTGCGGCGGAGGAGGGGCACTCGGGGCGGCTTGTCCCCAGGCCAGCGTCCCCAACAAAACACACATCAGCCAACTCTTACGCATAAATTATTTCCTCCAGGATTGGTCCTTCAGAAATCAGAAAGTTGAAAATGCCAAGCATCAAATCCTAGCACAATCGGCCATCTTTTCGGATTGACGCAGCGCTCGGCACTTCGTAGCGCCGGCATCCTGCCGGCTGTCGCGTGGGCGTCTCGCCCACGCCGAGCAGGGCGAGCATCTGCGCCGCGATTTGCTTGCCGCTTTTCGCTCGCAGCGGCGATAATTCCTGCATGTCGGGAAGCCCGGCCATTTCTTCGTCCGATTTGATGCGCTCCGAGAAGCGCGCGGCGGCGGGCAACTCCGTTCTGGCCGCACTGGTCATTACCGGGCTGAAAGTTGTGGTGGGATTCAGCACCGGCAGTCTGGGCATCCTCTCCGAAGCGGCCCACTCCGGCCTCGACCTGATCGCCTCGCTGCTCACCTTTTTCTCCGTCGGAGTTTCCGACAAGCCCGCCGACGCCGACCATCAATACGGCCACGGCAAGATCGAAAACTTTTCCGCGTTCGTCGAAACCGGTCTGTTGCTTGTGACCTGCGCCTGGATCATCTACGAAGCCGGGTTGCGCCTCTTCTTTCGCCACATCGACATCGAACCCTCGATCGCCGCCTTTGCTGTGATGCTGTTCTCCATGGGGCTGGACTGGTGGCGTTCGCGGGTGCTCGGCCGTATCGCGACCAAGTATGACAGCCAGGCCCTCGAAGCCGACGCCCTGCATTTCACCACCGACATCTGGTCGGCCGGGGTGGTGGTACTCGGCCTGGGATTGGTTCTCGTCGGCCGCACCTACCACATCGACTGGCTGCGGAGTTCCGATCCGATCGCCGCCCTGTTCGTGGCCGGCGTCGTCGTTTCCGTGAGCTGGCGCCTGGCGCGTCGCACGGTCGACGCTCTGCTCGATGCCGCTCCACCGGGAGTGCGCTCCCGTATCTACGATGCAGTCTTGCGGATCGACGGTGTTCTCGAAGTCGACCGCATACGCATTCGCCGCGCCGGGAATCGATATTTCGCCGATTTGGCCGTAGGTCTGGCGCGCACCGTGACTTTCCAGCGCTCCGGGCAACTGGTCACCGCTGTTACCGCGGCCGTTCGTCAGGTGCTCCCCGATGCCGACGTGACCGTGCAGCCGCTTCCGCGCGCGCAAGGTTCGGAAAATATTTTCGACCGCATCCGCGC
>Ga0210395_10000669_pt1 | contig 26223 bp, 23 predicted proteins | sample IncBWH4OmetaG_FD_150861 | JGI IMG/M metagenome (GOLD analysis project Ga0210395, IMG submission 150861) | Forest soil microbial communities from Barre Woods Harvard Forest LTER site, Petersham, Massachusetts, United States - Inc-BW-H-4-O ... | reverse complement strand
CAACTGCGGCAGGTGCCGAATAAACTCTACCAGCTTCCAGGTGTCCTCCGGCGAACTTTGGCGGCTGGAGAATGCCGGCATACCTGTGAACCGCACGCCGTTCTCAATGATCCAGAAAAGTTCCCCCTCGGAAAGGTTCTGCGTTTCCGTAAGCCGCAAGTCCGGCGGTTTGGGATAGAGTCCGCTGCCCATCATGGTGTCGCAACTTCCGTCGTTTCCGTGGCAGATAGCGCAGTGGTCGGCAAAGTGCAGCCGGCCGTCCCGCAGATTTTCCGCCGAAGCGGGCACGGGGTTCCGCAAAGCGCGGGCCGAGTTCGGCAGCGCCATGTGTCTCGCCTTCCGCGCCATGATCACCTCAAGCGTTGTAGGCGTTGCCTTGGCACTCACGCCATTGTGCAGAAAGGAAAACGCTAGGAAGCCGGCGCCGAGCGCCGCAATCACAAGCAGCAGCAGAATCAGAGATGCGCGTTTCATAGCACTCCGACTAGAATAGACGACGCGAGCCGCGCGCGGCTAGCCCGGATTTATGGCGACGGGCTGCCGGCACACTCGCACCTGCAGAGTCACGCCGCCTCTGGTAGGATACGCCGTGGCATGCGGCACAAAATCCATTCGAGCCTGGATTCGGCCGTGGCCGATATTCCGGACGGCGCTCGAATCATGTTCGGCGGCTTTGGGGGGGCGGGATTTCCCAATAACCTCATCCAGGCACTGGCTCAAAAGGGTACGAAAGATATCACCGCTATCAGCAACAATTGCGGAACCGGCGATGGCGAGTTGGGATTGATGTTCAAGAATGGACAGATCCGGCATGTGATTGCATCGTTTCCGGGTCCGCACTCGACCTATTTTCAACAGCAGCTCGCCGAAAAAAAAGTGACACTCGAACTGGTGCCGCAGGGTATTCTCTGCGAACGCATGCGCGCTGCCGCTGCTGGTCTGTGTGCATTTTACACCACCGTGGGTGTGGGAACGGAAGTGGCGGCTGGCAAAGAAGAGCGCGTTATCGAAGGGAAACGCTCAATCCTGGAGATGCCCATTCACGCGGACTACGCCCTCATCAAGGCAGAAACGGCGGACGAACTGGGCAATCTGACATACCGTCTCGCGGCGCGGAATTTCAATCCGATTATGGCCATGGCCGCGACGACCACCATTGTGGAAGTCGACGAGATTGTCCCGGTCGGCTCGATCAAACCCGAACATGTGGTGACGCCGGCGATCTTTGTGCACCGCATCGTAGAAGCCAAGGGAGTCCGCTATGCCGGCTAAGCCGCGGCTGACCCGGGACCAGATTGCGCAACGTGCCGCACTGGAATTGCCTAACGGCGCGTATGTAAATCTTGGCTGGGGCATCCCCAATCTCATCGCGGATTATTTGCCGAAAAATGTCGAAGTTTATTTTCACAGCGAGAACGGCATTCTCGGCATGGGGCGGCGCGCCAGACCCGGCGAAGAGGACTACGACTTGGTCGATGCCATGAAGGTCCCGGTGACCTTGATTCCGGGCGCATCTTTTTTTCACCAAGCCGATGCGCATCTCATGACGCGCGGCGGCCACCTCGACGTCGCCGTGCTCGGGGGATTTCAAGTCTCTGAAAAGGGCGACCTGGCGAACTGGAAAATTCCTGGCGCGAAGGGCCCCGGCGGAATTGGCGGCGCAATGGACATCGCCGCTGGCGCGAAAAGGCTGATTGTTTGCATGGAACACACCACCAGGGACGGCGCGCCAAAAATCGTGCGTCAATGCACGTATCCGCTCACGGGGCTGGCGTGCGTCGATACCATCGTCACCGATCTAGCAGTCATCGACGTCAAGCCGGAAGGGCTCGTGCTGCGCGAGATTGCTCCCGGATGGAGCAATGAAGAACTGCAGGAGCTGACCGGAGCACCGCTGATATCGCTGGGCCGCGCGTCAGAAATGAAATTTGTTTGAGCTTCGAGCGACAGAGCGCCATGGGCTGGCGTGCTCTAGAAGCTGCGCGGTGCGGGCCGTGCATGGTAGAGTTTCGATGTTCGGCAGCAAGGAACGGAATGACCAGGAGGCGGCCATGGCAGAAAATATCCCGGAAAAATACGCGGACCTATTGGAAAAGCCGGCGTTTGGCAATCTCGGCACGATCATGAAGGACGGCAGTCCGCAAGTCACGCCCATCTGGGTGGATTACGACGGCAAGTACGTCCGATTTAATTCCGCGCTCGGGCGCGTGAAAGACAAAAACGTCCGGCGCGATCCGCGCGTTTCGGTTTCGCTGCAGGATCCCGCGAATCCGTATCGCTACCTCGAAATTCGCGGCCGCGTTGTGGAAATTACGCAGAATGGCGCCGACGACCACATTAACAAGCTTTCGCAGAAATATCTGGGCAAGCCTGTCTATCCGTTCCGGAAACCGGGCGAAGTGCGCGTGCTGTACAAGATCGAGCCGGAAAAAGTCAGCTCCATGGGGTGAAAAAATAGTGTCCTATCTGAAGCGGGTTCCCAGTCTCGCTAGTTTGTTTCTTGCGGCGGCTTTGGGCGTGTCGGCTAGCCCGGTGCACGAGGAAAACGGCCAAACCTTCGACGCGCCCGGCGGAAAGATCTATTACGAAGTGGCCGGCAGCGGCTCGGGTACTCCGCTCATCGTCGTGAACGGTGGTCCGGGCTTCGATCATACTTATCTGCACATCTCCACCGCTTGGGACGCGCTTGGCAAAAATCGCCGCATCATTTTCTACGACCAGCGCGGAGACGGCCGGTCCTCGCCGCTCGAGCCCGGACAATCCTGCAATCTCGCCGACCAAATCGCCGACCTAGAAGCGTTGCGCGCGCACCTCGGATTTGAGAAGTGGGACATGCTCGGCCACTCCTGGGGCGGCTATTTATCGATGGCCTATTCAGCGCGCTATCCCCATCACATCTCTCACCTCATGATCGTGGACTCCGCGGCGCCGAAGTGGAGCGATACGCTTTTTCTCTTCAGCCAGATCTTTCCGGAAATCACGGACCGCCGCGCCGGCTACACCTTCGCCGACGAAATGGGCGACAAAGCCGCTTCCGATGCTTCGATTCACGACTATCTGACCATGCTCTTTTACTCGGCGGAGAAACGCGATGCGTTCGTTCGACAAATGGGCGCCGGCGCGTACCGCAAACAGGTTTTCCAGGCGGTGATCAGCGATCTTCCTCGCTTCGATCTGAATCCCGAGCTATCCAAATATAAATTCCCCGTCATAGTCATGACCGGGCGCTACGACATCAACGTCGCGCCGCTCGTCGCATACAGAATTCATGAGGCCATTCCCGGTTCGCGCTTCGTGGTCTTTGAACGCAGCGGCCACATTCCTTTCTACGAAGAGCCGGACGCCTTTGTTCACGCAGCCGAAGAATTTCTGGACGCAAAATAGCTGCGCTCGTTGGCGCGTCTCCCTGCAAACAATTTCGTCTACCAGGGAACAGTTACAAACGCGCGGCCACGCGTGCCGCAATATGCCCATCGGCGGTGCGAAAAATCAGCACGAGGCTGTCGGTTAGGGGAACGCCTCCGGCGGGAACGCCGAGTTCATAGGACCACAAATACCGCTTGGGCAATTCCGCCGCGAGATTCGTCGCATACGGCTGAAGGGGATCGACGGAGAAATGCACCAAGGCTATTTTTCCCACAGATCGCAGCTCCACGCCGTGTTTCCAGTACAGCGAAAGCTTCATCGAGCTCATCGCTTCCTGCGTAAGATAGGCGCCAGTGCCAACGGGCTGCAGTCCAGTGGAACAGGGCTGATCGCGGATGGTCAGCGAGAGCAGGAGCTTGTCCGGGAACTGCGCGACTTCGTTTGTTCCGAGACGAAAAACAGTTCCGTCAACGGTGTCGTAGGACTTCAAGTCATTGAAAAATCCCCCGGAGGTGACGCGGCCGTTGATGCGAAAGCATGGGCCATCGGGGATGCCGCCGTCGCCGATCAGGAAGACGCCGCCGTAGTAGTTCTGGACGTTGGTCTCCGACGGCTTGGGCGGCTTGGATTTTTTCTTCGATTGGGCAGCGGCGGCGGAGCACAACAATAATCCGACGAGGGCTACGGACGAAATTCGTGAGAGGTTTCGGCCCATGGCAAATGTCCAAAGCCGTCATTTTACTCCCGCGGGCTCGGCGCGGAGAAGAAAGGTTATGCCGTCGGTCGTGTAGAGGGCTTTGCCGCCTTCTAGAGGCTTGGCCTCGACGGTTCCGGCGCGGACGGCTTCTATCGCCGTGACAAGTCTGAGCAGCACGGATGGATCGGCGACGGGGATGTTGTGCGCGCCCAGGACGAGCTTCACTTGTGGCGCGAGATCGGCGAGCCATTTTACGGACGCTACGTAAGCATCGAGATTTGTTTCCGGGCGAAAGAGCCAGATAGGAGCGGGGTAGTAGGTGTCGCCGGTGAAGAGCAGGCCGCCCGCGCGGTCGATCAGACAGATGGCGTCGGGGGTGTGGCCGGGCGCAGAAATGATTTCGAGGGTGCGGCCGCCGAGATTGATTTTGAAGCCGTTATGGACGAACAGGGAAACGTGCCACGGCTTGGTGGCGTAAGTCTTCGGGTCAAAACCTTTTGGCAGATTGCCGCAGATCATGCCGGGGGCGAGTTCTTCTTGGGCGTCGTCGCGTGAACCCTTTGCGTTTTGGCGGGTGAAGTCCGTGTCCATGCCGTAGACAAAAGTGAAAAGTGAATTGCCACCAACGTGGTCGTTGTGTGTGTGGGAATTCAGCACGACGACCGGACGGCTTGTCAGTTGCGTGACGACCTTGTGGATGTCGGCGATGCCCATGCCGGTGTCGAACAGCAGCGCTTGTTTGGTGCCGACGATGAGATAGCTGATGACTTCTTCGGCTTGGTGCGGCTCGTAGATGGCGAAAACGCCGGACGCGACTTTGTAGACTTCAAACCAAGGGTCGTTGGGGAGAACGCGTTCTAGAGATTTGTATTCCGGGCGAGGCAGGGCTTTGCACCAGTCCGGGCTAATCGTTTGCGCGACAGCGCTTGACCGCCAAACTGCTATGGCCAAAGCAAACGCGATCGGCATTCTTGCTTTTATCAGTGTGCGCATAGTACTTCTTATTATGGAGAAATTCTTCATCACGTCTTACCGTGTCGGCGAAACGAAGATAGATTTTGGAATCATCATGTGGACCCCCTTGTTGCCGTCGACGAGCTCGGTGATGTGGAGGTCGGCGGCCACGCTCGCCAGCATGTAGGCATCGTCGCGGGAGAGATGCTTTTCGGTGACCAGGAAATCGATCATCTCGCGAACGGCGAGCGTGGCGCAAGCATTCAGGTCGTCGTTGAGGCCCATGGTGATGTAGTGCGTGGGCGTTTCGGCGCGCGGCCACTTCAGGTGCATGTCCTTGCGCACGATGAATTGAAATGTGCCGATGAGCGAAGTTTCCAGCGCGGTGATGTCCACTTCGCCGTCGCCCTGGCCGGCGTGGCCGTCGCCGACCTCAAAGAGCGCGCCGGGTGCGTGCACGGGAATATAGAGCGTCGTGCCGGCGACGAGATCCTTGTTATCGAGATTGCCCGCCATAATCCACGGCGGCGCACTGTTGAAGCGGCCCGCGCTTTCAGGCGGCGCGTCGCCCATGCTGCCGAAAAAAGGATGCAGCGGAATCTCGATGCCCGGCGCGAATTTCGCCACCATGCGCTGCGCATCCAGCGGAATGATTTTTATTTTCGCGTAAGGATAGTCATCGGGCAGATACCCGCGGCCCGGCCCGAACGCGTTGTACGCATAAGGAATCGCGAGTTTTATGGCCAGAATTTTTACTTCGAGCACGTCGCCAACCTCCGCACCTTCGATGTGCACCGGCCCGGTCAGAATATGCCCACCGGGGCCTTTGTCCTTCACCTGGTCGGTAATATCGCGCAGCGATTGCTCGACCTGCTCCGGCGGCAAGCCCGCGTCCTCTAACCGCTTAGGGCTGTTCGTGATCAACGTCTCGATCTCAACGGTATCGCCCGACTTGACGCGCAGCACCGGCGCCGCCTTCGCGTCGTAGTATCCCCACGCCACCGTCTTCGGCGTGGCCTTCAACTGATACGTGGTTTGCGAATGTAAGTTCGGTACCGCAAGAGAACTTGCGAATGCTAGGACCCCGAAACTGAACAGTTTTGAGCGCAATTCAGTCACTCCCCTTCTTTGAAGGTTTTGCTGGCGGGCAATGATCGCATTGGTCCGAATTAGTCGTTATCGTTACTTCGTCCGGCAAGTTCATCTCTACACGGAGGCCTGGGGCGGTAAAACTGTCTTCTTGTCTGTAAATGAACTTGATGGTGTGCTCGAACGGCACGTTCGGCGGACAGCCTCGACAGCCAAATGTCCACGCTTTGACGATTCTTTCCGCGTCGTCCTTTAGCACGTCGAACCCGGTAGTGTTTTTATCCCCCACAGAGGATTCCGTCTTAAGGACGGTTCCATCCGCCGCAATCGTCAGTTTTATCACAATCCTTCCAGTCAGTCGCGCTTGGCGAGCAAGCGGAGGATAGCGAGCCGGCGACTCTAAATGTTTTACGTAAACGATCGGCTGCTTCCGCTCTTCAGCAGATGTCCAGGCGCTGAGCGTAGGGGTCTCCACCGTGTCGCCCGACTTCACGCGCAACACTGGCGCCGCCTTCGCGTCGCAGTAGCTCGAGGCCACTTTCTTGGGCGTGGCCTCGAGCGTATAGGTGGCCTGCGCGTTCGCTGACTCAAGCGAGAACCCAGGGGAAGATAAAGCCAAAGACAACAAGGCCAAGGTGCAGAAGCGTTTCACAGGCTCTTCCTATCTGGTTCGACGATTCATCCCAGTGGCGCGCTCGAAAAGCTCTTCCAGTATCCTGAAGACCTCTCGCTGTCCGCTTTTGGTCTCGTTCTGAATCATTTGCCGCCTCATGGGTGGGTCATGTCCTCGGGTTTTACCAGGGCGTCGAACTCCTCGGCGCTTACGAACCCCAGTTTGATGGCGGCTTCGCGGAGGCTGATGTGGGAGTGATGGGCGGCTTTGGCGACTTGGGCGGCGGCGTCGTAGCCGATTTTGGGGGCTAGGGCCGTGACGAGCATCAGGGAATTGTGGACGTAGTGATCGACTTGCTCGCGGTTGACTTCGATGCCGGTGATGCAGTGGTCCACGAAGCTGTTGGAGGCGTCGGCTAGGAGTTCGACGGAGTGGAGATAGTTGAAGATGATGACCGGCTTGAACACGTTTAGCTCGAAATTGCCCTGCGAGCCGGCGAAACCGATGGCGGCATCGTTGCCCATGACTTGGACGGCGACCATGGTGAGGGCTTCGGACTGCGTGGGATTTACCTTGCCGGGCATGATGCTGGAGCCGGGCTCGTTTTCAGGAAGAGAGAGTTCGCCGAGGCCGCAACGCGGGCCGGAAGCGAGCCAGCGAATGTCGTTGGCGATTTTCATGAGCGAGGCGGCGAGCGTTTTTAGTCCGCCGCTGGCGAAGACGAGTTCGTCGTGGGCGCTGAGCGCTGCGAATTTGTTGGGATGCGAGCGGAAGGGAAGGCCGGTGAGTTGGGCGATTTTTTTCGCGGCGCGTTCGGCGAACTCGGGATGCGCGTTGAGGCCGGTGCCGACGGCCGTGCCGCCGATGGCGAGATCGTAGAGGCCGTCGAGAGCCACGGCGATGCGACCACCGTCGCGGTCGAGCAGACTGACGTAGCCGGAAAATTCCTGGCCGACGGTGAGCGGCGTGGCGTCCTGCAAATGGGTGCGGCCGATTTTCACGATGTCGGCGAATTCCTTGGCTTTGGCGTCGAGCGCGTCGCGAAGTTTTTTTACGGCGTGGAGAAGACGCTGCCTCGTTTCCGTGGCGGCAGCAATGTGCATGGCGGCGGGGAACGTGTCGTTCGAGGATTGCGACATGTTGACGTCGTCGTTGGGATGGATGGGCTTTTTACTGCCCATAATGCCGCCGGCGATTTCGATGGCGCGGTTGGAGATGACTTCATTGACGTTCATGTTGGTCTGCGTGCCGCTGCCGGTTTGCCAGATGCGCAGGGGGAAATGATCGTTAAGTTTTCCAGCGATGACTTCGTCGGCGGCCTGCGTGATGAGCGCGGTTTTGTCGGGCGGAAGCTTGCCGAGGTCTTGGTTGACGAGCGCCGCGGCTTTTTTGAGGATACCGAAGGCGCGAATCAGCTCGGGCGGCATGAGGTCCTTGCCGATGGCGAAGTGTATAAGAGAGCGGGCGGTTTGCGCGCCGTAGTAGCGGTCGGCGGGGACGTCGATTTTGCCCATGCTGTCGGACTCCGTGCGAGTCAGGACGTTGGCGGCGAGTTGGGTAGCTTCAGACATTTGTGGCTCCTAGATCGGGACTGGTAAATCTTACCGTGAAATGGTGAGCAAAGAGTGAGTCGAGGAGAGCGAGTAACCGAAGATTGCCTTTACGCGCACTATTCCTTAGAAGGAAGCGGTAACCCCTTCATTTTCAGCGTCCGTTTCTTGCTTCTTTCCTGGTTCGTTGTGGTTCGAGGAACCACGATTTACTCATAGCGGAGGGCTTCCATGGGATCAATGGAAGAGGCGCGACGCGCGGGCAGGAAACAGGCAAGCGCCGCGGCGGCAATCAGGATGAGGGTTACCCCGGCAAGAATCCAGGGGTTGCGCGAACTCTCCATCACCCAGCGCGTCGAGAGTCTGTTGAAAGCGATGCATAAGACCAGCCCTGCAGCGAGGCCGGCGCCGACGTTGACGGCGGTAGAGGAGAGCACGATGCGGAATACGTCGGAGCCCTTGGCGCCGAGAGCCATGCGAATGCCGAATTCGTTGGTGCGCGTGGCGACAGAATAGGAAACGACGCTGTAGAGCCCGACAACGGCGAGGGCCAGAGCCAGGACCGAAAAGATACCGAAGAGGCCAGCTACCAGGCGCTGCTGGGAATACTCCTGAAGGCCGGTGATCCAGCTTTCCAGGTCGCGCACGTGCATGACCTGCTGGTCCGGGTCAATCTGAACGATTTGCGCACGAACGTCGTGCAAAAGCGACATGGGCGGGATGCGCGTGCGCACCAGGATTTGCGTGAACATCGCCATGTGAAGGGAATAGGGCACGTAGACGGCGGGCTTGACTGGGTTCCGAAGGCCGTCATCGAGAACGTCCGTGACGATGCCGACGATTTGCAGCCAGCCTTCGCCTTCCGGAGAGCCGGGTTGATAAGGCGGCTCGCTCTTCAAGTCGAAAATGCGGATTTGGTGGCCGATGGCGTCTCCCGTCGGCCAGTAGAGCTTAGCCAGAGTCTGATTGATCACCGCGACGGGAGCGCCGCGCATGGTCTCAGCATGATCCCAGACGCGTCCCTCGGCGAGGGGAATGCGGAGGAGCGGAAAGTATTCAGGGCTAATCAAGTTCAAGCGTACATCTGGCTTTCCTGCTTCGGCGCGTCCCCTGATTTCGATGGACTGATCGAAGCCGTTCGAGGGCGGAGTGGCGTTGGTTGAGATGCCCGCAGCAACGACTTGTGGCATGGCGGCGATCCTGGCGCGGATTTGTTCAAAGTACTGGGAACGGTCTTGCCACGAGATGTGCGTGTTGTCGTGAACCGGAATCGGAACGGACATGGTGAGGTGGGGGTCGTAGCCGAGGTCCGTCTTAAGCAGTCGGAGAAAACCCTTGCCAGCGGCGCTTGCTGCCGAGAGCAGAAGGAGCGTGAGAGCGACTTGAGCGGCGACCATCGCTCGATGGGCGCGTTTCGCGTTCGAGCTTCCGGCGACGCGGCGGCCGCTGCCCTGCATGAGACGGGCGACGTCGGGGCGTGAGAGTTGCACGGCCGGCGAGAGGCCGAAGAGAATCGCGGTGGCAAACGCCAAGCCGACACTGAAGAAGAGAACCGGAAGATTCATCTTGATAACGGATTCGGCGGGGAAAGAATTTTCGGGCAGCCATGCGGTGATTAGCGCCAGGCTCCGCCAAGCCAGGATTACGCCGAGAATGGTTCCTGCGGCAGCGATGGTGAGAGATTCGCTGAGCAGCTGGCGGATTATGCGAAGACGGTCTGCACCAACGGCAGCGCGGACGGCGAGTTCCTGCTGGCGCTCGGTACCGCGGGCGAGAAGCAGGATGGAGACATTGGCGCAGCCGATAAGGAGCAGAGACGCGACGGCACCGAGGAGGAGATAGAGCGTGGGGCCCAAGGGTCGCGCATACAATTCGGTGATGCTGCGCATCTCGACGCGGAACTGTTCGGGATACTGTGACGGCCGCTGTTTTGCGAACTGTTCCATGATGGGCTGGAGCTCGGCGCTGGCTTGGGCGACGGTAACCCCTGGCCGCAGCTTGTAGGAAATTGCAAAGCCGATATTCGGGTCTTGCGTCACTTTCAGCGGGAGATAGATTTCTGCCTGGCCCCACTTGAAGCGAGGCGGCATGACCCCGACGATTTCGTAGGACTTGTGAACAAGCTGGATTTTCCGCCCGATGATGCCGGGATCGCCCAGAAAATATCTTTGCCAGAACTGATAGCCGAGAACGACCACGCGTTGCGCATCTTCCCCTGGCGGGGCGTCGGAAGGAATGAGCCAACGGCCTTTTAGCGCGGGGGTGGCCCAGTGGTTGGGAGAGCCCGGGGAAATGTACATGCATTGCACATCCTCGGGAAGGTCGCCATCTGTGGTGGTCAGATTCCACCAGTCCATCGAAACGACACTTTCGAGGGATTTGAGTTGCCGTACTTGTTCGATTTGCGGGCCGTCCAAACCCATGAAGCGGTCATTTCCCGCTTTGTCCACGAGGCGAAGTTCCAGGAGGCGATCGGCGCCGGGATAGGGGAAGGGGTCGATGAGGACGGCGTAGATGACGCTGAAAACGGCGCTGGTGGCGGCGATGCCGAGGGCCAGGGAAACGATGGCGGTCAGAGCGAACGTGGGGCGCTTGCGGAGTTCGCGGGCTGTGTAGCGCAAGTCGAGGAGGAAGGAGTGCATGAGCACCTCGCATCATTGGACGAAGCCTTTGACGGCCAGTTAGTAGACGAGAGTTGTAGAGATTTGTTCCATGAGGCGCTGCCACGGGCCGGCCTCGAACGCTGGCCGCTTGGAAACTTGCTCACTAGCGGCCTACGTTTTCGTTAAAGAATTTGGCCATAAGTTGCAGGGCTTCTTGGGTTTCCGGGAGCTGGAAGTGGTACCAGAAGGCGTGCGGGAGAGCTTCGTAGACGACTAGTTGGGAATTGTCGCCGGCGCGGAGTAAGGCGCGGTGGAAAAGAGTGGTATCGCTCAGGAGCAGGTCGCGCGTGCTAGTGACTAGGAGGCTCGGAGGCATGGCTTTCAGGTCGGCGAAGATGGGGGAGAGAACAGGATCTTTGAGGTCGGTCCTGGGGGCGTATTCCTCGGCGGACTTGCGATGGGGATCTTGTGGTTGAAGGGCGCCGGGGAAGCCGTTGAGAGTGAAAAGCTGTTGAGAGTCAGTCGTATGGGAAAAGTCGGTGAGGACGGAAAAGAGGCCGAGGGCGGCGGGCTCGGGCAAGTTTAGTTGTTTCAGGCGGACAGCGACTTCGGCCGTGAGAATGGCGCCGGCGGAGGTCCCGAAGATGCCGATGTCGTGGGGCTTATAGGTTTCCAGGAGGGCTTTGTAGACGGCCACGGTGTCGTCGACGGGAGCGGGGAAGGGGTTTTCGGGGGCCAGACGGTAGTAGACGGAGACCACTTTGATTTTGGCGAGACTGGCGATGGGCACTCCTTCAATGAGGGAGCCGGAGTCGGAGTTGAAGCCGCCGCCGTGGAGATTGATGAGCACCAGGTTGCTGTTGGCTAGCGGGGTGGAGGGGGGAGTAATGATGTCGGTGCGCACGCCGGCTGTGGTGGTTTCCTTTACGTCGACGGGAAAGAGGCGGCGCGCTTCGGCGGATTGTTTGACGCGCCATTCGTCGGTGCGCTTGCGGCGTTCGGCGAGAGCTTCCGGACCGGGAGTAGATTCGGCGAGCGAGGCTAGCCATTTTTGAGCTTCGGGGCTGATGGTGGCGGGCAGGGGGACGGTGCGCGTGATGTGGGCGGTGCCGTCGGGATCGAACGTGGCGGAGTCTTGCGCTACGGCTTGATTTGGATTGCTCCAACCGAGCAACGAGAGAAAGACTACCAGTAGCAGGGGAAAAAAAAGAATTTTTCTCGACATGGAAATGGCCTCCTGGCGGTTTAAAGGAAAGCTGGGGAACAATCCTATCCGGCACACGGACCAGGCGGTACTTTTTTTGTGCAAGATTCTCGCGAAGTCTCGGGTCTCGGAGATGGTTGGGAGATTCTTGGAGTTGGGTGCTTGGAAACATGGCCGGCGCAGGCAAAGACGGAGTGGGAGTGGGAACCGATGGGTCGTGTATAATTGAAGTCTTGGGGAACTAGCGGAATTCATGCCAGAAGAGACCAGAACAGTAAAGGCTAGCGTGGAAGTGTCGCGCGAGCGGCGGCGGAGGTTCCGGCGGACGCGTGTGCGCGAGCTGAAGATGATCGCCAAGGCACTGGCCTCGACGAAACATCCCGTTCTGGTGCACATCATTCCGATGCGGCGATGCAATCTGGATTGCGGGTATTGCAACGAGTACGACAATGTCTCGAAGCCGGTGCCGCTTCTGGAGATGAAGAAGCGGCTGGATATTTTGGCGGACATGGGGACGTCGATCATCACCATCAGCGGAGGCGAGCCGCTGATGCATCCCGAGCTAGAGGAGATTATCCGGCACATCCGGAAGCGCGGGATGATCGCGGGAATGATTACCAACGGGTTTTTGCTGAGCAGGGAGCGTATTGGCACGCTGAACGAGGCGGGGCTGGAGCACTTGCAGATCAGCATCGATAATCTGGTGCCTGACGAAGTGTCAAAGAAGAGTTTGAAGACGCTGGATGTCCGGCTGGAATGGCTGGCGGAGTATTCCGTGTTCCAGGTGAACATCAATTCCGTGCTGGGGAGCGGAGTGAAGGATCCGGAAGATGCGTTGAAGATTGCGCACCGGGCCGTGGAGCTGGGATTTACGAGTACCGTGGGGATTATTCACGACCATAACGGGCAGCTCAAGCCGCTGGGATCGCGAGAGCAAGAGATTTTTGAAGAGATCATGACTTTGGGGAAGAAGTCGTTTTCGCGGTTCAATAACTTTCAGCACAGCGTGGCGCGCGGCAAGGAGCACGACTGGCGTTGCCGTTCCGGGGCACGGTATTTGTATATTTGCGAGGATGGGTTGGTGCATTGGTGCTCGCAACAGCGCGGGTATCCGGGGATCCCACTGGCCCAATATACGGATGAGATGCGTCATCGCGAATACTACACGGCGAAGCCTTGCGCGCCGATGTGCACGGTTTCGTGCGTGCAGCAGGTGGGGATTATCGACAATTGGCGCGGACCGCAGACCTTGAAGCCAAAGTCCCTGGCGCCTCCGGTGGCGCAGCCTGAGCTTGTACAAATCGGCAGTACCAGAAGTGACTCTTAATCACGAACTGATTTCCTACCTGTTACGGACTTCCTATTTTCTTTCCGAGCACACCGGCGGCTGTGGCCGATTGACGATAGGCCTGGGCTTGCCAAAAATGAGGGCATGCCAGGACCTGCGATCGAGATTGAAAATTTAACCAAGGACTACCCGTTCGGGTTCCTGCACCTTAAGAAGAAAAGGTCGCTCGAAGGATTGACCATGCAGGTGGAGAGCGGTGAAGCGTTTGGTTTTCTCGGGCCGAATGGGGCGGGGAAGTCGACGACTATCAAACTGCTCGTCGGACTGATTTTCCCCGACGCCGGGACGGCGCGCATCCTGGGAAAGCCGACGACCGATATTGAGATGCATCGGGACATCGGGTATCTGCCCGAACAGCCATATTTTTACGATTACCTGACGGCGGCAGAGCTACTGGATTACTTTGCGAGGTTTCATGATTTGACGGCGTCGGATCGCCGCGAGCGCGTGGCGCGCATGCTCCGGAGAGTGGGGCTGGAAACCGCCGGAAAGATTCAGTTGCGGAAGTATTCAAAGGGGATGCTGCAGCGCGTGGGGCTGGCGCAGGCGATTTTGCACGATCCGAAAGTGGTGATTCTGGATGAGCCCATGTCGGGGCTCGATCCGATCGGGCGACGGGAAGTGCGTGACATTATTTTGGAATTGAAGCACGAGGGGAGAACGGTGCTGTTTTCGACGCACATTCTTTCCGACGCGGAGATGCTCTGCGACCGCGTGGGCGTGATCGTCGGCGGGAAGTTGCGCGGCGTGGGTGCGCCCGGCGAGATGGTCGGGATGAAGGCGCAGGGGATGGAAGTTCTGTTCGAGCTGTCCGGAAGCGGCTCGAGCGCAGCAGCGGTTCTGGCGAAGGCTGTGAAGACGGGCGACCGTTACCGCTTAGAAGTTCCCGAACAGGAGCTGTACGGAGCGCTGGAACAACTTCGAGGGGTGGGAGCGAAGATACTTTCCGTAGCGCAAATCAAGGCTTCCCTTGAAGAGTATTTCATGAACCTGATTGAAGCGGACCGCGCCCAGGCGGCTGCCGTCGAGGTGAGCGGGAAATGAGGCGTGCGGGCGCCGTGGCGTTGAATACATTTCGCGAAGCGGTGCGCGACCGCGTATTGTACAACCTCGTTTTTTTTGCGTTGCTGATGATGCTGGCAGCGATTCTCGTCGGGGGAATCTCGATAGGGATCGAGGAACTGGTGATCAAGAGCCTGGGCTTGAGCGCCATCTCGGTGATTGGGCTGTTGATCGCGGTATTCATCGGCGTCGGGCTGGTCTACAAGGAGATGGACAAGCGGACGTTGTATGCGCTGCTGGCGAAGCCCGTGCGGCGATGGGAATTTCTTTTGGGAAAATTCGGCGGGCTGGTGCTGACCCTCGCCGTAAACACGCTGGCCATGGCGGCGGGGTTGTTCGCCGCGCTGTTGTGCGTGAAGCACAATCTCGAACGCACGGACGCCGTGCTGCTGATCGCCATCTATTTTATTTTGCTGAAACTTACGCTGGTGGTGGCGCTGGCGCTTCTTTTCTCGTGTTATAGCACGCCCTTGCTGGCCATTTTGTACACTTCGGCGCTCTACATCGCCGGATTATTCGTCGAGGAGATGCGAACTTTTCACTCTACCACCGCGAACCCCGCGGTGGAGGCGCTGCTTCGAGGACTTTCCTACCTGCTCCCGAATTTTGAGAATTTCAATGTGATGGCCGCGGCGGCGCACGGACGGGAAATTCCTGGCGCTTTGGTTTTGCAGAATACCGTTTACGCCGCGTTGTACAGTGTCATCGTGCTGCTCGTTGCGGCCGCCGTTTTTTCGCGGCGGAATTTGAAATGAATCGAGCGAATTCGCAAAAATGGCTGCTGCTAGTCTTGCTCCCGCTGGGTTTTGCCGGAGTCTGGGGATTGCAGCGACGCATCGACATCCAGCGAGGCGCTTTCGACCAGGAGCGCGACGAGATGGTGCTGCGCTCGGGCAAGCTGGTCAGGGCCATGAGCCTCGAATATGCTCCGTTGATGGCCGACATCTACTGGACGCGCGTGGTGCAGTACTACGGCGACAAGCGCACCAGACATGATCCGAATTTCGAACTGCTGTGGCCGCTTCTGGATCTCACCACCACGCTCGATCCCAACTTGCTGGTGGCTTACCGCTTCGGCTCGACATTTTTGAGCGAGCCTTCGCCACGCGGGGCGGGACACCCGGAACTGGGCATCGCGCTCCTGATGCGTGGAATTCAGGCGAATCCCGACTACTGGCGATTTTATGAAGACTTGGGGTTTATCTACTATTTCGACCTGAAGGATTACCAGAAAGCGTCGGTGGCGTTTGCGGTAGGAAGCAAGTATCCGGACTCGCAGATTTGGATGAAGGTCATGGCCGCGAAAATCGCGGAGGAAGGAGAGTCGCTTTCGACGTCCGTCTTTTTGTGGAACGAGGTTTACCAATCGACGAAAGATCCACAAGTGAAGGAAAACGCGATGTCGCATCTGCAATTGCTGCGCGCCGAGCAGGATTGCAAACAACTTGATGCGCTGGCGGATGAATTTCAAAAACGTACTGGCCGGCGTCCGGCGCGCCTGGACGAACTGGTCCAGGCGAAACTGCTGCCGCGACTCCCGGTGGATCCCATGGGCTTTCCCTACGTTTTCGGGCCGGACGGCAAAGCGGTCTTAAATATCGACAGTCCGTTACTCGAGCAGCAACTGTTGCTGCAAAATTCGAAATAAATTTCGCTCAACTCTCCTTGCCCTATACGGATTGGCGCTTTCTTCTGTTTGCAGTTCCTGGAAGCATATCCAAGCGCAGCTCCCTAACTCGCCATGGCCGCCGATCGAAGAAGCGCGGACGGTTCTTGTGGGAAGTCTCGCATAAGGGTCTTGATGGAGGTCTCTCGAGGCACCGAGAGGCCACTATTCCGTGGTGCACAGGAGCGTCATTTGGGGGTCGACGACCAGCTTGTGCGGTGGGAGTTGCGTGACGAAATGGAAGGAAGTTTCTGGGCTGGCGGCGACCACGGCGCCGAGAAAGACGTTGTGTCCGGAGGCGTTGTTGGCGTAGATAGGAACGCTGGTGATGAATGAGCGCGGCACGCCGGTCTGAAAGAGTTTGCCGTGCACGACTTCACCCTTGTCGGTGTGGCTGGTGGAGAATTCCACGCGGTAGTGGGGGATTCCGGTCCCGCGCACCCATTGTTCGAAGAACCATTCCATGGAGCGGCCCCCTTCAAGGTCCATGGCTGGCGTCATGGCGGCCTCGACTTCGTGCTGCAAATCGTCCGTGGAGAACGCGCGATAGGCGTACTTTGTGGAAATGGTGCGAAGTAGAGCTACAAAACGCGCGTCTGGATCTTTTGCGCCGGGCTGGCGCAGCATTTCGCGCAGCATGTGAATCACCCAAGAGCCTTTGCTGTAAATCACTTCTTCGAAACCGAATGGCGACTTTGAGGAATTTAAGCGGTTGCCGAGAGGCAGAGCTCCAATTTCGCCTGCGGGCCTGTCCGAGCCTGGAACTTTTTCCTCGAGCTGCTTGCGATAGCGTTCCAGCCAGACGCGAAGTTCGTGTGCGGAGGGCTTCCTGCTGTCCGCGAAGAGCAGCGCGAGATAGTTGGCGATGGCTTCATCGATCCACTGGTCCCGGTAGTTGGACCAGCCCACTACGTTGCCCCACCACTGATGCGCAACTTCGTGATAGGGGACGATGTCGGTGAACGCTTCCTGCCGGGAGGCAGAAAGTCCCGCGCGGTTTTGCGCTTCCGAAGACAGAAAGGAATAAGTCGAGATGTAAAGCAGGCCCGGCCAGCCTTGGCCGAAAGTGCCAGGGATTTGCGAAACGCTCAAGGTGTGAAAGGGAAAAGGGCCGCTGAAGTGTTCATAGAAGCGAATGGAAGAATCGATGTCTTTCGCAAGTTGCTTGAGCGCGTCGGCGGGGCTCGGCGGCGGAGGAGGCATCGCCTCGCGGCTCCTGCCGCCAGGCAAGCGGAGCGGAGTATCGATTGATGGCAGCGGGTCTGGGCTCGGCGAACCGAGACGATTGCTCAGGGCTTGTTCGAGCTGGCGATTGGCGTAGACGTCAATGATGCGCGATTCCGTGGTGATGGAGTTGGAGGCGTATTCTCCGAGATTGAAACCAGCGATGGACAGCGGCTTATCGCTTCGCCAATGGCCTACGCGAAAGTCTCCGGCGATTTGTTCATCGATCTTGGCGCCGGTGGCGACCAGTTTCAGACGGCGCGGCCAGCGCATGGTTAGGTCATAGGACGCGAAATCCGCTTGATCTCCGAAGTGCGGATACCAGCTTTCGCGCGCGCCGACGAAGATAACTCCGTTGCCGGCATCCTCGATGACATTGCCGCGGTAATGAAAATGAATCGTGAACTCCTGGGCTTGCTGCGCGGGCTGCGGAAGCACGACATGGAGGTAGTCATTGCCTCGGACGCTGCGCTCCTGGAGGTTCATCCCTTCGTTTTGGAAATAAGCGAGCGGGTTGCCCCGTTCGTCCGTAACGCTTTCTGCGTGAAGAGCGCGAGAGAGTTGAAATGTAAGTAGCCGCTCGCCGGCATGTTCAGCGCGCACGTGGACGGCTGCCGTGGCGTCCAGGGAGTTGTCCGGCAGGACGGTTGTTTCCATGGTGTAGTCCAGCGCGTGGAATACGACTGGCGGAGGAACGGAGCCGGGGACGCTGTAGGAAGCCCAAACATCGTAGTAGACAGAGTTGCCGGATTTCCGGGGCTGGCCGAGAAGGACCTGCTCCTTCCGTTGAAGATCGAAGAGCAGATCGAAGGCGCCGGTATCGACGCCTTCGATCGCGGCATAAAAATAAGGCTTTGGATTTTGCGAAAGGTAATCTTCGAGGACGCGCAAGGATTGCGAAGCATTGAGGTGCGCCACGAAGGGGTCCGAGAGAGAAGCGAAATCGGTGTCCAACTGCGGGGAGAGATTGGCGGAATGGAACTGGCGGAGGAGATCGTCCGCGGCGTCATCGGTGAAGCGCACGTAGGCGCTGAGGAATACCTGGTCAAGAACCGGAGCTCCCAGAAAATGCGCCATCTGTTGTTTTTCCACGACATCGCGCGGGAAAGCCAAGGCATGGCCGCGGCCGGAGAAGACGAAGCCGGTGATGCGGCCGTCGATGGGGGCCAGGAAAGCGAGTTTGCCTTCTTCGAAATAGATTTCCACGTCGCCGCGGCGGAGTTCGATACGGTTGGCAGTCACCAGTTGGTAGGTGGAAGCGGGATCGAGGCGCAGGGCATTGAGCGCGTCGTAGAGCTCGTGCGCCGACGGATGGGCGGTCGAAGAGACGGGCGGCGCAACGAGACACCACAAGATGAAAAGTGCCATACCTGGCAGCATCTAAGAAGTGTAGTCACATTCGGCATGGCGGAACAAGGCCGCGCCGGGAGCGTCGAAGAAGCAGATTAAAATGAGGAGATGCGGCAAGTCTCACGAGTGGGTTGTGCTTTGTTTGTCGTCGTGGCGCTTTTCTTTGCGGCCGCGGCGCACGCGGACACCATCGTTCTGAAGAATGGACGCCGCATTGTCGCATTCAACGTGAGAGAAGAGGGCGAAAAGGTAAAATATGAAACAACCGCCGGGGAGCTGAGCCTGCCGAAGTCTATCGTCGACCACATTGAAAAGAATGGCGCTGTGCCGACGGGGAATTCTCCGGCGGAGGCGGCGGCCAATCTGGCCATCACCCCGCCTACCATGGGAGCGACAAGCGGGGGTACGGAAATTGAGAGCGGGGCGGTGCACGACGGCGCCGTTGACCGGGAGTACATCGCGAAACTCGAAGAAGCGGCGCGAGGCGGCGGACAACGCGCGAACGCGAGCGCGGCCCTCGCGCATTATGCGGCGGCACAGTTTGAACTATCACGCGGCGAGATGGAGCACGCGCTGGCCGACGACCGCAGCGCGCTGACCTACGCCCCGGAAGAACCGGCGCTGCTGATGAACGTGGCCTACCTGTATTTGCGGCGGAGCGAGTACAAACAGTCGCTGGAATATCTGGAACGAGCGCGGCGGGTTGCGCCGGCGAACGCCGACGTGGCGAAGCTCGAGGGCTGGGCGTATTACGGTATGAACAAGATCGATCAGGCCGTTGCGGAATGGAAGCGAGCACTGGCTTTGCGGCCCGATCCGGAAGTCCAGGAGGCCCTGGACAAGGCGCAACGGGACAAACAGGAAGAACAGAGCTACAAAGAAAACGAAAGCAGCCACTTCACACTGCGTTACAGTGGCACGGCGGAGCCGGCGCTGGCCCGCGAGGTCCTGCGCACGCTGGAGGTGCATTTTTCAGCGATTGAGTCCGAGTTGAATTTCACGCCTTCGGATTCCATCGGTGTGGTTCTCTACACGCAACAGGCATATGCCGACATCACTCGGGCCCCCGATTGGGCAGGCGCTTTGAATGACGGGAGAATTCGCGTGCCGGTGCAGGGATTGAGCGGTGTGACGCCGGAGCTTTCGCGGGTGCTGAAGCACGAGTTGACGCACAGTTTTGTGGGACAGAAGACGCGTGGTCACGCGCCCACGTGGATCCAAGAAGGTTTGGCGCAATGGATGGAAGGCAAGCGCAGCGGCGACAATGCCGGCATGCTCGCCGAAGCTTACCGTGGAGGACAGGCCACTTCGCTTGGCCAGCTGGAAGGATCGTGGATGGGCCTGCCGAGCGATAGAGCGGCCTACGCCTATCTGTGGGCGCTCGCGAATATTGAATACATCGTCGAGACCGGCGGCATGGGCGACATCGAGCGCATCCTCGACCGCCTCGGCAGCGGTAGTTCAACGGAAGAAGCCCTGCGCGCGGTGCTGCACAGCGATTACAACGACTTGATGCAGTCCACCGCGGAATATCTGCGTAAGACCTACGGACGCTAATCGATCGCAAGCCTCGAAGGCTCTTCAGGAGGGGAGCAGCAAAGCCGCCAAGAGCGCGGCGCGGGCGGGCATGCTGCTGATGAGGATGTGTTCGTCCGTCGAATGAGCGCCATGGCCGACGGCGCCGAGGCCGTCGAGGGTGGGGACCCCCAGTGCGGCCGTGAGGTTGCCGTCAGAGCCGCCCCCGGCCGTGCATTCTCCGAGAGACAGGCCCATTTCGGCGGCCAGGGCCTTGGCTTTGGTGAACAGTACGGCGCTAGACTTGCGCTCGAGCGGGGCGCGATTGAAGCCGCCACGAACCTCGAGCTTCGTGCCGGGGAGAATCGGACGGAGCGCGCGTAGTTTGCGCTCGAGGTTGTGCATGTCCGTGACGCGCAGCGCGCGAAGATCGAGGACGGCGCGGGCGCGTTCGGCAATGACATTTACGCGTGTGCCGCCTTCGATGATGTCGGCGTTGACAGTCACACCGCGGCGCAGGTCGTTCCATTCCTGGATGCTGGTGAGCTGCCGCGCGAGCTCGTGAATCGCGTTGACGCCTTCCTGAGGCTCGAGGCCTGCATGGGAAGCGCGGCCATGGACGATGAGTTCGGCCTCGCCTACGCCTTTGCGAGAAGTTTTGATCAATCCGCGCGGCCCGAAGGAAGGTTCGAGGACGAAGACGGCCTCGCTGCGGCGGGCTTCTGTTTCGATAAGTTTCCGCGAGGCTTCACTGCCGATCTCCTCGTCGGACGTGCAGAGAAACACCAAGCGGTGGCGAAGCCGAGCTTTGGTTTGCTGCAGAGTTTCGAGAGCGTAGAGGGCCTGCGTGAGGCCGGCCTTCATATCGAAGATGCCGGGTCCATAGGCTTTTCCGCCAGAAACACGGAAAGGCATCTGGGCGAGAGCGCCCGAGGAATAGACCGTGTCGTAGTGGCCGAGCACGAGGAACTGACCCGCAGGCCGCGACTTCCGGGGCCACCAAGTGACGCGAAGCTGGTCGCCGCGGAGTTTCTGCGAGATTCGTTTGACGCTCGCGCCGCGCTTCTGCCATTCCGCGGCGAGTAGGTCGCAGCAACGGTCGGCGGGAGCTTTTTCTAGGCTGGGAGATTCCGCAAGGACCAGCCTCTGGAGCGTGGAGAGCATCTCCGGCAAACGATTCTTTAGCAGGAGCAGGCATTCCTTGGTGTAGTTGGTGTCCGGCATGGCCGGGACATGCTAACAATGTGCGGCTCAAGCGGCAATGATCGAGGCTGCGTCTGTCGAGGCTGCGTCGAGCGACAGCGCCAACTCCGGCGGGCGAGAGCACATTAAAGCGGGGGGGCCTTCAGATGGAGATCGCTGAGTCTCTCGCGCACGCGCCCGAGGAACTCGTCGCCAGGATCCGACTTTTCGGTCCGATAACCCGGTACAAGTTCCAGAAACAGAGGAGTCTTCTCCATGCGGCGATATTCGTTGTGGCCGAGCAAATAAGCGACCGAATATTTTCCGGCCAGGTAACGGACCAGGGATGCGTTAGCCTCGACCTGGCGATCGGTGAGCGGGTATTTCGCGCCATCACCCACGTTCTCGATGCCGATAGCGACGCGGTTCAAGCCTATGCAGTGGCGCGCCATCCACGTTTCGGGCATGAGTCGATAGACTGTGCCATCCCGATCGACGAGAAAGTGAGCGGAGACGTTGAGCTCCCCTTCGCGTTGAAGCTCCGGACGAGCCGCTTCGATGCGGGTGTGGCTAAAATAGGTCCAGGTGGCGTCAAAGGTGGGCATTACCGTGTAATGCAGAACGATGGCCTGCGGCGTGATGGTGATATTTTCGGCATCCGTCGCGTAGTGCTTGTGGATGTATTCGAGAGTGAGCCGGATCCGCTCCTTGTCAAAGGGAATAGGCTTGTCAACGATGTGGAGACTTTGGGGGCCCTCGGCGGCGGTGGCAGCCAAAAACGTCATCGCGACGATCGCGCTCTTGAGCGCCAGCGAGAGTAGTAGCTCTAGGGAGGTCCGTCTAGGGATTGGGGGCGACTTGAATTTGGGCACTCGGAACAATCCGGTCCTCGAACCGCTCGAAGACATCGTGAAAGGCGCGGTAGGAATTGTCAATCTGGCAGCTCTGGCCGCGGAACAAGTGCCGAGCGGAAAGAAACTAGTATTGATTAACGCTCCCGACAGTTTGTCGCAGCTTCGTGACGTCGGGGTACGCGGGTGTGCCGCAGCGGGCCATCAAACTGGTTTCGAAGTCCGGGGCACTGCGATTGGACGCTGGTTCTTGCGCTTGAACGGGAAGCACCGCGAAGAAGAGCCCAGTAGCCAGCACAGGCACAGCCGAGGCCGCTTGCACACGCTTGTGTTTCATGCAGGCCAGAATAGCAAAACTCCACTGCCGGTCGACCCAGACGATTTTCGAGGCGCAAGATCGGGCAACATTGGCGACGCTCAGAAGGCTTCGCTTCGCATATAATAAAAGGTTTGCCGGGGAAGAGTAAGGCGCCGCAGTAAGGATCTGCGGCGCGATGGGGAGCACGGATGATACTCGACGCAGTGGAGATTCAGAAGATTTTGCCGCACCGTTATCCGTTTCTGATGGTGGACGCGATCCTGGAAATGGAACGACTGAAGTACATTGTCGGTGTCAAAAACGTAAGCATCAATGAATCGCATTTTCAGGGGCACTTTCCAGGCAAGCCCATCATGCCGGGAGTGTTGATCATCGAAGCGATGGCGCAGACGGGCGGGTTGCTGCTCCTGCTGGAGATTCCGGACCGTGACAACAAGCTGCTGTATTTCGTGGCTGTGGATGGCGCGCGATTTCGCCGGCCGGTCGTGCCTGGCGACCAGTTGCGGCTGGAGGTAAAAGTGATTTCGTGGCGGGGCGACTTCTGCAAGCTCGAAGGCAAGGCCACGGTAAACGGGCAGTTGGCAGCCGAAGCGACGCTGATGTGCAAGATGGTGGATCGCGAGTTTGGCACCAAGGTGGAAGAACCCGCGAAATGAGCAGGCCGGAGATTCATCCGCAGGCAGTCGTGGCTTCCGGCGCGAAGCTGGGCCCCGGAGTGAAGGTGGGGGCTTACGCGATGGTGGGCGACGATGTGGAGCTCGGCGAGGGTTGCCTGCTTCACCCACACGCCACTGTCGGCGGGCCTGCGAAGTACGGCCGCAATAATGTGTTCTATTCGTTCTGCGCGGTCGGCGGTGATCCGCAGGACTATACCTATCGTGGCGAGCGGACCGAGTTGGTTGTGGGCGACGGAAATATTTTTCGTGAGTACGTCACGATCAACCGAGGGACGCAAAAGGGCGGGGGCCTTACCCGGGTTGGCAACGAAAACTTTTTTCTGGCTTACTCGCACATAGGACACGACGACCAGATTGGCAATCAGACGCTGTTTGTGAATGGCGCGACGCTGGCGGGGCATGTTGCCGTAGAGGATTTTGCTACCGTTGGTTCCTTCTCCGTCGTGCACCAGTACTGCCGCGTGGGGCGTTACGCGTATGTTGGGGCTTCGACGGTGATTGTGCAGGACGTGCCGCCGTTTTCGCGCGTGGTGACAGAACGTGAGACCAAGAGCTACGGCACCAATACGATCGGGCTCGAACGCAAAGGTTTTTCGAAAGAGCGTTTGCAGGCGCTGGATCGCGCTTTTCGTTTGCTGAGCCGCTCGAAGATGAATACCACGCAAGCCCTCGCCGAGATGCGAGCTACACTCCGAGGCTCCGTCGACGTCGAGGAACTCATCCGATTTATAGAGACTGCGGAGCGCGGAATCGTGAAGTAAGCGTTGCCGTCCACCGTTCAAGCCATGCCGGATGCTACTAGAAACACGACAGGATGGGGACTGATTGCCGGGAACGGACGCTTTCCGTTTCTGGTGCTGGAAGGCGCGCGCAGCCAAGGAATCGAAATGGCGGTGATTGCGCTGAAAGAAGAAGCCTCGCCCGAACTGGAAAAAAGCGCCAAGCGGCTCTATTGGGTGAGCCTCGGCGAATTGAGCAAGGCCATCGACCTGATGCACAAGGAAGGCGTTACCCAGGCAGTGATGGCCGGGCAGGTAAAGCACAACAAGATTTTTAGCGCGATCCGGCCCGACTGGAAACTGGCGAAGCTGCTGTTCTCGCTTCCGCGCAAGAGTACCGATGCGCTGATCGGCGGAATCGCGCGCGTTCTCGAAGATGAAGGGATTCAACTGGTGGACTCGACGCTGTTCCTGAAGCCGCTTTTGCCCGCGCCGGGCGTGCTGACGCGTAGGGCCCCCAACGAGCGAGAAACGGCCGACATCGCCTACGGGCATAGCGTCGCGAGGCAGATCGCGGGCATGGACATCGGGCAAACGGTGGTGATTTCGGACCAAGCCTGCATCGCCGTAGAAGCCATGGAAGGAACGGACGAAACCATCGCGCGCGCGGCGCGTGTCGTTGGCGGGAAACCACTGGTCGTCGTGAAAGTCAGTAAACCGCACCAGGACATGCGCTTCGATGTACCCGTGGTCGGTTTGCCAACCATCGAACAGATGAAGAGTTCCCGCGCCACGGCCCTGGCGGTGGATGCGGGCCGCACCTTGCTGTTTGACCGTCAAAAACTGATTGAACTGGCTGATTCGGCGGACATCGCCATTCAGGCGTTTACGCCGGCTATGGTTGCGGAACCGAAGAGCGCTTCAGGGGGAATGAACAAAAAATGAGCGGCGGAGAGCAAGAAACGGGGAAAATCCGCGCCGCCGTCGTTGGAACGGGGGAGTTTGGCCGCAACCACGCGCGAGTGTACCGCGAGCTGGAGGGTGCGGAACTCGTTGGCGTTTACGACCGAGATCAGGCGCGGGCAGAAGCCGTCGCGCTAGAATTTCAGACTAGAGTACTGCGCAGCCTCGAAGAACTTCGAGAGCATGCCGAAGCGGTCAGCGTAGCGGTGCCAACAGTCGCGCACGCCGAAGTCGGTTGCTGGCTGCTTGAAAGCGGACTCGACGTGCTGGTCGAAAAGCCCATGGCCGTGGATCTCGCGGAGGCGGATTCGCTGCTCGATGCGGCGCGCCGGCACAAGCGGATTTTACAGGTGGGCCACGTCGAGCGCTTTAACCCCGCTGTAGTGGCGGTTGAGCCGATTCTCAATCGGCCGCTTTTTTTCGAAGTACACCGCTTGGGAGTTTTCACTCCGCGCAGTCTCGATGTGGAAGTGGTTTATGACGTGATGATCCACGATCTGGACATTCTGTTGGCGCTCGTCAAAGAGCCGGTGACCGAATTGAAAGCAGTGGGCATTCCCGTGCTAACGGACAAGGTGGACATCGCTCATGTGCGGCTGGAATTCGCGGGCGGCGCTGTGGCCAATGTGACCGCCAGCCGGGTTTCGACGGAACGGGTTCGTAAGATGCGGTTTTTCCAACAGCATGAGTACATTTCGCTTGATTATGCGCGTCGCGATGCGCTTCGCGTCGGCGTAAAGCGGCCAGGACCGCAGCCTGAGTTTTCGTTCGAAAAACTGCCGGCGCCCGACGTAGAGCCTTTGCATGCGGAACTAGAGGCGTTTCTGGAGGCGGTGCGCACCCGCCGCGAGCCGCCGACCAACGGAGCCGCTGGCCGTGCGGCTTTAGAACTGGCCAGCCGCGTAATGGCAAGCATCCAGGAGCACGGCGAACGGGTCCAACTAGCAGCGTTCGCCTCGCAAGAGAAAGCAGGAAAATGATACCCCGGACCCTGGTGCCGCTTGGTTCCCGTCCGCCAGCCAAGGATGCGCCACCTTCGCAGCGGAGGCGTCCGACCACGCTCGATGAGCGCACGCTCGTTCCGGCGATGCTGCCGATCGTCGTGCTGGATGGGAAATCGAATATTCCCCGGTCGCTGCCGCTGGAGTCGATTGCCGCGCGCGTTGTCGTTCCCCGCGATGTGAATCAGGAAGCCTACAGCGTCGAGGAAAACCACTCGATTCCCGTCCAGCCGACGGACATGGACGAGCGCATCGCCGTGCCGCAAGGCG
>Ga0210395_10000668_pt1 | contig 26227 bp, 22 predicted proteins | sample IncBWH4OmetaG_FD_150861 | JGI IMG/M metagenome (GOLD analysis project Ga0210395, IMG submission 150861) | Forest soil microbial communities from Barre Woods Harvard Forest LTER site, Petersham, Massachusetts, United States - Inc-BW-H-4-O ... | reverse complement strand
GAGCGCGAGATCGAAGGGGTCGGAGGCGAGCACGTAGGAGATCGGCCCGGCCAGCACGATAACGTGCTCGGCGGTTTCCTCGATCTGGCGCATGCGCTCGAAGTAGCTCACGGCGGTTGCGATGTATTCGACGCCGACGCCGAGCAAGGTGGGCACCGAGACCTGGAGCAGATCGGCGAGTTTCTCCAAGGTCTCGATCTTCGCCACTTCGCCCTTCTCGAAGCGGTAGAGGGCGGTGCGCGAAATGCCGAGCTTTTGCGCGATCTCCTCCGCGGACAGTCCGGAGCCAAGGCGGAACGCTTTGAGCCGGTGGCCGATATCGTCGAAGCGAATGGCCATCACGACCCGCGCATTCGCTTTGCGGCGTCAAGCGCGGCGGTGACGATGTTCTGATAACCGGTGCAGCGGCACAGATTGCCGGAAATGCCGATGCGGATGTCTTCCTCGGTCGGATCGGGATTGTCGCGCAAGAGCTCGATCAGCGTGGTCAAGATGCCCGGCGTGCAGAAGCCGCATTGCAGGCCGTGATGCTCATGGAACGCCTGCTGCAACGGATGCAGCGTGCCGGCGCCGGTCGCGATGCCTTCGACCGTCATGATGTCGTGGCCGTCGGCCTGCACCGCGAGCATCAGGCACGACCGCGCCGAATAGCCGTCGAAGAGAATGGTGCAAGCGCCGCACACGCCATGCTCGCAGCCGAGATGGGTGCCGGTGAGGCCGAGCTGGTGGCGCAAGAAATCCGCCAGTGTCACCCGCACCGGCACGGTGGCTTCGTGGCGCTTGCCGTTGACGGTGACGGCGATGTTTCGCGTCTCGCTCACGGCTTTCTTCCCGCGCCAATGCGCTCGTGCGCTTTGACAAGCGCGCGGCGCGACAGCACCGTCGCCAATTGCTGCCGGTACGATGCCGGCGCATGGATATCATCGATGGCGTCGAGCTTGCGCAGCGTCTCGCACATCTCGCGCAGCCGCTTTTCCGCGATGATTTCGCCGATCAGCGCGTGCTCGACCTCGCCTGCCCGCACCGGCGCCGGCCCCATGCCGCCGAGCGTCAGCGACGCCCGCGTCACCTTGCCGTTGTTGTCCGCCTCGATCAGCGCCGCCGCCGAGACGATGGCGAAATCGCCGTGGCGGCGGGCAAACTCGACGAAGGCGTAGCCGTGCCCGGCCGGCCAGCATGGAAACGTAGCGCCGGTCACGAGCTCATCGAGCGCGATGGACGACGCCATATACCCAACCGGAAACGCGGCAAAGTCGATGCTGCGCGCGCCGCTTTTGCCGGTCACCGAGACTGTCGCGTCGAGCGCGGCGGCGACCGACACCAGTTCGGCCGACGGATCGAGATGGCACAGCGAGCCGCCGAGCGTGCCGCGGTTGCGCGTCTGGCGATGGCCGACCTGCCGCACCGCCTCGTGCATCAGCGGGCAGTGCTCGCGCACCAGATCGGAAAACTCGATGTCGCGCTGCCGCGTCATGGCGCCGATGTCGAGTGCGCCGTCGCGCTCGCGGATGTGGCTCAGGCCTTCGACCCGGTTGAGGTCGATCACATGATCCGGCAGTACGAAGCGCATGTTGAGCATCGGCATCAGCGATTGGCCGCCGGCGAGCAACTTGGCGTTGTCGAGGCTCGTGAGCAGGCCGACGACATCGGCGGTGCTGCGCGGATCGTGATAGGAAAAGAGCGGCGGCTTCATCCGGGGCGAGTACTTTATTCTCTGGGTTTTCGCACTTTGACTCTGTGCCAAAAACCGTGCAACTGTTCAAAAAAGATACGCCAATCCCAAAGTTGAAACCAGCCGATGAAGCCTGCGGCGTTCCGGTATCACTCACCGAAAACGATTGACGAGGCAGTCGCGCTGCTCGCCGAGGTCGCGCCGGAAGACGGCCGCGTGCTCGCCGGCGGCCAGAGCCTGGTGCCGACCATGGCGTTCCGGCTCGCCAAGCCCGCGCACCTCGTCGACATCAATGGCGTCGCGGCGCTCAGTCGCATCGCGGTCGCGGACGGCAAGCTTGCGATCGGCGCCTGCGTGCGCCACGCCGCGTTTCATCACCCGGCCTGCGACGGACCGCTCGGCAAACTGCTGACCGACGTGGTGCGCCACATCGCCCATTATCCGATCCGCAACCGCGGCACGTTCTGCGGCAGCCTTGCCCACGCCGATCCGTCGTCCGAATGGTGTCTGGTGATGGTGGCGCTCGACGGCGAAGTGGTGGCGAAGAGCGCCCGCGGCGAGCGCGTCATCGCCGCGCGCGATTTCTTCCAGGGCATCATGACCACGGCACTGCGCGACGATGAATTGCTCGTCGAGGCGCGGCTGCCGATGCTCGCCGCGGATACGCGCTTTGGCTTCTATGAGTTCAGCCGTCGTGTCGGCGATTTTGCCATGGCCGCGGCGCTCGCCATCTATCGCGTCGAAGGCGGCAAAATCGTCGAGCCGCGCGTCGCGGTCGGCGGCGCCGAGCCCAATCCGCGGCGAATCCCCGAGGCCGAGCGCGCGCTGGCGGGCGCTATTCCCGGCGACAAAGCGTTTCGCGCCGCGGCGGAAGCCGCGACCGCCGCCGTCGATGCCATGGAGGACGCGACCACGACCGCGGAATTCCGGCGCGATCTCGTGCTCGCGGTGACGCGCCGGGCGCTCGAACGCGCCGCGGCGTAAACGAACGGCTTAACCGAGCCCCGGAACCGACAGCTGAAAAGACGGTCCCGCGGTCGTTCCGTCTTTGATCCCCGAAGGCGTCTGCATCAGCTCCCTCGCCTGGAGATCGAGCGAATACATCAGGCCGATGGATTGGCCGAGATACCCCGGATCGCCGTTGAAGGTGCGATTCAGGGCCGCCAGCAAGGCCTGATACGACTGGGCGAATTGCTGGGCCAGCATCTGCGCGCGCGATCCCGCAGGATAAAGCACCGTGTTGGGATCATCGATCATCGGCCAAACTCCGTCGGGGTCGAACGGAATGGGCGGCCCGGTGTATTTGAACGTGTTGTCGACACGCTCCAAGTGATGCCCGGCGACGATTTCGGCGAATTTGTAATAGTGCGCCAGTTCGTGGTCGCCGTCGCCCGGATCGCGTGCAGTGCCTTCACCCTGCTCTTTGATTTCCGCAATGGCATTCTTCGCGTCGTCGAGGCTCTTGATGACGTAAAGCTGCCCGGGCCCGGTCCAATCTTTCACCTGCCGCGCCTCATTGCCGAATTTGATTTTTCCACCGGCGCTCAATGCGTCCAGCGCCGCGATAATCTGATCGTAAAACCAGCCGATGGTGACCTTCTCGTTGAGCTGCATCGCCAGCCGCTTGATGTGCACGATTTTCTCGGGTTCCTCGATGGACATGAAGCAATCGCGGATTTGTTCGATGGAGCAGCGTCGCAGCCGGACGATCAGGCCGGTGCGCAATCCGCCCGGCAACGGGCCGGGATAGAGCGGCACGAATTTGGCGTGGCCAATATTCGGGCTGCCGCCGATAGCAATGAAAATATTGGCCACCTGTGCCATGTGCAGCATCTCTTCCACCACGACGCTGCGGATCAGGCCCGACACCTCGACGTTGGTGCCCGGCTTGATGCTGTAGAGCGCGCACAGATAGGGCGGGATGGTCGAGTGCTCGAGCTCGATGGCGAGCTGCAGGGCCTGCATCAGATCTTCGGCAGAATCGAGATTCATATAGACCGGGTTGTCCAGCCATGTGCGGATCATGGCCCGCTTGGCCTCGGAAAGATCGCGCGTCACCGGCATGTAGTTGGGATCGGTGACCGGCGTGTTGAAAACATTCTTGAGAATGTTGAGCCTGGAGACGACGCTGCCGTAATTGCCGAGATCGACGATGGGCCGCATCACCGGATAGAGATCGGCGTATTGCTGAAAGATGGGGCGGACGTTTTCCATCCAGTTCGGCTGGGCCGGCGCCTCATAGCCGGAGAAGACCAGGACGTTGAGGAATTGGCTGCCGTTTTGCACAGAGCCGAGCGGCGGCGGCGAGGAACCGAGCTGGTAGGTCACGCCGTAAAGCTGGCCGTCGATATAGACACGCGGGTTGCCCGGATCGGCGGCCTTCAACTGCAGCTCCGCCGTACCGTCCGCCGCCGTGGTGATGGAGGTGACGGGGGCTTTGGGATTCGACGGATCGTAAAGTTGCAGCGCGGATAGCGGCGTGCCGAGATTGGGCGGGCCGGACAGCGGTCCTTGTGTGACCTGACCTTGCATCGCGGTGACGTCATATCCGAGGCTGATCTGCTGGCCGGAAAAGCTCTTGCCGAATACGGTCGCGTAAAACTTTGCAGTTGCCGTATTGCCAGGGTTCAGAGGGTTCAGAGGGTTCGGAGGGTTCAGCCGATAGACAAACTTATCGGCCCGCAGGAACGTGCCGTTGGCCGCTTCCGTCATCAACGGCGGCGGCGCCAAAACCGGCGGCTGCTGCAGGATCGAGGATTGCGCGATAGCGAGCGGAGCGCTTTGCGCCAACTTCAATTGGTCAGGCGTCAATTTCAGCCTGGCGATCCCCGAGGTCTGGCGATACCAATCGGCATGCTGATATTCGATTTCCCCCAGCAGCACCGGTGATCCACCCGCCGGCAACGCCGCGGCGTAGAGCCGGCCGATGTTGGTGACGATCGGTCCAGCGACCGACTGGGTCGGCAAGCTGTTTCCCAGATCGACGAAAAGCTGATCGCCGTCGATCATCGCATAGGCCGTTCCCAGTGCCGGCGTCGCTCCGGGAGTTGCCGTCAGCGCGCGCGCCGCGAGAAAATGCTTCGGCTCGTCCGGCGAATACAGTCCGATCGAACCCACGACGCGGCCGAAGGTGAATGTCGTCGACGTGGAGTCGTCGACATAACCGTCGACATTGAACTTGATGCTCAGTTTTCGTTCGGCGCCATTGCCCGCTGAGAGCTGGTCCAGCTCTTTGAGGAAACGCGAGGCGGTCGGGTTCTTCCAGTCCAGATTCTGCAGCACGCTCTGATAGAATGCGCCGTAGAACGAATCCGGCTGTCCTTGCGGGTAGCGAACCCAGATGTCGGCAAAGCCCGTCACTTCAAAATCGCCGCGGATGGCAAAGCCGCTGCCCGAACCGCCGAGCGTCACCTGAAAGCCCCAGACCTCGGACACCATCTGTTGCTCGGGATCCAGATCGACGAGCTTGCCTTCGGTGCGGCCCTCGCCGCTGGCGACCGGCGCTCCGACCACGGGATCGACCGCCGGATCGTCGCAGATCGTGCCATCCCGGTAGACGACCTGTTGCACCGTGCAGCCGAAAAAACGCCAGGCGGCGGTGCCGCCCGGGTTCCACCAACCGTTGGTCGCGCCTGGCCCGGGCAAATTGTAGTTCGACTGAAACTTGTTGGTGTCGAAATGCTCGGGATCGTTGTTCACGGTCGAGGGATCGGCCTGAAACGAGCCGGCGAAGTGCAAGCGTGGCGACTGGAGATAACTCATGTGCGAATGCCCCTCGGACTTAAGGCGGCGATCATGTGCCAGATCAGGCCGACGATCAATCCATAGTTGCGCGTTGATGAGTCGCGATCTTGGGCTGAATGGGCGACGCTTGCGATCTGCTCAAAGGTAGCGACCGCATTGCCGGGCGGCGGGGACTTCAAGCCGATTGGCCTTGTGACAGGGCTCACGGCCGGCGATAACGATAAGCATGCCGAACCGGCATCTTTGACGGCATGACCTCGCCACGCGCGGCGCGTGACGGAAGGGAAAACGCAACTTTCTCGATGAGCATGGAACAAACAAAAAAGCCGTGGATCGGTCAATCGGTCACGCGGCTGGAAGACCCGCCGCTGGTCACCGGCCGCGGCGAGTTCGCCGGCGACATCAATTTCCCGCATCAGCTGCACATGCGCATGGTGCGTTCCGCGCACGCCCATGGCCGCATTGTCGCGATCGATCTGTCCGCGGCGCGGGCGCTGCCCGGCGTATTTGCGGTGTGGAGCGCAGCCGACATCACCGACGTGCCGCCGGTCGATTTTCGCGAGGGCTCCATCCCGGCGCTCGATCCGTATCGCCAGCCGGTCCTGGCTGACGGTGTGGTGCGCTATGTCGGTGAGCCGGTCGCCGCGGTATTCGCCGCAGACCCTTACGTCGCCGAAGACGCCGCCGACCTCGTCACAATGCAAATCGAGGAACTGCCGCCGCAGCTCGACGCCCAGGCGGCGCCGGTCGAATTTTCGCCGGGCCACAGCAGCGAGGCGGCGATCATCCGCCAGGGCTATGGCGACGTCGATGCGGTGTTCCGCGCGGCCAAGCACGTCGTCGAAGTCGAGCTTGCCGTCGGCCGGCATTCCGGCGTGCCGCTGGAAACGCGCGGCGCCATCGGCCGCTACAACTCAGCGCGCGGCATTCTCGAATTGCATGGCGCCGCCAAGGTGCCGCATCGCAACCAGGAACTGCTGTCGCGCATGCTCAATATTCCGCCGAGCGGAATCCATGTCCATGAGTCCCATGTCGGCGGCGGCTTCGGCATCCGCGGCGAGATTTATCCAGAAGACGTGCTGGTTTGCGTCGCCGCGAAAAAATTCAATCGCGCGGTGAAATGGATCGAAGACCGGCGCGAGCATTTGATCGCGGCCAATCATTCGCGCCAGCAGCTGCACAAGATCCGCGCCGCGGTCGATGCCGACGGCGTGATCCTTGCCATCGACGACGTCTATTTCCACGACCAGGGCGCCTATGTGCGCACCCATGCCGCAAGAGTGGTGCACATGACGGCGGGCATCTTGCCAGGCCCCTATCGGGTGCCGGCCTACCGCGCGATCGGTCACTTCCGCCTGACCAACAAGACGCCGGCGGCGACCTATCGCGCGCCGGGCCGCTACGAGACCACTTTTGTGCGCGAACGGCTGGTCGACGCCATCGCGGCGCAGCTTGGCATGGACCGCATCGAAATTCGTAGGCTTAATACGATCAGCGCGGCGGAGATGCCCTACCCTCGCCCACTCGAAGCGCTTGGCGAGGAAATCCACTACGACACCGGCGATTATGTCGGGCTGTTGGACAAGCTGTTCGCTAAGATCGGTTGGGACGAGCTCAATGCCGACGTGAAGAGGCGCAAAGCTGACGGCGAATTGGTCGGCATCGGTATTGCCATGTTCGTGGAAAAGAGCGGGCTCGGACCGACCGACGGCGTGAAAATCTCCATCGACACCTCGGGTGCGGTCGAGGTCGTCACCGGCGGCGCCTCGATCGGCCAAGGATTCGAAACCGTCATGGCGCAAGTCGCCGCCGACGTGCTCGGCGTCGATTACCGGCGCTGCCGGGTGATCCACGGCCAGACCGACCGCATCCCCTTCGGTATCGGCGCCCACGCCTCGCGCGCCACGGTGATGACGGCGTCGGCGACGCATATTGCGGCGCTGAACGTCCGCGCCAAGGCGCTCGAAGTCGCCGCCGAACTATTGCAGACCACGCCCGATGCGCTCGACATCGCCGATGGCGAAGTTTTTCGCCGCGACCGCAGCACTGGCCCCTCGATCAGCCTCGGCAAGATCGCGCAAAATCTCGCGCCCGGCACCAAGACGCTGGGCGAACGCACGCCGGGGCTGTCCGCCGAAGGCTGGTTCAAGACCGAGCATCAGGTCTATCCGTATGGCAGCCACGTCGCCGTGGTGCGGGTCGATCGCGACACCGGCGGCGTTGCCATCGAGCGTTACGCCATCGCCTACGACATTGGACGAGCCATTAATCCGGCGCTGGTCAAGGGCCAGATCGTCGGCGGCTTCGCCCAAGGGCTGGGCGGCGCGCTGTTCGAGGAATTCACCTACAGCGAACGCGGCGACCCACTTGCGGTGACCTTCGCCGATTACCTTTTGCCGGCGATGCACGAGACGCCGACGCCCGACGTGCTGCTGCGCGAGGATTACACCACGCCGCTCAATCCGCTCGGCATCAAGGGCGCCGGCGAAAGCGGCATCACCGGCGTGGGTGCGGCGATTGCGTCGGCCATCGACGACGCCATCGGCATTCCCGGCGCGGTGCGCGAGCTTCCCGTCACGCCGCAGCGGCTCAAGGCGCTGTTGGATAAGCAATCTGGCGGGACGCGGGCGTAGCGCGGGCCAAAGGTAATTTGCGATCTCTTGTTGAGTTGCACTGCGCGTGCGACACTACCGAGCGCAGGTAGCCGTGCTGTGCGCACTTGAGTGGGATGTCGGCTTGAGCCGCAGCACGTTAGCTGTCGCCTTCGAAACAATTACACGCAGTCGTGGATTTTAGGTCGATGAATTTCGACGCGTTCATCAGCTACGCGCACCAGGACAAGGCCGCGGCCGACGCCGCATGCGCGAAGCTTGAGGCTGAGGGCATCCGCTGCTGGATCGCGCCGCGGGACGTTCCGCCCGGTTCCCATTGGGCCGGGGCCATCGTGGACGCAATTGATCACTGCCGCGCGATGGTTGTCATATTTTCGTCGAGCGCAAATAGCTCAAGGCAAATTCAACGCGAGGTGCAGAGGGCATTCGAAAGGGAAGTGCCCGTCGTGCCGTTCCGTATCGAGAATGTCGCGCCGGAAAAATCGCTGGCCTATTACATGGGGCCGGTGCACTGGCTTGATGCGCTCACGCCACCGCTTGAGCAGCATCTTCAGAAGCTCGTGGCGTCGCTAAAACCGTTTGCACAAATAAATGCGCTCGGCGAGAAGGGCAACCAAGAGCGGAGTCCGCGAGAAGCCGAGGCTGACAAGAGCGTAGAGATTGATCGGTTGCGGCCATCGGAACCGAACACGCCACGGCAGACTTCGCGGCGTGCGCTGCCGACCTTATGCGTGATTGGCGTTGTATTGATCGGCTCAGTCGGTATTTGGTTCGGATATACGCATTGGAGGCCGGCTTCATCAGGACCGCAGCCCGTGCAGTCATCATCGCCACCAACACCCCCCACTGACTCTAATGTAGATGCATCGCATGCACAAAATCCTCAAAGCGAGTGCAAGCAATTTGCAGGTGACTGGCAGACAACCTCAGACCTAACTCCTATGCACATAGTTCAGACTGGTTGTGTGCTTTCTGGCTCATTTGCTAGCTCCACGGGCGCTTATCGTCACACATTTATCGGAAACGCCAACTCTAATAATGCGTCCCTCATTATAAATCGGATTGACGGCAATAAATGTCAGACGACTCTAAATACCGTGATCTCGTACAACGCTAATGGCGAACTTGTTTTTCGTGTTCTCGGAACATCTGGCCTTTGTGGGCTCTCGGCTGGGTACCAGGAGACGAGAATATGGCAGCGGATGCCCTCCAACAACGTGACGTTACAAACCGGACTCATAGGCTACTGGCCGCTCGACGGCAACACCACCAACTGGACGACCAACACTACGCAGGACGTTTCTGGCAACGGCAGCACGGGCATGCTCGTCAACATGTCAATGAACAACTCGCCTGTCCCTGGCAAGATCGACGGTGCGCTAGCGTTCAATGGCACAAGTCAATACATTATCGTGACGAACCTAAACCCAGAAACATCCCTAAGCGGCAATTATACCGTATCCGCTTGGCTACTCTCTACCGCCGCAACTGGCGACAATTGGAGACCATTTATTGGCGATATGTCCGGCAGTATATTTTATATCGGAAGCTCGAGAGGGTTTAACAACCGACTAACTATCAATCTAAACGGCGTAGGTCAGGACATTTCTGGATCTTATACTTTAAATGATGACAAATGGCATCGCATCGATGTCGTTGTCGTTCCGTCGAAAAGCATAACAGTGTATTTTGATGGTCCCCAAATCTTTCAGGGATTGACGCCAAGCTCGCAAGGCACAACGGCGATAGCTATCGGCCATACTCAGCGCTCAGAATATTGGAAAGGTTACATCGACGACGTGCGCATCTATAACCGCGCTCTTTCAGCACAGGAACTCGCGCAACTCTATTCAACGAGCCGATAGCCCATACGGTTGGGTCTTTCCGAAGGACCAATGATGCAGCAAGAAGTCTGTGATGTCACCGGAATCGGCGCGGCGCGCGAGCTTCCGGTCACACCCCAGCGGCTCTGGCGGCTATTGCGCGAGCGTATCGGCGCAGGATGAAGCCTCACTCGCGTTTAATATTGGCCGCCTGGATCACTTTGCCCCACGTCTCGGTCTCAGCGGCCATCAACGCGCCGAACTCCGCCGCTGCCATCGGCGTCGGCACGAAGCCGAGATCGACCAGCCGCGCCTTGATGGCGGGATCGGCGAGCGCGGCGTTGACCTTGTCGTTGAGATAACCGATCACATCGGCAGGCGTGTTTTGCGGCGCACCGATGCCGATGGCACCGGTCACGTCAAAGCCCGGCACGGTTTCGCCGACGGTCGGCACATCGGGCAGTGCGGCCAGGCGCGTCGCGCCGGTGACGCCGAGCGCCCGCAACTGGCCTGCCCTGATATAGCCGAGCGAAGAGACGATCGGGTCGAACATCACCTGCGCCCGGCCGGCCAACAGATCGCTCTGCGCCTGCATCTCGCCGCGGCCGGGCACGTGGAGCATATCGACGCCGGCCATCATCTTGAACAGCTCGCCGATCACATGGGTGAGGTTGCCGGTGCCGGTCGAAGTCATGTTGATCTGGCCAGGATTGTCTTTGGCATAGGCGATGAATTCGGCGACGGTCTTGGCGGGAAACGACGGGGTCACTTCCATGACGAAAGGATTGCGGCCGATGCTGGCAACCGGAGCGATATCGCGCAGGAAATTGAATTTCAGATCCTTATAGAGCGACGCGTTGATGAAATTCGGCGAACCGACTTGGAGCAGTGTGTACCCGTCTGCCGGCGCGCGCACGACGGCTTCCACCGCGATATTGCCGCCGGCGCCGGGCCGGTTCTCGACCAGAAAATTCTGCCCGATCCGCTCCGACAGCCATTGGCACAATAGCCGCGCGACCACGTCGGGAGCGCCGCCGGCGTTGAAGCCGATGACCAGACGCACCGGCCGCGTCGGATAGACTTGCGCGCGCGCGATGCGCGCGGCGGCCGGCAGCGCGGCCGCAGCCACAGCCAGACGCAGAAATCGGCGGCGCGGAGCTTTCATCGCAGCGCAGCCTTCAATCGAGCTTGACGCCGATCGCTTTCACCAGCGGCGTCCAGCGCGCGACGTCTTCCTTCATGAACTGATTGAACCGCTCCACCGTCCAATCCGGCACCGGGATGACCGCGGCATCGACCAGCGATTGCGTGTAAGCGTTGTCCGCCATCGCCGCGGCATTCGCCGCGGCGATCTGCGCGACGATCGGCTGCGGCACGCCGGCCGGAACAAACAAGCCGAGCACCTGCTGGATGGCGAGGCCCGGAACGGTCTCGACCGCCGTCGGAATTTCGGGTGCGATCGGCAGACGGGTCGGATTGGTGACCGCCAAGAGGCGCAGCCTGCCGGCGCGATGAAATTCCAGCACCTGGCTGGTCATCGCCGGGATCACGATCGGAATCTGTCCGGCGATCACATCGGCGAGCGCCGGCCCGGCGCCGCGGTACGGCACATGCGGCAGGTCGGTGATGCCGGTCAGCGATTTGAGCAGTTCGCCGCTGAGATGATTCAGCGTGCCGGCGCCGGCCGAGCCGTAGGAGAGCTTGCCCGGGTTTGCTTTGACGTAGTCGATCAGCTCTTTGAGATTCTGCGCCGGCACCGACGGATGCACAGTGATGCCGAAGCAGGTGATCGCCACCATCGAGACCGTCTCCAGATCCTTCATCGGATCGAGCAGCGGGTGCTCGCGAAGCACCATTTCGGCGAGATGGATCGAGGAACCGCCGAGGAAAATCGTGTAGCCGTCCGGCGCCGAATGCGCGACCGATGCCGCCGCCACCGAGCCGCCGGCGCCGGGTTGGTTTTCAACGAAGACCGTGCCGAACTTACCGCTCTTACTCACCTTGTCCGCCCAAGGCCGACCGACGATGTCGAACACGCCGCCCGGCGGAAACGGCAGCACCAGCCGGACCGGCCGCGATGGAAAATCGTCCGCCCGAAGCGCGCCGGGCGCCGCGGCGAGACCGGCGGCACCAGCCGCCAAATGCAAGAACTGCCGACGCGGAATTCGCATAGTCCTCCCCTTTTCAGCTTTGCTTTTGGTGGCACGCCGGCCTGGCCGCCGGCAGCGCCGCAGCGAAATTACACGGATTTTTCAATGACGTGGAGGGGTGCGCGATGACGCAGGCGAGGTTCGCCCGCTCTCCGGCACCCGGCCCTCATAAAACTGTAAAGGTTCTCCGCGTATCGTTCGTGGGCGCGCGAGCAAGCGACCAGCCTCGCGCATGTGATTCCTGCCTATCCGGGGGGTGGTTTCATGCAAGCCTTGCTATTGCCGTTGACGGCACGGTTCTTCGTCCTCACATCGGTCGTCGCGATTGCCGTGATCCTGCTGTTTGCCGATCTCGACGGCTATTCGTCGATCTATGTCGTAATACCTCTTATTCTCTTTACCGTGCTCGCGCTCATCGGCATCCACGACATCATACAGACTCGGCACGCGGTGCTGCGCAATTATCCCCTGATGGCGCATATCCGCTTCATCTTGGAAGAGATCCGCCCCGAGATCCGCCAGTATTTTCTCGAAAGCGAAAAGGACGGCACGCCGTTCTCTCGCGACAAGCGCGCGCTCGTCTACCAGCGCGCCAAGAAGGCTTTGGACAAACGGCCGTTCGGTACGCAGAACGACGTCTATGCTTCCGGCTACGAGTGGCTCGACCATTCGATGGCGCCGAAGTCCGTGGTCAAGGAGCCGTTCCGCGTCGTCATCGGCGGGCCGGATTGCAGCAAGCCCTATTCGGCTTCGATCTTCAATATTTCGGCGATGAGCTTTGGCGCGCTCAGCCCGAATGCGATCCGCGCGCTCAACATCGGCGCCAAGAAGGGTGATTTCGCCCACGATACCGGCGAAGGCGGCTATAGCCCGTATCATCGCGAGAACGGCGGCGACATCATCTGGGAAATCGGCTCGGGCTATTTCAGCTGCCGCAAAGCCGACGGCACGTTCTGCGCCGAGAAATTCGCGGCGCACGCCAAGAGCGGCCAGATCAAGATGGTCGAGCTCAAGCTCAGCCAGGGCGCCAAGCCTGGCCACGGCGGCGTGCTGCCCGGCGCCAAGGTCAGCGCCGAGATCGCCGCGACCCGCGGCGTGCCGGAGGGCGTCGACTGCATCTCGCCGTCGCGCCATTCGGCGTTCTCGACGCCGATCGAAATGATGCAGTTCATCGCCACGATGCGCAAGCTCTCCGGCGGCAAGCCGACAGGCTTCAAGCTCTGCATCGGCCATCCGTGGGAATTCCTCGCCGTGTGCAAGGCGATGCTGGAGACCGAAATCTATCCCGACTTCATCGTCGTCGACGGCAAGGAAGGCGGCACCGGCGCGGCACCGCTGGAATTCACCGATCATCTCGGCATGCCGCTGCGCGAAGGCTTGAACTTCGTGCACAACGCGCTGATCGGCATCAATGCCCGCGACCGCATCAAGCTCGGCGCCGCCGGCAAGATCATCAGCGCTTTCGACATCGCCCGCGTCATGGCGCTGGGCGCCGATTGGTGCAATTCGGCGCGCGGCTTCATGTTCGCGCTCGGCTGCATCCAGTCGCAGTCCTGCCACACCGACAAGTGCCCGACCGGCGTGTCGACCCAGGACAAGGTGCGCCAGCGCGCGCTGGTGGTCCCCGACAAGGGCGAGCGCGTGTTCAATTTCCAGCGCGCCACCGTCGAGGCGTTGGCCGAGCTGGTCGCCGCCGCGGGCCTCGATCATCCGACGCAATTCTCGCCGGCGCATTTTTCGCGCCGCGTCTCGCCCAACGAGGTGAAGAGCTTCACCGAGCTTTATCCGACCCTGACGCCGGGCGAATTGCTCGCCGGCACCAGCGACCGGCGGTTCGAAACCTCCTGGGCCATGGCGAGCGCCAAGGAATTCCGCGCCCTGCCGCGCGCGGCCTCGCCCGTGCGGCTGAAAGCCCCCGGACTCAGTCTCATTCCGGCTTGAGGTTCGCGAACCTGACGACCTTGCCCCACTTTTCGATTTCGGCGGCGATGAAACTCCCGAAATCGGCGGGCGAGCCGGTCATCACGATGGCGCCGAAATCCGCAAGCTTCGCTTTGAGCGCTGGGTCGGCGAGCGCCACATTGGTTTCCCGGTTGAGCTTGTCGACGATCTCGGCGGGCGTGCCGGCCGGTGCGCCGATGCCGGCCCAGGATACCGCATCGTAGTCAGGCAAGGTTTCGGCGAGCGCCGGAACGTCGGGCAGCACGTCCATCCGCTTGGCGCTGGTCACCGCGAGCGGCCGCAGCGTGCCGGCCTTGACGAAATTGATGACCGAGCCGGGCGTACTGAACATCACCTGGATCTGGCCGCCGAGCAGATCGGTGACCGACGGCGCCTCGCCGCGATACGGCACGTGGGCGATTTTGAGGTCCGCCATCATGTTGAACAGCTCGCCGGCAACATGGCCGGTGGAGCCGACGCCGCCCGAGCCCATATTGATCTTGCCGGGATTGCTCCTGGCGTAAGCGATGAATTCCGCAACCGTCTTGGCCGGAAACGCCGGATTGACCGCCATGATGAGCGGCGCACGCTCGATGCTGGCAACCGGCACAATGTCGCGCGCGAAACTGAAATCGAGATTGTCGTAGAGCGTGGCGTTGATCGCGCCCGGGGAGCCGGCGAGCAGCAGCGTGTAGCCGTCCGGGCTCGCATGCGCGACCACCGCGGTGCCGATATTGGTGCCGGCGCCGCCGCGGTTCTCGATGACGATCGGCTGACCGATCCGCTCCGACAGCGATTGCGCGACCAGGCGCGCAACGATGTCGAAGGTACCGCCGGCCGGAACCGGCACGATCAGATGGACCGGCCGCGACGGATAGGTCTCTGCGCCGGCGAGACGTGGCAACGCTGGAAGCGCGGCGGCGCCGACAGCCAGATGCAGAAATCGACGGCGGGGAAGTTTCATGTGCAGGTTCATCAGTTCGCTCTTGCACCGGAGAATTTTACGACTTTAGCCCACTTCACGGTCTCGTCGGCGACGAACTTGCCGAACTCGCTCGCCGTGCCGGGCAGCATTATGCCGCCCAGAGCGGTCATCTTGGCCTTCATCGCCGGATCGGCGAGGGCGGCGTTGATCTCGGCGTTGAGCTTATCGACGATTGCAGCCGGCGTGTTTTTCGGCGCGCCGATGCCGATCCATTGGCTGGCTTCATAGCCCGGCAGGAATTCGGCCATCGCCGGCACGTCCGGAAGCAATTCGGAGCGCGTCGTCGACGTGACGGCCAAGGGGCGCAGCGTCCCTGCTTTGGCTTGCGCCATGACCAGCAGCACGGTGCCGATCACGCCCTGGATCTGCCCGCTGATCGCATCGGTCACCGCCGCCGGACCGCCGCGATAGGGAATGACGGCAAGCTTCGTCTCCGTCATCATCTCGAGTAGCGCGCCGCTGACATATTGCGGACTGCCGACCGGGGGCGTGCCGATATTGACCTTGCCCGGATTGGCTTTGGCGTAGGCGATGAACTCCGGCAGCGTTTTCGCCGGGAAGGACGGGTTGACCAAGAGCAGCATCGGGAGATCGATCAGGCCTGAGACCGGTGCGATGTCGCGCGCAAGGTCGAAATTGAGCGTATCGAGCAGCGTCGTGTCGATCGCATTCGACGCCGAGAACACCAGTAACATGTAGCCGTCCGGCGGCGCGCGCACGACCGGCTCGGCCGCGAGATTGCCGCCGCCGGCGGGGCGGTTCTCGACCACGAAGGGCTGCCCGAGCCGCTCCGCAAGCCATTGGCCGAACAGCCGCGCGACGACATCGGGCGCGGCGCCGGGAGTGGAGCCAACCAACATGCGCACCGGCCGGCTCGGATAGGCGTCAGCGTGCGCGATAGGGGGGAGCGCCGGAAGCGCCACCGCGCCGGCGGCCAGATGCAGAAACTGTCGGCGCGGAAATTCCATACCAACGCCTCGCAAACGCATCCCGGATCAATTCGCCTTGCCGGCGGAGAATTTTACGACCTTATCCCACTTGGCGGCATCGTCGGCGATGAACTTGGCGAACTCCGCGGACGTCATCGACATCGGTTCGCCGCCGAGATCCTTGATGCGCGCTTTCAACGCCGGGTCGGCAAGGCCGGCATTGATGGTGGTGTTGAGCTTGTCGACGACGTCCTTCGGCGTTTTGATCGGCGCGCCGATGCCGTCCCAGGCCGACGCTTCATAGCCGGGCACGAATTCACCGATCGTCGGCGTGTCCGGCCAGACGTCGAGCCGGGCCGCGCTGAGCACCGCCAGCGCCCGCAATTTGTCGGCCTTCACGTAGCCGAATGACGCCGGCACGGTGATGATGAAGGCCTGCACCTGCCCGGCGAGAAGATCGACGAAGGCCGGCGCCGGGCCGCGATAAGGCACCTCGACCATGTCGATGCCGCTCATCATCTTCAACAGATCGACGCCGACATGCATCGGCGTGCCCTTGCCGGGGGTGGCGATATTGATCGTTCCCGGATGCGCCTTGGCGTAGGCGAGAAACTCTGGAAACGTCGTGGCCGGGAACGACGGATTGACCAAAAGGACCAGCGGCACGCGCAACAAGCCGGCGACCGGGACGATATCGCGGACGAAATCGAAATTGAGGTCGTGGTAGAGCGCCGGATTGATGGTGTTCGCCGAAGCGCAAGTGAGAAGCGTATAGCCATCCGGTGCGGCGTTGACGACCGCTTCGGTCGCGATATTGCCGCTGGCGCCGTCCCGGTTCTCGACCACGAACGGCTGGCCCAATTGCTGCGAAAGCCAGCCGCCGATCAGCCGCGATACCAAATCGGGTGTGCCGCCGGCGCCATAGCCTTCGATCAGGCGCACCGGCCGCGTCGGATAATCGAGCGCGCAGGCGCGGCGCGGAATCGTAAAAGCCGCAACGGCGCCGGCTGTTGCCGCCAGAAATTTGCGACGCGGAAAAGGCGTGACGAGTTCAAAACGGCCGATGGTCTCCTCCCGATGGGTTTGTCGGCGATTTTAATAGGCCCTTTACGCGATTTTTGCGCTTCGGCGGCGGCGCGACAAGTCGGCGCAGGTTGTCAGGCCGGTGCGCTGCGCGCGTCCCGGATTGCGCCCTGTTGCCGATCGAGCACAAAGCCGGCCGCCATGTAGCGTTCGCGCAGATCCTTAAAGCGCTTTTGGGCAATGGCGTCGTTGAGCACGTCGGTGATCGGAACCGTATAGATGAGAATCTTGGCATCGTCGGCGCGCCGGCCGACGCGTTTCATGCCAAAACCTTCGGCGAGCTTGATGCCCTCAGGCGTCCAGACGTCCGCCGCCACCTCGGTGATGAAGACCGGCGGCTCGGCCGCGGCGATCTTTTCCAGCACGTCGAAGAACGAGAAGAACAGCTGGCGGTACAGCGCCGCGTTGCGGTGCGCATTGTTGACGACGGTGATGACAAAAAACAGGTTGTAATGTCCGCCCTTGTTCTCGAACAAGGTCAGCCGCTCATAGGTCACCATGCCGGCCTTGAAGCGCCCGGCGATGAGCTTGTCATAGTCCTCGGTCTTGAGCGGCGCGACATGCCAATAGGCAATGATGTCATCGTTCTTGTCGAGCACCATCCGCCATGTCTGCGGATGATGTTCGAAGATGACGGCCCATTGCTCGGGCGTCCCCTCGTCGCCCGGATCCTTGCTGCGCATTCCCAGCCGCTCAAGACAACGATGGACGCCCTGGCGCAGCCGGTGCAACGGATTGCGCGGCACGGCATCGATGGTCGGCACCTCGTCGACGTCGAGCTTGATGAGATGTTTCAGGAAATCGACCCAATCCCAACGCCAGCGCACGATGTCGTCATGGCTCCCCACCCAATAGGGCGGCAAGAGCCGGCGCGCGCCTTCGACGATTTTGCCGACGTCGCCGTCGTGAGTGATTTCGAGATATTCCAGCTCGCCGATGGCGTCGAGGTCGTGCGGCAATTGCTCGGACGGAATTTTAGCGCCATCGACCAGGACAGGCAGGACCTTGAGTCCGTCCTGGCGCAAATCCAGCGCGGATTTGAGCTCGCGACGGACGAAATCATGGGTGCTGTCGAGACGGTTGTTGGCGTTCCATTGCGGGCCGATGAGCGCGATCACCACCTGGCTCGATTGCAGCTCGCGCACGATCTTGGTGATGATCTCGTTGCCCGGCTCGGGGATATCGACGTCGAAGAAAATCTTTTTCTTCGGAAACGCCGCTTTCAGCGCCTCGTAGAGCCGGCCCGCAATTGCCCGGGTATCGTCGCGCCGATAGCTGATGAAGATACCCTGCGACATGGATCGCCTTCAGCGTTCCCCGGTCTTCCAGGGAATGACCTTGCGCTCGAGTTCCGCCAGCAACGCCGAGGTGACGAGGCCGAGGAGGCCGATCACCACGATGCCGACGAACATGGTGTCGACCTGGAGCAACTCCCAGGAATTCCAGATCATGTAGCCGATGCCGACCTTGGTGGAGACGAATTCGGCCGCGACCAGCACGATGAAGGCCACCGCGACCGCGATGCGCAGGCCGGCAAAGATCATCGGCAGCGCGCCGAAAAACACGACGCGCGTGAACATCACCCAAAGGCTCGCGCCATAATTGCGCGAGACGTCCCAGTAGATTTTCTCGATATTGGCCGCGCCCGCATAGGTATTGACGATCACCGGGAAGAACACGCCGACGGCGACCAGTGCGATCTTCGAAGCATCGCCGAAGCCGAAGGCAAGGAGAAAGAGCGGCATCAGCGCCACCTTCGGGATCGGGAACAGCGCGGCAATCAGCGGGTCGAAGAAGATGCGCACCGGACGGAACATCGCCATGAAGAGGCCGACGGCGATCGCCGGCACCACGCCGATGACAAAGCCGGCGACGACGCGCCACAAGGTCGCCAGCGTATTCACCGCCAATTCCCCACTGAGCGAGAGCTGCCAGAACCGCGCCGCGATGTCGCTCGGCGTCGGGATGAAGCGGCGATCGCCGAAGCCTAAGCCCACCAGGATCTGCCACAGCAGCAGCAATCCGATCGGCGAGATCAGATAGAGCAGCCGCTCGCGCCATTTCTCTGAAGGTTCGCTCACTTTTTGGGCTCGGTCATCGTTCGATCTCCGCCCGCGCGCGATTGACCTCGTCCTCCAAGAGCCGCCAGATGTCGAGCTTGAGACGGCCGAACGCGGCGCTCGCCGACAGCGCCATCAGGTTGCGCGGATGCGGGAACGGCACGTCGATGATCTCCTTGATGCGGCCCGGCTGCGCGGTCATCACCACGGTACGGTCGCCCAACAGCAGCGCTTCCTCGATGGAGTGGGTGATATAGACCACGGTCTTTCCCGTCTCCTCCCAGATGCGCACCAGCTCGGCCTGCAGGATGGCGCGGTTCTGCGCATCGAGCGCGGCGAACGGCTCGTCCATCAGCAACATGGCCGGATCGGTGACGAAGGCGCGCGCGATGGCGCCGCGCTGGCGCATGCCGCCGGAGAGCTGGTAGGGAAAGTGATCGCGGAATTTTGTCAGCCCGACCAGCTTGAGGGCTGCCTCGACGCGGGCCGCCTGCTCAGCCGCCGGCACGCCACGGGTGAACAGGCCGAAGCCGACATTGCTGGCGACGCGCATCCAGGGAAACAGTCCCGAATCCTGGAACACCATGGCATTCTGCACCGCCCAGCCCGCGGCGGCGACGTCGATGCGGCCGCTGGTTTGCTGATCGAGGCCGGCGAGAATGCGCAACAGGGTCGACTTGCCGCAGCCGCTCGGCCCGACGATGCACAGGAACTCGCCCGGCGCGACGCGCAGATTGATGTCGTCGAGCGCGACCAAGGCGGCGGAGCCATTGCCGTAAACCTTGTTGAGATGCGCGATTTCGATCGCCGCGCCGCGCCGCTCGACACTCATACGGTCTCTACCTCTCGCGGCCGATCTTAGCAGCGCAGCCCTTCCGCGCACACTCGCGGGTCGTGTAGCATGACTTAAGGCGCTCCACGCGCGCGATTTCGCCGGGCCACGCCATGAGAATTCCGCGCCGTCACTTTCTGCGACTTGCCGCGGCTGCCGCGCTCTTGCCGTCGCCGCGGATGGCGCGGGCCGACGACTATCCGTCGCGGCCGATCACCATCATCGTGCCCTTCTCGGCCGGCGGCCCGCTCGACATCACCGGACGGATGATTGCCGCCAAGATGCAGCAGACCCTGGGCCAGCCCATCATCATCGAGAACGTCGGCGGCGCCGGCGGCAGCATCGGCGTCGGCCGCGGTGCCCGCGCTCTACCCGACGGCTACACGCTGACCATGGGCATCTGGAGCACGCATGTGGTGAACCCCGTGCTCTACGATCTGTCCTATGACGTCGAAAAGGATTTTGAGCCGATCGCGCCGATCACCGACGGCCCGCTGGTGATCTGCGCGCGGAAAGACTTTCCGGCCAACGACCTGAAGGAATTGATCGCCTGGCTGAAGGCCAATCCGGACAAGGCGACCTCCAGTGACGCAGGCGTCGGCAGCCCGCAGCATGTCTTTAGTGTTCTCTTTCAGCAGGTCACCGGGACGCGTTTCCAGCTCGTGCATTATCGCGGCGGCGGACAAGCCATGCAGGACCTGGTGACCGGGCACGTCGATCTGTCGTTTTCCGACGCGATCTCGGCGCTGACACAAGTTCAGGGCGGCACGATCAAAACCTATGCGGTGATGGCGAAGAACCGGCTGCCCGGCGCCCCGCAGATTCCAACCGTTGACGAGGCGGGACTGCCAGGCTTCTACGACTCGGTGTGGAGCGGCATTTGGGCGCCCAAGGGCACGCCCAAACCCATCATCGACAAGCTCAATGCCGCAGTCGTCGATGCCGTCGACGACCCGACCATTCGCGAGCGGCTCACGGCGCTCGGACGCGTGCTGTTTCCCCGCGAGCAAATGACGCCGCAAGTGCTCGCCACGCTGCAGCGAACCGAAATCGAGAAATGGTGGCCCATCATCAAGGCGGCGGGCATCAGGGGCGAATAAAGCGGCCGCTCCATCATCGGCAAGCCGGCAAATGGACCGGGCGAGACCCGGACAGCCGGTGTCATCCAACTGTCATGGAGCCCAACGACACTCTGGCTCCTTTTGTCAGGAGGGGGATCATATGACCGATATGGCGCTACCAGGCTCGATCGAGCCGGCGAAGCAACGCGGCCCGAAGCTTGACCACGCCACCAACCCATTGGCGATAATCCTCTTTATGGGTGTGGTGGGCGCCGCCGTATTGTTCGCGGCCTATAGCATCTACAGTGATATCGACGCGGCCGGGGTAAAAATCTCCAGTTTGCTGCCGTTCCTCCTGCTGTTCGTGGCACTGCTGATCGCGCTCGGATTTGAGTTCGTCAACGGTTTCCATGACACCGCGAACGCCGTTGCCACCGTGATCTACACCCGCGCCATGCCGGCGAATGTCGCCGTGGTGTGGTCGGGCATGTTCAACTTGCTCGGCGTCTTATGGTCGTCGGGTGCGGTGGCTTTTGGCATCATTTCGCTGCTTCCGGTCGAATTGATCCTCCAAGTCGGCGGCAGCGCCGGCTTTGCCATGGTGTTCGCGCTGTTGATCGCGGCGATCATTTGGAACCTCGGCACCTGGTCTTTCGGCCTGCCCGCCTCGAGCTCGCACACGCTGATCGGCTCGGTCATCGGCGTCGGCATCACCAACGCACTGTTGCACGGCCGCAGCGGCACTTCGGGCGTCGACTGGACGCAGGCGACCTCGATCGGCAAAGCGCTGCTGTTCTCACCGATCTTTGGTTTTTGCCTCGCGGCAATCCTGCTGCTGGTGGTGAAGTTCGTCATCCCCAGCAAAGAGCTGTTTGCCGAGCCGAAAGGCGATCAACCGCCGCCGCCTTGGATTCGCGGCATCCTGGTCCTGACCTGCACGCTGGTGAGCTTTTTCCACGGCTCCAATGACGGTCAGAAAGGCATGGGCCTGATCATGCTGATCCTGATCGGTACGGTGCCGACGACCTACGCGCTCAACCGCGCCATGCCGGCCAGTCAGATAGAGAGGTTCGTGGCGAACTCGCAGGCTGCGAGCGCGGTCATTGGCGCCAAGGCCGCCGGCTATAACGTGCTGGGCGATCCGCGGTCTGCCGTCACGGCCTACGTTGCCGAGCATCAGATCAACGAGGGCACCTATCCGTCGCTGGCGGTCCTGGTCAACAACATCGCCAAGCAGGTCACGCAATACGGCTCGATCGCCAAGATGCCGGTCGATCAGGTCGGCAATACCCGCAACGACATGTATCTGGCGTCGGAAGCGATCCGTTTCCTGGTCAAGGACAAGGAGAACGATCTCAACGCCCAGGACGTCGCCACGCTTAACGCCTACAAGGGCTCGCTCGACAACGCGACCAAGTTCATCCCGCTCTGGGTGAAGATCGTGGTCGCCATCGCGCTTGGCCTTGGCACCATGGTCGGCTGGAAGCGGATCGTCGTCACGGTCGGCGAAAAGATCGGCAAGACGCATCTGACCTACGCCCAAGGCGCCTGCGCCGAGATCACGGCGGCCGCGACCATCGCCGCCGCCGACGGCTACGGCTTGCCGGTGTCGACCACGCACGTGTTGTCGTCCGGCATCGCCGGCACCATGGCGGCAAACGGCTCCGGTCTGCAAATGTCGACCATTCGCAACATCGTGCTGGCCTGGGTGCTGACGCTCCCGGCGGCCATGACGCTTTCGGGCACGCTCTATTTCATCTTCTCGCACCTGTTCTAGGGCAACCCGGCGAGAGCAAACAATGATTTAGCCAACTGCGGAGTCCTAGGATGGAAAGTGACACATTGGATCTCGACCAAATGCAGGCCACCTACCACGCGGCGGTCGAAGAATGGATAGCGGCGATCAAGCAGGAAGAGGCGCTAGCGTCGGTCAACCACACGATAGCCGAAGTCGATAAATGGGAGGCGGCGCACTTTGCCGAAGACGACATTCGCAGCAAGGTAAAAGCTGCAAAGAAGAAATACGAAGACGCGTTGCGCGAAAAATTCTTCGGTTTCTAGCGGCAATAATAACGCCTCGGTCTCCGGCGACCGGGCGAAGCGAGCCACCCGACAAAGATAAACCCCGGCGTTGCGGTGCCGGGGTTTGCATTTCTAAGTCAGTCTGAAATTTTGCGGTGTCTCAAGCGGCCGATTACAGCTGTCCATATTTATGGAGCACCGCGCGGCAATCGCCGCTGACGCGCCAGCTATGGGCGGCGAGCGTTGCGCCACAACGCGCAAGGTTGCTCCACGACATGCCGGCGGAGCGATCGCACATTCTGGCGGCGGCAGGCTTGCACGGCGCAAGCTCGGCGAGATCAATCGCATTGGCGGCTGAGGCAGTAAGGCCAATCAAAAAGCAGGCGGCTAACATCGTCTTCATGCTGGGGTCCATCCCTTAATGTTTGCTGGGAAGCGGCCTGTGTAGCTGCTGACCGCCAGAAAATCCAGCATTTTTGTGCGTCGCACAACGTCCCCTAAGAGACTGATAATATTGACACAAATCAGCAGCCCGCCGGAACGGACTAAAGTCGTGTCACTGCACTGCCACATTTGGCGGCACGGCAATTGGTTAAAGTGCCGATTCGTGAATTGGTTCCGGCCCTAGGACTTGAACCGCTAAACTGACTAATTCAGGCACGCCACGAGGAACGCGACCACCTGCGGTGATGCGATGGCGGTCGCGGCCGGATTGGCCGCCGGCTCCTTGCGGTGCATGAAGCCATGCTCGGCTTCGGGATAGTACTGGATGACAGTGGGGGCAGCACGGCCGAGCAGCGCGTCTCTGAGCGTGCGATAGGTCTCGGGGCTCGCGACGTGATCGATGCCCGGCTGGCAGATGTGCACCGGACAGCGAATAGTGGCGGCAAGCTTCAGCGCGTCGCGGCTTTGATTGGGCTTCATCGGGTCATCGATCGATGGATAGTTGGCGGCGCAAGCTTTGATGCGCCCGTCCTGCGCGGCGCGCAGCAACACAAAACGCCCGCCGAGGCAAAAGCCGAGAACGCCGAGCGCTGAGCTTTGGCGCTGCAAATGATCGAGCCAACGGCCTTCGATGTCATCGGCTATGTCGTCGTCGAGCTTGCGCGCCCGGGCCAGCGCTTCCTCGTAGCTCCCGGGCAGCGGTTCGCCTGAATAAAAATCGCACACCGCCGCCGTCAGGCCGGCCCGCGCCAAGGTGTCCGCATAGCCGCGCACGAACGGATTGACGCCGAAAATCGTCGGCATGATCAGTACACTGCCTTTGCCCGCCGTCTCCGGCCGCGCCAGATAGCCGTAGAGGCCGTCGCCGGCGATGTCCTGCGTCTTGATCGACATTGTTTTACTCTTGCGTTGGATTATTCGGCCGCGACCCGATTACCGATCGCGGCGTTGACGGCGGGCATGACCTTTTCGGCCATCAGCTCCATGGACCGGCGCGACAGCGCCGGATCGGCCCAGTCCTTGCCGCAATAAAGCAAAGTACCGAAATCGCCGATCTTTTCATGCAGCGCCAAAATGCCGTCGACGACGCGATTGACGCTGCCGCGGATGACGACGTTGTCGAAAATATAGTCGAGCGTCAGATCCTCGTCGGGCATGTCGAGGCGCTCCTTGAAGCCGCCCAGCTTCTTGCCCTTCCGCAGCTTCGCCGTGAGCTGGTTCATGTAGAACCGGTACGGGCTGTTCGCGTCGTCGCCGCCATAGGCGCGCGCGGTTAAGTCGTCATCGGCGACGAAGATCGAGCGCGCCACGCGCCAATTGGCGCGTTCGGCGCGGTGGCCGCCTTCGGCGCAGCCTTTGGCGTAATTGTTCCACTGACTGAGCAAGTGGTTCTGGTGCAGGAAATGCGACGAGATCGGCCACCAGCCGCGGCGGCCGAGCGCGATCAAGCCCTTGGAGTCCGGGTCGGTCGCCGTGCCGAGAATCGGCGGATGCGGTTTTTGGAACGGCTTGACCACATTGCCCAGCCCGATTTCCGGCCACATGGTTTTGCCGGTGGAGATGTTCCAGTACTTGCCCTTGAGATCGTAGGGCGCGTCGCCGCTCCACAGCGCCAGGATATGATCGATCGCCTCGGCGAACATGGCGCCGCGGTCGGCGTCGAGCATTTCCAGCGCCTCGCAATCGGTGCGCAGGATGCCGGCGCCGATGCCCAGCAGGAAACGGCCCTCGAGCAGGTTGTCGACCAGCGCCGCGTGCGCGGCGACCAGCAGCGGATGAGAGAACGGCAAGTTCGCCACCGCGGTGCCGAGCTTGATTTGCGAGGTGAAGCCGGCGAGCGAAGCGCAGAACATCAGGCTCGACGGGATGTTCTCGGCGAGATCGGTGAGATGCTCGCCGCAATAACCTTCGCTGTAGCCGAGCTTGTCGGCGAGGACGAAGGCCTCGCGATCCTCGCGCAGCGTCTCGGCATAGGGACGCGTCAGCGGGTGGACGGGCATGATGAAGAAGCCGAGCTTCATAAATTTTCTCCGGACGGATCGCGCGTTAACATGCGTGCATATTCACTGTTAATTCCGATGTCGATTTATTTACCATGCCTCTCGTGCTACTGCATCACGCCTCAAGCAGTCTCAGGAGGCAACCAGACATGCTTACCCAATTGCGGCGTTTCCTGAAAAATGAATCCGGCGCGGCGGCGATCGAGTACGGTCTGTTGGCGTCCGGCATCTCCGTGGCCATCATCCCCTCCGTCAAGAACGTCGGCCAGCAGCTGGTTCACGTCTTCACCGTCCTGCAGAACGCCGTCTAAGCATTAACATTTTAGTGGAGCATGATCTTTTCCGAAAACCGGTATCCACTTTTCGGGATCATGCACTAGCTGAGCGTTGCGCGTCCGTGGCTGGGCAGCGCAGACAAAACCGGCGGCAGCGGCTCCTGCGGCCGGTTTTTTATTGCGGCGGCGATAAATGAGATGCCCGGCACAAGGCCGGACATCACGATTCCAGACTCTCATTCGACCGACAAGACCGGCGCCTGCGGCAAAAACCGCAGAGCGCGCGACGATCAAGCCGCCGCGGCGGCGTGGAGATTGCCGAACTTCTGCAGGTTCGCCTTCTGCTTCTCGTTGCGCGGCGGCAGCTTGAACAGGCGCGCCGCGGTGCCGCCGAGGATGTTGTGCTTGGCCTTCTCCGACAGGAACGGCAGGTCGTAGATGGTCGACGGCAGGTCGAAATCCCAGTGCGGATAGTCGGAGGAATAGAGCAGCTGCGTCTCTGCGTTCATCATGCGGAACGTGCACTCCATCGCGCCGTAATCCTGAATCTCCATCGGCTGCGACGAATAGAACATGTCGCGCATGTAGTCCGAC
>Ga0210395_10000666_pt1 | contig 26271 bp, 17 predicted proteins | sample IncBWH4OmetaG_FD_150861 | JGI IMG/M metagenome (GOLD analysis project Ga0210395, IMG submission 150861) | Forest soil microbial communities from Barre Woods Harvard Forest LTER site, Petersham, Massachusetts, United States - Inc-BW-H-4-O ... | reverse complement strand
AAGCATTAGTGAAGTCTTAGAAGGGAAACTCTTGCTCTCGGGGGCACGTTTGGCCGAAGATCTTCGGTTTGAATTAGCCATTCTGGCGACCGTCCAGGGCTTCTACCAGAAGCTCATGCGGGACGCGCTGGGCGGGGACGTCCCCATCCCTAGCGGTCTTGACGAGGACGCGCTGCGCCATTCCGAGCGCGAACTTCCGACTACTTTGTCGCGCATGTACCGCTGGCTGCACCTGCTGGATATGGCGATTACGCCAGCCATGGTGCGTCAGGCGCTGACTCCGGACACGGATTCGGAAGTGGCTGAAGCGCTGCTGCGATATTTCGTGCGGCGGCGCGAACCCAGCGACGTGAATCGCGATAAGACCGATCTGATTGCGACTTTCTTGTATCGTCATCCGCGGGTGCCGGGGCAGTGGGAGCAGACTGGCTACGGGCTCGACGGCGCGTTGCCGCTGTCGCCGTTCGAAATCGCGCTGATTGAAATTCTGGCGGACTCCGACGTGCCTTCCCTGCCCGAGGAGCATGTGCAATTGCTGCGGCGGTTCGATCCGCTGCGCGACGAGGTTGCCCGGTTCCGCGACTTCAACACGCTCATTGATTCTGGCATCATCGGCCGAGTGCGGGAGTTGAAGCAGTGGCTTGATTCCTCGTTTTATCATCCCGGCGTACTGGCCACGGTTTCGGCTTACAACGCAAGTTTCGGTAAAAAGTTTGACGAGCTGTTTGCCAAGGCGCTGACCGAGATCAAGACGTTTGGACAAGCGCTCGAAGAAATGGGCGGGACGATTCTGACCACGGTCGACGGGGTGGAAGTCACGGTCGACCACGTGGCGGCGATTCAGGAAAAACAATTGCTCGAAGCCGACTACGGCAGCACCTTCGAGAAATTCCGCCGGGTATCGAAGTTGAAGAAGGAACTGGACCGGCGTCCGCCGATCCGGCGGTCGTTGCTCACGCCGGCGGCGCAGGCATCGCGTTCCGCCGATGGCGCGGCGGGGGCGGCGCCCAAGAAAGCCAAAGCCGCGGCTGCGGCGGCGAAGGCGCCGGTTGTGCCTCCGGTCTTCCAGCCGCCCGCGATTACCGCCCAGCAGCTTTCGGCGGAAGAATCGAAACTACGGCGCGTCGAGGAATCGATTCGGGTGTTTGTGCGCGTCGCCGATCCGAAATATCGGCAGGTCGTGCCCATGCGCTTCTTCAACCTCACGCTCACGGCGGCAGAGGCTGATGCCTACAGCGCTCCGTTCCTGGAAGAAAAAAGTTTACGCGCGGATGTGGCCCGGACGCTGATCCGGATGGTCTCGGTTTCCGCGCGTGTCAGCACCGAGTTGGAGGAATTGAAGCGAAGTCAAAAGATGTCGTCACTATGGAAGCTGCACGCCGACTCCGTGGTCGTATTGCTGGATATGGCCAGCAGCACGATCGAAGATGCGGGCAGCATTGGCAAGACCGCGGAGCAGAGCGGCGCGGGCGCGGCGGCGCGGGCCATCCACGACTCTGCCCATAAGCTGCGCAATCATGCCGACGTTGCTGTGAAGACTCTGGCCAACGTCAGCTAGAACAACGTCCTCGAGATCTATTCGCCAGGCTTCAGCGTGATGCGCGAGGGGCAATGACTGTAATTGCGACTTTACGCCAGTTATGTTGGATTGACGATGGCCAACCCGCCCGGAGAGTCACTTGAGATCTGACCTACTATGCGATAGGTCGTGGTGTCCAAAACATAAATTGCGTTGGTATTTCCGCACGTAACATAAGCACGCGTGCCGTCGGGCGTGAATGCGATGTCTGCCAGCGGTTGGCCAACAGAAACTGGGATTGTAGTGTCGATTACCCAAACATCCCCAGTGACTCCCGTCACGTAGACGTGACTTCCGTCCGGAGTCACGCGAAGCTGGGTGGCTGGTTCGGAGCTCGGCAGCGATATGCTGGTAACCAGGTCGTTGGTTTTCGTGTCGATGATATCCAAAACCGACGGGTTCCCGATACTGGCAGCGTAGAGGCGGCTTCCGTCGGGGCTAATCGACACGCCAACGAAACCCAACACGGCGGTCGGGATCGTGGCTACGACTTGATTCGAGGCAGTATCAATCGCCCAAATCTGATTCCCTTCGGCATTACTCACATATGCGTGGGTGCCATCGGGAGAGATTGCGATGCCCGAGAGCAAGACGCCGGGTGTCTGCTCAGCGGGTAACTTCCCGATGGTTATGGTTGCCGTCAAGGAGCCGCTCGCAGTATCGATTACTTCGACAGAGGCCAGCTGCGGAGGATTGTCGGGCCCCGAGCATAACAGCGGACCGCAAGTGATCGAATTCACATATGCGCTTTTACCGTCAGGAGTGATGGCTATCGCTTCCGGCTCGCTTCCGGCAGCAATCTTGGCGATCACGGAGTTTGACCCCGTGTCGACTACCCACACCGATGCAACGGCGTCGGTAACATAGGCGAGAGTTCCATCCGGGGTGATGGCAACGCCGGTGGGATAGGACGGCGTAAGGGTCAATGTGCCAACCGAAGAATTTCCGATTTCAATGCTCCTCACCGTCTTGTCTGCTGGAATGTTCATCACTGACAGGCTATGACTCGCAGAGTGCGCCACATACGCGACTGCGGTTGTAGCAGGCGAGCTGCCGCTACAGGAGGTTAAAGTCAGACTGAATCCCAGCAGAGACACTACGGAGAAGACCACGCGACACTTCATCACGCCCTCCAAATAGAATCCTCAGAAGTAAGTACGTGGGCCCGAATGCTACTGTCGGCAGATGCTCCGCCCGAACGCGAGGTTGCCTCCACTGAACTGTCTTTGCCGCAGCATTTGCGATTTCCACGAGCGATGAAGGTTCAGAATGCGATCGGAGCTTGGCTGGCAATTGAGGTTGAGCTGTATTGATCAGATGGTGGTCTTTGTGGCGGCATAGAATTGTTGAAGTAGAAGGAGTCTCCCGTGACCTACGTGATACGCCACATCCTCAACGAGGGGAATGAGGTCGAATTAGGACAAAGGCTTTCAGATCAGGGCCCGTTCGATACCCGCGAGCAGGCGGAACAGCGCCTTAATGAATTGGAACTCGATCGGGCTAACGGAAAATTCACGATTGAGGAGCTAGTCCTCAGCTGATTGGAACCCCACCCTTTTCTGCTGCTGATTAAGAATCGCCGCGTTCGGCGGCGGACGCGAAATCGATCCGAGGGCGATGCTCTGCCTAATCACTGGTTTGATCCTCACCTGTAACCCCATAAAGTAAAACGGCGCGGCTGGAGAGCCGCGCCGTTTCAATGCACGTCGTTAGTTGATATCGAACTGCTGCTGGTGGACGGCTGCGTCGCTTTTCACGATGATGGTGCGTTTGGTGAGTTCTTCCATCTCGTTTAGGAGGCGGCCGTTGTTGGACTTCAATTCTTTCGCTACATCGGGATGCACGCGCAGCATGACGTCTTCGTGCTCAAGGTGCTTGGCGATCTTGCGCATCTCGACGTAAATCTCGTTGCAGACTGTCGTGACCGACTTCACGTATCCGGTTGACTCGCAGTACGGGCAGGGTGCGCCGATGGTGCGTTCGAGCGACTGCTTGACGCGCTTGCGCGTGATGGCGACAAGGCCGAAATCGTTAAATTGCAGAGTTTTTGACGGGGCGCGGTCGTGGCGAAGTTCTTCTTCGAGAGCCTGCATGACCCGCTGGCGGTTGCGGCGCTCATCCATGTCGATGAAGTCGATGATGATGATTCCGCCCAGATCGCGCAAGCGGATCTGGCGCACGATTTCTTTGATCGCGTCCACGTTGGTCTTGACGATCGTGTCTTCGAGACGCTGGGTCTTGCCGACGTACTTGCCGGTGTTGATGTCGATCGCGACCAAGGCTTCGGTCTGGTTGATGACGATGTAGCCGCCGCTCTTGAGCCACACTTTTGACTTGAGCGCCTTGTCCATTTCCGCAGCCAGGCCAAACTGTTCGAACAGCGGCGTCTCTTTGGTATACAACTTCACCCGTTTCACCATCTGCGGCTGGAAGCGGTTGAAGAAGCGCAACACGCGCTCGTATTCGGGTTCAGTGTCGACCCAGATCACGCTGAAATCGGAGGTGACCTGGTCGCGCAGGACGCGCTCGACGACGTTGAGATCGTGATAGATCAACGCCGGCGGCTTGGAACTTTCCGCGCGGGTTTTGATGTCGTGCCACAGGCCTTTGAGGAAACGGATGTCGGCGCGGAGTTCTTCTTCGCTGGCGCTCTGTGCGGCAGTCCGGACGATGAAGCCTCCGTGGCCGTTTTCGCGTTCGCTCAGGATGATTCGCTTCAGGCGCTGGCGCTCTTCCTCAGAGGAAATTTTGCGCGAGACGCCGGTGTGGTTCACCGTGGGCATGTAGACCAGGAAGCGGCCGGGCAGCGCGATGTGGCTGGTAATGCGCGCGCCTTTCTTGCCGATGGGCTCCTTGGCAATCTGGACCAGAATTTCCTGACCTTCTTTGAGCAGGTCGCTGATTAGGGGAACTGGAGCGGACTCCCGGCGGCGGAAACGGCGTCCACCACCTCCGCGGCGCTGGCGGTCGCGGTCGCGAGGGCCACCCTGGCGATCACGATCATAGCCGGGACGCGGGCGCTGGGTGCGTTGCGTGTAGCCGGCGGTTCCGGCGGGAGCGCGGACTTCGACGCGGGCATCGACCGTGCCGTTGCTGCGCGCTTCAGCGTCGAGCAGAGCTTCCGCCTCGGCCTGCGCCTCTTCGAGTTCGATTTCTTCGCTGTCGTCCTCGCCTTCCGGGTGGGTAGCTTCGGCGGGATGGGGCTCGCCAGAATCGGTAAGCGAGGCGTGATGAATCTCGGCGACGGTCTCACGGGCGTCACCATTTAGATGCTCGCCGTTCAGATGTCCGGGACCGGCCTGCGTTTCTTCCTCGAATTCTTCGTAACCTTCGTCGGAAGAAGATTCGTAGTGGGGGGTGCTGGCTTCTTCCTCGTCGATGGTCTCTTCTTCCATCGTTCCGGGAGCGGCGAATACGGGAGCGTCGTGATGCGAATGCGCGGACCGGTCGGAGGCGACCGCGGGGCCGTTATGCTCCTCTTCGATTTCTTCGATTTCTTGAGAAGATGCATTGGAGGATCCGCGCGGAAATTCCTGCATGGACTCCCGCTGCGCTTCTTCTTCAATGGCTACGATGCCCTCGCCGGGCCAGCCGAGAGAAGGCACATCGCTTACTTCTGGACTCGCTTCCGGAGTTGACTCGGGACGGCGGAATTCCTGATTCCAATCGGTCGTGGTCGATGCCGATTCGACGTGTTCTTCGTGCTGCTCATGTTCGTCCGAGACCTGCTCATGCTCGACATGTTCGTGTTGAACATGCAGAGGCTCGGCTACCGACTCGGCGGCGGCAAAGATGGGCTCGTCCTCGGGGAAGGTTGCGGCCAGTGGTTCGGCCGGGGTTTGCGGTTCGGCTTCGGCGATTGCCTGCCGAACTGGCGGCTGCGGCGCCGGCGGTTGTTGAGCGAAGCGCTGGTACTTCGAAATGGACTCGCCGGGCAGCAGGATCGGCTGGTAGCCGGGAGGCGGACCGGAAGGCTGGGATCTGCCCGAATCGACCGGGCGGGTGGGCTCGACGGGGCGAGCGAAGCGCGGCTCCGCGGTGCGTTCCGAGCTTCGTTCTGAGGTGCGGTCGAAAGTTCGTTCGGGAGTTCGCTCTGGACCTCGATCTTGGCCTCGTTCTTGGCCTCGTTCGGATCCCCGATCTCGGCCATCGCCACGACCGTCGCGGCGTCCGCCACGGCGGCGGCGGCGGCCACGGAAACCTCCGCGGTCGCGGCTTTGCGAGTCGGCGGTATTCCCGGGCTCGGCGGATTCTCCCGCCAGAGCGGGCTCGCCCTCGCCGAGGGTGTCGGCTTCGAAGGTTCCCTCGTCGGTGATCGGCACCAAGTCGCCTTCGGGACTGGCTGTATCCTCCGGCGCGGCAGCCGCCCCAGCCTGCGCTGGCTGCTGGCGCATGTCGGGCACGCTGCGGGTGGCCGGGATGACGTCGGTCAGGTCGTCGTCGTGCTCTTCCAGCTCCATGAAGTCGGAAACGTAGAGGAAGGCGTCGCGTTCCAGGCCGATGTCGACGAAAGCCGACTGCATGCCGGGCAGCACGCGGGTTACGCGGCCTTTGTAGATAGATCCAGCTAAGGTGTACTCGTTCTCGCGCTCCAGGTAGACTTCCGCGAGCAGATCATCTTCGACCAGGCCCACTTTGGTTTCGTGGGGGGTGGAAGAGACAAATAGTTCTTTGTTCATCAAACACTCCGGTCCCGCCGACTTTATTGTCGGACGGGCGTCACCGGGGCGGAGTCAGAAGAGGGGTGGGAGGATGAAACGAAGAGCGTCGCGATGCTGCCCCGCATGGGGGACAGACGGGGCCGGAGAGTTCTTGTCTCTCTTCCTGCCGGGTCCGCTGCACAAGCTTGGGAATCTTTTGCACGAATCTCGCTTTCACTTCTGCCGGGGTTTGTGACCGCACTCTCAGACCCGAAGGTCGGGGGGCCGTTCCCTGCCCGGCTGCTCAACTTTAATCCTGCCCGGCCTTCGACTGCTCGACTAGCCGGTGAAATGCCCCCTTTACGCGAGGGCGATCGATATTTTTTGGGGCTGCGCCTGCGAGCACAGCAAAACTGCTCTCCTGCCGTTCTTCCTGGTTCTTGAAGCTTAGTTCCTGAATCTGGTTCCAGAACCTGTTGCTTCTTAAGGCTTTTTCGTCACGAAGCTGGCTCACCCAGCCTTCGCCGGCCCAGCTAGTTGACGAAGCGGCGCATACGAACATTCATAACCATCCCCAGCGCCAGGAACATGAACAATACGGAAGACCCACCATAACTCATCAACGGCAAGGGTATTCCGGTGACCGGCATAAAGCCAACCACCATGCCGACGTTGACCAGGATATGGAAGCTAAGCACAGCTACCACACCCATCACCACGAACGTTCCAGCGCGGTCGGGCGCTGTTTGCGCGTTCTGGGTCAAACGCATCAGCACTATGAAGTATAACAGCAGAACTCCGAGAGCGCCTACGAATCCGTGCTCTTCGGAAAACGCCGCAAAAATGAAGTCCGTTTGCGGAACTGGGAGAAAATTACCGTGTGTTTGCGAGCCTTTGCCGCCCCAAAGTCCTCCAGAACCCACGGCAATCTTGGATTGCTCAACTTGGTACCCCGAGCCCTGGGGATCAAGTTCGGGATCGATAAAGCTGGTCAAGCGCTGCTTCTGGTAAGACTTAAGCACGTGCACGCGCGGAACGGTAAAGACCGCCCCGATGCCGATTCCGGCCAGCAGAGCAACGGTTAGTCCCTGCTTCCACTGCAAACCGCCCAGAAAGACTCCCATGACAGCAATAGGAACGTAAGTGAGGGCCGTGCCGAGGTCAGGCTGGGCCAGGACCATTAGCATGGGAACGCCGACGATGGCTCCGGCCTTCATGAAATCAGACCAGGAAAGCTCGCGCTGGCGCATGTCGGCAAAATACTTTGCAACGGCGAGGATAAGGATCAGCTTGACCCATTCCGACGGCTGGAAATGGTTGCCGCCGGGCATGTGGATCCAGCGCTTCGCGCCCAAGTACCGCTGTCCAAACAGAAGCACGGCCATCAAAGAGGCCACGCCCGCAATATAGAACCAATGAATCTGATCGAGCAGCACCTGGTAGTTGACCAGGCTCATCACGAACATCGCGCCCACTCCGGCCAAGACCCAGTAAATCTGTTTCACGTGGGCTCCGGCAAACTTGGTGTGCACGGTGGCACTGTGGATTTCCATGACGCCCAGGCCGCAGATCATGAGCACGAAGCCCAGCAGGACCCAGTCAAAATCGCGGTATGAGACGTAGCGTGCCATAAGAAATCAGTTTTCTTGTACAACATCTTTTTCGTCATTCTGAGCGGCGGCGAAGCCGGCGCGAAGAACCTTGCGACAGTCGAGGGCGGCGATGCTGCAAATGGGAGCACCGAAGCATTCGACAGGGCACGAGCACCTGCCAACTACATCGTCACTGCCGGCCGTCGTAGGATCCCTCGCCCGGCTTAACGCCGCGCTCAGGAGGACATTACTTCGTTTCGCGACCTGCGTAACGCGCAAAAACCATACCCCGACTCGCAGCTAATTCATTCCTGGGGCGGCGATGGCGGCTGCCAACGGTTTCTTGGGCAAGTCGAGAACGAAGCGGCCGCCTTGAAGCTTATCATTGCTTCCGTGGGAATTGGGTTCGCTCCACAGGCCGCCGATATCGACCGTCCCGTTGGGCTTCGGCTTCTCGACCATCTTCTGCGGGGTCTTGCGTTGCTTGTCCACGTAGGCCTTGATCACCTGCGTGGCCACGTTTGCCGCCAACCGGCCGTGCTCTCCGCCCTGGAACAGGACGCAGACCACGACGTCGGGATTGCGGCGCGGCGTAAAGCCCACGAACCAGCCGTTCTGCGCCAGATCGGCGTCGTCCTTGTGCTTGGCTCGGTTCTCCAGTGACACGACCTGCGCCGATCCAGTTTTGCCCGCGATGTCAATGCCCTCAATGTGTGCCCTGGGGGCTGTCCCTTCCGGCAGCAATACTCGTCCCATGGCGTCGGTAATGTAGTTCCAGCCACTGGGGTCGAGAGGCACGCTGGTGACGTCGGTAAAGTGTGCGGCCTCGGTGTAGTTCGACGGCAGGTCCGTCGGATTGATGACGTGCGGCACGACCAGCTTCCCGCCCATCGAGATGGCGCTGATGGCACGCGCCAACTGGACTGGAGTAACGGTAACCGCACCCTGCCCGATGCCGACGAAGATAGTTTCACCCGCATACCATTTCTGGTGGAAGGTTCTCGCCTTCCACTCTTCGGATGGGATCAAGCCGCTGGCTTCCTGGGGAAGATCGATGCCGGTCTTCTGCCCCAAACCTAATTGAGTTGCATATTTTGCAATTTTCTCGATTCCGAGTTTGTCGGCCAGGGTGTAGAAGAAAACGTCGCACGACTGATAAATCGCCTTTTCCAGGTCCACGTCACCGTGGGTCAGATGCTTAAAGTAGACCCAGCATTTTGAATTCCTGCCGTAGAAATCGGCGCTGCCGTTGCAGTGCACGTGCAAGTTCCGTGCAATGCCGTCCTGCCAGCCGGCAAACGACATGATGATTTTGAAGGTCGAGCCGGGCGCGAGCTGCGCCTGGATGGCTTTGTTCAGCAGCGGCTTGTCGGGATCGGTGACCAGCTTGTTCCATTGATCGCGCGACACGTGCACGGCGAAATCGTTGGGATCGAAAGTTGGGCGGCTGACCATGGCCAGGATTTCTCCGGTGTGCGGGTCCATGGCAACGATCGCGCCGTTCTTGTCGCCCAGCGCTTCTTCGGCGGCGATCTGTAAATCGATATCGATGGTCAGTTTTAGGGGCTTGCCGGGAACCGCTTCGGTTTCGCCGAGGCGTCCGACTTCGCGGCCGTGGCTGTCGACCAGCGCCTGCCGTGATCCGTTTTGGCCCATGAGCAGCGTGTTGTACTGGCGCTCGACTCCGGAAATTCCCACGACGTCGCCGGCATTGTAGAGCTCGAACTGGGGCTGGTTCAGCATGTCTTCGCTGACCTCGCCCACGTACCCGATGAGGTGCGCCATGAACCCGTTACGCGGGTAGAGGCGGCGGTGCGACATGATGGTGTCGAGCTCGGGCAGTTCGTTGCGATGCGCTTCGATAAACTGCAGCTCGTCGGGAGTGATGTCTTCTTTCAGAAAAATCGGCTGGTACTGCGGCATCGACGCAAAGTGGCGGATGCGGGCGCGCACTTCATTGGGATCGAGGTGCAGGCCTTGAGAAATCAAGTCGGCGTCGGCGACCAGATCGCGCGAGGAATCGCGCAACAGCAGCGCAGTAAAAGACGGATAGTTGTCGACGATCGTGCGGCCTTCGCGATCGAGAATTTTTCCGCGAGGCGCGAGCACGGGCACGTTGCGCACGCGGTTCTTCTCGGCAGCCGAGGAGTAATAGCCGCTCTCCATCACCTGCAGCTTCCAGAGTCCGTAGGCGAGCACCAGAAAGATGCCTAGGATGATGTACTGCGCCGCCGTGAGGCGGATTTCGGAAACTTTTTCGTCGCGGCCGAACATCTATTTTGAGTTCTCAGTTCTCAGTTCTCAGTGCTCAGTTGCGGACCGCTCATTTTGTGGGGTCACGCCGAAAGGGCAGAAAACTGGCAATGCTTTAGATCAATTCTAATCCCAACGGGCTTTCCGCTATTGGTCAAGAGGTGACGTAAGTCACAGCCTCCGGTTTTGCTGAGAAACTGAGAACTGTCTTCATGTTCTCTGTTTAAACTTGTCGAGCAGGAAGAACAGCACCACGCCGAGGAATGCATTGGCCAAGCCCGCCAGAATACCGTGCAGCCAGCTCCAGTTCTGCGTCATGTTGACCAGCCCACGGGCTACGGTGAAATAGACCGCGGAATGTATCAGATAGAACGCCAGAGTGACCAGGAAGCGGGCGCCGGCGTTTTCCACGTCGAGCTTCACGCCCAGGGACGACGCGCCATAGCCGACGACGGTTTTAGCGATTCCGTAGAGCCCGATCGGATTGTGGCCGAGCATATCCTGCGCCAGGCCAATGGCAGCGCCAGTGAACAGGCCGGCAATCGGGTTGCGGCGGGCCATGGCGAAAAAAATCGTGACCAGCAGCGGAAGATCGAAATAGACGGCAAAGCGCGGAAACCGCAGCGGAATGAATGCCTGTACAAAGAGCGCCAGCAGCGGTACGCCGATCGTCACCGGAATGCTGAACCGGTAGACTTCAACCTGTTCCCCAGATGTGTAAGTGATGGGCACGCTATTGGGGGCTGCTTTCGCCGGCTGGTGGCTGCGAAGAATCAGGCGGCGTACTGGGTTGGGCAGGTTTCGGCGGCGCGCTCGCAGGGGCGGTGGAGGAGGGCCCGGACTTTGGATCGGGCGCCGTGGTGCCCGCTGCCGGGGAGCTCTTCTTTGGAGCTGAAGTGGCGACAGGGGTACCGGCGGAAGTGCCTTCTGCAGGTTTTGCGGATATTCCGGAGGCTGGCGCGCCGGGAACGCTATTTGCGCCTGACGGAGTCTTAGCAGCCGGAGTGCTGGTGGAGGCCGCGCCCGCAGGTTTGATCGCCGGCTTCGCGACGGCCGGTTTGGTTGAGCCTTCTGCTGTTCCTGACGTTGTGCCTGCAGCGGGACTAGCTTCGGCGGGCTTGTCAGGCACCGACGGCAAACGTTGCGCCAGAATATCCGAGGCGCGGATGTGGACGTTTTCTTCCGCAGTGGCCTGGCGTTCCTTGTTCTCGACCAGAACCAGCACTTCTTCGAGCTTGCTCAGGTCGGCGGCAGGCTTGACTTTGATGTTCAGAAACAAATCCTTGCCGTTTCCGACTTTGGTGACGATTCCGATGGGCAATCCCTTGGGGAAAATCTGGTCGCCGCCGCTGGTGAGCACGGTTTCACCAACTGGAACCTGCTCATCGCTCATCACACGTTCGAGCACGACTTCGCCGTTGGCAGTGCCGCGCAGTACGCCTTGCAGTCGTGTCTTTTCGAGGAGCGCGCCGACGCCGCTGCTTTGATCACTGATCAACAGCACTTGAGAAACGGACGCGTACGCCACGAGGACCTTGCCGACAATTCCGTCGGCGGTCATGACTGCCATGTCGCGTTTGATGCCAGCGCTCTCACCTTTATCGATGTAGATGGTGCGGGAGAGATCGCTGCCGCTGGAACCGATGACCTGGGCGGCCACGGTGCGGGAGATGAACTGTTCTTTGAAGGCGACCAGGGATTGCAGGCGGCGGGCCTGGGCGGCATCTTCGCTGAGCCGCACTTGTTCGAGCCGCATCTGCTCGATCTGATCTTTCAACTGGCGGTTTTCGGCGCGCACTCCGCGCAGATAAAAATAGTTATGCCAGATGTTGCCGGTGCCGTTCTGGGCCCAGACCAGAACCCGCTCAAAAGGAGTAATGGCGTCGACCGCCCAGACGCGGATGAGGCGCGTATTTTCGGGATCGTTGCCGCCGCGCTTGACTTGTGTCGCGAGGCCGAGCACCTGCAGAAAGAGGACTCCTACCAGGATGATCAGGTTGCGGTAGCGGCCGAGTACGGATTCCATAAAAGTCGCGAGTCCCGAGTCGCGAGTCCCGAGGGTTAAGTTTTGCCCGGGACTCGGGGCTCGGGACTCTGGGCTACTCGATCGAGATTTTTCTGAGCAGTTTGAAATCGCTGAGCATCTTGCCGGTGCCGAGCACGACGCTGCACAGCGGGTCATCGGCGATAGAAACCGGCAGGCCGGTTTCTTCGCGGATGCGCTTGTCGAGATTCTTGAGCAGCGCGCCGCCGCCGGTGAGCACGATGCCGCGGTCGCTGATGTCGGCGGAAAGTTCTGGAGGCGTGCGCTCGAGCGCTACGCGAATCGCATTCATGATGGTCGAAACGCATTCGCTCAGGGCTTCGCGGATTTCGCCGTCGTCGACGGTGATGGTTTTGGGGACGCCTTCAATCAGGTTGCGGCCCTTGATTTCCATGGTCATCGGTTTATCGAGCTGGTGCGCGGAACCGATTTCCATCTTGATCTGCTCGGCGGTGCGTTCGCCGATCAGCAGGTTATATTTCCGCTTCAGATAATTCATAACGGCTTCGTCCATCTGGTTGCCGGCCATGCGCACGGAACGCGAGTAGACGATGCCGCTCAAAGAAATAACTGCGATGTCGGTGGTGCCGCCGCCGATGTCGACCACCATGTTGCCGCTGGGCTCGGTGATGGGGAGTCCTGCGCCGATGGCCGCGACCATGGCCTGTTCGACGAGATGTACTTCGCTGGCCTTGGCGCGATAGGCGGAATCCATGACCGCGCGTTTTTCCACCTGTGTAATTTCCGAGGGCACGCCGATCACGATGCGCGGATGGACCAGCATCTTACGGTTGTGCGCCTTCTGGATGAAATAGTTCAACATCTTCTCGGTGACTTTGAAATCGGCGATCACGCCGTCTTTCATGGGCTTGATGGCGACGATGTTGCCGGGCGTGCGGCCCAGCATCTCTTTCGCTTCTTTGCCGACGGCTTCAACCTCGCCCGTATTTTTATTGATGGCAACGATGGAAGGCTCGTTGACGACAATGCCCTTGCCGCGCGCATACACCAGCGTGTTGGCGGTGCCGAGATCGATGGCCAAGTCGCTCGAGAAAATGCTGAACAGCGACCGGAGGTTGTGACTGCGCGTCGAGCCTGAATGAAATCCGTTGTTTGACATGACGAAATGTTCCCGCGTCTTTCTTGCGTACCGCTCTCTTTCCGGAAGTGTTCCGGAGTTTAGCTTTATTTTCTGTTGGGATGCTGGCTGTCTTTATATTCTACGAGATGCCCGGCAACCTTGCTCAAAAACGAAATCTCTCTACTGAATGATGATCTTCTTCTGCTGCGTATTCACTCCGCCCTGCGCGGTTTGCGCCGTCACCGTGATTACGGCTTCTCCGGTCGGCAGCGGCGGCGTGAAGTAATGGAACCCGCCGTCCGAATTGATCATGGGAACCTCACTGCCGTTCACCATCACGCGCGCGCCCGTCTGGGTCTTGCCGGTCACTTCAATCACGTGCCCGTGCTGAATAAAAGGATCCAGGTCCAGTTCTATAGCTTCGGTTTCTTTGCCTTTGGAAATAATGGTGAAGCGATTCTTTTCACTCTCGACCGATTCCTTGCCGGCAGCGTCGTAAGTCTGCACCATCCAGTAATAAGCGCCTTCTCCCAAGCTTGTGACTGTTACCGCAGCCGTATTAACCTTCTTGTCAACCAGTGTAGAAGAAAAATATGGGTTGCGCGAGATGCGCAGGCGGTAACCAACTGCATTCGCCATTGGAGTCCACGAGAATTCAACATCCTTGGTGGCCTCGCCGGCAGAGAATAGCGGCGCCATATTGGCGGGAGCGATCGGCGTGGGCGGACCGATTTCTTTTTCTTTCTCCAGGCGCGACTGCTGACCCTGGAAGCTCACTTTTTCCCAGTTGGCCAGTTGCACGGTCTCGCCGTTGCGCGTGACCTCGCCGCTACCTTTTTTCATGAGGATCTCGTGCTGGTCGGTCTTGGGATCGTTATGCACCTGGGCTGCCGACTCTGGGGACAGCGAGGCGGTCGCTCCGGCCACAATCACTTGCGATTTCGAACCCTGACTGTAGGTTGCGGTCGAGAGGTCGACGGTTCCGGTGCTCACCGTCACGGCCACATTGGTCTGCTGCTGGTCGTTGGCGGAGTTTTCTTCGATGACGATCAGCGAATCCTGCTTCACGGTGTAGCTGGTGCCGTCGTTGAAGACGACCTTCGCCATGCCTTCAGACCCGGTCTGAACCACGTCGCCTTTGTCGAGGGGAATGCTGTAGTCGGCGGTGACCCAACTATTGCCGTTGCCCTTTTTCACGCGCACTGTGCCGTCGAGGGCCGTGAAGTGGGCTTGCTGCGCGGTCGATGCGCCCGAACCGGTAGCCGGAGCCATCCCTCCCACGCGCTCCAGTACTTTGCCGACTAAACCCTCGCCCGCCTTCACACTGTTCTGCGTGAATTGCGGAAACGCCATGCGCATAGCGACGAACAAGATTGTGGCGGCTGCCAGGATCAGCAGGAACACACTGCGGTACGTTATGGTGGTCCACGCAACGTGGATCCCCGGTTTGCGATCGTCGGATGACACTTTGGACCTAGAAACCTCAGTAAATATGCGGTAAAGAGCAACGGTAGCACAAGCAAAACGGAGGAAAAACCACCGAATGACTTTGGGACGTTACTGAAGTGTACTCAAGCACTTACCCCCCGTAGGGACTGCTTCCGAAACCGGATGGGTGGCTGCTCCTTGTGAAAGTTTCACAATGATCAGCTATCCTTGCTTCCCCATGGTTAGCGCCTCTCCAGCGAATTCGGTGTCCGATCAAGAGCGGCGGTCGCTCCTGAAGTCCGGCATGGCCGTAATCTGGGCGATTGCCCTGGCGAAGCTTATCTTCCACATTTATTTCAACAACCGCTATGGCTATTTCCGCGATGAGTTTGATTACATCTCGTGCGGCGACCACTTGCAGTGGGGATACGTCGATCAGCCCCCGCTGATTCCCTTCCTAATCCACATTTGCCGCGCTGTGCTAGGTGACTCGCTGCGAAGTGTTCGCTTTATCCCGGCTGTGGCATCGTCGCTACTGGTGGTGCAGACTGCGGCTTTGGCGCGCGAACTGGGAGGGCGCCGGTACGCCGTGCTGCTCAGCGCGGTCTGCGCCCTCATTGCGCCGCAGTATCTCTCGAACGGCAGTCTTCTGGGCACGAACTGTCTTGAACCGAACCTGTGGATGGGCTGCGCTTATTTCTTTGTCCTTGGGGTGAAGAATAACGACCCGCGGTACTGGCTCTGGTTCGGCGTGGTCGCCGGCCTCGGCATGGAGGAGAAGTATTCCATCGCCCTGTTTGGGTTCGGGATGGTCGTCGGCCTGCTGCTGACTGCGCAGCGCCGCGTGTTTTTGGACAAGTGGATCTGGCTGGGCGGGCTCGCTGCTTTTCTCATCTTCCTGCCTAATCTGCTGTGGAACATTCACTACGACTGGCCGTTCGTGCAATTGATTCACAACATCAAGGCGGAGGGTCGCGATGTGGTGCTGGGGCCAGTGCAGTACTTCGTGCAACAGACTCTGCTGGTGAATCCTTTAACCGCGCCGATTTGGTTGGCGGGATTGTTTGCGCTTCTGTTCTGGGCACGACTGAAACCTTATCGCGCACTGGGCTGGTGCTATCTGGTTTGCTACGCGGTTTTCTTTGGGCTGCATGGGAAAAATTACTATCTGGCTCCGGTCTATCCCATGCTGCTGGCGGCGGGAGCCGTGGTGCTGGAGTCTGCGCTCGATCGTTCTGCAACGGATCGTACGGCAGGAGCCCGGGTTCGGCTGCAGTGGGTGAAGCCCGTGATTGTGGTTCTGCTGCTGGCGACCGGAGCGTATCTCGCGCCCGTCGTCGTTCCCATGCTTTCCCCCGATCGCTTCCTCGCCTATGCAAAATCTCTCCCGTTTAAGCTCCCGATTATGGAGCATGCCCACGCGCGCGCGGCGCTGCCGCAATGGTATGCCGACCAGTTTGGCTGGCAGGAAATTGTGGATGAAACGGCGGTCGCCTGGAACCGCCTAGCGCCCGAGGAACGGAAAGACTGCGGCATCTTTGCCCAGGATTACGGGCAGGCCGGGGCCATCGATTTTCTCGGCCGCCGGTATGGCTTGCCGGCTGCGCTCAGTGGCCATCAGACATGGTTTCTTTGGGGGCCGCGCACATACTCCGGCAACTGCATGATCGTGCTGGACGATCGAAGAGAGCGTCTGGAAGAGCTTTGGCAGCGGGTCGACTACGTCGGAACTTCCGCCGCCAGTCCATACGCGCTAGAGCAGCAGATTGATGTCTACATCTGCCGAGGCGCGAAGTTCGGGACGCTCATGCAGCTCTGGCCGGAATTGAAGCGCTGGCGCTGAGCCGAGGGATCCGGGAAACAAAGCTCCGCCGTCGCGTCGCACGAAGCCTGCAAAGACGCTTTGCGGCGGAGCAAGCTACGACATCTAGCCCGGGCGCGTCTCAGTCCTCGAAGCTTCTCGCTCCACCCTTCATCCGGTTGGTCACCGCCTGCGTCCACACCCACTTAATTACCCGGGCATCGTTATAGCAGTAGCCGAGATTGTGATTGAGCGTGGAAAAGCAATGGCGTTCGCAGGTGCGCTTCATAGCCATTAGTTGCTGCTGGTCGAACTTCGCGTGGTCGATGTTTCCCCAGTCAAAGGTCGAAGGATACATCGGAAAACACGGAGCAACCGTGCCATCGGTGCGAATGATCACATTATTTTGGCCGGCGCGGCAGTTCCAGTCCGTGAAGTGCAGCTCGCCGTTGGCATCCTGCGCGATGCCTGGAGTCTGCGCCAGCATGGCAGCTATATTGCCGTTGGTGCCCGTGCCATCTCCGTACCATCCATATTTTTTCAGGTCCAGGCCCGAAGACATGCGGACAAATGCCTTCATCTCCTGCAATCGCTGCACCGAGTTCACCATCTGGTATCCCGCCCGATTCTTCTCGATAATCCAGTCAATGAGCTCATCGACGGAACGCCAGTCCTCCGGCCGGATATAAGTAGGGTTCTCGTTGAAATGCTTGAAGTGCTCATCCTGCTCAAGCATGGGAGTCTCGTTGATGTGATAATCCGTCGCTAGACGATGAGCGTGAGCGTATTCGGTGAGCTTGCGCACATCCTCATGATTGTTTCGACAAATGTTGATATTCAGAAACACCATGTAGCCATACACATACTGCTTGCGGATCAAATATTCGAGATTCTTCTGGCCGGGGACAAGCGCCTTCGGCAAGCTCGGTTTTTCGTCCCACGCGTCGAGCGCATAGTTGAAAATGGCAACGCCGGCATCGCCTAACCGGTCGGCGACTTCAGGACGCAGTAAGCGACCGTTGGTGCCCACGTAAACCCAAAAGCCCTTCTTAGCCGCGTAGTAGACGACTTTGTGCGCGACCTGCGGGCGCAGCAGGGGCTCGCCACCCATGAGGGCGAGCACGCGGCACCCATGATCGTGCAACCAGTCGATGGAGCGCTTAGCCACATCCTCGGTCATGCCCTTCACTTTGTTATCGAAGGCCCAGCAGTACCAACAGTCGAGATTGCATTTGTAGTCGAGGAAAAGATACGCGGTGATGGGGTGAAATTCTCCGGGCATGATGCGCGATCGCATATAGGGCAGCAGCCATCCCCGCACCTTGCGCCACACCTGGGGATAGGTCCAATCCCGTTTTTGTGGGATGTCGACAGGGCCCGGGTCAGATAGCAATTCTGGATACTGCGGAAAAACCGGCTCCGGCAGAGTTGCGCCGGTGACCGCGGCCGGCACTGGACCGGAGGATGAAGAATTCATCAGCAGGTTATGAATGTCAACGTCGATTCTGAATTTAGCGGGGGCGGGTGAAGCCATACTCTCTTTCTCCTTCCTGGTTGGGTTCCCGATCGGCAGGAGAATTGCCTGTTCGAGCAGTCGATTGACCTTCAGCGAGTGCGACAACACTTGCAGCGTCATCCCTAGCGGCTCACAGACAACCCTGGTTACTGCCTTTCTTTTCCGTAGATGCTTTCCATAGATGCTAGTACTGATAAAAATATTTCGGCGGTACGCTAGCGCACATTCCTCGCTGATTTTTTTATGCGAGACGAAGAGCAGCAGCCGCTTGTGTGGGCCGGAGAAATCCGGCCGCCACCAACGGTTACCTCCCTTGCTGCATCTCTCCCACACGCTGTAGCATCAATATTCAGACACTCATAAGGAGCACTCATGGCCACCGATACCCTTGCCTCCCCGGCAACTTTGGGCAGCAGCAGCCCAACCAAAATCCTCAAGAACTTCATCGATGGCGAGTGGGTTGAATCGTCGACTGGCGAGACCTTCGAAGACCGCAATCCCGCCGACACTCGCGACGTGGTCGCGATTTTCCAAAAGTCGGCCAAGGCTGACGTGAATGCCGCCGTGGCCGCCGCCAAGCGCGCCTTCTTGAAATGGCGCCTCGTTCCCGCGCCCCGCCGGGCTGAGATTGTTTTCCGCGCGGCAGAAATTCTGATCGAGCGCAAGGAAGAGTACGCGCGGGAGATGACCCGCGAAATGGGCAAGGTTCTTGCCGAGACGCGCGGTGACGTGCAGGAAGCAATCGACGCGGCCTACTACAACGCCGGCGAAGGCCGCCGGCTGTTCGGCCCCACGGTGCCATCGGAAATGCCCAACAAGTTCGCCATGGCGGTGCGGCAGCCGATTGGAGTGTGCGGGATGATCACGCCGTGGAACTTTCCCATGGCAATTTCTTCCTGGAAGCTGCTGCCGGCCATCGTCTGCGGCAACACCTGCGTCATCAAGCCGGCGCAGGACACGCCGCTTTCCACATTTAATCTCGTCCGCGCTCTCACCGACGCCGGTCTGCCCAACGGCGTGATCAATGTCGTGGCCGGATTTGGCGCAGAGGTGGGCACTCCGCTGGCTGAGCATCCTGATGTTCGCGCGATTTCGCTGACGGGATCGTCGGCCGTGGGCCGCATTGTGGGCGGGATCGCGGCGCAGAGTTTCAAGCATTGCTCGCTCGAACTTGGTGGCAAGAATCCCATGATCGTTCTCGACGACGCCAACCTCGACCTCGCCATCGAAGGCGGGCTCTGGGGAGCGTTCGGCACTACCGGCCAGCGCTGCACCGCGACCAGCCGCATGATCGTGCAGAAAGGCGTGTACCGGAAGTTCGTCGAGCGCCTGGTCGAGCGCGCGAAGAAATTGAAAGTGGGCAATGGCCTGGATGAAAACGTGCAAATGGGCCCGGCCGTCAACGAGAAACAGCTGCAAACTGACCTGAGCTATGTCGAGATCGGCAAGAACGAAGGCGCGAAGCTGGTGTGCGGCGGCCATCGCCTCGACCAGGGCGACTACCAGCACGGCTGGTTCATGGAGCCGACCGTGTTTACCGACGTTAACCCTAAGATGCGCATTGCGCAGGAAGAAATCTTTGGGCCGGTGGTTTCGATCATTCCTTGCAACGATCTCGATGATGCAATTGAAATCGCCAATGGAATCGAGTACGGACTATCGTCGGCGCTCTACACCAAGGACGTAAACAAGGCGTTCTCGGCCATCCGCGACTTGTATGCCGGTATAACTTACATCAATGCCCCAACCATTGGGGCCGAAGTACATCTGCCGTTCGGTGGCACCAAGGCGACGGGCAACGGTCACCGCGAGGGCGGAATCGGCGCCATCGATTTCTATACCGAGTGGAAGTCGGTTTACGTCGACTACTCCGATAAGCTGCAGAAGGCGCAGATCGACAGAGAAGACTGAGCATCGCTCTAGCCACAGAGGACGCGAAGAAACACAGAGGAAGCCCTATGCGTCCTCAGTCGTCGTCGGCGGCTTCTGTTGTTAGGCCTTTTCCTGAGTGTTCACTATTCACCTTCTCGGCGTTTCCGGAGATTAGAACCCCCACACGCTGTCCAATTCCCTGGACAGTACCTCGGTAATCTTGCCCGGATACCTTCCAGCACCTACCGTGGGCACTGGGGATTTCAATCGGGTCGGGGTCTTGCCACAGGTGTTGTCCTGAGGTTCGGCCGGCAAAGCGAAAAAATTCCAGATGATTCCACGAAAGTTCTCGTTCGCCCTTCTTCCGCTGGCGTTCTGCCTGACGGCCGTTTTCGTCCCCCGGTCGCTGGCTCAGAAGAGCGATCGCAAAGTCATTGTGACAGTGAAGCCCGAGTACCCGGAACTCTTGCGGCACGCGCAAGTTGGCGGCGTGGTTCGTTTGAAGGCGACGGTGCTGGCTAACGGGTCGGTGAGCAACGTCGAGATTCTCGGGGGCAATCCCATCCTGGCGGAAAGAGCGGTGACCGCCGTCAAGAGCTGGAAATACGCGCCCGCCCCCGACAAGACCGTCGAAGACATCGCTCTCACCTTCAGCCCTCACTGATCTGCTGCCACGATTCGACCTTCACTATCAAACTCATCCTGCGAAGCGCAGATTTCCTGCTCCACAGCGTCTGCTGCGGTTAGAATTTGCTTTATGCCCTCGATCCAATCCCACGAAATTTCTGCCGCATCCCGCCTGGAAAATGTTCGGTACGCGATTCGCGATCTGGCCTGCGTGGCCGACGAAGTGGTGAAGCAGGGCCACAAGGTTCTGCCGCTGAATGTCGGCGACCCGCTGAACTTTGATTTCCAGACGCCGCCGCATATCATCGAGTCCGTCTATAAAGCCATGCGCGACGGCAAGAACGGCTACGCGCCGTCGCCCGGAGTTCCGGAGGCGATCGAAGCCATTCGCGGCGAGGCTGCGCGCAAGGGCATAACGACCGTTCAGGATGTGTTTGTCACCGCTGGCGTGAGCGAGACGGTCGACCTCTGTCTGTCGGCGCTGGTGAATCCTGGAGAGGACGTGCTGACGCCCTGCCCCGACTATCCGCTGTATTCCGCCGTGCTCTGCAAACTGGGCATCGGCCTCAACGCCTACGATTTGAATGAAGAGGACGCCTGGCAGCCTGAGTTGTCTGATATCGAGCGCAAGCTCACGCCGCGCACCCGCGGCATTGTGCTGATAAATCCCAACAACCCGACGGGCTCGCTGTGCACGCGGCAGATGCTGGAGCAAGTGGCGGAACTGGCGCGGCGCCACAACCTGATCGTGTTCTCGGACGAAATCTACGACAAATTAATTCTTGACGGCACACCACACCTAGCTTTCGCCGCAGTCGCGCCCGACGTGCCTTGCGTGACTTTTGGCGGCATGTCGAAGAATTACCTGGTACCGGGATGGCGAATCGGATGGGGCATCGTCTCTGGCGAGGCGGCCGCGGTGAAGGCGTATACCGAAGGCGTGCATCGCTTGCTGCGGGCTCGACTCTGTGCCAACCATCCTGAGCAATACGCGATCCAGCCTGCGCTGGAGGGCCCGCAGGATCATCTGCTCGAAGTGCAGCGCAAGCTGCGCTCCCGCCGCGATCTCACGCAGAAGTGGTGTGAGGCGACGCCGCGTGTGAGCTGCGTAGCGCCGCACGGCGCTTTTTATGCTTACCCGAAAATCGATATCCCGGAGAGCGACGAGATTTTCGTGAAGGAACTCATTCGCCAGAAACATGTTATGGTCGTGCACGGATCAGGCTTCGGCCAGAAGCCGGGCACACAGCACTTCCGCATCGTGTTCCTGCCGGATGAAGCGACCCTTACGAAGGCCTACGCTGGGATTGCGGAGTTCATTCGCGAACGGTATGGGTCCTTGTGACCTTGGATTCTTCCGCGGAAAAAATCTCAGACTTTCGCACTGCTCCTGTGTGCGCTTGGCCTTTCCACGCGAATCTGATTAAATCAAGGCAGCGCAACCTGGGCGGCGTGCTGGTGTTTCTACATTTGTGGTCGACATTCATTCTCACATTCTGCCGGAAGTAGATGATGGCCCGAAATCCTGGGACATGGCGCTCGCCATGTGCCGCGTGGCGGCGGCGGATGGCATCACTCACATGGTTGCCACTCCCCACGCCAATGATCGCTATCACTACGATCGCGATTATCTGAAGGGACTGCTCGATCACCTGCAAGAATTGACCGGGAATTCACCGAGGCTGCTGCTGGGTTGCGATTTTCATTTGTCGTACGAAAATCTGCAGGACTGCGTGGCGAACCCCTCGCGCTACGTGATTCAAGACACTCGCTACCAACTCGTTGAATTCAGCAATTACAGCATCCCAGACAACACCACGGATTCTTTTTTCAAGCTGGGGGACTGTGGGATCACGGCGGTCATTACGCATCCCGAGCGCAACCCGATTTTGCGCGAGAATCTGCAACGGGTGGTGGAGTGGGCGGAACAGGGCTGCGTAGTGCAGGTGACGGGCTCGGCTCTGACCGGATTCTGGGGAGAGCGCACGCGCCGCGCCGCGGTGTGGCTGCTCGAACGCCAGGCCGTACACGTGCTGGCCACCGACGCGCACGATCTGGAGAAGCGTATTCCGATTCTTTCCACGTCGCGCGAGGCCGCGGCCGAAATCTGCGGGGAGGACGTTGCTGAAGCGCTGGTGGAAGGCAATCCGCGCGCGATCATCTCGAACCAACCGCTGCCGTATTTCCCGCGGCCGGTGATGACCAGCTATAAGAAAAACTAGCTCTCAGCGTTCAGCTGTCAGCCAAAGGTGAGCCGACGGCTGCTCCGGTATGCGCTGTTTCCTATTATTCGGACGCGTGTTCGCGCTAGGCTGAATTGCTGAGTGCTGCACGCTGATTTTCTACTGCGGGTTGGAAGAAGGATCACCCTGGTTGGGATTCTTGACCGGGTCCGCTGAGGCCGCGGACGGACTAGTGTGAGCGGGCGTGGCGCTTGCGGCTGGCGCGTCAGGCACGGTGGTCATCGCACTTTCTGGATTGAGCAGATGGTCCTTGCTCGGGCCCAGTCCCAACTTGATCAGGGCTCGGGAGTCGGGCACGGTTTTACTTTGCCAGCCGTGGTCGGCCTGGTAGCGGCGCATAGCCTCTTCGCTGGCCTGGTTCCAGGTTCCGGTGGCTTCTCCGCTGAGATAGTGCTCGCGGATCAGAGCTTCCTGAATGGCATGGGCTCGCTCGGAGTCGATTTTCTGTTGGCCACGCGCACGCACTGATTTTTTTCGCGCGGAACGCTTTGCAGTCGACGCGGTGTGAGTTCTGGTGGCAGGCTTCGTTGAACCTGCGGTTTTCGAATTCACGCTCTTCGTCGCGGTGGAGTTTTTCGCACTCGTCGTTGCGGAGACAGATTTCGTGGTGGTCTTCGGATGCGCGGGGGCCGTGGTGCTGGCAGCGGCAGCGGCGCCGGTCGAAGTCTGCGCCGCACCAGCCGCGGAAATGTCGGCCACCATTCCAAGCAGGCACACGGCCGCGCAGCTGGCGACGAAACGGGCACTCCGGATTTCAGACCAAGTTCTCACCAGAAAACCCTCGCCTCACGCAAAACCACGCAGGCCGGGAACTCCCTAAAATAAAAGGCCCAACGAGCGCCGACATTGTAATCATCCTCGATAGATGCGTACAGTGCCAGTTCCCGTTGGGCCTATTTCAGTTACTGAAGTGTACCGGCCAGGAAGATGGTGCCGTCCTGCCGCGTCGAACCCCGTTGCCGCACCAGGAAGACAACGTCCTGGCCACTCTTTAGGCTCGACTCGACTTTGGCGAATTCTTCCTCGCTGTTGACCGGCTGCTTATTCACTTCCAGGATTATGTCGCCGCGTCCCAGGTTCACGTCCTCGGCAAACGAGCCGGGCTTAACGTCCTGCACGATCACGCCTTTTCCCTGCGGCAAGTCAAGACGATCGGCCATTTCCGGCGTCACTTTGCGCACCGTCACGCCGAATTTGCTCTGCTTGGGAGCGCTCTCGTCGTCGTTATCCTGGGCGTCACCGAGCCGCCCGGCAAACAGTTTGGCACGATCGGCAATGGTTACGACCGTATCCTGTTGCTTGCCGTTCCGCAGGAAGCCCAGACTTGCTTTCGATCCCGGCTTGCGGGAAGCAATGTCAGCCACCAGTTCGGCGCCCTTCGCCACCTTCTTACCGTCGATCAGCGTGATGGTGTCGCCTACTTTCAGTCCAGCCTGATCGGCCGGGCTGCCGGCTACGACACTCGATACCGTGACGCCAGAGCCCGCGCCATAGACGCGCATGATCGCCGGATTCTCCACTGCGTCAAAGGTGATGCCGATCGAGCCGCGCGTTACCCGGTGTTCCGGCCCGGTCAGTTGGTTGTAAACGTCGACTACCGTCTTCGACGGTAACGCGAACCCCACACCCGCGTAGGCGTTGGTTTCGCTGAGAATGGCCGTATTGATGCCAATCACTTCGCCGCTCATGTTGACCAGCGGTCCGCCGGAATTGCCGGGGTTGATGGCCGCGTCAGTCTGAATGAACGTCTGGAACTGGCGCAAGGGGACGATGTCACGCCCCTTCGCCGAAACGATCCCCGCCGTCACGGTCTCGGATAGCCCGAACGGGCTGCCCACGGCTAGAACCCAGTCGCCTACCTGCATGCTGTCGGAGTTACCCATCTTGGCGGCCGGCAGGGAGCGCTCGATCTCGACCTTGATCACGGCGAGGTCCGTCTCGTCATCCGTGCCAATCACCTTGGCGTCGTGCTGCACGCCCGGCGGATCATCTTCGAAGCGCACGCGAATGCGGTCCGCCTTCTCGACCACGTGCCGGTTGGTGACAATGTATCCCTTGGGATCGACGATTACCCCCGAGCCCAGCGAGCGCTCGCGGATCGAGTTATCGCCCTGGCCCCCCGGTGCACCCTGGCCGCCGGGACCACCGAAGAAATGCTTGAAGAAGTCGTCCATACCGCCGTCTTCGCCGTCTTGACCTTCATCATCTTGGCCGCCCCGGCGCCGGTGGACGTTCTTGATGGTCGATTCCGTGTTGATGTTGACCACGCTCGGCTCTAACTGTTTCGCGATCTGCGAAAACGTGTTCGACATCTGCTGCGGCGAGGGCATGCTGAGTGGCGTCGCGTCGCTCTTCTGCTGTCCCTCTTTGCCTTTTACACCGTAGGAAATGACCGTCCCAATCAGAATGCCGACCGACAGGGTTGCCAGAATACTCAGCGTGTAGGCCCATCGGTGAGCCTTTATACGCTGCCACATTGCGCCCGAATCCATATGTCTACTTCCCTCCGAAACTCACTAACCCCTTATAGTATACCCATTTACGCAATGCGGCAGAACGCATGCCGAGACCCATGATTTCATTGCGGTGTGCTCTTCGGGTTAGACGCGCAAATACGCCAAAGCGTTTGATGTTTGAGGAATAAAGTGCTGGCAGCAAATCGCTTAGCGAGGAACTGAAGAGCGACGCAATGTTGCGGGCGTACTCACTTGGCTTCGTACACCGTCTTGCCTCCCACCACCGTGCGCAACACCTTTGTGGCCAGCAGCTTCTCAGGTGAAGCCGCGGTCGGGTCGCGGTCAAGCACGATGAAATCCGCCAACATACCCGGCACCAGCTTGCCCTTTTCTTTTTCTTCGAACTCGGCGAACGCCGAGCCTGCGGTATAGGCGGCAATCGCCTGATCCATGGTGAGCCGCTGCTCGGGGAAATATTCCAGCTTGCCGTCTTCACTCTTGCGCGTAACTGCTGCGTAGAGCCCGCGGAACGGGGTTACAGGTTCAACGGGATAATCCGTTCCAAAGGCCAGAGGCACACCTTTGTTCAGAAAGGCCAGCCAGGCGTAGGAAGTCGCCGCCCGCTTCGGCCCGATCCGGTCTTGGGCCCAGCGAATGTCGTTGAGCAGATGGCTGGGCTGCATGGAGGCAATCACTTTCAAGGTTTTGAACTGAGCAATCTGCGCCGGGGTGGTGACTTGCGCGTGTTCAATGCGCAGGCGGAATTCATCACTTCCGTCGGGCGCTTTCACGTGGCCTTCGCGCGCGGCCTTCTCGGCCAGAGCAAAGGCATCGAGTGCCATCTGAATGCCTTTGTCGCCGATGGCGTGAAAGCCGATCTGGTAGCCGGCAAGCACGCGCTCCTTCGTCATGTCATTCAGCTTCTGCGCGTCGTAGCGGGGCAGGCCGGAGTTCTTAGGATCGTCCGCGTAGGGCTCAATCATTGCCGCGGTGTGCGATCCGAGGGAGCCGTCCATAAATCCCTTGAGCATGCCGGTATGCAGCATCAGATCGGATTGTGGATGTTGGTTACGCTTGCGGCTCAACTCCTCTAAGGGATCGTCAAAGGGCAGCCACTCCGAGATGCGCGCCGTTAGCTT